>Ga0164242_10003506_pt1 | contig 17875 bp, 14 predicted proteins | sample OricomgcompostMG_FD_108783 | JGI IMG/M metagenome (GOLD analysis project Ga0164242, IMG submission 108783) | Miracle-Growth compost microbial communities from Emeryville, California, USA - Original compost - Miracle growth compost (MG) ... | reverse complement strand
TGCCCGCACCGTGTAGGTGTAGGCGGTCGACGGGGTCAGGCCCGAGTCGGTGAAGGTCGTGCCGGTCGTCGTCGCGACGTTCGTCGAGCCGCGGTACACGTCGTAGCCGGTGACGCCGACGTCATCGGTCGAGGCGGTCCACGCGAGCGCGACCGTGCTCGACGTCGTCGCCCCAGCCGTCAGACCGGTCGGAGCGGTCGGCGGTGCGTCGGCGGGCACGCCGCCGGTCGTCGCGGTCACGCTCGCCGACGACGCCGACGCGTTGCCCGCCGCGTCGCGCGCGCGAACCGTGTACGCGTACGCGGTGCCCGGCGTGAGGCCGGTGTCGGTGAACGTCGTGCCGGTCGCCCGCCCGGCCAGGGCGGTGCCGCGGTAGACGTCGTAGCCCGTGACGCCGACCGCGTCCGTCGAGGCGGTCCACGCCAGCGACGCGGTCGTCGCGGTCGTGGCCGTCACGTGCAGGCCGGTCGGGACGGTCGGCGCCGTGACGTCCCCGCTGCCGACCGGCCACGTCAGACCGGCGCCGAGCGCGAAGAGCGGCGTCTGGCCGTCGCCCGCGTTGATCGGCTCCTGAGTCGCCGAGGCGGGCCACGACACCGGCAGCTTCCCGGTCGGCGCGACCTTGCCGAACAGCACGTCCGCGACGCCCGCGCCCTCGCTGCCGGGCAGCCACGCCGCGTCGAACGCGCTCACCCCCGGCAGGATCCCCGAGATGTCGAGCGGGCGACCGGAGACCAGCACGGCGACCGTCGGGACGCCCGTGGAACGCAGCCGCTGGAACAGCGCGGTGTCGGTCGCGTCGAGCGGAAGGCCGTTGGGACGGTCGCCCTGGCCCTCGGCGTACGGCGTCTCGCCGACCACCGCGACCGCCACGGAGCACGAGCCGTCGACGTTGCTGCCGTCGGCCGCGAACGAGGTCGCCCGCCCGCCCGCGAGCACCTGCGCGATGCCCTGGTAGATCGTCGTGCCGGGGACGGTCGAGCCGCTCGCGCCCTGCAACGTCAGCGTCCAGCCGCCGCTCTGGTTGCCGATGTCGTTCGCGTTCTTGCCGGCGACGCAGACCTTGCCGCCGGTCGTCGCGAGCGGCAGCAGCCCGCTGTTCTTCAGCACGACCTGCGACTCCTGCACCGCCTTGCGGGCGAGCGCGCGGTGGGCCGCGCTGCCGACGGTCGACGCGTACGACCGGTCGGCGAACGGGTGCTCGAACAGGCCGAGCTCGAACTTCTTGGTGAGGATGCGGCGCACGGCGTCGTCGACCCGGCTCTGCGGGATCGCGCCGCTGTTCACGTCCTGGCGCAGGTCGGCGAGGAACGTCTTGTAGTCGTTCGGCACCATCACCATGTCGACGCCCGCGTTGATGGCCGTCGCGACCTCCTGCGCCGTGAAGCCCGGTGCGCCGTCGAGCTGGTCGATCCCCGCCCAGTCGGTGACGACGAAGCCCGTGAACCCGAGCTCACCCTTGAGCACGTCCGTCAGCAGGTACCTGTTGCCGTGCATCTTGGCGCCGTTCCAGCTGCTGAACGACACCATGATCGAGCCGACGCCCTTGGCGATCGCGGCCTGGAACGGCGGCAGGTGGATCGCCCGCAGCTCGGCCTCGCTGAGCTGGGTGTTCCCCTGGTCCTTGCCGCCGGTCGTGCCGCCGTCGCCGACGAAGTGCTTGGCGGTCGCGAGGATCGACGCCGGTCCGCCGAGCTGCTCGCCCTGGAAGCCGGTGACGATCGTCGCCATGGACGACGTGATCGCCGGGTCCTCGCTGAACGACTCGTACGTCCGGCCCCAGCGGTCGTCGCGCACGTTGCACATGCACGGCGCGAACGTCCAGTCGACGCCGGTGGCCGAGACCTCCTCGGCGACCGCACGGCCGACGTCCTGCGCGAGCTGCGGGTCTCGCGTGGCGCCGAGGCCGATGTTGTGCGGGAAGATCGTGGCGCCGAGCGCGTTGTTGTTGCCGTGCACGGCGTCGACGCCGTACAGCATGGGGATCTGCAGCGGCGTCGCGAGCGCCCCGCGCTGCAGCCCGTCGTAGAGGTCCGCCCAGGCGGCGGTCGTGTTCGGCGTCGGTGCGGAGCCGCCGCCCGACAGCACCGAGCCGAGCCGGTAGGTCGTCAGGTCCGCGGGCGTGACGACCGCTCGCTCCGCCTGCGTCATCTGGCCGATCTTGTCGTCGAGCGTCATGCGGCCGAGCAGGTCCGCGACGCGCGTCGCGGTGGGCAGGGACGCGTCCTGGTACGGCGCCGCTGCGGCGTCGGCGGGCGGGGTGGCGCCGGGCGACGCGAGCGACGCGACGGCGAGCCCCGACGTCGTCAGGACGACCACGAGCGCGCCCGCGGCGCGGCGCCGACCCCGCGACGAGACACCGGGGCGTGCGTCGGACAGCGCGGAGCGGGGCATCGTCGACTCCTTCGTCGGGCCTGCGGGCTGCCGCCGTCGGGCGGGCGTCCGCCGATCCTCCGGCCGGCGCCACCGGGGCCACCAGGCCCGAATCCTTTCGACGCCGAAAGGCGTGGCGCGCTGTGGACGGTGAGCCTCGGGTTGTCGGCGCCGCGGCCTACGGTGGCCGCTCCGCTGCCGACCGGAGGGCCAGATGCCGAAGACCGAGGACGAGACGCTCGCGCTGATCCGCACGCTGCTGGCCATCGCGGACGGCGGCTCGCCGCACGAGCCCGAGCGCGAGCTCGCCCGGCGGCGCGCCGAGAAGCTGATGCTGCGGCACAGCGTCGACGAGGCCGCGGTGCGGATGACGGCGGAGCGGGCTCGCCAGCCGATCCGAACGGACACGCCCGTCGGCGGGTCGTGGGTGGCGGACCGGATCGCGCTGCGCAGCGCCGTCTACCTCGCGTTCGGCTGCCGGCCGCTGCGGGTGCGCGGCGCCGACGTCACGCAGTTCGTCGCCTTCGGCTTCGCGGCCGACATGTCCATGGCCGCCGTGCTGTCCGAGTCGCTCGAGCCGCAGCTCCTGGCGGCGATGCACCGCCACGGCGGGCGGCCGAGCGACAAGCGCGCGTTCGCCGCCGGGTTCACGGCGATCGTCGCGGAACGCCTGCACACGTTCTACGCCGAGGTGCTCACGGAGGCGGAGACCGAGGGCACCTCGAGCGCCCTCGTCCTCGCCGACCGCGACCGCGAGGTCGAGGCCGCCGTGGCCGTCGCGTTCCCGCACGTGCGGCGCACGACGCGCCGGCTCTCCGGCCGGGGCTGGGCCGAAGGGGTCGAGGCCGGCGCACGCGCGGACATCGCCGTCTCGGGCCGGAAGGTCGCCCGTCCGCAGAGGCGCGCGCTGCACGGCTGAGTCGCGCCCCGCGGACGCGGCGGCGCGTCGGGCTGCGTCTGCCGGCGACGCCTCGGGCTGCTCAGCCCCAGCGGCCGAGACGCTCCGCGAGGACCGCGAGCGCGACGGGGCCCGCCGTCGACGTGCGCAGCACGTGGGGTCCGAGGCGGACCGCGACCGCGCCCGCATCCGTCAGTCGCGCCAGCTCGTCGTCGCCGATGCCGCCCTCCGGGCCGACCACGACCAGGCACTCGCCGCTCGCCGGCAGGGCGGCCGAGGCGATCGGCGTCGTCGCCTCCTCGTGCAGCACCAGCACGGCGCCGCCGCCGGCCGTCACCCGCGCGGCCCGGGCGGCGAGTCGCCGCGTGTCGTGCGGCTCGTCGACGTCCGGCACCCACGCGCGGCGCGACTGCTTCGCGGCGGCCCGGACCGTCTGCACCCACTTGGCCCGGCTCTTCTCACCGCGCTCGCCGCGCCACTGCACGATGGACCGGTCCGCCTGCCACGGCACGACGGCGTCGACGCCGACCTCCGTGGCCGCCTCGATCGCTAGGTCGTCGCGGTCGCCCTTCGCGAGCGCCTGCACGAGCACGAGCGAGACGGCCGGGGCCGGCTCGTCGTCGCGCGCCTCGACGCGCAGCGCGAGCCCGTCCGGCCCCGCGGCCTCGACCACGCCGAGGAGCCGCACGCCGCGCCCGTCGACCACGTCGACCCGCTCCCCCGCCGCGCGCCGCTGGACGACCGCCGCGTGCCGGCCCTCCGCGCCGGTCAGCCGGTACGCGTCGCCGGCCCGAACGCCGTCGAGCGTCCCGGGCTCCGCGAGGAAGACGGGCGCGCTCACCGGCCCGCGAGCTTGTCGCGCAGCTTCGAGAACACGCCCGGGTTCGTCGCCGCGAGGCGCGCCTCCGGCCGCTCCTCGCCGCGCAGCGTCGCGAGCCGCCGCAGCAGCTCGGCCTGCTCGTCGTCGAGCGCGCTCGGCACCTCGACGTCGACGTGCACCAGGAGGTCGCCGCGTCCGCCGGTGTGCAGGTGCCCGACGCCCAGGCCCTTGAGCGTGACGACCTGCGCGGGCTGCGTGCCCGGGCGCAGGTCGACCTCCTGCGGCCCGTCGAGCGTGTCCAGCGTCAGGACCGTCCCCAGCGCGGCCGCCGTCATCGGCACGGCGAGCGTCGCGTGCAGGTCGTCGCCGCGCCGCACGAACGTGTCGTGCCTGCGCTCGTGCACCTCCAGGTACACGTCCCCGGCGGGGCCGCCGGCCGGGCCGACCTCGCCCTGGCCCGTGAGCTTGATCCGCGTGCCCGTGTCCACGCCCGCCGGGACGTCGACCTGCAGCGTGCGGCGGGCGCGGACGCGGCCCTCGCCCGAGCAGTCGGTGCACGGCTCGGGGATCACGGTGCCGAACCCGTGGCACGCGGGGCAGGGCTGCGTCGTCATGACCTGGCCGAGGAACGAGCGGGCGACTCGCTGGACCGAGCCGCGGCCGGAGCAGACCTCGCACGTGCGCGGCGAGGTCCCGGGCCGGCAGCACGAGCCGTGGCACGTCGGGCACACGACCGCGGTGTCGACGGGCACGTCGCGGTGCGTGCCGAACGTGACCTCCGCGAGCTCGAGGTCGATCCGCACGAGCGCGTCCTGGCCGCGCCTGGCCCGGGGCACGGGCCCGCGCGCCGCGGCGCCGCCCGCGGCCGCACCGAAGAACGTCTCGAAGATGTCCTGGAACCCGAACCCGCCGCCCATGCCGCCGCCGGGCGAGGCGGGGTCGCCGCCGAGGTCGTACGCCCGTCGCTTCTCGGGGTTGCTCAGCACGTCGTACGCGCGCGAGACGTCCTTGAACCGCTCCTCGGACGCCGCGTCGGCGCCGGCGACGTCCGGGTGGTGCTCGCGCGCGAGCTTGCGGTACGCCTTCTTGATCTGCTCGGGCGTCGCGTCACGGGACACGCCGAGGATGTCGTAGTAGTCGGTCACGGGTGCGTGTGCTCGCTTCCCTGGTACGGACGGCCGGTCGGGCCGCTCATCCGGCGAGGATCCTGGTCAGGTACCGCGCGACGGCGCGCACGGTCGACATGGTCCCCGGGTAGTCCATGCGCAGCGGGCCGATCGCGCCGACGCGGGCCACGGACGTGCCCGCCTCGTCGCCGTAGCCCGACGTGACGAAGCTCGTCTCGAGCAGGCCCTCGTGCTGCGTCTCGCGGCCGATCCGCACGGCGACCGCGCCCGTGTCCTCCGCCATCTCGGCGAGCAGCCGCAGCAGCACGACCTGCTCCTCGAGCGCCTCCAGCACCGGCCCGATGGTCCGCGCGAAGTCGATGCCGGACGAGCGCGCCAGGTGCGACGTCCCGGCCAGCACGACGCGCTCCTCGCTCTCCTGCGCGAGCGTCTCCTCGACGACGCGCAGCACCGCGCGCACCATCGGCTCGTCCTCGCGCGCGAACGCGTCCGGCACCGCGGCGAGCACGCCGGGCAGCTCGGACAGCCGGCGGCCCGCGGTGCTCGCGTTCAGCCAGGCGCGCAGGCGCGCGACGCTCGACTCGTCGAGGTCGGCCTCGAGCTCGATCGTGCGCTGCTCGACCCGGCCCGTGTCCGTGATCAGGACGACGAGCAGGTGGCGTGCGCCGACCGCGACGAGCTCCACGTGCCGCAGCGCCGAGCGCCGCAGCGACGGGTACTGCACCACCGCGACCTGCTGCGTGAGCTGCGCGATCAGGCGCACCGCCCGGTCCACGACGTCGTCGAGGTCCACCGCGTCCTCGAGGAAGGCGCCGATCGCGCGCTGCTCCGCCGACGACAGGGGCTTGACGGTGGAGAGCCGGTCGACGAAGACGCGGTAGCCGAGGTCGGTCGGCACGCGGCCTGCCGAGGTGTGCGGCTGCGCGATGAAGCCGCCCTCCTCGAGGGCGGCCATGTCGTTGCGGATCGTCGCGGGAGACACGCCGAGCGCGTGCCGTTCGACGAGCGCGCGGGACCCGACGGGCTCGCGCGTCGCCACGTAGTCCTCGACGATCGCGCGCAGCACGTCAAGCCGCCGGTCCTCGCTCACGTCGCCTCCTCCCGTGCCGAGCGCCCTCGAGCGCCACCTCGGGTAGCACTCACCGCTGCTGAGTGCCAATCCTACGTCGGACCGCCCGCGGCGCCGGGAGCACGCCAGGTCCGGCTGCCCGCGACCGCGCGACGAGGCGGACGCGCGGTTCTTGAGCGTTCTGACCCGCGCGAGGTCCGACACGCTCAAGAATCGCCGGTGGTCGACCGCGCCGGTTCGCCTCGGGCGCGGCCCGTCCGGCGAGCCGTGCGAGACACGCGGCGCCGGGACCGACGACACGCCGACTCGACCGCCTACGGTGCCGCACGTGCCAGACCGCTACGGACCCGACGTCCTCTCGTCCTCGCCGCACGCGCCGCGGACGCGCGCCTCGCGGCCGCAGCCCGCCGACCCGGGGCTCGTCGTCGAGGAGGTCACGACCGGCTGGGTCGGCGCCGTCGTCCGCGTCGAGAAGTCGGGCGGCGTCCACGTCGTCGTGCTCGAGGACCGGCGCGGACGCACCCGTGCGTTCCCGCTCGGCCCGGGCTTCTGGCTGGACGGCGAGCCGGTCCTGCTCACCGCGCCGGTGACGAGCCGCGCCCCCGCGCGCCCGACCCGCACCGCCTCGGGCTCGCTCGCCGTCCGCGACGCGCCCGCCCGCGTGGCGCGCGGCAGCCGGATCCTCGTCGAGGGCCGGCACGACGCCGAGCTCGTCGAGCGCGTCTGGGGTGACGACCTGCGCGTCGAGGGCGTCGTCGTCGAGCTCCTCGACGGCGTCGACCACCTGCCCGAGGTCGTGCGCTCGTTCGCGCCCGGCCCGGGACGCCGCCTCGGCGTGCTCGTCGACCATCTGGTCGCGGGGTCCAAGGAGACCCGGATCGCGGCCGAGGTGACCCGCTCCACGCCGGCCGGCACCGTCCTCGTGCTCGGCCACCCGTACGTCGACGTGTGGCAGGCCGTGCGCCCCGAGCGGATCGGCCTGACGGCGTGGCCGACGATCGAGCGCGGCACCGAGTGGAAGCAGGGCGTGCTGCGCGAGCTCGGCTGGCCCTGCGCCGACCACCGCGACCAGGCGGCGGCCTGGCAGCGCATCCTGCGGTCCGTCCGCAGCTACGCCGACCTCGAGCCGAGCCTGCTGGGGCGGGTCGAGGAGCTCATCGACTTCGTCACCGCCTGACGGCGGTCGGGCGTGCCGGCGGCCCGCGGGTCGAGGCTCCCGCGGGCCGCCGTCGTCGTGGTCCTGGTCGCTAGCTGTACTGCGCGACCGGCCCGCCGATCATCCGGCGGTACGCGAAGACGCTGAACAGCATCGCGACGGGCACCCCGACGAGCGCGCCCACGCCGCAGACCAGGAAGCCGACGAACGAGATCAGCCAGGTGACGACCAGCACGAGGATCGACGTGCCCACGTCGCGCGTCTGCAGCGCGATGCTCGCCTTGACGGCGTCGATCGGCGCGAGGTTCTGCTGCACGAGCGCGTGGAACGCGTAGAAGCCGAAGTAGGCGATGACGATCCCGGCGAGCTGGCCCAGCACCGGGACGAGCCCGACGACGAAGCCCGCCGCGGCGAACATCAGCGCCAGGACGAAGGCCGGACCCGCGTGCGTGAAGTCGAACAGGTCGCCGAACGTGATCGGCTGGCCGTCGGCGATCTTCAGCCCGGCCCGGATGAACGCCGCGTAGAACAGGCCGACGAGCAGCGTCGTGATCGCGAACGCGAACAGCCCGCCGATCCCCACCGCGGACAGCAGGAAGAGGCTGCCCGTGCGGTCCTGCCAGTGGCTGAAGCCGCCCAGGATGGCGAACACGATCGACGACACGATCGCGACGCCGATGAACCAGACGACCAGTCCGACGACGAGTGCGACCCAGTTGCGGGCGAACGCGCTCCACGACCAGGAGAACGCCTGGCCGATGTCGACCGTCGAGACGGGTGCCGGCTGGTACGGGCGCGCGGCCGGCGGCGGGTAGGCGCCCTGCGGGGGGTATCCGCCCGGTCCGGGCGGCGGGTACGCACCGGGCGGCGGGTAAGCACCCGGCGGCGGGTACGCGCCCGGCGGCGGTGCACCGGCACCGGCACCGGCACCCGGCGGGGGGTACGCACCAGGCGGTGGGTACGCACCGGCAGGCGGGACGGGGGCAGCGGGCGCCGCGGGCGGCTCCGGCCGCAGGCCGTCGTCGGACGGCCCCACCGGCTTGTCGTCGCTCGGCGGGTTGCCGCCGGTGTTCTCGCTCATGTCGCCTCCCAGACGGGACGCGGGAGCCGCGTCCTGGCCCGAGCGAACCGAAGCCCACCGGAGGTGTCAAGGAACCGTGCCGGGTCTCAGGCGAGGAGCGTGCGGACGACCGCGTCCGCGAGCAGCCGGCCGCGGCGGGTGAGCACGAGCCGCCGGTCCCGCACCGCACGGGGGCCGTCGACCAGCCCGTCGGCGACCAGCGCGGCCACGGGCCCGGGCGGGAGGCCGTCGGTCGCCATGCCCTCGGCCAGCCGCACGCCGAGCATGAGCCGCTCGAGCTCGGCGGCCTCGTCGTCGAGCAGCTCGCGCCCCGCGGCGGGGCTCAGCCCGCGCGCGAGCCGGTCGGCGTACGCCCTCGGATGCTTGACGTTCCACCACCGGACGCCGCCGACGTGGCTGTGCGCGCCCGGCCCGACACCCCACCAGTCGTCGCCGTGCCAGTACGCGAGGTTGTGACGGCACGCGTCGTCGGGCGTGCGCGCCCAGTTGCTCACCTCGTACCAGTGCAGCCCCGCGGCGCCGAGCAGGTCGTCGGCGAGCTCGTACTTCGTCGCCTGGTCGTCCGGGTCGGGCAGGGGCAGCTCGCCGCGGCGCACCTGCACGCCCATCCGCGTCCCGGCCTCGACGACGAGCGCGTACGCCGAGACGTGGTCGACCCCGGTCGCGAGCGCGGCCTCGACGGACTCCCGCCAGTCGTCGACGGACTCCCCCGGCGTGCCGTAGATGAGGTCGAGCGAGACGGCGAGGCCCGCGTCACGCGCCCACCGCACGACGTCGGGGATGCGGCGCGGGTCGTGCGTCCGGTCGAGCGTCGCGAGCACGTGCGGCACCGCGGACTGCATGCCGAACGAGACGCGGGTGTACCCCGCGGCGGCGAGCGCGGCGAGCGACCCCGGCGTGACGGAGTCGGGGTTCGCCTCGGTGGTGATCTCCGCGCCCGCGGCGAGCCCCCAGGTCGCTCGCACGCCGTCGAGCATCCGCGCGAGGTCCGCGACGGGCAGCACCGTGGGCGTCCCGCCGCCGACGAACACGGTCGAGACCGCTCGCGCCGGCAGCCCGGCGTCGGCGAGCACCCGCGCGCCGAGCGCGATCTCGCTCAGCGCGGTGTCGGCGTACGCGACCTGGCTCGCGCCGCCGCCCAGCTCGGTCGCCGTGTACGTGTTGAAGTCGCAGTACCCGCACCGCACGGTGCAGAACGGCACGTGCAGGTACACGCCGAACCGGCGCGCGTCGGCCCCGTCGCGCACGGACGGCGGCAGGGCGCCGTCGTCGGGCGCGGGCAGACCGTCAGGCAGCGACGGCATGCGAGCTCACTTCTTCTTCGCGTCCTTCGCGTCCTTGCCGCCGGCGGGCGCCGAGTCCGACGACAGCGCCGCGATGAAGGCCTCCTGCGGCACGTCGACCCGGCCGATGGTCTTCATGCGCTTCTTGCCCTCCTTCTGCTTCTCGAGCAGCTTGCGCTTGCGCGTGATGTCGCCGCCGTAGCACTTCGCGAGGACGTCCTTGCGCATCGCGCGGATCGTCTCGCGCGCGATGATCCGCGAGCCGATCGCGGCCTGGATCGGGACCTCGAACTGCTGGCGCGGGATCAGGTCCTTGAGCTTGGACGCCATCATGACGCCGTACGCGTACGCCTTGTCCCTGTGCACGATCGCGCTGAACGCGTCGACCTGCTCGCCCTGCAGCAGGATGTCGACCTTGACGAGGTCCGCGGCCTGGTCGCCCGTCGGCTCGTAGTCCAGGCTCGCGTAACCCCTGGTCCGGGACTTGAGCTGGTCGAAGAAGTCGAAGACGATCTCGGCGAGCGGCAGCGTGTACCGCATCTCGACGCGGTCCTCGGAGAGGTAGTCCATGCCGAGCAGGTCGCCGCGCCGCGACTGGCAGAGCTCCATGATGGCGCCGATGAACTCGCTCGGGGCGAGGATCGTCGCCTTGACGACGGGCTCGCGCACCTCGCGGATCTTGCCGCCGGGAAACTCGCTCGGGTTCGTGACGTGCACCTCGCTGCGGTCCTCGAGCGTGACGTCGTAGACGACGTTCGGCGCGGTCGAGATGAGGTCGAGGTCGAACTCCCGCTCGAGCCGCTCGCGGATGATCTCGAGGTGCAGCAGGCCGAGGAAGCCGACGCGGAACCCGAAGCCGAGCGCGACCGACGTCTCGGGCTCGTAGTTGAGCGCGGCGTCGTTGAGCTTGAGCTTGTCGAGCGCGTCGCGCAGCGCCGGGTAGTCGGAGCCGTCGATCGGGTACAGGCCCGAGAACACCATCGGCTTGGGGTCCGAGTAGCCGCCGAGCGCCTCCGCCGCGGGCTTGCTCGCGTTCGTCACGGTGTCGCCGACCTTCGACTGGCGCACGTCCTTGACGCCCGTGATGAGGTAGCCGACCTCGCCGACGCCGAGCCCCTTGGTCGGCACCGGCTCGGGGCTGATGACGCCGATCTCGAGCAGCTCGTGCGTCGCGCGCGTCGACATCATCGAGATGCGCTCGCGCGGGTTGAGGTTCCCGTCGACGACGCGGACGTAGGTGACGACGCCGCGGTACGTGTCGTACACGGAGTCGAAGATCATGGCGCGCGCCGGCGCGTCGGCCCGGCCGACGGGCGCGGGCACGAGCTCGACGATCCGGTCGAGCAGCTCCTCGACGCCCTGCCCCGTCTTGCCCGACACCTTGAGCACGTCCGCGGGGTCGCCGCCGACGAGGCCCGCGAGCTCCTCGGCGTACTTCTCGGGCTGGGCGGCGGGCAGGTCGATCTTGTTCAGCACCGGGATGATCTGCAGGTCGTTCTCGAGCGCGAGGTACAGGTTCGCGAGCGTCTGCGCCTCGATCCCCTGCGCCGCGTCGACGAGCAGCACCGCGCCCTCGCAGGCCGCCAGCGAGCGCGACACCTCGTACGTGAAGTCGACGTGGCCCGGCGTGTCGATCATGTTGAGCGCGTACGCCGTGTCGCCCACCGACCAGGGCATGCGCACGGCCTGCGACTTGATCGTGATGCCGCGCTCGCGCTCGATGTCCATGCGGTCGAGGTACTGCGCGCGCATCGCCCGCGAGTCGACGACGCCGGTGAGCTGCAGCATGCGGTCGGCGAGCGTCGACTTGCCGTGGTCGATGTGCGCGATGATGCAGAAGTTGCGCAGCAGCTCGGGCGCGGTGGCCGCGGGCGCGATGCGCTGGGCGGCGGCGGCACTCGGGATCGGGGACACGCGGCAGGGCTCCCGGCTTGGTGTGGGCGGCGCGTCGGCGCCGGATCGACGGTCGTCGCCCGCCCCGACGATCATCGACGTCGGCGGGCGACCCCACCATGGTCCCATGACGAAGGGCGGACCCTTCGCGACGGGCGGTACGGTGCCCGACGTGGCGACGACCGGCGGATGGGCCAGGAGGGTGCGCGCCCTGTTCGCCGCCACCGCCGGCCGCGCACGCACGAGGCGCACGACGCCCGCGCCCGGCGCTTCGACCACGCCCACCGTCGTGCGCCATGTCGCGCTGCCCGACCACGAGGGACCCGTCGTCGCCGAGTACAGCCCCGCGCTCGACGGCGACGCCGACCCCGGCGAGATCGTGTGGACGTGGGTTCCGTACGAGGACGACCCGACGCAGGGCAAGGACCGTCCCGTCCTGGTCGTGGGCCGCGACGGCGCCCGGCTGCTCGCGCTCATGCTGACGAGCAAGGACCACGACCGGAACGCCGTGTCGGAGGCCCACCACGGCCGCTACTGGCTCGACATCGGCGCCGGCGCCTGGGACACGCGGCGCAGGCCGAGCGAGGTGCGGCTCGACCGCGTGCTGCGCGTCGACCCCGCGACCGTGCGCCGCGAGGGCGCGATCGTCGACCGTGCGACGTTCGACCAGGTCGTCACGGCGATGGCCGAGGTGCTCGACCGCTGAGCCCGGTCGGCCTTGGGCCCGGGCCTGGGTCTGGGTCTGGGGCCTGGGTCCGGGCCTTGGCCTGGGTCTGCGTCCGGGCCTGGGTTCCGGCCTGCTAAGATGCTGATCCGCGTGTCCGCCCGGGTCGGCGGGCACAAGCCCAGCTCCTCCCCGCGGGTGTCCCCACGCCCCAGTCCCGGAGCTCGGCGCGCCCTCTACGACCTGTCAGATCGCTTCGGCGAACGCACAAGAGAGTCCACACGTGGCCAACATCAAGTCCCAGATCAAGCGCATCAAGACGAACGAGAAGGCTCGCCTGCGCAACAAGGCGGTCAAGTCGGAGATCAAGACCTACGTCCGCCGGGTGCGCGAGGCCGTCGCCGGTGGCGACAAGGACGCGGCGCAGACCGCGCTCGTCGCCGCGTCGCGCAAGCTCGACAAGGCCGTCTCGAAGGGCGTCATCCACGCCAACCAGGCGGCGAACAAGAAGTCGGCGCTCGCGAAGTCGGTCGCCGCTCTCTGAGCAGCCGCCGATCCGGTGAGCACCGGACGACGTACGAAGGGCGCCACCCCCGCGGGGGTGGCGCCCTTCGTACGTCCCGTCAGGTGAGCGACCAGCTCTCCCAGGCGAGCAGCGGCACCGTCGGCCGGAACCCGGCCTCCCGCAGCGCGCGGTCGTACGCGCTGGCCGCCGACGCCGTGTCGCCCTGGCTGGCGTAGCGGTCGCCGAGGTCGCGCCACGCGGCGGCGGACTGGCGGGACGCCGACATCATGCCGAGCAGGTCCGCGGCCATCCCGTAGACGTCCGCGGCCTCGGCCTCCTGCCCCTGCGCCTGCAGCGCGTCGCCGAGCGAGAGCTGCGCGATCGCCTTCTCGAGACGCGGCGCGTCCCCGAGCCGGGTGATCGCGGCGCGCGCGAACGACTCGGCCGCGACCGGGTCCCCGAGCAGCAGGTGGGCACGCGACCGTTCCACGTCGATGTGCGCGAGCTCGACCTCGGTGCCCAGCGCCGCCAGCCCCGGCGTCGCACGCTCGATCTGCTCGAGGGCCGCGTGCGGCTCCGGCGGCTCGGAGCGCAGCAGGAGCCACGCGTAGTTGACCCGCAGCCGCGGCAGGTCGCGACCCGACTCGCCCTCCGAGAGCAGCGCGAGCGCGCGCTCCGTGTACTGCTGCGCGACCACGTAGTCCCGGCGCTGCTCGGCCACGACCGCCGCGTTCCAGTAGACGCTGCCGCGCCCGCGCGCCGAGCCGACGCGCTCCGCGACCTCGATGAGCTCCGCGACCCGGTGCGTCGCGAACAGCAGGTCGCCGCGCTCGACGTACGCCCACAGCACGGTCGCCGCGAGGCGGAGGTGCTCGTCGGTCCCGGCGAGGCCCGCGTCCTCGAGCTCGCCGACCGTCCGCTCCCCCACCTCGACGCTGCGGTGCAGGTCGCCGGCCTCGAGGTAGTTCGCGACGAGCATCATCGCCAGCTCGGCGGCCTGCAGATGGTGCGCCTGGCGTCGGGCGTCCGCGAGGAGCGGCTCGAGCAGCGCGACGGACTCCTCGAGCCGACCCGCGGCCTCGTGGACCCGCGCGAGCGCGGTGAGGGCCGCGAGGCGTGCCCCGGGCGAGACGACGTCGAGGTCGAGGCGCTCGAGCCGCCGTCGCGCCGAGTCGGCGTCGCCCTGGCTCAGGTCGAGCCGGGCGTAGTCGATCTCGAGGCGGGTCCGGGCTTCGTTGGGCCCGTCGTCGCCGTGGCGCAGGTACTCGAGCGTGGTGCCGAGCCGCTCTGCCAGCACTCCCAGTGCGGCGTCGGTCGGCTCTCGGTGTCCCGCTTCGATGAGGGAGATGTAGCTCGGCGAGAACGCGGTGCCGGCAAGGGCGGTCTGAGAGAGGCCCGCCGCGAGGCGGGCCTCGCGTACGCGGTCAGCGATGGTCATGGGCAGTCATCCTAAGTATGACGTCGCCCACGTGCCAGGGTTTCGGCGCCCCGTGTCCGCCGAACGTGTCATGGCCGTGTCACTGGAAGGCGCGGCAACACCCGAGACCGCCGGCGATGCTGTGGCCCGGCGTGGCCTCGGCGGCCCCGACACCGGCCGCGACCGAGCCGATCGCGAGTGCGAGGACGAGGACGTACTTCATTGCCTGGCGCATGGGAGGGCTCCCGTCATTGGAAGGTGGGTTCAGGTCACGCACAGGATGACACTCTCCGGGCTCGATGTCGCGCGATTCTCGCCATGCGACCCCGATCGGGTGAAAAATCTCATGAACCTGCACGATTGCCGCCCGGACCGGCCCACGGACCATTTTCCACCCCGCCGGGGGTATCCATCACACGACGTGGGTGTGGTGTCATAGAACGCATGACACCGGACGAGGAAGCCGACCGGCTCGTCGAGCTCGCCGTCGCCGTCGACGAGGCGATCCCGCGCGGCCTGCGGCGCGAGTGGGACGCTCGGCTGTCCCGCCAGCCCGTCCTCGTCGCGCGGCAGGGCATCTTCGCCGGCCACGGCGGGATCTTCGCGTACCAGCTGTCGGCACGCTCGCCCGAGCTCGAGACGGAGCGCGCGTCGGCGTGGAACGCCCACCAGCACGAACGCGCCACGGCGCACGTGCTGAGCGCCACGTTCGGGCGCGCGGACCTCGAGCACGTCGCGCACGGTCGTCCGCTCTTCGTCCGCTGCCCGCGCGCCTACGTCGTCGGCGAGCTGCTCGTGCCGCAGCGGCCGGACCGGCTCGTCGTCGAGGTGCCGGACGGGCTGCACGTCGACCGGGCGGTCGTCGAGGGGCTGCGTCGGCTGCGGAGCAGCGGCTTCCGCATCGCGCTGCCGGCGTTCGTCGACCGGCCCGAGCAGCGCCGGCTCCTGCCCTACGTCGACTTCGTGAAGCTCGACGTCCGCGACCTCGACGTGGAGGGAGCGCCGCTCGTCGAGGTGGCCACGTCGTTCGGCGCGCTGCTGATCGCGGAGTTCGTCGAGAGCGCGGAGCAGCTCGCCCACGCGCGCGAGCTCGGGATCACGCTGTTCCAGGGCAACCTGCTCGAGCGCGCAGGCGTGCTCGACCGGACGCGGGCGCGCCCGGTCTCGATGTAGCCGTCCCGCAGTCGTCCCGACGCGCGACTCGCGTCAGCGTCCCGACGCCGACGCGACCGCGAGGACCGCACGCTCGACCGCGAACACCGGGTCACGGCCCTCGCCCTTGACCTCGGCATCCGCGCGGGCGACGGCGCCGATCGCGGCCGCCAGCCCCTCCGGGGTCCAGCGGCGCAGCTCGGAGGTCGCCCGGTCGACCTGCCAGGGCGCGATGCCGAGCTCGCGGGCGGCGCCCGCGCCGCGGCCGCGCACGGCCGCGACCTTCGCGAGGGTGCGGAGCTTGAGCGCCAGCGCGGCCACGATCGGCACCGGGTCGAGGCCGGTCGCGATCGCGTGCCGGAGCAGGGCCACCGCCTGGCCCGCGTCACCGGCCACCGCCGCGTCGGCGACGCGGAAGCCCGTCGCCTCGATCCGGCCGCCGTAGTAGCGCTCGACGACCTCGACACCGATGAGCCCGGCCGAGTCCGCCGCGAGCTGGCTGCACGCCGCCGCGAGCTCGCGCAGATCGCTGCCGACGGCGTCGACGAGGGCGCGCACCGCCTGCGCGTCGGCGCGGCGGCCCGCTCGGCGCAGCTCGGCCGTGACGAAGGCGGACTTGTCGGCGTCGGACGTCACGGGGTCGCAGGCCACCGTGGGGACGCTCGCCGCGCGTGCCGCGTCGAGCAGCCGCTTGCCGCGCTGGCCGCCGCCGTGGCGGAGCACGACGTCGACGCCCGGCGCCGGGGCGTCGAGGTACGCGAGCGCGTCGGCGAGGAAGTCGTCCGTGCAGCGTTCGACGGCGGCGACGACCACGAGCTTGTCCTCGGCGAACAGCGACGGGCTCGTCGCGACCCCGAGCTGCCCCGACGAGTACTCCCCGGCGTCGAGGCGCACGACGTCGACGTCGGCCTGCACGGCGCGCGCCTGTGCGACGAGCCGCTCGATCGCGCGCTCGGCGAGGAGCTCCTCGCCGCCGAGCACGAGCACGACGGGGGCCAGCGCGGCCTCGTCCCAGGCGACGCCCGCGGTGCGGGTGCGACCCGGTCGGGCGGACGATCGGCGCTGGGCGGGGGGCACGCGCACAGCCTGCCAGACCGGACCGACACGCCCCGCGCTGCGGGGGCGGGCTCAGCGGGTGCGCCGCCACAGGGCCAGCAGCAGCGTGCAGGCCGCAGCGACGACGAGCACCACGAGCCCCGCCGGGCCGGGTAGCCAGTCGGCCCGCGCACCCGGCGCGGCGCTCGTCAGCCGCGCGACCGTCGCGACCCACCAGCAGGCCGCTCCCGCGCACGCGGCCAGCGCCTGCGCCGCCGCGGGGCACACCGGGTCGACGACGCCGGCGAGCAGGCCGAGCACCGTCGCGGGGCCCACCGCGGGCGCGGCCAGCACGTTCGCGGGGATCGCGTACGTCGCGACCGCGGGCGTCAGGAGCAGCAGCACCGGTGCGCAGCAGAGCTGCGCCACGACGGGCAGCGCGAGCGCCTCGGCCGCCGTCCGGCCCAGGCGCGGGGACCACCGCTCGGTCAGCCGGCGCCCCGCGAGCACGAGGCCGGCCGTGGCCAGCACGGAGAGCAGGAACCCGATCTCCGTCGCGAGCCACGGGTCGACGACGAGCAGCAGGACGACACCCGTCGCCAGCGCCGCGGGGCCGGCGGCGCGGCGCCCGGCGACGAGCCCCACGACGGCGACGAGCCCCATCGCGGCCGCGCGCAGCACGCTGGGGTCCGGGTGCACGAGCGCGACCGTGGCGCCCGTCGCGAGCAGGGCCGCGAGCGCGCGCACCGGGCGAGGTGCGCGTGCGGTCGTCGCCATCGCGAGCACGAGCGCGACGACGAGCGAGAAGTGGGCGCCCGAGACCGCGGTGACGTGCGTGAGGCCGGCCGTGCGGAGCGCGACCGTCAGGTCGGCGGGGATCCGGCTGGTGTCCCCCACGACGATGCCGGCGAGCAGCGCGCCGCCGTCGCCCGGCTGCCGCTCGGCGAGCGTCAGCACGCGGGCGCGCACGGCCGACGTCGTCCGTGCCCACGCCGGCGGGCCCCGCACGACGCGGGGCGGCGCGGCCGTCGCCAGGATCGCGACGGTGCGGCCGCCGGCCGACTCCGCCGTCACGCGGCCGCTCACCTCGACCTCCGAGCGGTACGGCACGTCGCTCCACGCCGACGGCCCCGCGACGAGCACCTGCCCGACGGCGCGGCTCTCGCGCCCGCGGCTGCTCACGTGCCGCGCTTCGACCACCACCGTCACGCGCGCCGGCGCGCCCGGCCACGCCGGTGCCTGCGTTCGCGGGTCGCCCGTGACGGTCGCGACGAGCCGGACCGTCGCACCGTCGCGCGCCGCGTCGGGCAGCAGGCCGTGCGTCGTGGCGTCGCGCTGGGCCGTCCCCGAGGCGAGCACCGCCGCGGCGACCGCGAGGCCGAGCGCGAGCGACGCGGCCGCC
>Ga0164242_10003505_pt1 | contig 17876 bp, 18 predicted proteins | sample OricomgcompostMG_FD_108783 | JGI IMG/M metagenome (GOLD analysis project Ga0164242, IMG submission 108783) | Miracle-Growth compost microbial communities from Emeryville, California, USA - Original compost - Miracle growth compost (MG) ... | reverse complement strand
CGACAGATACGGTTGGTTTTTGGTTATCAACCGTAAAGCTAGCTGCTACAGCGAAGCCAGAGTTTCCAGCCAGGTCAGTTGCAGCACCGCGGATACTGTAAACACCTTCGGCCAAACCAGTTGGAATGCTGAAGCTTGCGCTAGCCGAAGTACCAGAAACAGTCACTTTACCTAGGTTTTTAAAGATAGTGCCGTCTTTATATAGGTTAGCATTGATAGTGTCTAGTCCATAGAAACTATCGGTCGCTGAGACAGTTGTACTAGTCGGAGCAGTTGCGGTTTTATAGACACTACTGTTTGCTGGAGCGATAGTTACAGCGATTGGCTTGCTGGTATCGATCACTAAGCCATCTGGTCCAGCAGTGGTGCCGCCGTTGGCTGAAACGTTACCAAACGTATCTACGCCCGAAGCGGTTAAGGTGTATTCGCCGTTTGGCATCACGCCATCGGCTTCTGCCGTCCAGGTGCCATTACCATTGTTAGTGGTAGTAAACGTGTAAACTGTGTAGGTCGACTGATCAACGGCCGTAACTGTCAGTGTGGCAGTTGGATCGTCAGTAGTACCAGTCAGGGTTGGAGTTGTGTCATTAGTCACACCAGCCCAGTCAATCGTAAGTACCGGACCAGTCACATCGTTCGGAGTCACACATAACTCAGCACCCACTAAATCATACGTATGACCATAGTGGTAATAGGTGTTATCGATGCTGTTTGTTACAACTGATGCGTGGTAAGTGTTGGAATTTTCGTACTTAGTAGCTAGTTGACCATAAGTGTAGTTAGCCGGAATAGTGCCAACGTTCCAATCACCAGTGATATCGCTCTGGTCTTGTGGCGCAGTTGGAGTTACATTCTGAGTTTCCTGATGAGAACCAATAACTTGGTTGTAAAATGGCCTCATTAGCTCATCGTGGTCAAAAGTCCAGCCAGAGTTGTGGTTTGGCGCGTTGTCAAAAGCTTGGTAGATCCAACCCTGAGACCAGCTCCACTTCTTGTAGATATGAACATAGTATGAATCACCGTGGCCGCCTGAAGCTGCGTACCATTGGCCGTCAACTTGGTATTCCCACTGATAATTATTATGGTTGATGTTGTTGTCCCACTGAGCCTGAACGGTACCGTAATCATTAACGGTGACCTGCTGCTCGGTTGGACCACCCTTACCGGTGGTAGTAACAACTACAGTCACGCCATTGGCACCGGTCTGAGCCTCAGAACCAGTCCAGGTAGAACTGTGGCTGTTGCCACTAACAAGTGTCCAGTTAAAGTTGTTGGCAGTATACGCTAGGGTGTTATCACTAGCACAAGTGAATGGGCTTGGCGTCGAATCGGCGCTTGCGGCCACTGGTACTAAAAGCTGTAAGCCAGTCATAGCCACCACAAAGGCGGTCACAGACAAGCCGACACGCTTTTTCAAGTTGATAAGTAGGTTTTTCATCATACAAAAACTCCCGACCACATGGGTCATTAATCACTTCCTACCTTTTGATTTGAGCTGATTGTAGCACTACACCATATATTTTACAATAGGTCTAGTGTATATTTAAGTATGATTTAAGTTAAAAGTTAATCACCTTGTAATTCGTGAATTTGTTTATGGTCTAGACCATAATAATGAGCAATCTCGTGCCAGAGGGTACGCTTAATTTGCTCAAATAATTGCTCCTCGTTCCTAGAAACCGCTAAAATCGGCTTTTTAAACAGAGTAATTTTATCTGGCAACACGAAGCTATAGCCGCCACCGCGCTTGGTTAGTGGAATCCCCTCGTATAACCCTAGTAGCAGCTTCTCCTGGGTTAAGCCGATTTTCTTTGACTGATGGTCGTCTGGTTCGTCAGCATACAAAATCGCCACGTTTTCTAGACCCACGATATATTCCTGGGGTAGCTCGTCCATAGCCTTTGAAATCAGCCGATCAAATTCTTCGTCGCTCAAACTCAGCACTACTTCTGCTTTCTATTTACCGGCCTCGTGTCTGGCTCGCTCTCTAGTTCATTTAAAATTTTTGTCCAGCTGGCCTCTAGCTGTGAACCGTCTACGTCGTCGGTTAGGCTAAAATTGTCGTCAGATTTGAAGTCGTTTAGACCACCGCTGCCGGAGTCATCCACTGGTTGAAGTTGTAAAAATTGTAAGTTTTTCATATTTTGGTGTTTTTAAAACCTTAATATCAATATAGCATAAGCGGGTTAATTTGTCAAGATAGGCGCTCCTCTGCCTAAGCTTTAGCGAGAGAAATTTTTAGGGCGAAGCTATCGATTTTAACTTTCGTTTGATGGGCGTTCTCGGGCTCAAAGAAGTCAGTTGTCAAAGTTTCGGCGGCGATTACTGCCCTGAACTCGTCGATAGCCCGAGCTAGTTCCCCGTCGGCTGCTAGATTCAAAACAATCCGATCATCAACGTTCAGACCAGCGTCCTTGCGTGCCGATTGGACATGGCGAATCACCTCACGCATCAGACCTTCGCGGTAAAGTTCTGGTGTGATCGTGGTATCAATGTCAACATCGCTACCAACTTTAACATCCTTGACATTGAGTTCGTCTTTCAGAATATCGTCGTAGCTAATAAAAGTCCCGAGTTTGGGTACCGTCACGCTAGATAGTGGTTGGCGAATTTTTAGCCCAGCCGCTGCCCGCAAACTCAGAGCTTGATTGACATAGCTGCGTACCTCGGCCATTTCGTTCAAAATATTTTCATCATAAACGTAGTTAGTTGGCCAGTCTAGCAGGTGAACCGACTCCGACTTGCCGCCTAATTTCTGGTAAAGCTCCTCGGCGAGGAACGGCACAAACGGCGCCAAAATCAATGACAATTTGAACAATATATAGTGTAAGGTCTTGTAGGCCTGGGCTTTGTCACCGTCATCCTCCGACTTCCAGAAGCGGCGGCGGCTACGACGCACAAACCAATTCGAAGCATCATCAACAAACGGTAGAATGCCAGCCAGCGCGTTCGGAATATCGTAACCGTCCATATATTTGGTAATCTCTTCGTTCAGTTGGTGAAGGCGCGACACTACCCACTTATCAAGTGGGTTGTCCAGCTCGTCCGGATAAACTTCGTAAGATTCGACCGGCGCAAATTCAAAATCATCGACTTCGGCGTACATGGTAAAGAAATCGTACATATTCCAAATCATACTGAGTTTACGAGCGACGTCGCCAACTTCCTTGTCCTGGAGCGAGAAATCTTCGCCAGACAGCAGCGGACTCGACAGTAGCAAGAAACGCAGCGAATCGGCCGAAAATTTGTCCATCAACTCGTTCGGGTCAGTGAAATTGCCCAGTGATTTGCTCATTTTCCGACCGTCATTACCAGCCACCGTGCCAGTCACAATCGCGTTTTTAAAGGCGGCCGTGCCGAATAGCCCGACATTCACAACGTGTAGATAGTAAAACCAGGCTCGAGTTTGAGCAACATATTCCGAGATGAAATCGCCCGGAAAATTCTTTTCGAATTTGTCTTTGTTTTCAAACGGATAATGGAACTGTGCGAACGGCATCGAGCCAGATTCAAACCAGCCGTCGAGGACTTTATCGACGCGTTTGTAGTGTTTGCCGTCTAGGTCGAATTCGATATTGTCGACCCACGGGCGGTGATAATCGTCGAGTTCTACACCAGAAAGTTCTTTCAGCTCCTCGTACGACCCAACGACTTTAATGTCGCCGTCCTCCGACCTCCAAACTGGCATAGCCGTCGCCCAAAAACGATCGCGGCTTAGATTCCAGTCTGGCGCTTGCTCGATATTTTTCTCAAACCGGCCGTGTTTAATGTATTCTGGGAACCAGTTGATAATCTCACCGTTTTTCTCTAGCATCAACTGTTTTTGGCTGTCGACATCAAAGAACCAGCTTGGCACCGCGCGGTACATGATGCGCTGCTTGGAGCGTGGGTTGAACGGGTATTCGTGTTGGACGTACTCGATTTTCCAGACAATACCTTTTTCTTTGAGATCTTTAGCGATGAACTTGTTGTTTTCCCAGACTTCTAGACCGGCATAGAAGGACACGTCATCGTAGTAGATACCGTTGTCATCAAGAACATGCACGATGGGGATGTTCTTAGCCTTTGCGAGCTCGAAGTCCTCTTCGCCATAAGCCGGCGCCAGGTGGACGATACCAGTACCTGAATCAGTGGTGACGTAATCGGCATGCCAGACGTGATGAGCAAGGGAGCCATGATCAGCAAAAAGGGGCTGATAGCTTTGATCCCGTAATTCCTCTCCGAGAAACTCCTCAAGGATTCTATACTCGAGCGGTTGATGTTTCTCGTCAGTCATAACCCGTTTCACCGCGTCTTTCGCCATGATAAGCCACTCGTTATCATACTCGAGCTTCACATAGGTCACATCCTTGTTGATAGCGACTGCGGTATTGCCCGGTAATGTCCATGGCGTCGTTGTCCATGCGAGCAGATAGGTTTTCGGCTCAGTACGTGCCGGTCGATCGACAAACTCCCCTTTTTCATTAAACTCGTCGTCCACCATGACATCGTCATCGTCAAATAATCGAAACTTCACGTATACACTTGGATCCGTCACGGTTTGATAGGCGTCGTTGTCCATAGTAACTTCGTTTTTAGATACTGGCGTAGCGAATTTGGTGTCATACATCAAAACTTTTTCGCCCTCGTAGATTTTGCCTTTTTCATACAGAGTTTTAAAAGCCCACCAAACAGATTCCATATAGTTTTTGTCCATGGTTTTGTAGGCGCCCTGGAAATCGACCCAGCGGCCAACGCGGTCAATCACACTCTCCCAGGTGGCGCTGTTGGCGACCATGGCATCACGAGCAGTGGTGATATACTCCTCTAGGCTAATAGTGGTGCCGATAACGCGGCGGTCGGTAATGCCCAGCTGTTTTTCAACAAAGTTTTCGGCTGGCAGGCCATGACTATCCCAACCCCAAACACGCTCAACGCGCTTGCCCTTCATCGTCCAGTAGCGTGGCACGGCGTCTTTGACGATCGAACTTAGCAAAGTTCCGTGGTGCGGCACACCGGTAATGAATGGTGGACCATCGTAAAACACATAGGCATCGTTTATTGAACGCTGTTCAATAGATTTTTCAAAAGTACCCTTTTCTTTCCAATACCGAACTAAATCTTTTTCGTACTCGATAGCTCGACGCCTAGAATTAGCCTTGAATTTTACCACTAGCGCCACTCCTCGTCAGTCAAGGTTTCGTATTTTTCAGGATCAAAGCGCGGCCAAAAGATAGTTCCCAGAGTCATGTTGCCGTCATAGTAATAGCCAGCGCCAGCCGGAATGCTAATGTTAGGGCGATCGCCCGCTTCTAGTCTGTAAAGACCGACATTGCGAACAGCCAGATAGCCAGAGCCGCTAATAACTTTTTTGATGCGTAGCTCGGATTCTAGATTTCTAGACCAAACATTCTGCTCCTGATTGTCTTGAACTGGGTAGTCACCGGTGAATTTAATAACGTCAGCCTCGAAACCAAAATCACTAACACGGAACACGCCGCTGTGATTTGAACCTTCAAAACTTTCGATCGATTTAGACATATTTTACAGATGTAATTGTATAACTTTTTGATTCAGTTGGCAAGCCTGCTAATAGGTCGCAGAAATGTTGTAAAGGTAGGCTAAATATGCCATCACTCTAGCGCGGACTTGCTGAGTGTGAGCCGTGTCGTAAACGATAGCCATGACTGGAACCTCAGACGAGGTAGCATCTCCTAGTTGTATACCCGTAAAACTCCAGCCAGTACCCGCCGCCATAGAGCTGGTCTTGCTAACGGCTACTTGATCAGAAGCATATTCACGCAGCGTGGCACCATTTTCTATTTCAATCCAGTTAATATGACGTCCAGCTACTCGGTTGCTCTGATAGGAAGTTAGATTTGCCTCTGTGGCAGTGTCTATCCGATATCCCATCGACACGCTACCGGTATCGCCAAACTGAAAAGAAACGCGATTGGTCGAAGAAGTTGGCGCCAGAGAAGCTACTTTGTGCCACGCCGAGGTGGTATCAATGACATCTGCTACCAGATAAAAAGTCAGACTAGCATCACCAGTTATTGGTGATGACAACGACACAGTCGTGCTGTCAGCATTGTTAACACCGACCGGAGTCCCCGCACCCACAATCGAAATTGGATCGGCGCACGACCCGGACGTAACAGTACTGCCAGTCGATGAATTCATAAAATAAGAGTTGCCCGCATGCGTCCACGACAGGCAAAATTCAGCGTTGCTATCGTATTTTCTATAAACAAAGCTGTCGCCATTATTAGCTACCACGCCAGCTGTGTTTAAATCTGGCGGTAAAACGTCATTTTGTACTTTATACAGAGTAATTTTACGACTAGCGGAGTCGAGCGTGCTAGAAGCAGCAGCGATAGTGGCTTGGCTGGTTATGCCGTTATAGCTAATGATAATTATAACGGCCAGAACAGCTATCACTACGATAACTATCAGCAGTTCCACGATAGTAAATCCCCGCCTAGCCATTAGCGTTATTATACTATAATTTTTGATATTTAAATCTTAGGCGAACAGTTCGGCGCCGTATTTTATAATGATTGCGGCTACGCCGATGACGATAAGGCCAGCTAAGACTAGTTTGTCGTAATCTTTCTCCACAAATTTATGTAGGGATTTTTGAAGTTTACTAGGTAAATATAGATTATTATCGCGAATATTTACCCTGGCCATAGCAAAGAAGACAAAGGTCGTACTAAGCGTCACCAGCAAACACCAAGGGCAAAGCGCGCCGATCACGAAATAGCTCAAACCAAACATATACCAAGCAAACAAAAATCCCAGCGAGTAGCCAATTTGGGCAAAATACATAAATAACTTTGGAAAACGAATCCCGGCCAGACCAGCGATTGCTATCGTAATCACCACCGGTTCGGCCATTAGGCCGATGAAACTATTCGGAAAACCTAGTAGCTCGTTGTACTGGCTTTTAGCCACTGTGCCACAGTTAATCACCGCGTTGACACTACAACTTAGTTGGGTGTTGGGATTCTTGGCTAGTTCGAAAGCGTCGTTTGTCAGAACAAAAGCTGCTAGCAAACTCAGCAAAGCCCCCACCAACATGCTAAGGTAAATCCAGCGATTATCGCGAGTAATTTTATCGTTGTGGGTAAAATAATTTCTAATACTGGCCAGCATAATATCCTACCTCGTCAATAGTTGGAAAAATATCCTGCCACACCTGTTGAACCTGGCCGTCGTTGGCCAGCGCAATCAGCGTAGGATAACCCATGATGTCGTAGGCGTCGCAGAAAGTTTTACCCTCTGGGCTGTCTGGGTTTAGGATTTCAATCTGGTGACCGGTCTGACGAAAAACATCGGTCACAAAAGTTTCAGCTCTAGTCGAGTAGTCTTCGCCGTCTTTAGTTACCATCACTACGCGCATTAACGACCCTCCTTTTTCTGACGGCGTTCCTCGAGAATCCGCACAAAGTCATCCAAGGTTTTAAACTGGTAAAACACACTGGCAAAACGAACGTAGGCCACTTCGCTCCTCTCGGCCAGCTCATCTAAAACCGTGTCGCCAATCTGTTGCGAGGTCACTTCGCTATCACCAAGGTCGTAAATTCTATCCTCTACCTCGTTAATCATCTGCTCGACTTCGATTTCAGAGTCAAAAAACTTACCAACCGACTTATGTAGGGCGCCCGACAACTTGTCGCGGTCGTACAGCTCGCGCTTGCCGTCCTTTTTAATGACAGCTAGATTCGGTCGTTCGATACGCTCGTAGGTTGTAAAACGCCTACCGTCCGGTGTCTCGCGGCGGCGGCGAATTGTAACGCCGTCCGCACCCTCGCGTGACTCTAAAACTCGACTATCGCCGATCTTGAAAGTCGTCATCTCCAGGGTTACTCCTCTGTTTTTTCTGCGTCTTTTTTGTGCTTCTTGCGGCGCCTTAGAAAGGCTGGAATGTCTGATTCGTCGTCTTTTTCCTCTGGTTGATTCCAAATGTTTTCAGTGTTTTCGGCATGGAATTCCTCGGCGGCTTCAGAGTGGTCGATGTTATCTAGATCTAGACTCATGCCGCTAATATCTGGCTCCTGGTCACCCGAGGTTTCGTCCAGAGGCTCTTCTTCGTAGAATCCAGTGCCGCCAAAACCAGTGGCAATGACAGTAATAACAATTTCATCGGTAACGTCAGGTTTGAGGGTCGCACCAAAAATAATGTTGGCATCTGGGTGAACTGCGCCAGTGATAATCTCGGCAGCTTCCTGAATTTCACTCATGCTCATGTCGTAGCCACCAGTAACGTTAAATAGCACACCACGAGCCCCCTCTATCGACACCTCGATAAGTGGTGATTCGATAGCTTGACGAGCTGCTTCGATAGCGCGGTTGTCGCCAGTTGCTCGGCCGATGCCCATCAGCGCCGAACCAGCGTTCGACAGAATCGCCTTGACATCGGCAAAGTCTAGGTTGATTAGACCATGCTCGGTGATAAGGTCAGATATGCCTTGTACGCCCTGGCGCAAAACATCATCAGCAATCTTAAAAGTTTCCAAAAGTGGCGTACGACGATCGATAGTCTGTAGCAGACGATCATTTGGAATAGTAATCATGGCATCGACATTCTTTTGAAGTTTGGCGATTGCCCAATCGGCGTTCTTGCGACGCTTTTGACCCTCAAATGCAAATGGCTTGGTTGCCACGCCAACTACTAAAATACCCAGCTCGCGGGCTACTTCAGCTACCACATAACCCGCACCCGAACCCGTGCCACCACCAGCACCGATAGTTACAAAAACCATGTCAGCGCCGTTCAATGACTCGCCGATTTCGTCGCGTGACTCATTAGCAGCAGCCTCGCCAACACTGGGATCAGCGCCAGCACCCAACCCAGAAGTCGTGTTGTGACCAAGATGAATTTTAACATCAGCCCTAGAATTGTGTAGAGCCTGTGCGTCGGTGTTCATAGCAATAAACTCTACACCGTTCAATCCGGCGTCTTTCATGCGGTTGATAGCGGATCCACCGGCACCACCAACACCAACTACTTTAATACTAGCAAAGGTTTCAATCTCGTCTGGTTTAATCTCTGGCATCTAACTTCTCCCCTAGAAAATACCTAATTCTTTATCACTAGTGTACCACTAGACCTTAAAATTGCCAAAAAAGCCCGAGATTAGTTCGCCGAGTGATTTTGATTGAACTTTGTTAGCTTTTTTGTTCTTTGGTTTAGAGCCGCCGAATTGATGACTAGCTTCAAGGTCGATAGCCATCAGACCAATTGCCGTAGCATACTCTGGCAGCTCTAGATTCTCAACGGCTGATTTAAACCCAGTTGGCTTACCAATTTTGACCGCCAAACCTAAGTTTTTCTTGACGTAATCACCCACACCGCGTAGGTTAGCCGAGCCACCGGTCAAAACCACACCAGCTGGTAATTTACCAGAGTAACCAGCGCGACGTAGCTCTTTTTGTACAGCCTCAAAAATCTCATCTAGACGAGCTTCGACAATTTCGTTAATGGTGTCATTTTCAAAAACGTAGCTTTCGCCGTCATGATTAAATTTAACCTCGCCGAACTGTTCGCGTTCAGCGCCAGCAAAGCGGATTTTAACCATTTCGGCCACTACGGGGTCAATCTTTAAACCAATCGCGAGATCATTGGTAATATGCATACCACCCAGCGGTACGACCGACACAAATCGTAAATCACCCTCTTCAAAAATCGCAACATTAGTCGTAGCCCCACCAAAATCAATCAAGGCCACTCCATTTTCAATCTGATTCTGAGTCAGAGATGACTTTGCCGCCGCTTCACCGGCCACCACAAAAGCTGCTGGATAGACTTTGACTTCCTCGGCTACTTTCTGAACGTTGGCTAGGCTTGGCTCTAGCGCCGATACCACGTGGGCGTTAACCTCTAGACGCGTGCCGGTCATACCAATCGGCTCGCGGATATTACCCTGGCCGTCGAGCTTATATTCATGCGGAATAATTTCTAAAACAGCACGGTTTTCTGGAATTTTTCCGACCGTCGCTACATTTTCTAAGCGCAAAATGTCATCGCGCGTAACTTGCTTGTCAGGGTTAGTGACGGCCACCATGCCATCGGTTTTAGTACTTAAAATATGTGAGCCGTTGATGCTAAAAACAGCAGCCGTAACGTCGAGTCCGGCCATTCGCTCTGCCTCGCCTAGAGCCGTATCGAGCGCTTGCATCGGACCAGTTAGATCAACGATAGTGCCTTTACGTAGGCCAGTGCTGGGTGCTTTGCCCAAGCCCACAACTTCGACTATATTGCCGTCTTCGGTATTGACGCGGCCAATTACCACACGTGTCGAATGCGTGCCTATATCAATGCCAACCACAGTTTGAGGATGGTTTTTCATATTTCTAGTATAGCATAGGTGGTATGGCTACAACTGCGTTAAAATCTCGGCGCCATCCTCAGTGATAAGGATGGTATGCTCAAACTGAGCCGCCAGTGAGCCATCGGCAGTTTCTAAAGTCCAGCCATCAGCTGCTAGGCGAATTTTCTCGCTACCCAAGCTAGTCAGTGGCTCTATAGCGATAGTATCCCCTGGGGTTAGCAGCGGGCCTGTGCCAGCCCGACCATAATTTGGTACTTCTGGTGCTTCATGCATCAAAAAGCCCACACCGTGCCCGACAAGTTCCCGAATAATGCCGATTTTACCCTGCCTTAGTACCTTTTCAACTGCCGCCGAAATATCACCGACCCGAACCGAGCCGTGAACTGCATCAATGCCAGCATAAAGAGCCCGCTCGGTGGTTTGTAATAGATGTTTAACCGCGCCAGTTGGCTCCTGGCCAGCTACCATTGTAAAGGCGCTATCAACTTTCATGCCTTTATAGGTAATTACCAGGTCAAAACCAACCACATCGCCTTTTTGAATGACGTAATCGCTTGGAATACCGTGCGTAATCCCCTCGTTAACCGATATACAAATCGCGTTTGGAAACTCGACCTCAGCAGTTTTATAAGTCACCTCCGCGCCGAGGCGCTCGATTTCCGATTCTACCCAAGCGTCCAGCTCGAGCTCGTTGACGCCCGGCACTGTTCGCTCACGCAGACCCTCAAAAATCGTGGCTAAAATCTTGCCACCATCGCGCATCGCCTGAATTTGTTCGGGAGTTTTTATCCTTTGCATATACTCTATTTTACATACTTTTTTCATTCTGATTCAATTTTAGTCTGAACTTCGTCCTCGGTACCTATGCTGTCCAGACGAACCGTTGGCACACCTTTAGACTCTAGCCACTCGATGGTTGGATAAACCTGCTCAGCATAAGTGGCTATGCGGCGCGAGATAGCTTCGAAAGTATCGTCCGAGCGAGCACGAGCCAGTAGACGAGTCGTCGCCTCGGTCGGTGGAATCTCTAGCACTATCACTACATCGATCTTGCCATAAACACTTTGTTTGCCCAGCAGCCAAGCAGCTTGCTCAGTGGCACGTGGAAAACCGTCCAAAATCACCTGCGAGCCTTTGTATTTGGCAACAGCTTCATCCACTAGTTCATAAACCAGTTCATCTGGCACCATCATACCGTGGGTGATTAGGCCGCCAACGCGCGGGTCGTTGGCATGTTGACGCAGTAACTCACCGACCGAAATCCACGGCCAAGCGTGTTTAGCCGCCATGCGCTTACCCTGTACGCTTTTACCAGCCCCTGCCGAGCCAAAAAGTAGTATCATGCCACCCCTCCTTTTTAGTTTAATCTGGCTTTAACCAATCGAGCTACAACCGCGCCGTCCGCCGAGTTGCCAAATTTAGCTTTAACAGCACCGATAACCTGCCCCATCTGTTGCGGAGTCACGTCACCCAGCCCGGCAATAATTTCATCGATAGCCTTTGCTAAATCGTTCTCGGAAACTTGCTCCGGCAAGTAGCTAGCAATAATTTCAGCTTCGGCTTTTTCGGCCGCTACAAGTTCTGGGCGACCAGCTTGCTCGTAAACAGTAGCCGATTCATTTCGTTTTTTAACTTCGCGCGCTAAAAGCACTTCAATATCACCGTCGCTTAGACCAGTATCGCGTACGCCTTTGGCCACTTCTTCGTTTAAAATCACAGCCTTGAGGCCGCGTAGAACGTCGGCTTTTTGACGATTGCCACCTAAAAGAGCGGCCTTCAGATCCTGATCAAACCGCTCTTTGAGTGCCATACTTATCGTCCTAAACGAGTTTTAGCTACTTTGTCTGCCTTGCGGCTGCGGCGGATAATCGCCTTGGCGCGTCGCTCAGGTTTAGAAAGTGGCTTTGAAAAGCGCATGCTTTCCTTGGCTGATGCCAAAACACCGCTCTGTAGAACTTTACGGTTAAAACGACGAATTAGGTTTTCGTTCGCCTCGCGCTCATCTTTACGTGTTACTTGTACCATATAGGTTGATTATAACAGATGTAAAACAGAATTACAATTGGCTAGCTAAATTTCAAGCTGTTCTAGGTGTTTTATCATTCCCTGAACCCGACGCTGACCGTTCCACTCGTTGATTTCGATGGTTAAATAGAGTTTTACCCAAGCTCCAGGCGCAACGAAAAATTCACTTGGGGCGTTAAAGCAGACCGCCTCCAAACGATGACTATTTTCGTCCTCCACCACTAGACGTAGGTGCTGATTTTTGTCGCCCATTGACCGCTGAGCAATAACTTTGACGACTTTAGTAGCAATAATCGGCTCGGGGTTGGCCTGACCAAATGGTTCTAAGTTTTTAATCTCCTCTATCAACGTTTCTGTTAGCTCACCCAAATGCCCCACTATATCGCCGCTAGGCAAGAGCAACTTAATCTGCTCCTCGACTTTTAAATTTTGAGAATAAAATTCGTTAACGCGTTTTCGAAAAGCCCCGATATTTTTGGTTGGCAAAGTCACGCCAGCCGCCAAACGATGGCCGCCGCCCTTAGTGATAATGTCATCCGCAAAACGAACAGCATCAGCTGCCGAAAAATCACCGTAGCTTCTAGCCGAGCCCTTTGACTCTTCGCCCATTTCCTCAAGTACAAAAGTTGGTTTTTGATATTTTTCGAGTAGTTTGGCTGCCACGATGCCAATGATGCCATGATTCCAATTCTGATTCGACACCACCAAAACCGCATCGCCCGCAAACTTTTCGGCTTGCTCTATAGCCTCGGCAAAAATTCGGTCTTGCTCGGTTCGGCGTGCTCGGTTCATTTCATCGAGCAAACTAGCTTTTTCTAGCGCCGCGTTTGAATCGTTAGTTGTTAACAAATCCAGTGCATATTGGGCGGTTTCTAGACGCCCAGCGGCGTTTAAGCGTGGGCCTAGCCCAAATCCAAGCGAACGAGCGCTTAGCGCCTCTGGTTTGACACCAGCAACGGCCATCAGAGCTTTGAGCCCGGGTCGTTTAGTTTTCGACATGACTTTTAGACCATAGTGAACGATAGTGCGATTTTCATCGAGTAGCGACACTGAGTCGCAAACCGTGCCTAGCGCCACCAAATCGAGCAGCCATTTTTCCTGGCCATTTTCCAGCCCTTTTAGTTTGGTGAGTAGCGCTTGAATCAGTTTAAAAGCCACTCCGACGCCGGCTAAGTCTAGAAATGGATATAATTTCTCGTCCGTTTGGAGTATATATTTTTCATAAGATTCTGGGTGATCCTGTAGTAATCTTTTGGGGTTAATAACCGCAATGGCTGGTGGCTGTTCGGGTGCTACGTTGTGGTGGTCAGTGACGATGATATCCATACCTAGATCGTTGGCACGCTGAATCTCTTTATGGCTAAGCGAGCCACAGTCGACCGTTATCATTAGATCTGTATTTGGAGCAATCTTTTCAACTGCCTCTACAGTTAGACCATAGCCCTCGACAAAGCGGTTCGGAATGTAGGCCTGGACATTTTTAAAACCAAAACTATTCAACCCGTCGATTAAAACAGTAGTGGCAGTTAGCCCATCGATATCATAGTCACCGTAAATCGTGATACGTTCCTGATTTTTCAGCGCTTTCTCCAGGCGTTTTACCGCCTGCGCCATATCTGGCAGTAAAAATGGGTCGTGTAGTTTGGTATAGTCCGGATTTAAAAAAGCCTCACGAACCTGCTTGTCGCGCAGTCCGCGGGTTTTTAGAATTTCATCAAAAATCTTAGACTTCGACATCACGCACGTCTGCCCCTGGGGTACGTGTCGTCTTTAGACCGGCTTTGTTGGCCGCCTGTTGGGATTTAATGACCATGCTCTGCAATTCTTTAAAGATTGGAAATTGCTTGTTGGTAGCATAAATTTTAGAGTTGCCCTGCTTTTCTACTCGTAGAAAACCAACCTCAGCCAAACGCTTTAGCTCGCGCTGGATGTTGCCCGGATCCTCTTTTATGAGCTTAGCTAAACCCCTAACATGAGTCTTAAAATCTGGATATTTGGCATAAACAACTACCACTTTGCGCCGCACGCGTGATGTGATAAAAACGTCTAGCATCGACTTATTTCCTTCCGTGTCCCCTCACGATGTTGTGTTGTAAATTATTCTATATAAAATTTCGAGCTGCGTCAACAGTTAAAACACAAAATGTTGTAAATTTTATTGATATATAATAATGACATATGAAGTTTTATGAGGTAGCACCGACAAAAATCGTCCGCGCTGGAGTCGACGTTTTAACGTACTCTTCTGATGCCGAGCTGCCGGCTGGGACTTTGGTAACTATTCCGGTCGGCTCGAAAGATTTAGTCGGTTTAATTATCAAAGAAGTTGACCGGCCAGAGTTTACTACCAAACCAATTTCATCGATTTTATATGATAAACCATTGCCAGACGGTCTACTCCAGTTAACCCTTTGGCTAGGTAGTTATTATCAAACGCCACTGGCAACAGTCCTCCAAACTGTCCTACCCTCCGGTCTGACCAAAAAGCGCCGCGTTATTACCAAAAACGACGCATCACCTCTGAGAAATCGAACACATATTTTGTTCAATGTTGACCAAAAAAAGGCGATCAAAGCCATTTCTAGTAGCCCAAGTGGGACTTTCCTGCTCCACGGTGTAACCGGCTCAGGCAAGACCGAAATCTACAAAGATTTAGCCAAAAAAGCTGTAGCAAATGGTCAGTCGGTCATTATTTTGACTCCTGAAATTGCGCTGACACCACAGCTAGTTGCCGAGTTTAGCTCCGGGTTTTTTAACCTAATAGTTAGCCACTCCGGTCAAACCGAAGCCGAACGTCACTTGAGCTGGCTAAAAGCTCTGAATTCCGACGAGCCAACCGTTGCCATTGGACCACGTTCAGCTCTCTTTCTACCACTAAAAAACCTAGGCCTAATCGTAGTAGACGAGTCACATGAGCCTAGCTACAAGCAAGACAAAGCCCCCCGATACCTAGCGACGCGTGCCGCCACTGTCCTAGGGCAAAAATCTGGTGCTAGGGTTGTACTAGGTTCAGCTACGCCAGATATTACCGACTTCTATCTGGCACAGACCACCAATCGCCCGATTGTCACACTAGATAAACCAGCCGTACCTGGCACTAAAAAGCCAGAAGTCACCATCATCGACCTCAAAGATCGCTCTAGGTTCAAAAACCACCGCTTTTTGTCAGATAAGCTGATAGAAGGCATCGAATCAATGCTAAAAAACAAACGCCAGGTATTAATTTTTCATAACCGGCGTGGCTCTAGCAGCTTGACGCTCTGCGAAAACTGCGGCTGGACAGCCCAGTGCCCAAATTGTTTTCTGCCACTGACCCTTCATAGCGACAATTTTGAGCTAATTTGCCACTCCTGCGGTCACACAGAGAAAGTCCCTAGTATCTGTCCGACTTGTCAGCATGCTGGCATCATCCATAAGGGTATCGGCACCAAACTAATCGAATCTGAGTTGAAAAAACTATTTCCAAAAGCCCATATTATGCGTTTCGACGGCGACAACAATAAGGACGAAACCCTCGACAAACATTACCAGGCACTCTACGACGGTGAAATCGATATCGCAATTGGCACCCAAGTCGTCGCTAAAGGTCTAGATCTGCCGCATCTAGGTGTGGTGGCTGTTATTCAAGCCGATAGCGGACTGGCCTTGCCAGATTACGTGTCACGCGAGCGAACTTTTCAGTTGCTATCACAAGTAGTTGGCCGAGTTGGGCGGCGTGATGCCGAAACCGAGGTTATTGTCCAAACCTACCAGCCAACTCATCCATCAATTACGGCTGGCATAGCGCAAAATTACGCCGAATTCTACAAATCCGAACTGGCTGAACGCAGGCGCGCCAACTTACCACCGTTTGTTTACCTATCTAAACTAACAGACGTCTATAAAACCGAAGCTATAGCCGCTAAAAACGCCCGCGAGCTGGCTAAAAAGCTAAAATCCAGTACTACGAGCATTCAAATCCTCGGTCCAACCCCAGCCTTTTACGAACGGATCGGCGGCACTTATCGTTGGCAACTAATTCTAAAGTCAAAACAGCGTGCCACTTTGCTCGACATCACCAAACTAGTTCCTGCCCAGAATTGGCAAGTCGACCTCGACGCCGGCAGTCTATTGTAACTACATCGCTTCTGCTGGGCCGATAGAGGTCGAGGCGTTAGCGTCACCCGTCCAGAACCAACCAATAGAATTGCCGTCACCATAGTTGTAAAAATTGTCACCGGTAGTAGCCATGAATTGATCAAAGTAAACTTCGTCGCCAACCTGTAATGAGTCCATGGCATACCCGCCAACCCAAATATTAGTACAATCTACCCCAGGGACAGTATAGGCGCTAAAATAAACCCAAGTATTGGATAGAACGGCTGTGGGGGTACTAGCCCCGCCTATAGATGAGCAGCCGTAGCTACCGTCGGAAACTTTATGATTGTCAGCGTATTCGTGGATAGTATCACTACCAGTCGCATAAACCCAGCCGCTATAATTAATTCTAGTTCCAGCCGGTACTACACCCGTGGTACGAACGGTAGCACCTGCGCCACCGGTGCCGGTATGAACAGCGCTAATCACTTTCCTGAGGCTAGTGTCACCGTGGTGAGAGCGCAAAGAACTAATCTCTGTCGTACTATAACTATCGGGTAGTGAACCAGACCGACTAAAATGAGTCGTACTTCCAGCCGCATCTGGGTCAATCGCCATATTCTCTACACAATCACCCTCTAAAGGCTTGCTGTAAGTAGAAGTCACACTATAGCTAACGCCTCCAGAATTATAAGTAGCGCAGTAATTTTTCATACCAGTCACCGAATTTTGGTTGTATAAATATTTAGACAGCTTTATACCGATGAACGACTCGGCCGTAGCCTTATCTAATGGGTAGGAATCTGAATTCTGAATCTTATACTGCTGTAATTTTTGGGAAACTTGGGCGATGTTCGCTTTAATGGTACTTATATTTGCCTGATTAGTGATACCGATATACGAAACTACCGTAATAGCAGCTAAGACTCCAACCACCACTATAACTATCAGAAGTTCAACTATCGTAAAGGCTTTTTTAAACATTACCATTATGATACCGTTCATCTGTTATTTTGACAAGCTAAGGTGTTATTACAGGTGATACAGACTGTAGCCAGCTAGTTTTCGAATGGGCTTTACGGCCGGCAAGCCCTCACCGTAGGTTAAAACGTTTAGCGGGCGACCGAGTCTAGCAGACTCGCTGCGCAGTTTGGCTAGCATCTTTTTAGAATCACGCGATACCATAAAAATATAAACCACTGTCACATCATCGGGAAAGGGCGTCTGCCAAATATCAGTCAGCCTAGTTGTGATTTTGCTCGAACGACCCAAAATACGGCTGATAATCACCAAAAATGGGTTAATTTCATAACCAACTGCCGTAGCTCCAAGCTTTGCCGCCAAGCGTAAAACTCGCCCATCGCCACTACCGACATCTAGCAAAACATCATCCACCCCGACCGGATACAACTCTGTCAGCGCTCGACGTAAATCACCCCGTAAACTAGGCACATAGGG
>Ga0164242_10003504_pt1 | contig 17878 bp, 18 predicted proteins | sample OricomgcompostMG_FD_108783 | JGI IMG/M metagenome (GOLD analysis project Ga0164242, IMG submission 108783) | Miracle-Growth compost microbial communities from Emeryville, California, USA - Original compost - Miracle growth compost (MG) ... | reverse complement strand
CTTTCCCGCTCAACCCTCTATCGCAAAATTGCAGACGGGACATTTCCCCGGCAAGTGGCGATCAGCATCCACGGTGCTGGATGGCATGAATCGGCCGTCAATCGCTGGATCGCGGATCCTGTGACCTACCGCGCCGATCAAGTCGAAAGGGCTGCGCCGTGACCGCGCCCTTGCCCCCCGATCCGATCTGCGTCCGCGTCAATGACGCGGCGCGCATGATCGGCGTCGGCCGCACCAAGCTCTACGAGCTGATTGCGGCCGGCGAGGTCGAAACGGTGAAGCTCGGCAAGTCCACCCGCATCACCACCGCCAGCCTGCACGATCTTGTCAGGCGGCAGCGCGGAGCGGGATAGGCTCGGACGCCGGGGCGGCGGCGTCCTTCCCCTTGTCGTTCTGTGCCCCCTTGCGGTCGAGATATTCGGCCCAACGCGCCATGAGATTGCGGCGCTTGTCGAAAAAGTCGGTGCGGCGATAAGCGGCTTCGACTTTGTTGGGCAGCTTGTGCGCCAGCGCCTTGTCGGCGACCTCCTTGGGGAAGCGAGTCCGTTCCGACGACCAATCGGTGAACGCGGAACGGAAGCCGTGGACCGTCACGCCCTTGATGCCGTCATCGCGCAGCAGCTTGGTCATGGTCATGTCGCTGATCGGCTTCTTCCCGTCATTGGAGAACACAAAGCCGGTGTCGCTGTCGCGCTCGTTCCACCGTCTGCGGAGCAATGCGACAGCGGGCGCGGAAAGCGGCACGACATGGGTTTCGCCTGCCTTCATTCGCTTGCCCGGAATGGTCCAGATAGCCTTGTCCAGATCGAACTCCGACCATACGGCAAAGCGCGTCTCGTTCGACCGGACGGCGTTGTAGATGGTGAAGCGCAGGGCATCGCGCCCGGTAGTCGGTAGTGCCGTCGCCAGTTTCCGCATGAGCGCGGGAACATCGACATAGGGCATGGCTTCCAGATGCCCGCCCTTGTCCACCTGACGGGGAAGCCCCTTACGGACGGAGCGCAACGATACCTCGGCCGGAAGCCATCCCTTGATATGGGAGAAGTCCAGCACCGCGCCGATGCGTTGCAAGATGCGCCGCGCGGTATCCGGTATCTCAAGCCAGATGGGTGACAGCACCTCGACCACGGCTGCGCTGTCCACCTGATCGACCGGCCTTGTCCCGATCAACGGAAAGACGTGGTTCTCAAGGCTGGATATCCAGTTGGCGTGACGGCGGTTCTTCCAGCCCTCTTTCAATGCCTCGTAGCAGTCGCGCGCGGCCGTCTCGAAGCTCGGCACCACCTTACGCGCCTTGCGCCGCTCGGCGACCGGATCGGCTCCCTCGCGCACCTGACGGCGCAATACCGCCGCCGCGTCGCGGGCATCGGCAAGCGATACGTCGAGCGCCGATCCCAGCCCATAGTCGCGCCGTCTGCCATGCCGCTGCATCCGCAACACCCATGTCCGCGCGCCGCTCGGTTTCACCAGCAGGCAAAGCCCCCGGCCATCGACGTGCCGGCCCGGCTTCGCGTTCTTCACCTTCAATGCAGTCAGTGCCATCGGTTCGGTTCCCTGTTTGGGCATTGCGGGCCGTTCCCACACTTTCGGCGGGCAAGCGGTCCCACAATCGTTCCCACATTTTGAGCCAAATTCAGGCAAATCAGGACGACCGACCGCGAACACCTTACAAGACAAATCGTTGATTTTACAGTGCAGTTAGAGACGTCCCGGCATTGCCTGAGACAAAAGTTCTACACTCGTAGGGGTCACCATCTTCGCCGAAACTGGTGGAGTTCTACAGAAGCCGACTCGCTGATGCTCGATGCTACAAATGAGCGTCGGATATCGCACTCTACAGTGGTCGAAATCCATCGAGCAATTCCGCAGGATTATATTCGCGGACGCTCGCCCCCGATGCGCGGAACTGGCCAAACCCGATCACCGCGACGGGGTCTCGCATCAGTGCTCAGTGGATTCTTACTTGTCCTCAGTAGAAGTCGACCGGATCGGGGGCGGGGGCGTTGCAGGCGATCTGGCGGCCGTGATTGCATTCGTAAACCTGCGTTCGCCAGGCGCGCATCGCGTCTGCATAGGCGCGGCGTTCGTGCCGGTAGCGGGCGTTCTGTCGGTTGATGCGGCGGCCGTGCTTGCGGAGCGACGCGTCATAGGCAGCGAGATCGGCCTGGTATTGCGCCTGGTTTGAGGCGTTCTGATCCTTGGTCGTTTCGATATTGCCGTTCACATTCGCATTGAGTGCGCGCGTATAGGGGTTGTGGCCGGGGGCGATCTGGCCGGGGGGCACCGTCATCGAGTGCGCGGCGGTCGGATCACGGAGCTGCTCCTGCGCGAAGGCGGCCGGCGCCATCAGCGAGGCAGCGGCGGCGATCGCCGCTCCTCCGGCCAGCAGGGCGAAGGGCACGCGGGTCATATCTCATCTCCCAACTGCGACGGGCCGTTTCCGGCCTGCGATCAGTGCGAAACGAAGGCCGACCTGCCGCTGTTCCCTTGCGCTGCGGGAGCGCCGGTTTCCTTCATCCGCTCAGGATCAGGCGGCTCGGAAATCGCCATTGTCCTCGCGCAGCATCAGCCGGCCTTCGCGGATTCCGAACCAGCCGCCGCGCAGGCGCAGCTTTCCGGCCGCTTCGGCTTCGGCCACGAAGGGGAAGGTGCGCAGGTTGGCGAGGCTGACCTCCACCGCCGCGCGCTCCATCGCGCGTTCGGCGTCATGGCCTTCGCCGTGGGCGGCGACGACATGATCGCGGGCGTGGTCGAGCAGCGCGACCCAGCGGCGGATGAAGCCGCCTTCGCCTTGTGGCGCATCGACGAAGGCGCGCGCCATCGAAGCCTTGCACGCGCCGCAGAATTCGTGCCCCAATACCAGGATCTCCTTCACCGGGATCTGGGTGACGGCGAACTCCAGCGCAGCGGAGGTGCCATGGTGGCTTTCGTCCCGCTCGAAGGGAGGGACGAGATTGCCGATGTTGCGGATCACGAAGATCTCGCCGGGCGAGGCATCGAAGATCGTCGCCGGATCGAGGCGGCTATCCGAGCAGGCCATCACCAGCGTTTCGGGGCTCTGGCCTTCGGCGAGCTCGTTCCAGCGCGCGCGCTGCTGCGCCCAGCCTCCGGCGCGGAAACGGCGATAGCCTTCCAGCAGCGTGTCGAATGCGGGCATGAGTTCCTCCGTTTCCTCGAATCTTGCGGTTGTCGTTAAGGGAAGGGCCCTTGTTTCCGCAAGGGATCGGGGTGGGTTCTTGAGCCTGGGATGACCTTCGGGCCATCTGGCGCCTCACAGTTGTGACACGGGAACGTAATCGCTATCTGGCGCGGCATGACCGAACCCTTGGCACAGCCGCGCCCGCCGCGCACCCGCAAGCCGGACTGGATTCGCGTGAAGGCGCCCACCTCGGTGGGGTTCGCCGAGACGAAGGCGCTGATGCGGCGGCTCAACCTCGCCACCGTCTGCGAGGAAGCGGCCTGCCCCAATATCGGCGAATGCTGGACCAAGAAGCACGCGACCGTCATGATCCTGGGCGACACCTGCACGCGGGCCTGCGCCTTCTGCAACGTGAAGACGGGGATGCCGCGCGCGGTCGACAAGCTGGAGCCCCAGCATGTCGCCGATGCAGCGGCCGAGCTCGGCCTTACCCATATCGTCATCACTTCGGTGGATCGCGACGATCTGCCCGACGGCGGCGCATCCCAGTTCGTGAAGGTGATCGAGGCGCTCAGGCGCACCACGCCCGAAACGACCATCGAAATCCTTACCCCCGATTTCCGCAACAAGGCGGATGCGGCGGTGGAGGCGATCGTCGCGGCGCGACCGGACGTCTATAACCACAATCTCGAAACGGTGCCGAGGCTCTATCCCACCATCCGGCCCGGCGCGCGCTATTACGCTTCGCTCCGGCTGCTGGAGAGCGTGAAGCGGCACGATCCTTCGATCTTCACCAAATCCGGCCTGATGACGGGCTTGGGCGAGCAGCGGCTGGAGGTCCATCAGGTGATGGACGACATGCGCTCGGCCGACGTCGATTTCCTGACGATGGGCCAGTATCTCCAGCCCACCCCGCGCCACGCCAAGGTGGAGGAGTTCACCACGCCGCAGGCCTTCGCCGCCTACGCCGCGATCGCTCGCGCCAAGGGCTTCCTGCTGGTCGCCGCCTCGCCGCTCACCCGCTCCAGCTATCATGCCGGCGACGATTTCGAGCGGCTGCGGGTAGCTCGCGCGGTGCGGCTGGGAGCGCGTTCATGATCCTCCCCACGCAGTGGGAAGGGAGGCCAGGCGGAGGCTGGTGGGGACCGGCGCACTCCTCCGCCACTCGCTTCGTGAGCGGTCCCCTTCCCCGAGTAAGCTCGGGGAGGAGCGGCTGATGCCCCGCCATACCGAAACCCGCCACCTGCCCTACACGCCCGAGCAGATGTTCGATCTGGTCGCGGATGTCGGCCGCTATGGCGAGTTCCTGCCCTGGGTGGCGGCGGTGCGGGTGCGTTCGGATAGCCCGAGCGAGATGGTCGCGGACCTCGTCGTCGGCTTCAAGGGCCTCTCCGAGCGTTTCACCTCGCGCGTCCACAAGGATCGGCCGAACCGCATCCATGTCGATTATCTCGAAGGCCCGCTCCAGCATCTGAGCAACGACTGGAAGTTCCGGCCGGACGGGAAGGGCGGCTGCCTCGTCGATTTCTGCGTCGATTTCGCCTTCAAGTCTCGCCTGTTCGAAATGCTGGCGGGCCAGGTGTTCGATCGCGCGCTCAGGAAGATGACGGGCGCGTTCGAGGCGCGCGCCAGGGCGCTTTACGGCGAGGGGACGATCGCCGGCGCGGCCTCGGGCGGCGGCCCGGGCAGCAGCAGCTCAAGCGCGCACAGCGCCGCCTGACGGCGGATCTCGCAACGGCCGAGATCTCCGAATTCCTTGAGATCGGCGACCACCTCCTCCGGATCGGCGGAACGGCTGGCGCGCGCGAAGACGACGGTGCCGACAGGCTTCTTGTCCGTGCCGCCGCCCGGCCCGGCGACGCCGGTGATGGCGACGCCGACATCCACGTCCGCGAAGTGTAGCACGCCCTGCGCCATCGCCCAGGCGGTCGCCACCGACACCGCGCCGAACGTGTCGAGCACATCGGCGGCGACGTTCAGCGTCTTCATCTTCATGGCGTTGGAATAGGTGACGAAGCCCGCCTCGAAAATCTCCGAGCAGCCGGGAATCGCGGTGAGCGCGGCCGAGACGAGGCCGCCGGTGCAGCTTTCCGCCACCGCCACACGCAATCCTGCGGCGCGGTTCTCCTCGATCACCCGCCGCGCCAGCGAGACCAACTCGATCGGCAGATTATGAGCGTATTCCTCGACATTATCCGTCGTGTCGGTCGTATCGGTCATCGCTTCGCCACCTCCGCGCCGGGCTGGCAGATCGCATAGCCGCCGGTCTGCTCCGGCCCGGCGATCTCCAGCGCCAGCAGGATCGCCTCGGCCATCGCATCGGCGCGCATCGGCGCCGCGAGCGCGACCATGCCGTCAATGCTGTCGCAATCGCGGGTGGCGACCCGCTCCTTTATCGCATGGCCGACGAACTGATCGGCGAGCATCAGCACCGTGTCGTCGCTCGCGAAATCGCTCAAATCGCGGCCCGTCACCGCCTCGATCGCCTTGCGGGCGCGTGCCGGATCGACCGGCGCCTCGCGGCGGTAGCGGTCCGCCAGCGCCGCGCCTTCCGTGCGCAGATAAGAATCGGCCGGGAGTGCGGGGCCGCAGCGTTTCGCCAGCGCGTCGATCGCATCGGGCAGCGCGACGCCCAACACGGCCCGCGCATCCGCCGGGCGGATACAGGCGGGGGGAGCCGCGATCGCCGCCTGTCCGACGGCGGCGAGCGCACAGAATCCGGCGATGGAGAAAAACCTCATTGCTCCGGCATCCTGATTGTGGCGACAGCTTGCGCGGCCATGCCTTCTTCCCGTCCCGTGAAACCGAGCCGCTCGGTGGTGGTGGCCTTGATGCTAATCCTCGCGACCGGCAGTCGCAACAAGCCCGCGATCCGCTCGCGCATTCTCTCCCGGTGCGGACCGATCTTCGGGGCCTCGCAGATGATGGTGAGATCGATATGCTCGATCCGACCGCCGCGCGCGGCGACGAGGCCTGCGGCATGTTCCAGGAAAGCGGCCGAGTCGGCGCCCTTCCAGCGCGGATCGGAGGGCGGGAAGTGGCTGCCTATGTCCCCGTCCGCGATCGCGCCGAGCAGGGCGTCGGTGACGGCGTGGAGCCCCACGTCGGCATCGCTGTGCCCGGCGAGGCTGCGGCTGTGCGGTATGCGAAGCCCGCACAGTATGATGTGATCGCCCGGCGCGAAGGCGTGGACGTCGAACCCCATGCCGACGCGCGACGTCATTGTGGCGGCGAGCCGCGCGTCCGCGGCGGCGAGATCGGCTTCGTGGGTGAGCTTTTCGAGCATGGCGTCTCCCGGAACGGCAGCGACGGCGAGCCCGGCCGCGCGCGCCACCTGCGCGTCGTCGGTCGGCTCGGCCTCGCCCCGCCAGCCGCGATGGGCGGCGAGAATGGCGTCGAAGCGGAAGGCCTGCGGCGTCTGCACGCGGGCGAGCCCCTCGCGCGATACGGTGTCGCCCAGCGCGCCGCCTTCCGCGCGCACCAGCGTATCCACGACGGGAAGCACCGGCACCGCGCCGGATAGAGTTTCGAGTGCGGCCAGCAGCCGGTCGATCACGGCGGCGGGAAGGAAGGGGCGGGCGGCGTCGTGGATCAGCACCATATCCGCGCCGCCGAGTGCCGCGATCGCCTCCAGCCCGTTGCGGACCGACTCGCGTCGCGTGGCCCCGCCGGGAGAGACGGAGGCGGGTTGTCGCGCGCCCAGCGCCTCGGCCAGCAGCGCCTCCTGCCCGCTGCCCGCCACCAGATGCACGCCGGATACCGCCGGGTGGCTCGCCAGCGCGTCGAAGGCGCGCGCGATCACCGCCTCGCCGCCGATCCGCCGATATTGCTTGGGAATGCCGCCGCCTACGCGCGTGCCGCTTCCCCCGGCGACGATCAGCGCGGCGACGGGGCCTTGGTTGGTCCCGCTCATCCGACGGGCGTTTAGAGCAAGCCCGTCTTGCCCGCCAGCCGCTTTCGGGGTAGGGCGATTGCCTCTTTTTCAGGCAGATTGGATCATGCGGGAAAAGCCGCTCGTCAAGCCGATCACGATCGGCCCGATCACCATCGACACGCCGGTGATCCTCGCGCCGATGACGGGCGTGAGCGATTTGCCGTTCCGCAAGATGGTGCGGCGCTACGGCTCCGGCCTCAACGTCACCGAGATGATCGCCAGCCAGGCGGCGATCCGCGAGACGCGCCAGTCGATCCAGAAGGCGGCGTGGGACCGGATCGAGGAGCCGGTTTCGATGCAGCTCGTCGGCTGCTCGCCCATCGATATGGGGGAAGCGGCGAAGCTCAGCGAGGATCGGGGCGCGGCGATTATCGACATCAATATGGGCTGCCCGGTCCGCAAGGTGGTGAACGGCTGGGCTGGATCGGCCCTGATGCGCGACCTGAAGCTCGCCACCCAACTGATTGAAGCGACGGTGAAGGCCGTCTCCGTGCCCGTCACGCTCAAGACGCGCATGGGCTGGGACCATGACAGCCTCAACGCCCCCGAGCTCGCGCGTATCGCCGAGGATATCGGCTGCAAGATGATCACCATCCACGGCCGCACCCGCTGCCAACTCTACAAGGGCACGGCGGACTGGGCGTTCGTTCGTCGGGTGAAGGAAGCGGTCTCGATCCCGGTGATCGTCAATGGGGACATCAATAGCATCGAGGACGCCGAGGAGGCCTTGCGCCAATCGGGCGCGGACGGCGTGATGATCGGGCGCGGCGCTTATGGTCGGCCGTGGCTGCTCGCTCAAGCGATGCGCTGGCTCGTCACCGGCGAGCGGCTGGAGGATCCCTCGATCGACGAGCAATATGCCACGATCATAGAGCATTATGAGATGATGCTCGGCCATTACGGCAAGGAGGTGGGCGTCAACATGGCCCGCAAGCATCTCGGCTGGTACGTCAAGGGCCTGCCGGGATCGGCCGAGTTCCGCAACACGGTCAACCAGGTGGCCGACCCGGCGCGCGTGCTGGCGATGCTCGACGAGTTTTACCGGCCGTGGCGCACGCGGGCGGCCGCCTGAGCGCGCCCCCTTGCGGGGAAGCGACCGCGCTTCCTTCCGCATCCGAGCTGATCGCCTCGCTTCCCGCCGCCCTGCTGGTGATCGATGGCGCGCGGATCGTGCGCGATTGCAACGCGGCGGCCGAGGCGCTGCTCAACCTGGCGCTATCGGCGGTGGTGGGGCGGTCGGTTGCCGAGATGATCGGTCACGACCTAACCTCGCTGCCGCCCGAGCAGGCCTTCGCGGCTTATGATCTGGACATGATCCTGCCTGTCGGACGCGCCTGGCGCGGCGATCTGCGCGCCGCTCCCTTGCCTGAACGGCCCGGCTGGCAGGTGGTCACGATCCACGGCCGCGGCAGCCATGACGCGGCTCGTTCGCGCGATCGGAGCGGGCGGGTGCTCCCCGCCGTCGCCGCTGCGGCGATGCTGGCGCATGAGGTGAAGAATCCGCTTTCCGGCATCAGGGGCGCGGCGCAACTCCTCGAATCGGGTGCGCCGCCCGAACAGGCGGAACTGACCCACCTCATACGCGGCGAGGTGGACCGCATCGCCGCGCTGATTGACAGGATGGAGGGGCTGACCGATACCCGGCCGCGCGCGATGGAACCGCTCAACATCCACGCGGTGCTGGGGCATGTCCGCGATCTCGCGCTGAGCGGCTTCGCGGCGGGCCGGACAATCCGCGAGCTCTATGATCCGTCTCTGCCCGATGCGCTCGGCAATCGCGACGCCCTGATCCAGATTCTCCTCAATCTTCTCAAGAATGCCGCTGAAGCCTCTGGTCCGCAAGGGACGATCACGCTCCGCACCGCCTATCATCACGGCCTTTCCGTGGCTCTGCCCGAAGGCGGGCGGCGTTCGCTGCCGATCGAGCTGTGCGTGATCGACAACGGCCCGGGCGCACCGCCGGAAATCGCCGATCATCTGTTCGACGCCTTCGTTTCCGCCACGCCGGGCGGCGGCGGTCTTGGCCTTGCCATTGTCGACAAGCTGGTGGGCGAAATGGGCGGCATCATCGAATATGCGCGCGAGAACAAGGAGACGGTATTCCGCCTGCTGCTGCCGCGCGCCTCCGGTCGCGATCGGGAGGAGGCATGAACGGACGCATTCTTGTCGTCGACGACGACGCCGCGATCCGCACGGTGATCCGCGAATCGCTCCGTCGCGCCGGGCATGTCGTCGAGACCGTAGCCTCGCTCGCCGAGCTCCGGCGTAGGATCGAGGCCTTCGCGCCCGACGTGCTGGTGACGGACGTGATGCTGCCCGACGGCGATGGACTCGATCTGGTGCCCGAGCTGGTCGAGCGTCATCCCGGCCTGCCGATCATCGTGCTTTCCGCGCGCAACACGCTGGCGACCGCCGTGCGCGCGACCGAGCAGGGCGCGTTCGACTATCTCCCCAAGCCTTTCGACCTGGACGAGCTGGGCCGCGCGGTGACAGGCGCGCTCGCCGGGCGCGCCGCCGCGAAGGAGACCGAGCCGGACGAGCATCGCGCGCACGAACTGCCGCTGATCGGCCGATCGCCGGCGATGCAGACCGTCTATCGCACCATCGCGCGCGTGGTGGCGAACGATCTGACCGTGCTGATCCTTGGCGAAAGCGGCACCGGCAAGGAGCTGGTCGCCCGCGCCATCCACGATCTCGGCCCGCGCGCGAAAAGGCCCTTCGTGCCGGTCAACATGGCCGCGATCCCGCGCGAGCTGATCGAGAGCGAATTGTTCGGGCACGAGCGGGGCGCCTTCACCGGGGCGGCGCAGCGCAACGCCGGCCGTTTCGAGCAGGCGCATGGCGGCACCCTGTTCCTCGACGAGATCGGCGACATGCCGATGGACGCGCAGACCCGGCTGTTGCGCGTGCTTCAGGAAGGCGAGTTCACCGCCGTCGGCGGCGCGCGGGCGATCAAGGCGGACGTGCGCGTGCTGGCCGCCACGCACAAGGATCTGGAGCGGCTGGTGGCGGAAGGCGCGTTCCGCGAGGATCTTTATTATCGGCTCAACGTGGTGCCGATCCGCCTGCCCGCGCTCCGCCAGCGGATCGAGGATGTCGGCGAGCTCGCCCGCCATTTCCTCGATCGTGCCGCCGCCGACGGTCTGCCGAGGAAAACGCTCGGCGAGGAGGCGGTGGCGCGTCTGATGCGCCACGCCTGGCCCGGCAATGTCCGCGAACTCGAAAATCTGATGCGCCGCCTCGCCGCGCTGGTGCGCGAGGAGCGCATCGGCGTCGCCGCGATCGACGCGCAAATCGGCGGAGGCAGTCAGGCCGACGTCATGGCCGCGGAAGGCGGAGAGGGGCTTTCCGCCGCAATCGAGCGGCATCTCGCCGTCTATTTCGAGGGCTTCGGCCGGATGCTGCCGCCGGACGGGCTCTATGATCGCGTCCTTGCCGAGATCGAGCCGCCGCTGCTCCGCTACGCGCTCGCCGCCGCCAAGGGCAACCAGCTCCGCGCCGCCCGCCTGCTCGGTATCAACCGCAATACGCTGCGCAAGAAGCTCACCGAGCACGGCATCGACGCCGCCGAAACGCGGCGGCAAGGGTAGATGGGGCGATAAACGGCTTATCGCGCTCCCGTGTTGTGCCGGCAACGCTCTGTGGTAGAACCGCCACGATGGATGCGGAATCGGTTCGGTCTCGCCCGCCTCGCTGGCGGCGACGGCTCCAGGTGATGCGGCGGCGGCATTCGGTGTCGCTGCTCGAGATCGCGACCGTCTGTGTTACGCTCGCCATTTTCGCCGCGAGCTGGTTCACCATCACCCGCAGCGGTAGTCCCGAGAAGCTGCTGACCCCGCCGGTGGTGGCGCTGCTGCTGGTCGCCAATCTTGTGCCGGTGATCGCGTTGATGGTGCTGCTCGCGCGGCGCATCGCGCGACGGCGCGCCCGGCGCGGCGGCGGCGCGGGCGGCGGACGGCTCCATGTCCGTCTCGTCGCGCTGTTCTCGGTGGTGGCGGCGGTGCCGACCTTGCTGGTGGTTATCTTCGCCTCGCTGCTCTTCCAGTACGGCGTCTCCTTCTGGTTCTCCGATTCGGCGCGCACCGTGCTCGCCAACGCGGACAGCGTCGCCCAATCCTATGTCGCCGAGAACACCGAGAGCATCGAGCGCGAGATGCGGCCGATGGCGGGGGATTTCCGCAACGCGCTGTCCCAGGCGACCTCGCTCGACGATCCCCGGCTCGCGCCCTTCATCGCCGAGCAGCTCACCTATCGCCACCTGACCGAGCTGGCGCTGATCGGCATCGGCAGCGACGGCGAGCCGCAGACGCTGGTGATGACCAACCTCAGCAAGGGCCGCACCGCATCCGAGCTGATGCCGATCAAATCGCTGGCGCTGCTCAACGGCGGCGGCATCGACCATGACATCATCGCGGACCGAATCGAGGCGCGGATCGCGGTCGATCCGGCGGCCAAGCTCTATCTCTACGCCTCCCGCCACATCGATCCGACGGTGGTGAAGCAGGCCACGCGGGCGAAGAGCGCGCTCAACGACTATAGTAGCCTGCTCACCCGATCGCGATCGCTCCAGCTCCAGTTCAACGCGGCGCTGCTGGTCATCTCGCTGCTGATCGTGGCGGCGGCGATCTGGACCGCCTTCGTGGTGGCGAACCGCATCACCCGCCCGATCTCGGGCCTCGTGGACGCGGCGCGGCGGATCACCTTCGGCGATCTCACCACCCGCGTCGCCGCGCCCGAGCGGAGCGACGAAGTGGGCGCGCTCGCCAACGCCTTCAACCGCATGACCAGCCGGCTGGAGGAGCAGACCGGGGCGCTGCTCGCCGCCAACCAGCAACTCGACCAGCGCCGCGCCTTCACCGAGGCCGTGCTCTCCGGCGTTTCGGCGGGGGTGATCTCGGTGGACGGCGAGCGGCGGGTGCGGCTCATCAACGAATCGGCCGAGGCGCTGCTCAGGACGCGGGGCGAGAGCCCGGTGGGCCATCCGCTGTCCGAAGTCGCGCCCGAGCTCAACCGGCTGATCGAGGAAGGCGCGCGCGAATCGGTGATCCAGTTCGCCAGTGCCGGCGATCTGCGCACGCTCGCGGTGACGCTGGCGGCCTCCGACGGCGGCCATGTGCTGACCTTCGACGACATCACCCAGCAGCTTCTCGACCAGCGCCGCGCCGCCTGGTCCGACGTCGCGCGGCGCATCGCACACGAGATCAAGAACCCGCTCACCCCGATCCAGCTCGCCGCCGAGCGGCTCCAGCGGCGCTACGGCAAGGAGGTGGCGAGCGATCCGGCGGTGTTCGAGCGGCTGACCCACACCATCATCCGCCAGGTCGGCGATCTCCGGCGCATGGTGGACGAGTTCTCCTCCTTCGCGCGCGTGCCCAAGCCGGTGTTCCGCGCGGAGCCGATCGTCGACGTCGCGCGGCAGGCGCTGTTCCTGCACGAAGTCGCGCATCCCGCGATCCGCTTTTCGCTCGACGCGCCCGATCCGCCGCCGATCCTGGTGTGCGATCGCCGCCTGCTCGGCCAGGCGCTCACCAACATCGTCAAGAACGCGGTCGAGGCGATCGAGGCCAAGGGCGAGGAGGGCGCGGCGGAAGGCGAGGTGGCGATGACCGTGCGCGAACGGGGGGAGCGGCTGGAGATCGGCGTCGCCGATACCGGCATCGGCCTGCCCGCCGAGCGCGAGCGGCTGACCGAGCCCTATATGACGACGCGCGCGCGCGGCACGGGGCTCGGCCTCGCGATCGTCAAGAAGATCGTCGAGGAGCATTTCGGCACGATCGATTTCACCGATCGCGAAGGCGGCGGCACCGTCGTCACGATCATGCTGGACGCCGCCAAGCTCGCGCCCCTCGCCGGAGCGGGCGAGGACCAGACGACGGGCGCGGAGGCGCGCCCCACCGAACTCACGCGTATGAAGGCCGGTTGAAATGGCATTGGACGTACTGATCGTCGACGATGAACAGGATATCCGCGAGCTGGTCGCGGGCGTGCTGGAGGATGAGGGCTATGGCGCCCGCACCGCCGCCGACAGCGACGCCGCGCTCGCCGCGATCCGCGAGCGCCGGCCGAGCCTGGTGCTGCTCGACGTATGGCTCCAGGGATCGAGGCTCGACGGCCTCGATCTGCTCGACGAGATCAAGCGGCTCGATCCCTCGATCCCGGTGCTGGTGATCTCGGGCCACGGTAATCTCGATACGGCGGTGGCGGCGATCCGGCGCGGCGCGGTCGATTTCATCGAAAAGCCGTTCGAGGCCGAGCGGCTGCTGCTGCTCGTCGCGCGCGCCACCGAGACGGAGCGGCTGAAGCGCGAGAACGCCAGCCTCAAGGCGCAGGTCGGCCAGGAGGAGGAGCTGACCGGCCAGTCCGCCGCCATCAACCATGTCCGCGCCACCCTGAAACGCGTGGCGGGCACCGGCAGCCGGGTGCTGATCTCCGGCCCGGCGGGCGTCGGCAAGGAGGTGGCGGCGCGCCTGCTGCATCTCTGGAGCACCCGGTCGCGCGCGCCCTTCGTGGTCGTCTCGGCGGCGATGATGACGCCCGAGCGCGTCGAGGAGGAGCTGTTCGGGGTGGAGGAAGGCGGCGAGCTGGTCCGCCCCGGCCTGCTCGAGCAGGCGCATGGCGGCACGCTGTTCCTCGACGAGATCGCCGACATGCCGCTCACCACCCAGGCGCGCATCCTGCGCGTGCTGACCGACCAGAGCTTCGCGCGCGTCGGCGGGCAGCGGATGGTGAAGGTGGACGTGCGCGTCGTCTCGGCCACCGCGCGGCAGCTTTCCGAGGAGATCGCGGCCGGGCGCTTCCGCGAGGATTTATACTATCGGCTCAATGTCGTGCCGGTCGTTCTTCCGGCGCTTTCCGAACGGCGCGAGGATATTCCCGCGCTCGTCCAGCATTTCGTCGCGCGCTACGCCGCCGAGCGGCGCGTGCCCACGCCCGAGGTGACGCCCGAGGCGATCGCCGCGCTCCAGGCTTATGACTGGCCGGGCAACGTCCGCCAGCTTCGCAATATCGTCGAGCGCACCATCATCATGGCGCCGGGCGACCGGATCGGCCGGATCGACGTCGACATGCTGCCGCCCGAGCTGCTTTCCGATCAGGAGCGGCTGGCCCCCGGCAATGCCGCCAAGTCCATCATGGGAACCCCGCTGCGCGAAGCGCGCGAGACGTTCGAGCGCGAATATCTGCGCGTCCAGATCCGCCGCTTTTCCGGCAACATCTCCCGCACCGCGAGCTTCATCGGTATGGAGCGCTCGGCCCTGCACCGCAAATTGAAGTCGCTGGGCCTGGCCGACGTGCGGGAGAGTGAGGAGTAGAGTCTCCAGCGGGAGGGGCTCAGCCCAAGCGCGCGCCTTCCACCAATTCCACCGCGCGCCCAACCGCGGCTTCGATATCGAGCCCGCTGGTGTCGAGCAGCGCCGCATCATCGGCGCGGCGGAGAGGCGCGACGCCACGGCCGCTGTCCCGGGCGTCGCGCGCGCGGATGTCGGCCAGGACATGCTCGAAGGCGACGTTGAGCCCCATGGCCGTCAGTTCCTGATAGCGGCGGCCGGCGCGCACCTCCGGCGTGGCGGTGACGAACAGTTTGGCGTCCGCCTCGGGCGCGATCACCGTGCCGATATCCCGCCCGTCCAGCACTGCACCGCCCGACTGATGCGCGAAATCGCGCTGGCGCTCGAGCAACGCGGCGCGGACCGAGGGGTGGGCGGAGACAATCGAGGCGGCGCGGCCGGCCGCCTCGCTCTTGAGCGCCGGATCCGCGAGCAGGCCGTCGTCGAAATCGCAGGCGCGGAAGGCTTCCGCCTCGTCGCCCGGATCGCCGCCCGCGCGCAGCACGGTGATGCCGACCGCGCGATAGAGCAGCCCGGTGTCGAGATGCGGCAGCCCGAAATGGCGGGCGAGCGCCCTGGCGATGGTGCCCTTGCCGGACGCCGCCGGCCCATCGACGGCGACGATCACGCCCGCTCCTTCCAGGCCGAGCGCAGCGCCGCGACAAGGCCGATGAGCGCGATCACCGCCCACACGCTCTCCAGCACGAAGGCGGCGAGATTGAAGTGGACGCTGAGCGAGATCAGAAGCAGCGCCGAGCCCAGCAGGTTGAGCAGATTGAACAGGCGCTTGTCGATCGCCTTCGTCCAGTTGGCGTAGCCGAAGGCGGCGACGAACAGGACGCTGCCCACCAGCCCGATCGCATCGGCCAGGCCCCCGCTCATCGCGCCGGCTCCAGGCATTCGATGCCCAGTGCCTCCATTATTGCTTCGAAGGCGGGGAAGCTGGTGGCGATCGGCGCGCGATCGTCCACCGTCACCGGCCGCTTGCACGCCAGCGAGGCGACCGCGAAGCTCATGGCGATGCGGTGATCGAGCCGGGTGGCGACGGTGGCGCCGCCAGAAAGCGGCTCGCCGCCCGTGCCCTCGATCGCCAGACCGTCCGGCAGTTCCTCCACGCGCGCGCCGATCGCGCGCAGCCCTTCGGCCATCACGGCGATGCGGTCCGATTCCTTGACGCGCAGCTCGTCGAGCCCGCGCAGCACCGAGCGGCCGCGGGCCAGCGCGCAGGCGACGAACAGGATCGGGAACTCGTCGACCATCCTCGGCACGATCGCCGGATCGGGCTCGATCCCGCCGAGCGCCGAGGCGCGCACCCGCAGGTCCGCCGCCGGCTCGCCGCCCACCTCGCGCGCATTCTCGAAAGCGATGTCGCCGCCCATCGCGCGCAGCACCTCATAAAGCCCGGCGCGGGTCGGGTTGAGGCCGACATTCTCGATCACGATCTCCGATCCCGGCACGAGCAGCGCCGCCACCGCCGGGAAGGCCGCCGAGGAGGGGTCGCCCGGCACCACGATATGGCGCGGCCGAAGCTCCGCCTCGCCGGTGAGCGCGATGATCCGCGTCCCGTCTTTCTCCGTCTCCACCTGAAGATCGGCGCCGAAGCCCTTGAGCATGCGTTCGCTGTGATCGCGGGTCGGGACCGGTTCGATCACGCGGGTGACGCCCGGCGTGTTGAGCCCGGCCAGCAGCACCGCCGACTTCACCTGCGCCGAGGCGACCGGCAGACGATAGACGATCGGAACGGCGGGGCAGAGGCCGCGCACCATCAGCGGCAGCCGCCCGCCGGGGCTGGCGGTGAACGCCGCGCCTATCAGGGAGAGCGGATCGATCACGCGCCCCATCGGCCGTTTCGACAGCGAAGCGTCGCCTATAAAGGTCGCGGTGATCGGGTGGCTCGCCACAAGGCCCATCAGCAACCGCGTCGAGGTGCCCGAATTGCCCATGTCGAGCGCCTCGAGCGGCTGGAGCAGCCCGCCGACGCCGACGCCGTGGACCCGCCAGGCGCCGTCTCGCCCGCGCTCGATCCCGGCCCCCATTGCCCGCATCGCCGCGGCGGTGGCGAGCACGTCCTCGCTCTCCAGCAGCCCCTCGATCCGGCTCTCGCCCACCGCCAGCGCCGAGAGCATCAGCGAGCGGTGCGAGATCGACTTGTCGCCCGGCACGACGACCTGCCCGGAAAGCGGTCCGGCGGCGGTCAGGCGGAGCGGTCGGGCGGGGGCCTGGTTCATCGGCGCAGGCTTTTGACAGCGGCCCGGCCCTGTGGCAAGGCGCGCCCGAAGCGGCCGGCGGCGGACCTGCGCACCCCGGCTTCCCTTACAAATGAAACGGATGTGGACGAGACATGGTGAAGCCTGAATGGGGCGCCAAGCGGACCTGCCCGAAATGCGGCACCCGCTTCTACGATCTGGGTAAGGAAGACCCGGTGACGTGCATCGCCTGCGGGATCCAGTGGGAGCCCGAGCCGATCCTCAAATCCAAGCAGCCGCTGCCCTTCGACGCGCCCAAGCCTGAAGCCAAGAAGGAACCGGTGGAGGAGGACAGCGATCTTTCCGAGGATCTCGACATCAACGAGGATGAGGAGCCGGCCGACGACGATAATGATCTCGGCGGCGACGACGATCTCGGCGTGAAGAAGCACGACGACGAAGACGAGCATTAAGACGCGGAAGGCGGCCCCTCGCGCCGCCTCCAACACAAGGCTTGCAAGGGTGCGCGGCCTGCCCTAAAGGCGGCGCTCCCGACGCCGGGGGACCCAGCCGGCGGCAGAAAGCGTGGGGCCGTAGCTCAGCTGGGAGAGCGTCGCAATGGCATTGCGAAGGTCAGGGGTTCGATCCCCCTCGGCTCCACCATTTCCGCTTCGGCCCGCTTCAGGCGGGCTTTTTCATGTCCGCACGTTGCGAGAGGAAAGAGCCGCCTTTCCCAAAATGGCGGAGCATCCTAAAGCGAAGGCCCGATGCACGCCTACGCCAACCCCGTTCGATTCCTGAACCTCGCCCGGCCGCTCACCGGCTGGCTGAGCTGGATCGGCGCGGCGCTGATCCTGATCGGCATGGCCGGCGGCCTGTTCGTGACGCCGCCCGATTATCTCCAGGGCGAGACGGTGCGGATCATGTACATCCATGTGCCGAGCGCGTGGCTGGGCATGGCGGGCTGGGCGGCGATCGCGGTGGCGAGCTTCTCGGAGCTGGTCTGGCGGCATCCGCTGGCGAGCGTGGCGGCGCGTGCTGTCGCCGTGCCGGGTGCGGTGTTCGCCGCCATCTGTCTCGTCACCGGCTCCATCTGGGGGCGGCCGACCTGGGGGACATGGTGGGAGTGGGATGGGCGGCTCACCTCGATGCTGGTGCTGTTCTTCCTCTACATCGCCTATATCGCGCTCGCCGAAGCGGTGGCCGAGCGCGGGCAATCGCGCATAGCGGCGATCTTCGGTATCATCGGCGCGGTCAATCTGCCGATCATCCATTATTCGGTGCTGTGGTGGCG
>Ga0164242_10003503_pt1 | contig 17879 bp, 19 predicted proteins | sample OricomgcompostMG_FD_108783 | JGI IMG/M metagenome (GOLD analysis project Ga0164242, IMG submission 108783) | Miracle-Growth compost microbial communities from Emeryville, California, USA - Original compost - Miracle growth compost (MG) ... | reverse complement strand
CGCTGGCACAACAAGGACTACCTGAAGCTGGCGAACGAGGACGAGGTCGCCGCGGCGCTGCGCAGCTCGAACCCGCCGCCGGGCCAGTACGTGATCCCGCACTGCCTCGACATGAAAGAGCTGCAGACGCAGGACATGCAGCAGAAGTTCAGCGAAGGCCCGGTCGGCTACATCAATCTGCGGCCGACCGGCGTGCCGAACATGGGCAAGTCGCTCGGCCAGTGGTTCCTGCTGACGCTGTTCGTGTCGCTGCTCGCCGCCTGTGCCGCGGCCGTCGCACTGCCGATCGGTGCCGTGAAAGATCCGGTTTTCGACGTCACCTTCCTTGTCACGTTCGCCGCCTACGGCTGCGGCAGCATCAGCAACGGCATCTGGAAAGGGCAGACCTGGAAGTCGATCGCCAAGGACCTGCTCGACGCGTTCATCTACGCCGCGGTGACGGGCGTTGTGTTCGCGCTGCTGTGGCCGCGCTGAGACGCCGCACGCGGCCCGATCGACGCGGCTTGCCTCGCTCTGTAGGAGCGCCCCATGGGCGCGACCTTCACGTCGATTGCGCAGCCTTCAGCCGAATCGCCGAAGGCGTTGTCGATTCCGCCCCCCGTCATTCGTCGTCGAACAAAGGATGGCGATCGGCCGTCCTGTCGCGGAGACCAGGATGATGAATTCCATTCGTTGCGGAACGTGGTGCGCGGCGACAGCGTGCAGAACATGCGCTGACGCGCGTCCGCGCGGCTCGACGGGTGGCCACCGATGACGAATCCACGCTACGGCTGGGTCGTCGTCGCCGCCGGCGCCGTCATCACCTGTATCGCGCTCGGTGCGCTGTTCTCGCTCGCGGTATTCCTGCAGCCAATGGCGGTCGACACCGGCTGGTCGCGCGCCGGCATTTCCGCGGCGATGACGCTGGACTTCCTGGCGATGGGTGTCGCCGGCTTCGTCTGGGGCGGGCTCAGCGATCGCTACGGTGCGCGCATCGTCGTGCTATGCGGCGCGATCCTGCTTGGCACCGGCCTCGCGCTCGCCAGCCAGGCGCGCACGCTGCTCGAATTCCAGCTCTGCTACGGCGTGCTCGTCGGCATCGCCGCCGGCAGCTTCTTCGCGCCGCTGATCGCGACCGTGTCGTCGTGGTTCGACGAAAACCGCGGTCTCGCCGTCGCGCTCGTCTCCGCCGGCATGGGCGTCGCGCCACTGACCGTCTCGCCATTCACCGCGTGGCTGATCACGCACATGGACTGGCGCCACGCACAACTCGTCGTCGCCGCGCTCGCGACGCTGGTGATATTGCCGGCCGCGCTGTTCATCCACGTGCCGCCGGTGCTCGCCGCGTCCGGTACCAGTGAAGCGGCGGGCGACGTCGCCGTCGGCAGTTCCGGCGCGACGAGCGTCGCCGGCGCGTTGCGCACGCCGCATTTCATCGTGCTGGCGATCGTGTTCTTCTGCTGCTGCGCCGCGCATGCCGGGCCGATCTTTCACACCGTCAGCTACGCGATCGGCTGCGGCCTGTCGACGATGGCCGCGGTGACGATCTACAGCGTCGAAGGCGTCGCCGGACTCGGCGGCCGCGTGCTGTTCGGCGTGCTCGCCGATCGCATCGGCGTCAAGACCGCGCTGATCATCGGCCTGACCACACAGGCGCTTGGCGCCGGCGCGTACATGTTCGCGCGCGACCTCGGCAACTTCTACCTGATCGCGACCGTCTTCGGCGCCGCGTACGGCGGCACCATGCCGCTCTACGCGCTACTGATCCGCGACTACTTCGGCGGCCGCATGATGGGCGCCATCCTCGGCGCCGCCAGCATGATCTCCAGCCTCGGCATGGCGCTCGGCCCCGCCGTCGGCGGCTGGATCTACGATCACTTCCACCGCTACGACGGCATGTACGCCGCGTCGGCGGCGGTCGGCATCGCCGCCGTCGCCCTCGCGCTGTTGCTGCCGCCGCTACGGCAGAGAGCACTGCCGTCCGTCGCATGAAGCCCGGGCGATCCCAGATTTCCCGTCATTGCGAGGAGCCGAAGGCGACGAAGCAATCCAGCAGCGCACTGCGCCAAGGATGCCGGTTCGCATTGTCCGAAAAACGCCATCTCTAAACTGCGCCCCCTTCAGTGGAACGAACAATGTCCGTCGAAGCCTTCCTCAAACGCCTGCGCGAATCCCCGGATGAAATCGAATTCGCCGAAACGATCGCCGTCATCGACAGCCACTACGACTACACTCCGACCGCGTTCCGCAACGGCGACGTCCACAACGATGCCGGCCAGAACGCCGGCTCGTGCAAGCTGCTGTCGTTCGCTAAGCTGCAGGGACTGAGCGAAGCCGAAACGCTGGCTTGCTTCGGCAAGTTCTATCGCGAAGACGTGCTGAAGAATCCGAACGGTGCTGACCACCAGAACATTCGCAATTTCATGCGGACGGGTTGGGCGGGGGTGTCGTTTGGTCTGTCACCTTTAAAGGCTCGATCACAGACAGGCGCGCTACTCTGATTCAAGACTCATCGAAGTAATCCGAATCGACCCGCTTGATTTCATATCGACCGACTGATGCCACACCAACGTTGTGATCGATCATCAGGTCCGCCAGCCGACTACCGTTTATGAGAACGATCCTGCTCGATATGACCGCTGCATACTCTTCAGCCTCTTTCGAGAATGAAGAGGTCGTTATGAAGATGCCCTTTGATGCCCGCTGCCCTTGCAAGGCGCCTGCAAATTTCTGTATCTCCGGCCGTCCTACGGTGGAGTCCCAGCGCTTTGCTTGAATGTAGAGAACGTCTAGTCCGAGACGGTCCTCGCTAATGACACCGTCGATGCCGCCATCTCCGCTGCGGCCAATAGCGCGGCCGGCGTCTTGTCGTGAGCCTCCGTACCCCATGCGCACCAACAGATCGACAACAAGCCGCTCAAAGAATGCCGGTGGGTTGTTCTTTACCTGCTCAAGCAAATCCGCAGCCAGTTCAGCGCGCAGCTTCAGATAGGCATTAGCGAGCGCATCCTCGGGAGTTTGATCTGATTGCTCCGGAAAATCCGCTTGAACCGGATCCGAAGGCTGCGCAGCGGCATCGCGCTTGCGACTTCGGAAGGCCTTGAATTCCGGGAATTGCTCCAGAAATGCGACATCGATCTTTGCTGGCCTGTCTTTCAGCACGGACTTGCCGCGTTCAGTGATCGAGAAGAATCCGCGCCGCGGCGCTTCGAGAAGGCCGGCTTGCTTCAGATAAGTTCTCGCCCAGCCGACACGACTATCGAATAGAAATGCCGACCCGCTGGGGAGGAGTTCGACTCGCTCGTCGTCTTCAAGGCCAAACTGTTGGGCGAGCTTCTCAGACGACTCGCGGACATTTTGAAGTGCGCCGTCTGCAGATAATTGCAACAGCGGCAGCATCAGGGTCTGATAGTCGGGAATCGCCATGGTTTGCCGCTGCTACGAGATTTCTCAGCGCCTCTCGCGCTCGCCTTCGTAGGCGTCTCGAACTACCGAGATACCGCAGATATCCGGATCAACGGCTTACCGCTATCGTTGACCATGTGATCGATACCAGCCAAGTGGCTATCGTCGGATCTGTCGCGGATTCTGTTAGTCATTTTCATTTTTGCCATTTCAGACCGAAAAACGTCGGAAAATCGCCCAAAGTTAGATTCTCCAACGGCCAAAAATCGGTTATCTCCGGACTTGCCGGACGAAATTTGATGCCGTTTCAGAGGTTAACAAACTGCCGGAACCTGGCGCAAAAAGCGGGCTGAAGGATGGGTGGCGCTGAAAGCCTGTCCTCGCGGACCGACTTTCGTCGACTGCTGCACTGGGTCTGCCTCAGGAATTGCGGATAATCCATAAAATCCGTAAAATACGCAGAAACAGAGGACGGCCCATGCAATTCATCAACAGCAGTGACGCAGCCAAGAAGTTCGGCGCCATCGCGCAGCTCGTTCAATCCGAGCCGGTGTGCGTGCAGTCGCATGGTCGCCCCCAGATGGTGATGCTGTCCCCGGCCGAATATGAGCGGCTTCGCCGGCAGGATCGGCGCGTCTACGCCACCACGCAACTTCCGGCGAGCCTGCGCGCGGCGATTGCCGCGGCGCAGCCTTCGGCGCAGGCGGCTTCGTTCGATCACGAAGCGAAGAAGTAATTGGCCGGCTACCCAAACCCGATCCCCGGCCTGGTCATTCGCTATTCCTACCTGTGGAAGCGCGAAGCGGATCAGGGCCAGGTAGAGGGGCAGAAGCACCGACCCTGTGTGGTGGTCCTCTGCGTGGAAGACATCGACGGTGAGAAGGTAGTGACGGTCGCGCCGATCACGCACTCGAAACCTAATGATCTGTCGCAGGCAATCGAACTGACGTCGGCGACGCGTCGGCGCCTTGGACTTGATGCCGAAAAGAACTGGATCATGGCGACGGAGGTCAACACCTTCTTCTGGCCGGGTCCGGATCTGGCACCGAATGCCGCGGGCTCTTACGAGTACGGCGAACTCCCGGCCGTGGTATTCAACGCCTTGAAGGACAAGATCCTCTCGGCCGGGAATGTTTCATCCGTCGAGCGAAGCGACTGAGAATTCAAAAGGGTCGTGAGTCAGCTCCCGTCAGAGGCACGTGGGCGAGGCAATGAATGACGAAATCGCCAGTCTGCGAGCTGAGAACGCTCGACTGATTGCACTGCTGGAAGCCCACGGAATTTCGTGGAAGCCACCGCCTGCTCCTGCGATACCCAAGCCGGCAGAAGTGCCGACGCTCTCCACGCAGGAGAAGGTTGCACTTTTCCGCAAGTTGTTCCGGGGGAGGACGGATGTCTATCCGGTGCGGTGGGAAGGAAAGACCAGCGGCAAGACCGGTTATGCCCCTGCCTGCGCGAACGAATGGCGTGCCGGAATTTGCGAGAAGCCGCGCATCAAGTGCAGCGACTGCGGGCACCGGTCTCCGCTGCCACTGACCGACGCCGTCATTTTCAAGCACCTGTCCGGAGATCACACGGTGGGTGTCTACCCGCTGCTTGAGGACGATGCCTGCTATTTCCTTGCCGTCGACTTCGACGAAGCCGAATGGCGCGAGGATGCGCGTGCTTTCGTTCTGTCCTGCAACGAACTGGCGATTCCTGTCGCGCTGGAGATTTCGCGATCGGGAAAGGGGGCTCATGCGTGGCTGTTCTTCTCCACCAGAGTGTCGGCGCGGGATGCCCGTCGCCTGGGAGCGGCCATCATCAGCCACACCTGTTCGCGGACACGCCAACTGAAACTGGAATCGTACGATCGCCTGTTTCCGAACCAGGACACCATGCCCAAGGGCGGCTTCGGCAACCTGATTGCGCTACCTCTGCAGAAGCGACCGCGCGAAGAGGGCTTCAGCGTCTTCGTTGATCAGGAGTTGCGTCCCTATCCGGATCAATGGGCATTCCTTTCGAGTGTCACGCCGATTCGGGTCGAAGATCTGGAGCCCGCGATTCTGCGCGCGACCGGCGGATCGCACCCGCTGGACGTCACCTTCATCGACGATGAGGACCTGGCAACGCCGTGGAAGCGCGATAGCGCATCCAGCCAGAATTTGAAGGGCGAGATGCCGTCGTCGCTGACGGTGACGCTGGCGAATCAGATCTACTTCGAGAAGGCGCAGTTGCCGCAGTCGCTGGCGAATCGGCTGATTCGATTGGCGGCGTTCCAGAATCCCGAGTTCTATCGCGCGCAGGCGATGCGGATGTCGGTCTGGAACAAGCCGCGCATCATTGGCTGCGCCGAGAACTATCCGCAGCACATCGCGCTACCCCGCGGTTGCTTTGATGCTGCCGCTGCGTTGTTGTCGAGCCATCACATCCGCATGGACTTGCGCGAAGAGCGCCTTGCCGGCGATCCAATCGATGTTCGCTTCGTCGGAACGCTTCGTCCCGATCAGGAAGCCGCCGCGGTGGCGATGTTGCGCCACGACGCTGGCGTCCTCTGTGCGCCGACGGCCTTCGGGAAAACGGTCACTGCTGCGGCAATGATCGCCCGGCGTGGTGTAAATACGTTGATCCTGGTTCATCGCACGGAGCTGCTCAAGCAGTGGCAGGAGCGACTGGCCGCATTCCTCGGCGCCGGCAAGGATGTGATCGGCGTCATTGGCGGTGGAAAGTCTAAGCGGACGGGGAAGATTGACATCGCAGTCATGCAGACCTTGTCCAGAAAGGGTGAAGTCAACCCGCTCGTCGAGGACTATGGGCATGTGATCGTCGACGAATGCCATCATGTCGGTGCCACGTCGTTCGAAAGCATCCTGAAGCGCGTAAAGGCCAAGTTTGTTCTAGGCCTGACTGCGACGCCTGTGCGCCGCGATGGCCAGCAGCCGACGATCTTCATGCAGTGCGGCCCGATTCGGCATATGGCGGCGAGGCCGCTCAACGCGCCGCATGATCTGGCGATCGTTCCCCATTTGCGCGAAGCGCGAATCGATCTTCCCGATGCAGGGATTCAAGATGTGTTCCGCCACCTTGCCGGCGATCAAGCCAGAACGGGGGCCATAGCGGAGGAGATTTGCGAAGCCTTCCGGCGAGGACGCAAGGTGCTCGTGCTCACGGAACGAACCGAGCATCTCGATGCTATTCGGGGTGCGATCCAGTCGGAGGTTCCGGACACGTTCGTGCTGCATGGGCGCATGTCGAAGAAGCAGCGCGCCACGCTCATCGCGACATTGGATGCACTGCCGTCGACCATGCCTCGCGTCTTGCTGGCCACCGGAAAGCTGGTCGGCGAGGGCTTCGATCATCCACCGCTGGATACGCTGGTGCTCGCGATGCCGATATCGTGGAAGGGCACCCTTCAGCAGTATGCCGGCCGACTACACCGTGAGCACAGCGACAAGACCGATGTGCGGATCATCGACTTTGTGGATATTGGCCATCCGGCGCTGCTCAGGATGTGGGGCAAGCGCCAGGGCGGATATCGGGCGATGGGATATCGGCTGGAGCAGCCTGATACGGGACGCACGCCGTAAGTGACGCCGCGACTTCGAACCGAGCGTGGCTGCGGACTGAAGCGCGCAGCCACGGGCACCGCTCTTTACCCGTCAACGGTAGTTGGACGTCAACTTTCCCGTCTTGGTGATGATCCCGGCTTTCTGAAGGAAGGCAGCCGCGAGCTTCGGATCACACTGAATCTTGCGGGCGAGTTCCCGCGTGGACTTGGGCAGGACCTTGCCAGAGAAACGGGACGCCTTGGTCGGCTTCTTACGCATGCCCATATTCTACCGGCGTCTTCGGACGCCGGAGTCACCATCAAAGCGTTGCTTAGGACCTCACATTGCTCATTCACGGCACTGCAGAAAATGTGGGGCAGGCTCCCGAGTGGATATCGGGCGATGGAATGAAGGATCTACCAGCTCGGCCGGCGCGGCGGATCCGAGTCAAGCGCGTAGTTGCCTTTGAATTGAGTGAACGACGCCCGCGGTTGCACTATTGCGAACCGAGATCGGATTTCCGATCACCGCGTTCAACCAGGAAAAGCTACTTGGCCCTGGTGCCGCTGCACATCCTCACCTTCAGCCATTTCGGTGGGAAGATCGTCTTCGGCGAGTGTAAGGATAAGCCAAAACCGAGGGGCGCGCTCGGTCCGGGAGGGCGCTTAGAGTAAACGGTGGGGGAGAGATCGCTTCGACCCTGCATTTTCCAGCAGGTGAGCCAATGCCGATCAAATGGAAACCGAGAACGCGCTTCAAGCCCGAGGTGATCCTCAGGAAGATCGAGGCGGCGCGAACCGTCAACCCCAGGGGAGGAGCTTCGTTCAAGGGCTTTGAGTTGGAAGAGCATCTGCCGGCTCTTCAGTCGATGTTGGAGTTTCCGTCCGCGGCTGGAGGCATGGATAAGCACAGCTTGGTGTGGAAGTCCCTGTCGCGAGCAGGATCTTCGCTTACTCCCGAAAGCTTCCTGGCGGCGATCAACGAAGCTCTGAGTGCTCAACTATCCGTCCAGGAATCGCAGTATCACTTGCTGACGTCTCTCTCCCTAAACCCCTCCGGGTTGCCCCGAAAGACTTCCGTTCTAGGGTGCTCTGTTGAGTTGTACGAGAAACCACATGCCCGTAAGTACGGTGATCGTGACCGGATAATCAAAGAAAAGAAGGTGAAGGTCGAGAGCACCCCGGCGGGCTACTGCAATGTGATGGTCAAAGTGACCGCGAAATCCCCAACATCGGCCTATAACAAATCGATGGACGCGTTGGATCTAATGCGCGCGCTTCTTTGCCTGATGGGCAATCCTCGAATGACTTTCTACTTCTTGGGGAGCCAAGCCCACGATCCTATAAATGTTGTTCGGTTGGGCAGTAGGCACACCGTGCACTTTCCGAATGGTCAGTCAGTGGCCGACGCGCTTTGGTACGAGCCGGGATTTGTGCCTGCAAAGCCGTATCTATTTAAGCAGTCGGATGTTGTCGTTGGTAACCTTCGCTGGGCTTTGCGGCACATTCTCCAAAGCAGTTATCGCGACAAGCTGGTGTCTTCGTTGCTGCGATTCGTCCGTGCATTAGATCATTCAGATCCGAACACCGCGTATCTGCGTCTGTGGGGCGCTCTGGAAGAGCTCACGACGCCAGGGGCTGCAGACTATGAAAAGCTTGTTCGGCGTTGTGCATTCCTTTTTCGTGAGCATGACTACCATCTGCAAGTCCTCGAGCACCTGCGCGAGTACCGAAACAGCAATGTGCATGCGGGTGAAGAGTCGCAGGCCGCCAAAACCCATTGCTTTCAGTTGCAGATGTACTACGTGAATGCCGCTTGGTTCTATATACGCAATGGGAAGCGATTCGCGAATCTGGATGAGGCGAATCAGTTCCTCGATCTTCCGCCGGATGTGCCGAAGCTCCGCTCGCGGCTCAAGCTCATAAAGGGCGCGATAAAGTTCATGACGCCCCGAGCCGCGGAGGAATGACCATGAGCCCATCGTCTGCTCAATCAACTATGGATAGTTTGGAAGAACTCTTGGGTATCGCCGCCTCCATGGGAGCGGCACTTGACGATTGCCTGGAAGGGCTGGAACACGATGGGTCGTTGCGTTCGGTGCTGTCGGCTTCGTTAGCTACTGTAACCATTGAGCATGGTCGCAGCGTGCTGGTCTTGACCGAGATAGATCATCTTGTATCGGCAACGGCGCTACTCCGAGTGCAATTGGAGTCGACCGTCCGAGGAATCTGGTTCCTGTTCGGTGCGAAGGACGAATGGATGGAGCGTTACGTGAGTCATCGCGGTAACGGTCAAGGTGTTGCCAAAGATCCGAACTTCACGCCCGGCATGGACGAAATGATTCGAGAGATAAGCGAGTCCGCACCTCAAGAGATCGGTCGGATGCTTTCGGGATTCAAGTCCGGTGCTTGGGCTCCGCTGAACTCATATATCCACTCTGGCATCCATTCGATATACCACGCATTGAAGGGGCATCACGAACCCTACGCGATACAGACACTGCGCAACTCCTGTGGGTTAACAGGGATGGCAGCAATGCTCATCGCAGTTCTGAGTGGGGACCCAGAAGTGACTGCCGAGGTCAAAGGAATCCAGTTGGCTCATCAACGCTGTTTGCCTCCTCTAGTGGGTGAGGAAGCGGGGGCGCAGTAACCCCAAAGGAGTGGCAGGTTCTGTCTCTGACTTAAAAGTAGGGGCGCCATTTGGCGCCCCGAGTCATGATGTAGTTGCTGTCCTGTATCCGGCTACTTCGGTCAAGCAGGCTGCGAGCTCCCATATAGCGGGTAGGCTTTGCCCAACTCCGGTGTTGCCGGGTAGCCCGGATTTTCCTTTGCTACACGCGCCCACGACCAAGCGTCCATCACCGTGTCTCCGCCGCACCCCGAATACGGACACATCTGCAAGCTTCCTCGTTGACGATAGCTTCCTTGCGGGTAGGCTCTTTCACAGTGAAGACACCAGTACCACGCTCTCTTACGGCTGGCGATGATCTCGAACCGCTCCATCGTCTCGGCGTTGAGGATCAGTTTCGCCTTACCAGGGCTGCCGAACGCAGATTTCAGCAATGCCTCGTCAATGACAGGCATCGGCTCATCTTCGCGATCGAGATGCTCCTCTTCGTCGCTATCGGATTCGTCGCCCTCCTCCTCCTCGGGGCGCGCGGATTCCATTGGGAAGAGATGCTCGCCACGGACCCACAAGATCGACGGCGCCCAGAACGAGTGTTCCCTGAACCACTCAGTGGCTTTTCCCTTGCTTGGCAGCCTTCCGTCCCCGGTGTATCGAAGAAGGACGTAGTCATCGTTGATCGCTTCCTGGAACTCCTCGGCACTTAATGGACGGTCGTCATCTACGTCGCTTGAGATCGACTTCATCCAGTCGAAGATGAACTGGTAACGCAATGCGAGAGCGTCAGGAGCATGGTCAAAGTCGTCACCGACGAGATCCAGCCCTTCCTTGATGTCCATCAAGACGTATAGGCCGGATCGGAAGCGTTGCTCGGCCTGACGCGTGTACTCGACCGCCTCAGCTACCTGATGCCAGTGATTGAAGCCGGCCTCTTTGGCGACTTCGTCGAGCAATTCGTGATGTGGGCGACCGGTCTCGCGTTGCCGCTTCTTCGCCTGCTGTTTGAGGCGAGATACAGCTACCGGTGGAATGATGACAAGGGTGTCACTGCGTTTCATGCACGTTCTCCAACGAACGGCTCTGTAATGCGGTGCCCACTGCCACACGAGAGCCGGGTTGGTTAAAACGCGCTCAAGTTCTACTGCAAGTCATCCCCAGAGGGTTTGCCGAGATGGGCAGCTGGCGTTGACCCCGCCTGTGAGCAGTGTAGCCCATAGGAACGACTTTTCAAGAGCGACGCAGTTAAGGACGCCCGTGAACAAATTTGTGGTGGAGAAGCCGTTAACCATTAAGGTTTTACCCAGCGAGGCCGCAGGGACGAATCGCCCCTGCATACCGGGCAGATCGGAAGGCACGGCCTTTTCGGCGGCGTGCTCGACTTTCCGCAAACCGCGCAGATTCTGCACGCCTCTTCCTTTGCATTGTCGGAAATGCGAGCCAGCCGTTCTCCACCGCCCTGAATCCGAAGTTCGCCAAACTTCTCTTTGACGTAAAGCGTGCGAATTGATCGCGCATGTGCATCACGAAGGACGCTCATCACTAGGGAGTGCCACGCAAGCGGCCAGTGGCTGTAGGCCTCGATCCGGATGCCGACGCTTAAAGCTTCCTCCTCGGGAGTCATATCAATCATCCGGCGCTGGAACGGGAGTGCCACGCGGCTTCTCCGGTGAGGTAAACGTCACGTCGTCATCGCATAGAGAATCGACGATGTCGGCGATTGCCTCGAGGATTTCCAGGCTCTGTTCCGGCGTACAAGCCCCCGCAACTGTGTCGAACCAAGCGTTCACGGCGTCGTTGTCATCTGGATCAACGCCGTGGCGCGAGGCAAGGAGTGCCATCGCACGCATCTGTTTTGCGACATGACTCATGGGGAACCGGAAAGCTCGTCAGGCGATGGGGTCATGCTCGCGGTGTCCCGACGCTCGGAGTCCGGCATGCGGTACTTCTCGTAGGCCGGCTCGTCGCGTCGATACAGCCGAACCTTTCTTGCCCCTTCACCGAAGACTTGAGCTGGTTTGATCAATCCCATCTTCTCGAGGTTGGGACACAGAGTTCGATCGCGGCCCAGACTGGCGCCGATGTGCGAGGCGGTTGCCATGTCGCGCCACATCACCTCGATCTGCTCGACGTCCGTCGCAGGAACCAGAAGACGATCGACGAATCGCCGGGTGTTGATGACGCCTGGGATTGACCAAGTCCTGAGAAAGGCCTGCCGACTTTGTCCGAGACGGACAGCCGCTTCATCGACATCGACGAAGCTGTGCGCGATAGCGTGCTTCACGGCCTCGACATCCCGGCGGTCGAACCGCCGCTTCCTGGAAGGCTGCTGCAGCGGCGCCAGCCATCCGTCTCGCCCCAGTTCGTTGATGGCACTGATTGAAAGGCCCAGATGGGCGGCCGCTTCGGGCGACGTCAGGAGCGCATTGGCGTTGCTCTCCCTGCGCCGCCGCCCGGCAGGCGAGAAGTACGGTTCCTTAAGAAGCTTCGCGAGATCGACGGCTTCGACGTCTGAGCGGCGGAACAGGAATGTCACGCCGGCGTCGATACCGGGGCCGCTGACTGGCTGAATGCCTGCATGACGCAGGCGACTCGCCAACGTGGTCGGAGCGGCGCCGAGTTTCTTCGAGAACTCCGATGCGAATGCGTACTCGCGGAGGAACAGGTCGAGTCGCTGCGGATGAAACGCAAGACTCCGAACGCCCTCTCGAACTGCCATGCGGCCGTCAAGCAAACCGATCCGGGCAAGTGCCCGGATCGATTCGGTGTTGGTGCCGAGTCGGCGCGCGGCTTCGGCGACGCCGACTTCTTCGGCGGGCTTCGTGGCCGGGCGCGCGGGCAACTCGGTGCGCAGGCCGGAGAGGCCTGCGCCCACGACATCGCCACCCGTCACGGCGCGACCTTCACAGATTGAACCAATAACGTCAGTGACCGACAAGCGATCCGCACCGGCACGTAGCGCCTGTAACGAGCGCCCGGCGTTCGCCGGCGCACCTGGCTTTGGCGTCAGGTGCCAGAGCAGCGTATTGACCGACGACACATGGATCATCCCATTGGGGTCGGCAGTCAACAGTCCGCTGTCCACCGCACGCTGGAAGGCAATCCGCCCAACGGCTAACACGGCTTGGCATCGGGATTTCGTCCAGCGGGCGGACGTGCAGCGATCGGCTGCGATGATTGGCGCCGCCTGGACGAGAAGCCGTTGGGCATGCGCCCGAACTGTCGCATCGCCGTGGTCCAGCAGGCCGGCCAGCGCGACGCGTGGATGAACGGAATCGCCATTCGGCGGCTCCGGGAGGTCGCAGGCTTCCGGCCAGCGACCCTGGTGAAGTCGACACAGCGATTCGGCGCGTGCAACCGGTGAGAGTTTCACCCCGAGGTCGATCCACTCATTCAGGACGTGATGCACCGCGGTAAGACGGTCGAGGCCGCCCTGGTCGCCGGCTTCGACGATCCGGCGCAGCAGCGATGCGGCATCCGCCGAGCATGGCTGTGCATGGCGGATTCGCGCCTTGATGTTGCAGTTGCAGCCCAACGGATCATCCAGATAGGTGTGCGGCGACTTGCAGCCGGCACATTCGGACTCGAGCAGTGTGTGATGCTGGTGACAGCCAACGGCGCCGATGTGGTCCCAGTCGGCACGCGCGTAGCCGTGCTCGACCAGGCATGCCGGGCAGACCTTGGCGCGACGGGTGTCGATGTCACCGACGCCGATCCTCAGGCCCTGCCAGCGGATGTCATCGGCGCGGGCGTGGCCGATGCGGTGAAGCTGGGCGTTTGGCGCATCGACAGGATCGATGCCAATGGCCTCGCAGAACGCAGCGAACCGCTTGGGGTTTCTCACGAGAGATCCAAGCCCGGTCTTCGAATGATCGAACTCGGCGTCGAATGCGTAGACAATCCGAGAAGTGCGGCCGCGATGGTTTCCCTTCGCGGCCCGCTGCAGCACAGCCAGGGGAGACTCCCCTGGCTGTGGGCGCGGTGTGAACGGTAGCGGACGATCCATGATCAGGCCCACATCTTGCGGACGAGGGCGTTGATGACGTCGTCGTTCGCCGCGAAGGGGTTCAGCTTTTGCTGCTCCAGTGCCTGCAATAGTGTCCTGCGCTCGGCGCGCCGAGCACGGGCGGCTTCGAAGTCGACACGCTTCTGGCGCGTCTGGCCGAATGCGGCGGTGAAGTCCGCCATCGAGATGAGGCGCGAATCGCGGCGCTTCGCATGCAAGGCGGCGCGGATCAGGAGATCCTTGATGCGGCTTGGGATGCCTTCGCTGCAGACCCAAAGACGCTTGGCGTCCACTGGCCTTTCGAACAGGAAGTCCGCGGAATCGAACCATGGCAACTGGACGGTCTCGAGCAGCAGTTCGTCGACGAAATCGACCAGTTCGGTCGACTCGATGCTAGGCGGCGGAAACGCTTCCAGCGTTGCCAGGTGGGTGAATCGGCGCTCGATCTGAGTATCGTGTGTGACGATCGCCTCGGTCTCCGGCGTTCCCATCAGAACGAACGACACCTTGGTGTCATTGATGATGCCCTTGATCCAGTTGCAGGCCTCAGTGAGGCGCCGACTGGCGCCACGTTTGGTCCCCTTGCCCAAAGACAGCAGATGTTGGAACTCGTCCAGCCAGATCAGCTCGACCCCACAGCTGCGGATCTGGTCCTTCAGCTCCTCGGTGAGCTTGTAGCAGGTGCCAGTCAGGTTTTTGTGATAGCCGAGCGCACGAAGCATGTACTGCGCGAGAGACAGGGGAGTGATGGCGCCAGGCAGCGAGACTTCGAGCAACGGTTGGCGGCGCTGAGTGCCAAGACGGAATTGATCGTCTGCAGGCGGCATTTCGTTACGGATGCTGTCTAGCAGCGTGGTCTTGCCGCAGCCGGCATCGCCAAGCACGAGTGCGTGACGGGCTTCGCTCAGGACCTTGTTTTCACCTAAGGCGTGCCTGACGACCTCGCGCGCCGCGCGGAGCCTGTCGTGCATGATGACGAGTCCGCTGATAGCCGAGACGAGTTCGGCCTCGTCGTTGGTAAGAAGAGGGTTCTCCGGGGTAAAGAAGCTGTCGAGCTTCGGGATGGTGGTTGAATCGTTCATTGGGACCTCCGATTGAGTTGAATGGTTGGGAACTTGGACTTGGGCAAATCTCCGGGTTTGCGCGTGGTGGTGGGTGGTGTTGCCGATGCCGAATCCTTGGTGGATGCGGTGTCGGGAACGGGTTCAGGTACTGCAGGTGCTACGGGTGCTGCCGGTGTCGGCGGCGGTGATTCGATGTTGTTGGCCGGAGCGGAATCCCTCTTGGGCTTGCGCGGCTTCTTGGCGGGCTTCTGCGAATCCGCCGCTGGCTTCGGTTTGGCTGTTCCGTCATTGACTTGCTCCAGACGCAACCGAGCCATCTCGTTCTGCAGATCCGCCAGTCGCTTCAGCGCGGTCGGATCATTTTTATGTCCGAGTTGCGCGTGGTACTCGATGCGCAGGCTCATGGCCTCCGAGTCGTCGAGCCTGCCCAGACGATCGGCCAGTTCCTTGTCCTTCACTTCCTTCTTCAGTCGATTCCACTCGAAGAGCGAAAGGCCCTTCGTGAAGGTGGGCTGGCGCGAGTGCGCGCAGAATGGGCCCGCACTGCCGTCCGGCACATAGACGTAGACGACGTTCAGGTCGAGTTCGTCGACTCGGACGTCGACCTTGGGATCGCGGCCCATTTCGCGCTGATCGTTCTCCCACGCCAGCATGGCGTCGGATCTCCAAGTCAACCCGTAGACCTCGACGAGGCCCTTGGACGACGTTCTGGGGACGACCGTGCGCGCCAGTTGTTCGGCCTCACGAGCGCCGAGGGTCCGGACTATGACTTTCATAGTTGGACCTCGTCGTTCCAGACATCGATCGGGGCGCGACCGAGGGAGCGGTGAGCGCGTGTGTGATAGACATTGTCGATCCAGTTCTGGACCTTGCCCTGCAGATCGGCCAAGGTGAGCTTCGCCATGTCCTGCGAGCGGTAGTCGCCACGCTGCTCAGGATTGGAGAAGGTCGTCCCCTTCAGCGTGTGGATGAGTTCTTCGTTGAGCGTGCGGAAGAACCGCTCGACATTGGCCTTGCCGTTAGGCGAGCGCGGGCCACAGATCTCGAGCGTGATGTCCATCTCGCGCACGAAACGCATGAATCCGCTGTCCTTGTAGTCGCAGCCGTTATCGACGATCAGCGTCGACATCACGCCACGCGGCTTTCCGGGAGCAGCGACGACCGCGATCATCAGGGCTCTCAGAGCGGTCGCACCGCAGAACGGCTGCAGCGTGATCAGTGCTGCCAGGATGCAGCGGGTTCGCAGGTCCATGATGACCGTCAGATAGGGGCGCCCAAGCGGCTGGCCGGCGCTGCCGTCTGGTTCGGCAGCACAGACGATGACGTCCATGTGCTGACCGTCTGCCATGCCGATTTCCAACGGGGCATTGGTCGTGAGCATCCGACCCGCAGCGCGGTGCTTGCGGTTGGCGTAGGCGGCGCCGCGCTGCGCGCGATCCCGCTCGTACTGGTCAATGGACTTGATGATCTTGCGTACGATGTACTCGCTGGGCTTCTTTAACTTTCTTTCGCCCTGCGCGTTGAAGTTGGCGATCTCTCTTACAACCTCGCCATGTACGAATTTCGCTGAAGCGTGTTCACGCTTCAGCACGTGTGCCCGAATTTGCTGGTCGATGATTTCCAGGACATCTGGATCTAGATCCTTGAAATCACCCCGCCGGCTTGGCTTCGGAGGAGGGGCGAGCGCAGCGTCAAGTCGTCCAAGATCGCGCCACTTCTTGAACCATGCGGCGACGGTCGGCGGACTGGGGGGATTCTTGTCATCGATCTCCGCGGCTAGTTGGGGGATCTCCTTGATGATCGCTTTCTGAGATCCACAGGAGTCCGGAATCAGCTTCTGAATCCCATGGACGTAGTGGATTCGACGGTTCAGAACCTTGATTTGCGACGGCGAGAGGCCCAGAAGACCGCTGCGCGCTTCGGCACTGCCAGGTTGAGGCGTGAAGGTGACGGTGATGTCGCCGTCCTTGAGAAGGCTGGCCAAACCACCGAAGCTGAAAAATGACATGGGGCCGCCGTTCCTCGGTGCCGCCCGTATGTCTTCATGGCGAACTTTGACGACCTCGTAGGGCGATCCGCACAGCTCGAACTGTGCCCCGTTCTGCAGAAGATCCTTGAGTTGTTGCATCGTTAACCTCCAGGGAGCTGAATTCGCTCCACGTTCTGTTGATGGGAAAAGTGATGTCGCAGAGCAGCGCGAGCTTCTCCACGGCCATCGGGTCGAGCCCGAGCCGCATGGCATGGGCTTTCATCTCGGCGACGGTCATCGGCCGCTTGTGCAGCGGTTCGAGGAGCTCGTGCCGTTGGTTGCGGTCGAGTTGAATCCGCGCGCCTTTGCTCAGCGCCTTGCGGATGCGCGACGCCGGTTCAGCACGGAGTTCTTCGGCTGTGACGACGACGTGATAGATGTCGGCCTGACGAAGGGCACTGCGTTTTCTCTGCAGTCGCTCATGCACTCGAGGGTCGAGCAGCTTTCCGGCAGGTTTGACGTCGATCACCGTGAAGGTGCCGTTCGGGTGCCAGGCGATGAAGTCAGGCACCAGCGGTTGCGGACTCGACGAGGGGATACTGAACGGCTGAGATCTAAAGGCGACGCAGTCGGGATCGATCTCTAGACCCCTAGCCATGTGTGATTCGGGCCGTCCCTCGCACGGGATGAAGTAGCCGTCGTTCTTTGGCGAGGGATATAGCCGCACCTTGGCGTTCGGCTTGCCTTTCCGGATTGTCCGGACGCCCTGCAGGATCCCGGCGCTGTCCGGTTCGCTCACCCGGGATTTCTTGATGGCGTTGTGTATTCCTTGGATCTGGTCCTCGGTCAGCTCCTGATAGGGCGCTGTCGGCAGGGGGAGTCGGGGATCGCTTGCCAGCGCCGCAACCGGAAAGCTGGGGTGACGAAAGGTGTACATGGGTCCTCCTTGGTGGGTGCCGGCGACCGGCGGGGATGTGTCCAAGGAGCGGGTGGGCGCATGCCGGCAGGGAAGCCGAGGCGGTCACGGTCGTATTTAGGTAGCGACTATCTCCGGATCGGCCGGCGGACTCAGGTCCGCGGCCGCACGCAGTGATTCGCCCTTGGAGTGGACGAAAAGTATTTCTGTAACAACTATTTAAGTTGTTAATGAGCGGGACCGGCGAGGGATCGGAATCTCCTTCGTCGATCAGGGGCGCCTACTTCATCAAATCCGGTTGTAGCCCGAAATGCTGCAGAATTTGCTTAAATAGGTAACGTATGAAAGGACCACCCCTGGGGAAGGGCAACAGCGCGGATACGGGCGG
>Ga0164242_10003502_pt1 | contig 17881 bp, 15 predicted proteins | sample OricomgcompostMG_FD_108783 | JGI IMG/M metagenome (GOLD analysis project Ga0164242, IMG submission 108783) | Miracle-Growth compost microbial communities from Emeryville, California, USA - Original compost - Miracle growth compost (MG) ... | reverse complement strand
GATGTGGAATGCACCCCAGATTGCAACGCGGATGGGATGGGACTTGATGTTGCCGGGGGGTGGAGGGGGGGTTGGAGGAGGGTAGAGGAAATAATTGGAAAGCGCGGGGATGTGGGGGATGCACCCTGGTCGCCGGGATACCTTCCTGTTCAGTCTGTCGCTACTCCATGCGATTGGCTCGCCGGCCCTGACGATCGGGAGCGGGGCCTGGATCTGGGAATAGCGTCGAACCACTCGAGCTCTGGGGCTTCACCTAATGCTGGCTTGCAGGGGTCCCGTCCCCTTGCGGTGGCTGGATATTCCCAGATTGTCATTGGAAGGACGGGATTGCGTTGATCCCCTATTGGAGCGCGGGAGCACGGTGTTTGTGGGTAGTATTGAATGGAATATCCCATCCCATGGGCTGACATCCATTAATTAACCAGACATCTTGTTTGCGGGGAAGAAGAAAAGTGAGCCGAATATTGACATGCTTTCGCACGTGAAGGCGGTGTGTGCTCGATCGAAGGCGCCGGAGCCTGCGGAACTCTAGCGCAGGTTGCCAAGGACGACGAGCAAGACGCTGGCAACGAAAAGGCCGAGTAGTGTAGGAATACGGGATACTTACGAATACGAAAGTCGTGGGGCCAAGTTTCTGGAAAGGAGGCGCGCGAAGATCCTCATCTCGCCGGTGAGACAGTTAGCGCCGCGACTGGGACTTCGACTCGCTCGCTGTATCGGCGGTTACTGTGATTTAAGTCAAGCCTCTCACGAAGCATGATTGGGCCTATTGCTGGTGATTTGCGAGGCCTTGGTGGGAAATGAGAAATTCGCTTCCCGTCCCTCGCTGCTGAATCAATCGTTCATTGGATGGCTGTCGAGGTGGAATCACATAACCACGTTTGGGCCGGTTTGGTGTGATCCGGAGGCTCTGCATGGTGCCGTAAGTTCGTCCTACTCGCCGCTCGTCATCCCGCGGAAGGATAGGCTCAACCCGGCCCGTTGGCACTACGACAAGTAGACCGGGAAGTTCCGTGTAACGGCTGCCGGATCAGCGGCTTGGGCGCCGTAAGGAAGGAACGCCAACCAAGGCACCCGATCTATATGCGTATGTAGGCACCGATCAAGGCACCGATCAAGGCGCCGATGCAGGCACCGATCTAGGCATCGATATTGGCGTTCAACTTTGCCCCTTGTCTTTTATGACGGACTCATGTCGTGCAGCGGATCAGGGTGGCGTGGACGGCCTGTGCAAGGGTGCAAGCCCGGCGATATCCGACCGTTGCCTGGACCAACACAATTATCCGTAGGCCTCAGTCGGGCCCTCTCCAGGAAGGTTTGGAACGTCTTATGTTCGTAGGTCTTACGGCAAGGAAAAATGACGAAAGGCTAATAATAGTATGCAGCTGTAGGACGATGCCTTGGATGCGATGGGGGAATTAGAGTGCGAGAAAATCGGTGATGCCTTCCCCTCTCAAATGGGTCCTAAGTATCTACGTCGAAGCAAAGCCCTCCCTAGTAAACCGCCGGCTCATCCATCCGTGGTATCATGATCCATCCTGTACCATACTATCAAATGTCACACTGCACTGCCAATCTTTCTGTTTAAGCAAGCAGATGTAGCCCTGTACCATCCATGCAGCCGCGCCATCCTATCGTAACTCGTATCGCAGCAAATAAAAAACAAAAAAACCCCGCCTGTAAACAAAAGGCCTTGAGGCCATTTCATGCTTCTTCCAAACTCCTAGCCAGTGCCGTCCAAGAATGTTCAACCATGCAGCAAAGTGAAATTCCGACCCGACCACCGCTAGCAAACCTCGAGCGTACCGACAGACCGCGTGCACCTTCTCTTAGCGCTAGGTGACAACACCGGACGGTCGTCATCCTCGGCCTCGGCGTCTTCGTCCTCGAACTCGAAGCTGCTGTGCAGCACCTCGGCAATTATCTGCCTTTCCTCGCGCTGCCGCTTGCGCTGCTTCTCCAGTCGATACTGGAGTATCCTCATCCGCTCGCGCTTGAGTCGCTCGTGCTGGCGCCACAGGCGCTCCTCCTCCGTCTCCCACGTCTCGATATCCTCCCCGTCGTCGACGGTAAAGACCTCGTCGCCCACCAGTTCGCGGCCGATCGCCTTACCGAGGCGCTCCTTGAGGCCGAGAACCGGCCAGATGGGGACGCGTGCGAACGAGATCTTCATCCCCGACTCGGCCAGCTCCGCGTCTCCGCCGTCGCCCGCCGCCTTGGGCGCCTTGAACGGGCGGGCGAACCTTTCGAGGAAGGCGGCGGACACGACCGCCGTGTAGACGATGAACTCCGTTGTGTCGTCCGAGTGGGTGAGGAGTTGGACCTTGACGTCGTGGAACTTCTCCGGGAGTGTGTCGATGGCTGTGCCTGAGCGGGACGACGATTGGGACGACGCTCTGGAGGCCGTATCATTGTAGAAACGCGCCTGCGCCAGGGCAAGGAGAATACTGACGAAATGGGCGTCGTGGTCGGCGCAGGCCGGGATCAAGAGGTTGGATCGCAACCGCTGTAGAGAGGAGACCGGGGCATTTTGTTTATCTCCGAAAATGGGACCGGGGCATATTCTGAATAGGTTCTGGCGGATATGGGCGAGATGGGATTTGCCGATGTAGGCCATCATCGGGGATAAATGGCAGGGGGGCGCCATGCCGCTGCTTGTTTGGGTGTTGTTGAATGAGGTGGCCAGCCGGGTAACTGCCGAGTCGAAGGAAGTGCCGGCTGACTCTGGGTATTTCCAGACGACGGGGACTCGAATGGCCTTTCGGAAGACGCGCGATCCGAAGTAGATATCTAGCTCCGCGGCGCTCTTTGGTTTGGAGAAAGTCGTGGGGAACAGTGTCGACATGATGTTCTTGATGACGTGGGCCTTGCCATCTGGTCGCGGACCGTTGACGTCGAGTAGCATGTTAAGGTTTCGACTCAAGGTCCGGGCGGTCGGCGATGGCTCGTTCCACCCGGAAAACCGCTTTCCAGGGATGGGCTTGAGCACTGGGGCCAGCTCGACAAAGTGCGCGCCTAGAAGCTTGGTGTGGCGGTCGGTCCAGCAGATCGGCACGACGTAGAGAGACTCGCCGGCATGCTCGTGCATGAGATCGTAGAGCGAGCCTGGCTCCGGTCGGGTAACCCGCCTCCTTCGACGGCTGCCCCCCGCACGCGACGCGTCGGTCTTCGTGGTGCCGCCCTCAATACCGCTGGAATTCGGTTTCCGAGACATGTTGCTGGTTTTTGAGGAAGACATGTCGATGATGGTCCGCAGCTGGCCGAAGAGGTGGCTACGACTGAAGAAGGATCTGAGGTACAAAAGGTCGTGTTAGTTTGAGGGAAAGGTGAAGGTGAATGTGTGCGACGCAACTCAAACGGGTGGTCCTACAGCCATATGGGCATGGATTAAAAGTGAAATCAAACAAATAGGATGAAGAATCGACGCAATGCAGAAGGAAAACACCCACTTACTCAACAGTGAGCATTGATGAGGCACAAGAGCCTCCAAAATGGGAGGGGTCTTGATGCGCGACACCAGATTTCTAGATCCTTGTCAACGGGAATGACGACACAAACAAGGGCAGGTTTGTGGGAGGGTACGTACCTTTTGCCGCAACCGGACTTTTCCGAGTGTAAATCTGACGTATTCTCCCTCTTGATCTCAAAAAGGAAAATCAAAAGGAACTAAAACGGATGGTAATTTTGACGCTCGGATTTGCTTCTTTTCGTCAAAATATCGTGGCAGGTCGTTGGTCGGGGGTGAAACAAAGAGTGCGTACGCGGGTCTACCGATGGGGGAGGGCCGGCGGTTACGCCCTTTAAAAACAATGACAAGGGAGGGGCACCGTACACGAAAAAACCCGCCCGACAATGCCAAGCTGGGCGCGGTCGCCACGAAACCCGCGCGCGGGAGGACCGCCAAGTCAGCTGACCACAGGCAGCCAATGTCAGCCGTTCAGCCGAGTTTAGCCACTGGTGGGTGGAAGCTCGGGCCAATCTGCTGATGACTCAGATGCCTGGATCTTTGTTGTGGCCTGGAATTCAAGGCAACGTTTCCCCACCCTCGAGGCTGTGCTGGAGCTGGTCCTGTCGACGTCAGCCAGCCAGAACACCCCGCCGAGGCTGCCATCCCAAGCAGCCAGAATCGTGTGCCACGTCTTTCCTCTCGAGACCATCGATGAGCTCTTGCCCACGATGCCGGTGAGTCCACGCTACCCTCTCACGGATACGAAGCGCAACCACTCTTCCAATCCGCTCCCACCCTTTCGTGCAAGCTTGACTGAAACCTGACACCCCTCCCTTCTTCCCCCTTGTCGCAGGCCTACAACTCCATCTTCAACGCAGACCCCAACCCACCCCGCCTAATCGGCAACTTCCCGCTCCTCCCGCTCCGCACCAAGACCCGCGGGCCGGCCTACACGCTCCCCGCGCCCAGCCCCCCGCTACCGGCGAACGAGTCCCCGGACCCCGACAGCGAGAGCTACGATGCGCTAGACGAGGTGCTCGCGCTGTTCCGCGCCAACACCTTCTTCCGCAACTTCGAGATCCAGGGCCCCGCCGACCGCCTGCTCGTCTACGGCATCTGGTTCATCAGCGACTGCCTGACCAAGATCCGGCCCACCGCTACCGCCCGGGACGCCACCAAGGACGTCCAGAACCTCGCGCTCGACACCAACTTTGCGATCCCCGGCGACCCGGCATGGCCGCTAAACCAGGTAAGTTCGGGATATTCTTCTTTTTCGTTGGTGTAGAGCTGCTTCGTTTGAAGGCAGCCTAGCAGTCTCGTGAACCACTGATGCGCGCTGTGTAGCTGTTGAAAACAGCAGGAAAGTGGCCGAGGCGCCCCTAGATCTTCCACCCACTCGTGCTGCCACGTGTATCCATTAACACCATTGGTGCTTTAGATGTACGAGCCGCCGCGCGACAGGCAGGACGCCGAGGTTCTGAGGCAATACATGTCACAAGTACGGCAAGAGTTGGCGACGAGGTTGCTCGCAAGAGTATACGAGGAAGGCGGGGACGGAAAACCGAGTAAATGGTGGCTCAGCTTCACCAAACGGAAGTTCATGGGCAAGTCGCTTTGACGGAAGGAAGGGACTGGAGGCGATAGAAGAGGACGAAATCCGGGGAGCCAGCCTTGAAGATCATAGCACGTTGACCGAGACCTGGCAGAGGGGTTTATTCCTAGACTTCAGGGACCGCCGAGCGGAGGTTAAAAAAAAAAACTTGATAAAGTATACGCATGTAGTGGTATCAATTCGGCCCTCTATGGACCCAATGCCATGATCTATGCTAATATACTACTGGATCGGCTCTGTGCTTCTTAGGTAGGTAGGCATTCTGCCGCCTACCCAAGTATAAACGCGGCTATAGGACATGCCACCCGACCACGTATGTGCCATCTCACAATGACTCAGGATCGGGGTTTTCTTCCTTCCTTCTCCTCTTATACTTCCCCCTCGCCTCAACCTTCCCCTCCGCCGGCCGAGCCCTCCACCCAGTAAAGACATAGCCCTCCGCACCCCCACGCTCCGTCATCAGCGGGTGCGTCCGCGCCGGAAGGACCTGCCACCTACGGACCCGGCTTGTCTGTATCGACGCCCCGAGTAGCAGTGTCGGGTTGACGGGGAACTCGTCGCTGCCGGGCCAGCGCTCCGCCTCCTCGGCGCTGAGGCCGGCGGCCTGGGCGTGCGCGGGCCAGGCCGTGCGGCGGCCCACGCTGAAGCAGTCCGACAGCTCGATGAGCGGCTCCGGAGACGCCGAGTAGATGACCACGGGCGCGCCGCCCGCCAGCAGCGGGAGGGTGTGGCGGAGGATGCCGACCGCGTCCATGGTGCTGGCGCAGACGAGACCGGAAAAGCCGCCCGCCCGGGCCGCGTCGACGATGTGTCGTGTGCGGGCGTATCGCCGCCGCTTGCGGTGGTAGTTACCGCGGCGGTTCGGTTTCCAGGTCGCTACCTCGTCCGGGGGGAACACAGGGGGTGGTGTGGAGTAGGCGGTGTCGAGGGATGGATCTATGAGTTGGAGCCAGCTCAATGGCAGGAGATGGGTGACCATGGGATGTGGGGGGTGGTTGGGATTGTTCGCATCAAAGTTGTAGTAGTTGAGGAAGGAGAGGTTCGGCTGGTTTGACGAATGGATAAGTGTCAGGGTATTGGTTTGTGAATAGGGTATGCGGAAGTCGGATGGTCGAGGTTGCTGGGACTTTTGGCGCGTATGTTGCTTGGGCAAAGATGTGCCTGAAGTGGATTGCGACAGCGCCCCTTCCGTTGCAGGATCCTCTCTGTCAACAACCATACCTCCCGGCTGGCTGGTAGCATTAGCATCGGCGTCAACGCCGTCGCTCCTCCTGGTACTAGTGGCTGCATTTCCATTCTCTCCGTCCGCGACCATTGCCGATGAATGCTCTTCCGTCGCCTCTTCCGGGTATAAAATGCCCATTCTCTCTGCCATTGCAGCAACCAAGAAGCCGGAGGTATCGTCGATCACCATCCATCTTCCGGTCATCGAGGGTCCAGCCCCAGTGTGGATCTCGTCGAGCAGAGCCTGGTCGGTCGCCGGCCCATTGGTGGCTATGTCGCCGCCCAAGAAGATATCCTCGCCGCCGTAATGAACGTTTCCCATGCATCCCACAAGAGACAGCATCTCCTCCCTCATATCTAGAATCCTCGACGCATCCTTCTCGTCCAGCATCCACTTCCCGAATGACGCGACATCTAAGGGCCGGACTTGGAAGCGTCGAATGTACTTCTTCGTCTTCAAGATCTTGTACTTGGCCAAGCTAAAGCTTGTCTTTTGGTCTAGGGCGGTGTGCGACAGCATAAGCTTGGCAATGATGTCCTTCCCCGCCGCGGTGCCGTCGCGCTTGAGAGCCTCGATCTCGGGCTGTGTCAGGGTCTGCCGTGCGCTCTCGTCAATGACCTCACGGTTCGAGCACGCAAGCACCTCCCCGCTGTCAGGGTCAACCAAGCTGTACTCTACGCCGTCTGTTGCCGATATTATGCGATCGCTGTCTTCGGCCGGGGTGGAGGACCCGCGCGATTCGTCCTCTTCGGCGTGGATGTCCGCGTAGAGCTCCGAGGGAGGTACGGCGCGGATACGACAAAAGGATTCGCCATCTTTCTTGTCTAGCAGCTCGTACGTGAGGTGGTAGGGCCGATTGATTATAAGATTGCTGGGGAACAGCCCGTACTTCCCAAGTGATATTGTCCTATGGCGGCGGGCGTTAGCAGCGCTGAGAGGGGGGGTAGCACTGTGTGTATCCAGGTCAACTTACGTGTTCGGCACGACCTGTAGGATCTTCGTACCATCTGACGGAAGCTTCAGCGCAACCCACTCGTTCGGCTGGATTAGCGAATGCATTGTGCACGACGGTGTCAAGCTTCAGCCATGGAGGACGGATCGCGACTGAAAATTTGTTGTCTGCCCTGAGATCGAACTTCTCACGATAAGGATGGCGATAAGAAATGTGGGGCCTATCTGCAGTGGAAGGCGGGGTGATGGCGGCGTTTCTTATCGGGACCTCCAGGGGATTCTCACCGGCTCGTTGGCTTAAACACCAAAATCGCGGGACAAGTTCCTCAACCGCGCAGTAATCGACAAATCCGCCCTCTTTCCGATGCGGAACCAAATCCAGATAACCTCACTACCAGCCAGGTGTCCTTCCCGGCGTGCAGGATATCCATCGCCATACAGTAATCCGTAATGTCCATGTCTTTGGATGGTCTAAAGCATCGAGCAGGCTCTTGAGATGCCGGTCTGCGCAAGTGTACTCTGCTATATTCTCACAGTCCTGGCGGCATCTGATTAGTAGACGGTTAAGTGGCATTGAGAGCACATAGATGTGACTACCTAATCGTCTTCCCCGGTCGTGGAATCTAGCCCAAGGAGCGTGCCACTCTCGGGGTAGAATTCTGATGGACAACGAGCCCCGGAATGCTAGCGAGATGGAATAGGAAAAGGCCGTGGACAGTACGCCTATTACGGCGGACACTGGTTGACTATGCTGCCTGTGCCGCTGGTGGAGGCCAAACCATCAGGTTTATCAACTAGAGCATGCTTATGCGCCGACCTTCCTACACTGCACAAGCCTACGCCGAACAAACCCGTCTTGCCCGTCAATTCAGTAGACAAGGTCGGGTGTACACCTGGCTATCTAGCTGCGTTAGGTAGATAGGTACTAGTTTATTGACATCATGTGGGACATTTACTCCAACGAAATAGCGAGCTCGGTTCCTGTTGCGCTGATCCTACCGGAGGGTTAGTCATACGATGATACTATCGGTGACGTCGTGATCACCATTTAGCTATCAATGTAGCACGCCCGTCATGACGTCGAAGGCTTGCCGTCGACAGGTATAACAGTGCAGTCCCCCCTGACCCTTTATCTTTCGTCGTCCTCTCCTCAACCTTCAAGAGCAAATTTGCCAAATCTACTTGATAATACAACAAACAATCAGAACAGAACACATAATGAGCGGACTGACCGACGAAGCCGTTATTGAAGGCCACGACCTCATCGAGCGAGCCGAGACCGAGGAGAGGCTGGTAGGCATGCCCCTTTTTGGAAATCTTTCAGCTTGTTAATCCCACGTAGTCACACGAAGGCGAGCATCCCGACACTAAGTCGGCAAAGACCGCACAGAAGCCCGGCGGGGAAGATACCGCCGACGCCAGCGGCCAGAAGTCTAAGCTGGATAGCATTAAGGACGCCCTGAACTTGAAGAAGAAATAAAGGCCGTTTAGGGGTGTAGTGTATGATATTACGAACTTGCATGTATTGTATTACAGACCAATATCAGTCTACATAACTGACCAGGTCAACATTCAATCTCCAATCACTTCGTGGTGACTATGGCGAACAAAGGGCCCAGCCCGGCCCCTTAAACCTCTTACCTCTTGCCCGTGTATCGACGGTGCCTGTGGACCAGCGGATCGCCAGGAGTAACAGTACATTACCGCTCTTTCGCGAACAGCGGGAGTATCATATTGAAAGGGCTAGATATAAACCCTCTCGGGCAAACGGCATCATGTCAGTCGAAGAGGCCCTCCTCTCGTTCTTCGTCGTCCCCATCCTTATCCCCAACCCCTCGCCTCCCACAAAAGGCCAGCACTCCCAACCGCAATGCCACATTCAGCTATCTCGAGCTCGACGCCGCCACTCATCGATCCATTAGTGCTCTCTAGCACAATTTCTTGTGAGGGTTGTGAAATTTCGATATACTTACTCGGCCTGGCTGAGAGGAGTGTAAAAGGGGGGTGGTTCTAGGTCAGGCGGCAAGGAGTAACAGGCGAGCAAAAAGCGAATGGGACGATATAGGGCCTTGATATGCCTTCCAACTTACGTGCTTTTCGAATAGCCGCCAGCCCATTGTTGTGAAAATGAAGTACAGGACATGTAGACCGGGAAGGCTATACCCTACCACGTATCCATCTGGTAGGGTACCTGCCTGAGGTAGGTGCTGCCTTACTTAGGCGAGTCAGTACATTTCAGTTTTTCCTTGCCAGCAGGTAGATCTCCGACGAAGAAATATCAGCCCATGCCGTCCGGCTCGAAGGCTCACCGCCCACGGCCTCGTGGCCACTTCCCCCCCATCTCCCTCTCCGTTCTCACCAAATCCGAGGGACCCCTCCCCCGATCCCTCTCCTCCTACACCCCTACCCCCTTTCCCAGTCGCCAGGCTAGGTTCGGCGAGCTCAATTGGAGAACTACGATTCGCCAAGCTATTACTGTTATTTCTATTACTATCTCTTGTGTAAAGTTAACTTACTTAGGCCAGCTGGAGGGGGGAAGGGAGGCAATTGTCTTTGAGCGTGAGGGTGAGGGGCCCTCAGGGGTATCTGGCGGACGAGAGAGTGTCCCTGAAACTCGTAGAGTCTAGATAAAGAAGATAGTAAGTACGAATGTAGTAGAAATAATTACCAAGCAGAACTGACTTATCCATAAGTATCTTCTTTAAAAGAACGTTTGTAAGCGAGCGTGATGGTCGGACGGCATGGCGACAGACAAGTAAATAGAACAGAACGCGACCTTGCGTGAATTCGGAAGAGGTTACGTGGCTCACAAAGCCTTACCGGAGACCATGATATTGTCAAGGAAATACGTAGGCGGGCCCTATGAGAAACAATTTTATCAATGGTCAAAAGTCTCGGGTCTCGATGTTGAAGGGCTATGGAGAGGGACAGCCGATAGAGATTGATGATGAGGAGCTGGTAGGTGACGACCTCGTGAGGTTAGTTCTCTGTGGTTTTGGTTCATTCCATGACCCGGGCCGTACCCTCCATGTTATTAGTAGGAGTAGAAATTCGCCCGGGTTTCAAACAAGCTAGATCGGGAAGCGCATAGAGGAATCAACAGCTCTCAGTAGGCACTATACACCCATCAAACTCTACCTAACCAGTGGTACTTCTTACCCTACCTACCTAGGTACCTAAGGTACCCTAGGTACGGATGTATGTTGTATATCTTGACACGCAGAAGGTAAAGTGCTGCCAGTCATATCCGTCAACGGCTTCGATGAGCTCTCCTCGTAAATTGGGGTCTATTTAGACACGATGTTGTAGTCTTCTCGGCTGCAGAGTTGTTTCTAACGCCAATGCTCCAGCAACCTGTACGAAGAGACCCTTGCGCTTGTTCAGGCCACGAGTTCTGCCCCGCTATTCAGTCCCAAATGATAGTATTTGCGCTCTTCCGCGCTCAGGTTGTACGGGGCGTTTTGTGTTAGCTGTTGAAAAAAAATGCGGCCCATTATCACCTGCGACACATGCATCCCAGACTATGCTCATGGACGCCGAGAGATTGCCTTGATAAGACATCTCTCGGCCAGCCTATTCCGAGGAAGTAGCCATAGGGAGAAGTTTTTGCCGCTACTCGCTACTTCTCTACCGGCGCTTCACTGCAGAAATCATCGCGGTGCACACCTTCATCCCAAAGGCTGTCACCTCTAGCCAAGCTCGCGAAGCGCTCGTCCCATGGTTTCGTCACCATTCATTCCGTTGAGAGCTAGTAGATGCTAAAGAGAGCAGATTATTTTTTATTCATTCTTGATAGGTAGGCATCTACGTCAATCTCTCTCAGGAGACTGGCTTTGTCCTCAACTTGCTTCTGGTTCTGGGACTGATATTCCTGCATCTTCGTATGAAATTCAGGGATGAAGGCGCCCAAGAACCTGATGGCAAGAAGAGCTGCATTGACAGAGTTGTTGATGCCTACTGTGGCAGTTGGTACGCCACGCTATCTTATATTAGTCTTACAGTGGCAAAAAAAGGTGGAAGGGGGGGCTAAGTCTGGGATCAGTCGACTTACAGGCATTTGAACGATGCTTAGCAGCGAATCCAAACCATCCAAGTGCGTGGCTTTGACCGGAATACCGATAACGGGCAATGGCGTGTACGCTGCAACCATTCCGGGCAAATGGGCAGCCCCTCCCGCTGCCGCAATAATAACTTTGATGCCCCGAGCAGCGGCTTGCGTGGCGACCTCCGCCATCCTTGCTGGCGTACGATGTGCCGACGTGATATCGACTTCCCACGGCACGCCAAATTGGGTCAGTATGTCTAGACCCGCCTTCACCACGGGAAGATCCGAGTCCGAACCCATTGTGGCAAGGACTAATGGTGCTGGTGGCTTGGGCGCTGCTTGTTCTGGCCGGAGAGCTTTGCTTCGTGCTTCCATCCTCTCTTGCCTCATCTCGCTAGCCATCTTTACGAGGGGCTTCCCAAACTCCTCGAGCTCTGTTATGCTAGCCTCTAAGCCAGTAATCGTAATGTGGCCGATCTTTCGGCCTGGCTTGGACTCTTTTCCGTAAAGATTGGGATAAACGGCCATCTTATTTCCGTACATCGACTTAGCTTTCTCGATAAGCGGAAGGTGAGAATCCACGTTCGCGCCCCCCAGAATATTAATCATCATGCTTGACGAGACATGTGGCACTATCTCGGCAGGTAGAGGCCCGTCGAGGATCGAAGTCAGCTGCGCCTTGAACTGCGACCTAAATACTACTTAGTTTTCCATTCGATTCGCCACGGTAAGTAACTGGCATCACTTACATGTAAGGCACTGCTTCGTTGAAAAGATGGCCCGAGTTGTGAGGTCGAGGTGCAATTTCGTTAACCAGGATCTCGCCGTCCTTGGTTACGAAGGTCTCAACAGCAAAAATGCCTCTTCCCCACAGCTTATCAACGACACTACAGGCAACCTGCTGGGCGCGGTTGCACACAGAAGCCGGCGTGGCCCGTGGGGGCATGTAGACTCGCGAACAAATATTGTCTTCGTGTACCGTCTCTACCGCTGGATATGGCAGCAGACCCTTGGTTCGGCCCTCGGCATCCTCGGTGCGGATGACCAGGACAGAAAGCTCGCATTTGAACGGGACGTACTTTTCCGCATAGCAGCTGAAATTGCCAAACTCTGCGACAGCATGGTCTAGATCTGCTTTGCTGGATATCTTGAGATTTCCCCGGCCGTCGTAGGCGTCCTTTCTAGCTTTCAACATCCAGGGAAACCCGAATTTGGCGGACACCTCCTGGAGGGAGGCATGCATGGCACCGGGTGATGTGTCAATGGCCATGTATTCCGCAACGGGGATACCTTGCTCGTCCAAGTATGCCTTCTGCTTGTACTTGTCCTGGATTAGCCGAATCGTCCTCCAGGACGGGTAGACAGCGACATCCGTGTTCGTTGCTATTTCTTCGAGCACCGTCGTGTCAACGTGCTCCGTCTCCACACTGAGGATGCCACAGTGAGTAGCCAACTCTCTGATCTTCTCGGCATCCTTGTAGGAACCATTGATATGGCGCCCGGTTTGGTTGATTTGCTTGGCAGGCGCGTTGTCCGCGTCGAGAATGGCAATTTCAACCTCGAGGGGAGCTGCCGCTTGGCACAGCATTCGGCCCAGCTGGCCGCCGCCGAGAAGCCCAATGACAGGTCTGGGACTCATTTTGGGGTCCAGCACAGCTGTCGACTCCGATATCCAAATATGATGACGGGAATAACGATGACCAAATTCTTTCTCGTGAGCCGGTGATGGAGAATAAATTTTTCGAATTTGTGGAGCACGCCGGGCCCGGGACGGTACGGTGCATGTCACCTGATCACAACGAAAGACAGTGCCGCCTTACATAACAAAACCAAGCTTTATGAGCGCCGAGATGACACGATCTGGCACATCTAGTTCAGCGGCTTGGTTGATTGTGATCTTATCGAATTGAAGAGAGTGATCAGGAACGTAGGACCGGAGAAACTAGCAGAGCTGGGAGTCTTAACACCCGTTGCAACGTGGGGCCTTTTTAAAGTTTCGGCTAAAAGTTCGGAGCAAACAGTTTCCTCTGGCTTAGCATTCCCCTCGTATTTCTCTCGACCGTAGTCGGCATCGATACCGTCGACCTACTATGCGTGCAAATAGTCCCACGGTAGGTCTAACGCAAGCGGTGGTCTTTCTTGGCGAATGAGTGACGCCGGCATGACCTGGAGCAAATTCCAACGCAACACTGAGAAATCGAAGAAATACCTTATCTACCGCTGTATTTTAACAGGTAATGAGGTTTAACCAATTGTATTACATGATCTCATGATCTCACAGCCAGGCAATTTTCCCTCGCAACCCCCCCTCGTTTTCTTACCGACACGAGGTCGGTCAAATCGGAAATAGGGCACCAGAAGCCAATGCAGCAATCATAAGCATTCCAAACTACCTACCAGGTTGTCTACAGGTAGCACTAACCTACACTATCAACCCACATTGAACAAGCTTTCTGGTAGACTCCCTCTCACTATCCTCCCCCAGGTAGCAGGATTCCGAGTTAAGGCAGAGACGTGAAACGCGGGAAGGGAATTGAACTAAGCGACATAGAAGAACGAAGTTAAGGTAAAAGGGTACGCAAGGTAGAGTGATATCGGCGAGGAAGGAAGCCGAATTGGTAGCAGAGTGAAGTAAAACAGTTGAGAAGTTTGAGAGGAGCCGAGCCAATCCCAGTCAAGCCCTACCTAGTGTCTAAATCCTACTGATCTGTCTAGCACCTGGAAGAGTGGTAAATCGGGTAAGGAGGGCAACGCAGATAAAACGCCGAGTACGAATTAGATAGGTACACAGTGAGGACTGCTGATTCCTATCCCGCTATAGGTTTCCGCAAGGGATACATTGTTATTTCTGTGTCTACTGTCTAAGCCTTCGCTAGGATACGTGTACTATCAAGATATTCCTTGCTAAATGAATAGTCCGTGTACCCCTCTGTAGGCGACGGGCTGTAGAACTTATTTCGTTCATAGGGTGTAAAATCTAATCCTTCCCTGATTCGAAATGCTAGATCAGGGTTCGAAATAAAATACCTGCCGAACATGACTACAATATCCCTGTCGGGGTACTCTAGACCAACCAACCTCTGCGCTGAAGCTGCCGAGTGGCCCCCAGCAACGAGCATCGGGCCCTTCCAGATGTCGTATGCAAACTTCAGGCTGTCAGCCGTCTCAACATCCAAGACTCCCGAAACGCGAGGTTCAACGAGATGTAGGTACGCTAGGCCGAGCGGCGCAATCTTGCTGATGACGTCTGAGAACTGCGTAATCGGATCCGCCATCCCCATGGCCTGGAATTTGCTCCAGGGGCTAAGGCGGATGCCAGTCCTGTCAGGTCCTACAGCCGCAACGACAGCTTGTACAGCCTCCACGGCAAACCGCGACCGTTTTTCTACGCTTCCGCCGTACTCATCGGTGCGGTTGTTGCACGTGTCTTGAATGAACTGGTCGATCAGATATCCGTTGGCGCCGTGGAGCTCGACGCCGTCGAAACCGGCCCGGATGGCGTTGCGCGCCGCGGCCGCGTAGTCTTGCGCCGTCTGCCGGATCTGCTCCGTTGTCAAGGGGACTGGAACGGCGTTGGATTCACCAATGGGGAGGTTGCCGGAGCTCGTGACTGCGACGCCATTCTTGGCGGCGATGACGCTCGTCGCAGCGCGGCCGAGGGCCCAGAGCTGGCAGTAAATAAAGCTGCCCTTCGCATGCACGGCATCGGTGATGGAGCGCCACGCATCGACCTGGGCGTCGTTGTAAATCCCGGGGACGTTATCGTATCCCGATTGGGCCAGCGAGATGAAGGTGCCTTCGGTGATGATCAGCGTTCCCGGCACGGAGGCCCTCTGGGTGTAGTACTCCTTCATCGTGGGCGTGGGCACATGGTCGTTGGACGCGCGGAAACGAGTCAGGGGGCACATCCCAATACGATGCTTTAGGCGCATTCTGCCCACGGTTAGGGGCTGGAACAGCTGCGATTCGGCCATCGTCGTGAAAGTGGTGACTGTTGGGAGTTCCGTGCTCTAGATTGTGGCTGTTGACTTTTTTTTCTCTTCAAATTCCCATTCGGAGGGCCACAGAGTTGGAAGGTGCGCGATGTTCCTAAATAAGTTCCTGGGGGTGTGAGTGAGGGATTGAGAAATATAATTACGACGAATCGCTGAAGAAACTGGTAGGTTATAGTAATGGATTTATAATCGCGGCACAGTTGATAGCGTGCTTCAGGGCTCGCTGATCGAATCCACCCGTGCCACTAGCTCCACGGGCCGATGACGGCGCTACTAGAGGGACTGCCAAGCCCGTTGGAGGTTGAACCGGACGTCATTGGCAAGGCCGTGATACTGTAGTCCGCCGCGGATCTATCGAGTATTGATATTCCCACGCCGATTATGGCAAGGGCTGCATTTATGAGAGGAAACAAGATATTTGGGAGGTATTGAAAATTGATTCAGGATTTTGGTTATCCAAACTATTTCTAGACTTTAAGACTTCATCCCCAAGGAGACAGGAGGGAATCTCTCTCATTTGGTACATCAGATCTGTTGAGGTGAAGCAAACTAAAGCGACATACAATGAATACCTCTTCCTTTCTCAGTTCGGCATCGATTTTCTTTCTGTCGTCAGTAGCTTGTTTCTTGACAGAGTCATACACCATTGCAGAAACAGTAACGCCCTGCGGGACAATCTGGTCACTATCGATGTGCAGATCCTCAAGGTTCTTGAATCCCATCCATATCCGTAGCAATCACTCCTTATTTCATCTCGTCCACATTAGAGAGGTCCGGTCCCCATTGAGCAAGCTTTCCACCATGACCACGCTTCCAGTATGCCGGATGCACAACGAGCATTTCCATGGTTAACCAGCCACGGAAGTACCTAAGCGGGGTTAATATCTAACAATAAATGTGAACCATATTACGTTACTAACTTGTTCTTCGCTGCTTCGGCAACACCACCAAATAAATTTGAGTGATTGGGATCTTTGTCGCGATTTTCATTAGCTGGGAGCTCTGGGTAGGGGGCGGCTGTAGACATTGTTAGGTTGAAACATGGTCGCAATAATCATAGAGATCAAGACACTTTCAAGTGTCGTTCTGAAAGTCACCCGCGCGTTCTGAGCCTAGGGGCAGTTTCCAGCATCCTACCCGGACTACCTCCTGACCTGCTGCTGGAGGGTCCCATCCATTGCCATCGGGTATTACCGCCTTAGTTATTGAATTCTCGTCGGTGTCGTACTTATCAATGGCGACAAGGACAATGCCGTCGTGGCGTTTCATCAGCCCTAATAATTCCTGACGATAAGACAAAAGGGTATCATGAGGATATTTTTCATGGTAAGGCCGCTCCCAGTCAAAGACAGGAGAGTAGCGAAAACCTGCGGCAGCCACGATACTAATGCGCAAAATTTCGCGCGCGAGGTGATGCAATACGCAAGGCCCCGAAAGGCGGCATAGGGAAAGCCATGTCGTCTTGAAGTGGCCGATGTGTGTGAAGAGGAGCGGCCGTTGTCCGTCCCGCTTTGTTACGGCAAGAAGAAGAGCCGATACTCAACGCTCTACTGTGCTGGACAGAAGAGGTAGTAGTAGTTCAAGGGAAATAAGATAGCCCCACCTGCCCAAGACCTATACACAAGAGTAAGGGACGTTGGTTCCACCACGATAATTTCCTTTTTCTATTTAGGTACCTAATAACCAGCGACAAATCCAATAATCCAAACTATTCATCTCTATTTTCTCTCTAGTCTCAACTCCTCGTCCCAAGAGGTCCACTTCACCAAACCCCACAAGCGAGCCAGATCAGCATCCGATTTAATAATCGCGAAGATAATCACTAATGTAGCACTTGACAGTGTCAGTGATAGTCGAAGCCGAACCGGCTGGGAGGCCGAAGACGCCGCACACCTTGTCGGCCACGCTGTTTCCCTGGGTGAGCGCGGACGCTACAGCGGTCTCGATGAAGCGATGCTACGAAGAATGCATTGGCCTCGAAGCGGCAACGATGCTTCTCTTGGCTATGAGTCAGTCAACATACCTGGTAGGGCTTGCGGGATTTGTTGTGCAAGATGAGGAAGCAGTTCTCGCCTTCGGCGTTCTTCTGGCCGTACTGAAAACGGTCGCTGACAGAAATTTAATAGCCCTCTACTCGATTACGTTAGTTCGTGCTCTCCAGGTGACCAATGCACTGTTGAGGGTTGTTTGCTACTCACTGCCGGGAGGAGCTCAGCAATCTTGGAGATGTGGTTGGGATTTGCAGTAGTGGAGCACCTGTAGAACTCCGCGGCAATGAATAGGGGGAAGGTGGTTCCTAGATGCGGCACGTCAGAAACTCGTCAGATTATGACCGGGGCCGTCTTTAAGTAGCTTAGGTAACAACTTGCCAGTGACCATGTTGTCGGCGACGACCTGGTAGTAACCCTCCTGGCGCTACTGGAAGTCCTGCTGCCACTTCACGATGATGGGCTGTCCGAGAGCCGCGCCATCAAAGAGGGGAATGAGGATGTCGTTGCCGTTCTAGACGGGGGCAGCCATTTTGATATGGTTTATGGGGTGGTTTATGTTCTAAGAGTGGGAATCGGTTTTGAAGGAGGCTGACTTTGCTAATCTTGCTGGTGGG
>Ga0164242_10003501_pt1 | contig 17884 bp, 17 predicted proteins | sample OricomgcompostMG_FD_108783 | JGI IMG/M metagenome (GOLD analysis project Ga0164242, IMG submission 108783) | Miracle-Growth compost microbial communities from Emeryville, California, USA - Original compost - Miracle growth compost (MG) ... | reverse complement strand
GAGGAGATGCTGGCGCGGCTGCGCGGCGACGCCGTCTCGCGGGCGGGCGGGGCGCTGCGCGACGACATCGTGCTGCTGGCGCTGCGGCGCGACTAGGCGGCCTCGGCGACGCCGACCCGCAGGCGCACCCTGGTGCCGCTCTCACCGCTTTCGATCGTCACCTCGTCGCAGAGCTGGTTGGCGATGTAGAGGCCGCGCCCGTGTTCGACCGCCGGGTCGGGGCGACGGGTGCCGACCTCGGGGTCGGTGATCCGCCCGGCGTCGGCGACCTCGACGAAGGCGGCGGCGTCCCCGCCCCAGATCGTCGCCAGCCCCCGCCCACCGCCGTGCAGGACGCTGTTCGCGGCCAGCTCCGAGGCGGCGACGACCAGGTCGGAGACGCGCGGCGGCGTCAGGCCGACCGCGGTGGCCGTCGCGGCGACCTGGGCGCGGAGGTCGTGCAGGTCGTCGAGGCCGAACTCGATCCGGCTCGCCCGCAGCGGCGGCAGGGGCAGCGAAGCTCCTAGATCGTTGGGTCGGGTCGCCTGCATGGCTCCGGGCTACCCGCCTCCGCGCTCCCCGCAACCTGCGAAATTTGGATTGCCAAGCCTGCGCTTTTCAGGGGCCCGGGCGGTCGCCGATCCAGTAGCGCGGGCCGGCCCCGAGGCGGGCGGCGCGATCGTCCGGGTTGGAGAGCCTGCAGCGGTCGAGCGAGAGGCAGCCGCAGCCGATGCACTCGGTGAGGCCCGCCTTGAGCCGCTCGAGCTCGGCGATCCGTTCGTCGATGCGCCCGCTCCAGGTCGAGGAGAGGCGCGACCAGTCGCGCCGCGTCGGCACCCCCTGGGGCGGCAGCTTGGCGAGCTCGGCGGCGACCTCGTCCAAGGTCAGCCCGACCCGCTGGGCGAAGACGATGAAGGCGATCCGCCGCAGCACCGGCCGCGGGTAGCGCCGGTGTCCCCCGCCCTCGCGCTCGGCGGAGATCAGGCCGCGCTCTTCGTAGTAGCGGAGGGCCGAGGCGGCGACGCCGCTGCGCCGGGAGGTCTCGGAGATCGTCAGCAGCTCGGCCACCGGTCGATCGAACCACGATTCGCCCTTGACTTGAAGTTAACTTGAACTTGTACCGTCGGCCGATGACGTCATCAGAACGCATAACCGCGGAGCTGACCAGTTGGGACGGGGTCGAGGCCGGGCCGGGGAGACGGGGCGAGTTCGCCTTCCGCCTCGGCCGCCGCGAACTCGGCCACCTGCACGGCGACCGCGCCGCCCACTTCTTCTTCCCCCGCGAGCGCTGGGAGGAGCTGGCCGCCCAGGGCCGGATCATCGAGCACCCGGTCTTCCCCGGCCGCCACGGCCCGGCGGCGCGGCAGATCGAGGACGAGGCCGACGTCGACGACGTGATCGAGCTGCTGCGGATCAACTACGAGGACGCGAAGGCGCGGGCGGGCAGCTGAGCGGCGGCGGGCGCTAGATCAGCTCGCTCGCTTCCAGGGCCTCGTCCTCGAGGCTCTGGCGCTCGATGCCTTCCTGGCCGACCTTGGCGCCGTCGTAGGCGCCGAGCTGGGGGAAGGCCATCGCGATCAGCCCGACCGAGGCGAGGCAGACGAGGCCGCCGGAGACGACCGAGAGCTCGGGCGTGGCGATCGCGGCGACCGTCCCCGACTCGATGTCGCCGAGGCGCGGGCCGCCGGCGACGACGAGGGAGAAGACCGAGGAGACGCGGCCCCGCATCGCGTCCGGGGTCAGCACCTGCATCATCGTCGAGCGGCAGACGGCGCTGACCGAGTCGGCGGCGCCGGCGAGAGCGAAGCAGATCGCCGCCGCCCAGATCGTGTTGACGACGCCCGCGATCGCGATGAAGATCGCCCAGAAGGCGACCGCGACGAGGGCGATCCGTCCCAGCCGGCGGGCGTGGGACATCCAGCCGGTGGTCAGCGCGGCGATGGTCGAGCCCGCCGCGACGGCGGCGTAGAGCAGCCCGGTCCCGGCGGCGCCGGAGTGGTAGACGGTCAGCGAGAGGACCGGAAAGAGGGCGCGCGGCATGCCGAAGGTCATCGCCGAGAGGTCCATGACGAAGCCCGCGGTGACCGCCGGGATCTGCTTGAGGAAGGCGAGGCCGGACTTGATCGAGCGGAAGACCGGCTCGTGGCCGCCCGCGGCGACGCTCGGCGGCTGCGCCGACATCATCGCCGCGGCGACGGCCATGCCGAGGCAGCTGACCGCGTCGACCGCGTAGGGCGTGGTCAGGCCGAAGGCCGCGATCAGCACGCCGCCGAGGCCCGGCCCCGCCACCGAGGTCAGCTGGTAGAGCCCGTAGGTGAGCGAGATCGCCGCGGGGAGGCGCTCTTTGGAGACGGTGCCCGGGACGGTCGCCTGGCGGGCGACGCGCTCGATCGCCGAGGCGCCCGCCATCGCCGCGGCGAGGACGAAGAGGATCCAGACCGGCGGCGGGCCGAGCGCCGCGGCGATCGCCAGGGCGGCGGCGATCGCGACCAGGGCGAGCTGGCAGAGGAGCAACAGCCGGCGGCGGTCGATGCGGTCGGCGAGGGCGCCGCCGAAGAGCGAGGCGATGATCAGCGGGCCGAGCTCGGCGGCGCCGATCAGGCCGACGAGGAAGGCCGAGCCGGTGATCACGAACACCTGGTAGGGGAGCGCGACCAGCGTCGCCTGGGTACCCAGGCCGGTGATCAGCGTGCCCGCCGTGAGCAGCCGGAAATCGCGCGACTCGCGCAGGGGCCGGCCGTCGACCGCTATTCGGGATAGCCACTTCAAGGAGAGCGAACGTAGCGAAACGCACCCGCGGCCTCGCCCCCGGGGGTCACGGCCTAAGATCGGCCGGGTGAAGGCGATCGTGCAGACCGAGTTCGGCGGGCCGGAGGTGCTGCACCTCGAGGAGGTCGCCGCGCCGGAGCCGATCCCGACCGAGGTCCAGGTCCGGGTGCGCGCCGCCGGGGTCAATCCGGTCGACTTCAAGAGCCGCGAAGGCAAGGGGGCGTCGTCGAGCATGGGCGGCTTCCCGCTCACCGTCGGCTGGGACGTCTGCGGCGAGGTGACGGCGGTCGGCCGCGGCGTGACCCGCTTCGAGGTCGGCGACGAGGTCTTCGGCATGCCCTGGTTCCCGCGCGAAGCCGGCGCCTACGCCGAGTTTGTGACGGCGCCCTCGCGCCACTTCGAGCACAAGCCGCACGCGCTGTCGGTCGAGGAGGCCGGAGCGCTGCCGCTGGCCGGGCTGACCGCCTGGCAGATCATCATCGACACGATCCGCGTGCAGGAGGGCGACGACGTGCTGATCCACGGCGGCGCGGGCGGGGTCGGCCACCTCGCCGTGCAGATCGCCGCGGCGCGCGGCGCCAACGTCTTCGCCACCGCGCGGCGCGAGCAGGCCGACTTCCTCGCCGGGCTGGGGGCGGCGCGGACGCTCGACTACCGCGACGACGACTTCGACACGCAGCTGGCCGAACTCGACTCGGTGATCGACTTCACCGGCCGCTACGGGGAGCGCTCGCTGGCGGCGATGCGCCCGGGGGCGACGCTGGTCTCGGTGCCGAGTGGGGTCGGGGCCGACCTGGGCGAGGTCGCCAAGGCGGAGCACAAGCGGGCGACCGGGATCCTGGTCGAGCCCGACCCGGTCGGCCTCGCCGGGCTGTGCGACCTGATCGAGCGGGGCAAGCTGGAGATCGAGGTCGATGAGGTCTTCGACCTGGAGCGGGCCGCCGACGCGCACCGGCACGCCGAAGCGAGTCACGGGGCGGGCAAGATCGTCCTGAGGGTGCCGTGAGCAGGGCGCCGAAGGAGACCGTGGCGCTGGTCACCGGGGCGACCGACGGGCTCGGGCGGGCACTGGCCGAGCGGCTGGCGGGGCTCGGAATGACCGTCCACATCCACGGGCGCAGCGAGGAGAAGCTGGCGCGGGCGCGCGAGGAGATCGTCGCGGCGACCGGCAACGAGGGGGTCTCCACCCACCAGGCCGACCTCGCCTTGCTGGCCGAGGTCCGCCGCCTCGCCGACGAGATCGCGGCGATCCCCGCCCTCCACCTGCTGATCAACAACGCCGGGATCGGCTCGGGGCTGCCCGACTCACCGGGGCGCGAGGAGAGCGCCGACGGGATCGAGCTGCGCTTCGCGGTCAACTACCTGGCGGGCTTCGTCCTCACCGAGCGCCTGCTGCCGCTGCTCGAACGCTCGGCCCCGGCGCGGATCGTGATGATCGCCTCCCTCGGTCAGGCCTCCCTCGACTTCGACGACCCGCTGCTCGAGCGCTCCCTCTACGAAGGCCGCCGCGCCTACGCGCAGAGCAAGCTCGCCCAGATCACCTACGCCAACGAGCTCGCCGCCCGCCTGCTCGCCACCGGGATCACCGTCAACTCCCTCCACCCCGCCACCTTCATGCCGACCAAGATCGTCCTCGACGAGCGCGGCACCTCGGTCGACTCCCTCGACCGCGGCGTCGAAACCGCCGTCCGCGTCGCCATCGATCCCGAGCTCGACACCGTCACCGGCCACTTCTTCGACCGCGAGCAAGAGGCCCGCGCCGAATCCCAGGCCTACGACCCCGACGCCCAGCGCCGCCTCCGCGAGCTGAGCGAACGCCTCGCGGGCGACTTCTTGCGGTAGGCCCACTCGCGACGTCTGACGTCGCGATTTGCGATGTCTGCCGTCGCGAGCGGGCATCGATGTGATTTTTCGTCTGTGGTTCTGTACTCTGCGCTGATGCGAACATACGTTCGTATGGAGATCGCTTGCGTTGTCGATGGCTGCCTCGCGACTCCTCCGCGCCCGGGTCTTGCCGGGGGGCTCAGGCCCGGGCGCAAACCTTCTTCTGATCTGGGTCTCCCAGGGCCGGCGGAGGCGGGGGACGATCCGGTCGCGGCAGCCGAGCGGAGCGAGGCGATGGCGGCGGCGCTGGAGGGGATCGGGGCCGCGGTGGAGACCGGGCGCCCGGGGGAGATGTTCTTCTCGGTCGGCGGGCTGCGGGGGCTCTACGGCGGCGACGTCGCCGGGGTGGTAGCGGTCGCCGAAGGGGTGGTCGGGGCGGCTCGCGCGCCGGTCGGCGCGACGCCGGAGGGACGCTGGGTGCCGGCGCTGATCGGGGTGGCGCCGACGCGGACCGCGGCCCGGGCGGCGGCCGAGCGGGGGCTGCCGCCGGTGACGCCGTCGCGGCTGGCGGGCTTCCTCGGCTCGCTGCCGACGGCGGTCCTGCTCGACCGCCTGGGGGAGCCGCGACGCGCCGCCGAGGAGCTGGCCACGGCGCTCGAGCGGCTGGGGATCGAGACGCTCGGCGCGCTGCGCCGCCTCACCCTCGACCAGGCGGCAGACCGCTTCGGCCCGCTCGGGCTGCGCGCGCTGCGGATCGCCCGCGGCGAGGAGGAGCCGCTGCGCCCGCGGGTGCCGCGCGAGGATCTGGCCGAGGAGATCGAGCTGCCCGAAGGGATCGCCGGGGGCCAGCTCGACCGGGCGCTCGAGCTGCTCGTCGACCGGCTGCTGGCGGCGCCGGCGCGCAAGGGACGGACGCTGCTCGCGGTGCGGCTCGGCGCGCGGCTCTGCGGCGGCACCAGCTGGAGCGTCGACCAGGGCCTCGGCCGGCCGAGCGCCGCGGCGGGCGTCCTGCGCCGCCTCCTGGTGCCGCGGCTGGAGGCCCTCCCCGGCCCCGCCGAGGCGCTGGTGCTGCGGGCCCTCGCCTTCGGCCCCCCCGCCGCCGACCAGCTGGTGATGGAGGTCGGCGGTGCCGAGCCGCGGCGGCGTCGCCTCGGCGCCGCGGTGCGCGAGGTGCGCGCCGCCCAGGGCCCGGACGCCCTGCTCCGCGTCCTCCCCGTCGACTCCGCCTCACGCGTCCCCGAGCGCCGTGACCTGCTCACCCCCTTCCCGGAGCTCTGATGGTCGGCCCCCGCCGCCTCAACGAGCCGCGCCCGGTCGCGGTGAGCGCCGCCGACGACGGGACGCCGCGCGCGGTCGGCCCGGTCGCGGTCGAGGCGGTACGCGAGGAGTGGCTGGTCGAGGACCGCTGGTGGACGCCACGCCCGCTGCGCCGCCACTACTTCGAGCTGGCGCTCGCCGACGGCCGCGCCCTGACCGTCTTCCGCGACGCCGCCGACGGCCGCTGGTTCCGCCAACGGGCCTGAAGGACACGGTGTCGACGCCCCCTTACATCGAGCTGCACGCCCACTCGGCGTTCTCCTTCCACGACGGCGCCTCGACCCCGCTGGAGCTGGCGGAGGCGGCGGTCGACCTCGGCTACCCGGCCCTGGCGCTGACCGACCACGACGGCCTCTGGGGATCGATGGAGTTCGCCCACGTCGCCAAGTCCCTCGGCCTCCGCCCGATCACCGGCGCCGAGCTGACCCTCCACCTCGACGACGCCGACGTTGATGGGCCGAAAACCGGACTATCTGACGGGTTTTCGGCCCATCAACCGGGCGGGGTGGTGGCGCACTTGACGTTGCTGGTCGAGGATGCGGCGGGGTATCGGAACTTGTGCAGGCTGTTGACCTCGGCGCACGCTCGGACGCGGGAGAACACGGCTCGGGTGGCGGAACCGGCCTGGACGACGTTCGCCGAGGTCGAGGCGCACGCGAAGGGGCTGGTGTGTCTGTCGGGATGCGCTCGGGACGGGGCGCTCGCCGGGGCCTTCGAGCGCGGCGACACGGCGCTGGGCGAGAGGCTCGGGCGCCGCCTCCTCGCCGCCTTCGGGCCGGAGCGCTTCCGGGTCGAGCTGCAGCGCCCCTACTGGCGACGCGACCGGGCGCGCAACCGCTGGCTGGCGCTGCTCGCCGAGCGGCTCGGGGTCCCCACCGTCGCCACCGGCAACGTCCACGCGCACGCCCGCTCGCGCTCCCACCTCCAGGACACGCTGGTCGCGATCGGGCTGAACGAAACGCTGGAGTCGAGCGAGCCCCACCGGCGCGGCAACCCGATGTCGACCCTCGCCTCCCCCGCGGCGATGGCCACGCGCTTCGCCGAGCACCCCGACGCCGTCGCCGAGACCGTCCGCCTCGCCGAGCGCCTCACCTTCGACCTCACCACCGAGCTCGGCTATCGATACCCGCACGAGGAGGACGCCGACCGCAAACTCGCCCGGCTCTGCCACGCCAGGTTGGACGAGAGCTACCCGGCCGGCGGGGAGCGGCGCAAGGCCATGGAAAGGCTCGAACCGGAGCTGGCGACGATCCGCAAGATCGGCCTCTCCGCCTTCTTCCTCCTCCACCATCGGCTGCTCGAGCTCGCCCGCGAGGTCGCGCTCGAGGTGCGGGGACGGGAGGCCGCCCGTTCCCTGCTGCCCCCCGGCCGCGGCCGCGGCTCCAGCGTCAGCTCGATCGTCTGCTACCTGACCGGCCTCTCCCACATCGACCCGGTGAAGGCGAACCTCTTCTCCGGCCGCTTCCTCAACGAGGAAACCGTCTCCGACGAGGCCCGCTCGATGCCCGACATCGACCTCGACTTCCCCCGCGACATCCGCGAGGCGCTCATCCCCCGCGTCCACGAGGTCTACGGCGCCGACCACTCGGCCCTCGTCGCCGCCTTCCCCACCTACCGCCCGCGCGGCGTCGTCCGCGACCTCGGCAAGGCGCTCGGCCTGCCGCCGGAGGAGATCGAGAAGGTCGCCGGGGTGGTCGGCTTCCACGAGTCGGTCGAGGAGATGGAGCGCGACGTCGCCGCCGCGCTCGGCGAGAGGCGGGCCAGGTCACACCGCTGGCAGGCGCTCCTGGAAGTGGGGAAGGAGGCCCTCGGCCTGCCCCATCACGCTTCCCAGCACTCCGGCGGGATGGTGATCTCCACCGCGCCGCTGATCGATTTCTGCCCGGTGGTGCCGACCGCGATGGAGCGCCGCCAGATCGTCCAGTGGGACAAGGACTCCTGCGCCGACGCCGGGCTGCTGAAGATCGACCTGCTCGGGCTGGGGATGCTCTCCGCGGTCGAACGCTGCGTCGACGAGGTCGAAGCGGCGGAGGAGGAACGGATCGACCTCTCGCGGATCCCGCTCGACGATGCCGAGACCTTCCGCTCGATCCAGAAGGCCGAGACGACCGGCGTCTTCCAGATCGAGAGCCGGGCCCAGATGCAGATGCTTCCCCGCACCCATCCGGAGAACATCGACGACCTCACCATCCAGGTGGCGCTGGTCCGTCCCGGCCCGATCCAGGGCGGCGCCGTCCACCCTTACATCGAGCGCCGCAAGCGACGGCGCGAAGACCAGGATTACGAGCCTCCATATGAGCATCCCTCCCTGCGGGGGCCGCTCGGGGACACGCTGGGGACGATCGTCTACCAGGAGCAGGTACTGGAGGTGGCGATGGCGTTCGCCGGCTTCACCCCCGCCCAGGCGGAGAGCCTGCGGCGGGCGATGAGCCGCAAGCGCTCGCAGCGGGCGATCGAGGCCCACCACCGCGATTTCATCGCCGGCGCCTGGCGAAGATCCGAGGCGCCTCCCGAGCTGGCGGAGCAGATCTGGCAGAAGATCCAGGGCTTCGCCGGCTTCGGCTTCCCCAAGGCCCATTCGGCGGCGTTCGGGCTGCTCGCCTACCAGTCGGCCTGGCTGCGCGTCCACCATGGCGCCGCCTTCCTCTGCGGCCTGCTCAACGAGCAGCCGATGGGCTTCTACCCGCCCGACGCCCTGGTCCACGAGGCCGCCCGGCGCAAGATCCGCCTCGCCGGCGTCGACGTCAACCACAGCCGCGTCCTCTGCCACGTCGAATCGCCGGCCCGCCGTGGCGAACCGGGGACGCCGGGCGGCCTCGTGGTGCGGATCGGCCTCGGCTACGTGAAGGGGGTTCGCGAGGAGGAGATGGAGGCGCTGGTCGCCGAGCGCGAGCGCGGCGGCCCCTACCGCGGCATCGCCGAGCTGGCGTCGCGGTCCGGGACCGGCCTGCCGAGCCTCGAAAAGCTGGCCTGGGCGGGGGCGCTCGACGAAGTGCCACTCGGCGCCGAGGAGGAACGACGGCGGGCGCTCTGGCAGGTCGGCGTCACCGGCAACGGGCGCGGGACGAGAGGGGGCGCGACGCAGCTCTCGCTGCCGATCGAGCCGCCCGAGCCGCCGCGCCTGGAGCCCCTCGGCGAGTGGGGCGAGGTGATCGCCGACTACCGCTCGACCGGGATGGTCCTCGGTCGCCACCCGATGGAGCTGATGCGGCCGCGACTCGGCGCGGGCCTCTCGAGCAGCACCGATCTGGAGCGCACCCGCGACGGGGCGATGGTGGAGGTGGCCGGGATGGTCGTCGCCCGGCAGCGGCCGGAGACCGCGAAGGGGATCGTCTTCATGCTGATCGAGGACGAGCTCGGCGTCGTCAACCTGATCGTCCCCGGGAGCGTCTACGACCGCCACCGCGCCGTGGTCCGCGCCGCGCCCCTGATCCGCGCTCGCGGCAAGCTCGAGCGACGGGAAGGGACGACCAACGTCCTCGTCGCCTGGGTCGTGGAGCTGGAGCGCGAGCCGACCGCCCCCCGGATCAGGAGGGCGACCTCGCCGACCCGCCGCGATCGCCGCGAACCGGGCCCGGGAGCGGCGACGCGGCGTGACCGCGAGTTCGCTGTCGCCGAGCTGCGCGCCGTCGCCCCGGCGGGCCACAGCTTCGGCCGCCGCGGCTGACCACCACGATGCGTTCGCAGTTAGCCGTAAATAGTCCGGAGAAGTGCGAACGCACCCGAGGGGGGCGCGGCGCCGGCTAGTCCTCGCGGGCGATCTTCGCCGCCTCGTCGTTGCCGACGTAGGGGGCGAGGACGAACTCGGTCAGGTCGGGGAGCAGCGACTCGAGCTCCTCGGCCTGGCCGGCGACGATGCGGCGGGAGATCAGCGAGACCATGCCGCCGACCAGCGCTTCCTCGGTCGAGTCGGAGAGGCGTTTGAGGACTTTTTTCGGCCGCCCCTCACGGCCCGCCTCGAGGTAGGGGATGAAGGTCTGCACGGCGGCGTCGTAGCGCTCGACCACGACCGGGCCGGCGACCAGCGCCTCGACCATCGCCAGCCGTGCCAGGTTCGGTTCGGCGGCGAGGAAGGTGAGCATCGCGGCGATCCCGGCGCGCGCCGCATGGGCCCAGTCGTCCTCGGCCTTGAAGGCCTCGTCGACCCGCTCGCGCAGCTGCTCGGAGACGGTGTCGAAGGCGGCGACGAAGCACTCGTCCTTGCCGTCGAAGTGCTCGTAGAAGGTGCGCCGCGAGACCGCCGCGTGGCGGGTGATGTCGGCGATCGTGGTGCCGCCGTAGCCTTTTTCGGCGACCGCCTCGGCGAGGCCGGCGATCAGCCGCTCGCGCTGGTTGTGGACGACGAAGTCACGGGGCAGTCCGTGGCGCCCGGGAGGGAGGCGGGAGAGCTCGGGCGGGTACTCGGCTTGATCGGATGCCACGGCGGGACGATACCTGTCCGGGTCAGAGCCGCGCGGTGGCCCGCTGCGCCGACTCGGCGCCGATGTACGGGGTCAGGGCGAAGTCGACGAGGTCCGGGAGGAGCGCCTCGATCTCCTCTGTCTGCCCCTTGACGATGCGCTGGTAGATCACCCAGAAGATCCCGCCGACGATCGTTTCCTCGAGTGTGTCGGGGAGGTCGTCACCGAAGGGGGAGTCCTCGCGGCCCAGCTTCAGCAGCGGGATGAAGGCCTCGAGCGACTGCTCGTAGCGCTCCTGGGCGGCCTCGCCGGCGGAGAGCGCCTCGACGATGCAGGTGCGCGCCAGGGCGGGCTCGCTCGCGACGTATTTGAGGAAGGCACCGAGCCCGGACGCGAGGCGCGCCTCCCAGCCCTCTTCCTCGGCGGCGGCGTCGACGACGCGGCGCAGGCTTTCCTCGACCGCGAACTCCTGGGTCGCGAGGAAACAGTCTTCCTTCGAGGAGAAGTTGTCGTAGAAGGTGTTGCGGGCGATCCCGGCGCGGCGCACGATGTCGGCGACGGTGACGGCGCGGTAGCCCTTGTCCATCGTCTCCTCGGCGAGCGCCGCGACGATCCGCGCGCGCTGGTGCCGGGCGATGAACTCGCGGGACAGTCGTTGGCGACCGGGGGGCGGTCGCATCGAGCTTCGTTGAGCCACGAACGTCACGGTACCGGAACTGATCCAACTTCAACTTGGGGGATCTTGAATGCAAGAATCGGGTACCGCGCCGGAATTCATTCCATGACGACCGGCGCCGGCGGCGAAGCGGGCCGCGCCCCGCGCGGCGGTGGCAAGCGTCTCGCGGCCGAGCCGGTGCTCGAGCGCGAGGCCGTCGGCGAGCGGCATCCCGAGCCCCTCGATCGCGGCGCGCCGGTCGGCCAGCATGGTCTCCTGGGGGAAGGCGGCGAGCGCCTCGGCCAGCTCCAGCGCCCGCTCCAGGTGCGTGCCCGGCGCGGTGACCGCGGTGACGAGGCCGATCCGCTCGGCCTCGTCGGCGTCGACGGGGCGGCCCGTGAGGATCAGGTCGAGCGCCCGGCCGAGGCCGACGACGCGGGGCAGCCGCTGGGTGCCGCCGTCGACCAGCGGCACTCCCCAGCGACGCTCGAGGCAGCCGAAGGTCGAGCCGGGCGTGGCGAGGCGGAGGTCGCACCAGAGCGCCAGCTCGAGCCCGCCGGCCAGGCACCAGCCGTCGATCGCGGCGATCGTCGGCTTGGTCGCGGCCAGCCGGCTGAAGCCCATCGGCCCGGCCGGGTCGTCGACGTCGAGATCCATCGCCTTCAGGTCGGCGCCGGCGCAGAAGGCCTCTCCCCCGGCCCCGGTCAGGACCAGCACCCGGGCGCCGTCGTCGGCCTCGAACCGCTCGAGGCCCTCGCGCAGCTCGCGCGCGGCGGCCGCATCGACCGCGTTGCGGCGCTCCGGCCGGTCGATCGTCAGCACCGCCGCGGCGCCGACCCGCTCGTAGCGGACCTCTCCCATCGGCCAATCGTCCCATAGGAACGGCCGCCGCCCGTCGCGGCGCGGCCGAGCGGCGCGCGCGTCGTCCCATAGCGGCGCCGCGCGGCAAGGCGCGCGGCACACCGCTAGTCGCTATTGGGGCGGGATCGGGCGGGCTAGTCGCGGCACGGACGCGGGGTGTGCGGCGACGCCCGGCTCCCGCGAGGCTGCGCCCCGGTCGCCGGTCGCGGCAAGGGCAGGTCCACCGCGACCGTGGCCAAAGGTATGAGTCGGCTCGGACGGAGTTGCCGCCGTCGCGCCAGGCCCGCGGGCCGAGACTGGGTCCCATCTGCGGACGATGCGCCGATGCGCTTCCCTTCCGCCCGCGGCCCGGTTAGGGTGCCCGCGGGATGTCCGAGGGATCCGAGGCGTCGGCGCGCCGAGCCAGCCGCAACGTGGTGCTGACCGCGGCGATCGCCGGCCTCGGCGGGCTGCTGTTCGGCTACGACACCGGGATCATCGCCGGCGCCCTGTTGTTCATCAAGACCGACTTCCACCTCGGCAGCTTCGCCCAGGGCCTTGTCGTCGCCGCGGTACCGATCGGCGCTGTGGGTGGCGCCGCGATCGCCGGGCCCGCCGCCGACACCTACGGACGGCGGCTGATGATCTTGCTCTCCGCCGTCGTCTTCACGATCGGCGCGCTCGCCAGCGCGGCGGCGCCCGGGCTCGGCGTGCTGGTCGTCGCCCGCGTCGTGATCGGGGTCGCGATCGGCCTCGCCTCGGCCGCCTCACCGGTCTACATCTCCGAGGTCGCGCCGCCGGAGAGCCGCGGCCGCCTGGTCAGCTTCTTCCAGCTGGCGGTGACGATCGGGATCCTCGTCGCCTACCTCGTCGGCCTCGCCTTCAACGGGATCGAAGGCTGGCGCTGGATGCTCGGGCTCGGCTGCGTGCCGGCGCTGGCGCTCGCCTTCGGGATGTGGCGGATGCCGCAGAGCCCGCGCTGGCTGGTGATGCACGGCGAGGACTTCAAGGCGCGCGCGGTGCTGGCGAAGATCCGCGTCGACGACCCCGACACGATCGACCGCGAGCTCGACGAAATCGAGGAGTCGGTGCGCAGCGACGCCAAGGCGGGCACCTGGTCGGATCTCCTGCAGCCGGCGGTGAAGGCGGCGCTGGTGGTCGGCATCGGGCTGGCGATCCTGCAGCAGGTGACCGGCATCAACACGGTCATCTACTACGCGCCGACGATCATCGAATTCACCGGCGTCAACTCCTCCGCGGGCTCGATCCTCGCCGCGGTCGGGGTCGGGGTGATCAACGTCGGCATGACCCTCGTCGCGATCCGCCTGCTCGACAAGGCTGGGCGCCGCACGCTGCTGATGATCGGCGTCAGCGGGATGGTCGTCTCGCTGCTGGCGCTCGGGGCGGCCTTCGTCGGCGGCGGGGGCTCGACCCTCGCCTCGGTCGTCGCGATCCTCAGCCTGATGTGCTTCGTCGCCTCCTTCGCGATCAGCCTCGGGCCGATCTTCTGGCTGCTGAACGCTGAGATCTACCCGCTCGGGGTGCGCTCGAAGGCGGCCGGGCTGGGGACGATGGCCAACTGGACCTTCAACTTCATCGTCTCGCTGACCTTCCTGCTGCTGATCGAAGCGCTGGGACGGGCCGGGGCGTTCTGGTTCTACGCCGCGATCGGCGTCCTCACCCTCTGGTTCTGCTGGAAGTACGTGCCGGAGACGAAGGGCAAGCCGCTGGAGGACATCGAGGCGGAGTTCGAAGCACGCGCGGCGGCGAAGGCGAAGGCGCCGATCGCGCCGGGCCCGGTCGAGCCGGTCGGCTGAGCGGGCGGTCGGCTCCGCCGCGCGGCGCGCATCGGGGGCTCGGGCGGGCGTCGGTACCCTTGTGCGATGCGTATCGACGAGATCCTTGCGAGCCGTGGACCGAGCTTCTCGGTCGAGTTCTTCCCGCCGAAAAGCGACGAGGCCAAAGAGCAGCTGTTCGCCACCGCGGCGGCGCTGGCCCCGCTGCGGCCCGATTTCGTCTCGGTGACCTACGGCGCCGGCGGCTCGACCCGGCAGGGGACCGTCGACGTGACCCGGCGGCTGAAAGAGGACTACGGGATGGAGACGGTCGCCCACCTCAGCTGCGTCGGTGAGACGACCGAGGGGCTGGCGCGGACGATCGACCAGATCCAGGAGGTCGGGATCGACAACATCTTCGCCCTGCGCGGCGACGCGCCCCAGGGGCAGGAGAGCTTCGTCCGGACGGAGGGCGGGCTGGGCAGCGCCGCCGAGCTGGCGCGCTTCATCAACGCGGACTGGGACTTCTGCCTCGGCGGCGCCTGCTTCCCGGAGGTGCACCCCGAGGCGGTCGACCTCGACACCGACCTCGACTACCTGAAGCAGAAGGTCGACTCGGGGGTCCAGTACCTGATCACCCAGCTCTTCTTCGACAACCAGATCTACTTCGACTTCGTCCGCGCCGCGCGGGCGAAGGGGATCGACGTGCCGATCATCCCCGGCGTCATCCCGGTGCAGAGCTTCGCCCACACCAAGCGGATCTGCGACCGCTGCGACGCGAGCATCCCGGAGTCGCTGGAGCGCGGCTTCGCCGCCGTGGGTGAGGACCCGGAACGCGAGTTCGAGCTCGGCGTCGCCTACGCCGCGCAGCAGTGCACCGAGCTGCTGATGGCAGGCGCCCCCGGCATCCACTTCATCGCCCTGAACAAAGCGCCCGCGACGCGCGCCGTCCTCGGCGCGCTGCGCGCGGCGCGACCGTGGGAGCGGGCCGCCGACGCCGCGGCACTCGCCGCCTCCGCCGACTAGGCGACTGATTCAGCGACGGGGGCGGGAAGGGACGGGCAAGGGACGCGGCCATCTCGACCACGACCCTCCGGCAGGCTGTGGTCGTGGTCGAGATGGCCGGGGTGCGGGGAGCGGGTCACGGGACCCCGGGGCGTCACAGGTTCGGCACGAAGAGCCGGAGAAGTTCACAGGTCTGCCCGTCTTCTTCAGACGTTGCAATCACGTGACCACCCTTTGGGGGGCCTATAGGACCCTAAATTCATGCATCGCGTCTCCGACCCCTTGAACAGGGCCCGAAACGCATGAGGAGTTGTGACGTTTCCGGCGTCTCTCCCCGTGCTTCGTCACGTTCCCGGCGTCTTCGTCACGGGATCGGCCTTCTCGGAGCCTCCCGCGGAGAGACCTCCGACGGAAGTGTGGAGTTCGTGTCCGACCTGTGACCTCGTGTCCGATCCGTGTCCTCTTCCCTGAATCTCCCTCCCGTCCCGGGCGTCTCGTGGCGACCACAGCCTGCCCGGGCCGCCACGAGACGCCCGGGACGCACCTCGGACGGCCGCCGCGGCCGCGAAGCACGGGCGTTACGGGCCGCCGGTCCGCCCGGCGCCGTGGGATCAACCACCTAGGCCGGGGCGCGGTAGGTGGGGAAGAAGCCGCCGGGGTCGCGATCGCCGGTCAACTCGGCGTAACGGTCCGGATCGCAAATCAGCTCCGAGGTGCGCCAGGTGAGGGTGCGGTTGGCGAAGCCGCGCTTGAACTCCTCGAGCGCGTCGCCGGCGTGGATGCCGCCGCCGAGGTTGAGGGGAAGCTGCAGGTCGGCGGCGTGCTCGATCAGGCGGGCGACGACGTTCTTCATCGGCGAGTCGGCGAGTCGCGCATCGGCGCTGCCGGAGAGGTAGTAGTGGAGGTAGCCGTCGGAGACGCAGGCGATCGAGGCGGCGGCCGGGGCACCGTCGGGGTCGGTGGCGAGGGCGAGCCAGGTGCGCTCGGCGGCGAAGATGCGATCGAAGTAGTCGGCGCCGAAGAAGTAGTGCGGGGCGGCGCCGGTGCGGCGCATCGTCTGCTCGTAGAGGTCGAGGAAGGCGGCGCGCCGGTCGGCGTTCGTCTCGCCCCCCGGGATCAGCTCGACCACGTACCCAGCCTCTAGGTTGCGGCGCACCTGCCGCCGGTCGCTGGGCCGGGACTTCGGCTTCAGCGCCGGGTCGGCGATCTGCACCACGTTCCGCTCCGTCGACCCGATCAGCGGCACCAGGTCGAGCCGATGACGGATGAAGACGGACACCAGCCCCGTGCCGGAGAAGTCGACCTCCGCCGGATCGAGCCATCCCGGCTCCCCCCCCACGGATGCGTTCGCACTTTCCCGTAAATAGTCCGGAGAACTGCGAACGCGGTCGGAGGGCGGATCGTCGCCGACGACGGCGACGCCCGGGTAGCCGTAGGGGCTCACCGCGTCGAGGTCGGGGCCGGCGGCGATCTGGCGGACGAGCAGGGGAGCGAACAGCTCGGCGCCGTCGGTCTCGATCCGCAGGGTGTGGGTCGCGCCCTCGGCGGCGAGGAACTGGGGGCTGCGGAAGAACTCGCTCGGCTTGCCGTCGGCCTCGCCGGCCGAGGCACCACCGTCCTCGATCAGCTGGGCGACCGGCCCGCTCACCCGAACAGGTCTGCGGTGGCGGCGCGGAACTCGTCCGGCAGGACGCCCCAGATCTCGCAGTCGTCGGGCGGCTCGCCCTCGCGCGCGAGGTGACCGCGCATCGTCCCCTCATAGACCCATCCCTGGCTGGCGACAGTCTTCTTGGCGATCTCGTTGCGGGCCGGGATGCGGCCGTAGACGCGGTGGGCGCCGAACTCGTCGAAGGCCTTCTTGATCGTCAGCGCCTCGGCCCGCCGGCCGACGCCTTTGCCCCGCACGTCGTCGCCGATCAGCGCGCCGAGCTCCGGAGCGGTCTGGCGGAAGAGCCCGTAGAGGGCGGTGAAGCCGACCGGCTCGTCGAACCCCTCGACCACGATCGCGTACTTGCGGTCCTCCCCCGAGTTGTCGGCGGCCCGCTTCGCCCACCCTTCGGCCTGCTCCAGCGAGAAGCTCGACCGCTGCTCCATCAGCGATTTGGTCGCCTCCGGGTTGTTGAACCAGCGGTGGACGGCGGGCGCGTCGCCCTCCTCGAAGGCGCGCAGGGAAACCTCGGGTCGATCGGCCATGCGCGCAACCCTACTCAGGCGAGACGCCTTGGCCCTTCAGCACCGGGACGATCGTCATCCAGAGGATGCGGAGGTCGAGGCGGAGGGTGCGGTGGGTGACGTACCAGTCGTCGAGGGCGACGCGCTCGGGCCAGGTGATCTCGGTGCGGCCCTGGACCTGGGCCCAGCCGGTGATCCCGGGGAGGACGGTGAAGCGGGGATGGCCGTGGAGGTCGAAGTAGTCGAGGTGGGCGGGCAGGGCGGGACGCGGGCCGACGATCGCCATCTCGCCGCGCAGCACGTTGACCAGGTTGGGGACCTCGTCGAAGGAGGTGCGGCGCATCAGGTCCCCGGACCGGGTGACGCGCGGGTCGCCCTCGCTGACGATGGTGCCGACGCCGACCGGGTCGGACCCCTGCCGCATCGTCCGCAGCTTCAGCATCTCGAACTCGCGGCCGTCCTTGCCGACGCGGAGCTGGCGGTAGAGGACCGGCCCGCGCGAGTCGAGCTTGATCCAGATCGCCGCGGCGAGGATCAGCGGCGAGAGGACGAGGAGGAGGATCGCGGCGGCGGCGCGGTCGAGGAGATGGGGCATCAGCGGCGCCCCCGGATCGGTCGGCGCGGCGCGTGGTCGCGCACGCTCATCGCGTGCCCGCCGCCTTCTCCCAGCGGCCCCCTGGCCCGTGCCGGAGGCGGTCCCAGAGGCCGAGCAGGATCGAGGCTTGGGCCAGCACGTAGTAGCGGCTGATCCGCACCGGCAGGTCGTCGGGCAGCCGCCGCGACAGCAGCGCGATGAGGAGCAGCGCCAGCTGGACGAGCAGGGTCAGGTAGTAGAACCAGCCGCTGCCGAGCAGCACCAGGTTGGCGAGGAAGACGAGGACGTGGAGGAAGGGCGTCGCGTAGCGGAGCAGGCGGTGCGAGAAGAGCTCGAAGGCGAAGAGCGGCGAGTAGCCGCGGGGCAGCAGCATGCCTTCGCCGACGACGATGTCCCAGAGGCCGAGCATCATCCGCCGTTTGCGGGCGAACTCGCCCTCGATCGTCGGCACCATCTTCTCCTCCGCCCGCGCCCCCGGCGCGTAGAGCGAGCGCAGGCCGCGCTTGGCGAAGCGGAAGGGGAAGCTGAGGTCGTGGCTGCCGGACGGCGGCAG
>Ga0164242_10003500_pt1 | contig 17886 bp, 16 predicted proteins | sample OricomgcompostMG_FD_108783 | JGI IMG/M metagenome (GOLD analysis project Ga0164242, IMG submission 108783) | Miracle-Growth compost microbial communities from Emeryville, California, USA - Original compost - Miracle growth compost (MG) ... | reverse complement strand
GTGCTGACGATGTGGGCCTATCATCGGACCGATCCGGCGCGGAAGCCTGCTGGTGCGAACTTGCGCTTCGAGTGCCTCGAACCGTGGCGCCGGTGGCGGCTGAGTTTCGATGGTTTCTGCCTGCTCACACCGTTCGACGAGATCACCACCTCGGTGGTACGCGACGGTGACAAGATCCGGGCGCAGGTCGCTCTCGAGATCGAGATGGCGACCCCCATCTGGGATGCGCACACGGCTGGTGCCACGGAAACCGGTCAAGGTGGCATGAGCGAACAGCAGTGGGCTACGGAGCACTACGAGCAGCTCTACCGAGCCCGCGGGACCGTGACCTGGGGCGAACGACAGGTCGAGTTCGACGGCGCGGGCTGGCGCGACCACTCGCGAGGTCCCCGCAGCGGCGCGTCCATGTCGAACTGGCGTGGCCACGTCATCGCCGGATGCCTCTACCCCGACAGCGGCCGCGCCTGGGGACTGTCGCGGTACTGGGCTCCGGATGGGTCGGTAACCCTTGAGGGCGGATACGTCGTGGAAGACGGCGTCCTGCGACACACACGGGTCACCGGAGTCCCGGCGCTATCCGGACTCCAGGTTGCCGGCGAGAGGCTGCCGTTCGCGCTCGCATGGGACGGCGGCGCCCTCGACCTCACCGGGACGACCAGAACCGGTGCCTACTGCACCTTCGGTGCCGGCCTCCCCTACGGCGTCGCCGATCCGGGGTTCGCCTACGCGCTCAACTGGGGCAGCTGCGATTGGGACGGCGAGCAGGGCATCCTGTACATCGAGCGCACGGACCTGCAGCTGCCCTAAGGCGAACCGGAGTCGCGACGGCCGCGCATCATGGACGCGATCGCGCCGAGTACCGACAGCAGGGCCGCAGTACCGAAAACGATCACCAATCCGTGGTGAAACGGACCGGAGATGAGATCCGGAAAGAACTGCTTGCCGGTCAGGGTCTGCTGATTCGCCGCCGGCAGGGAAGACAGCGCCCCGGTGGGCTGCAACAGGTGCTGCACGGGGTTCTCCCCGAGCACGGCCGCAAACAGCGACGACACTGGCGGCAACGACCCCACGTGCTGCGCGACAGCCTGCGATACCCCCTGCTGCTGCAGGCCATGGGTCAAGGTCGTCGGCAGCGTGCTCGCGAGGCCCGCGATCATCAGCGAGAAGAAAACCCCGATCGACAACGCGGTACCTGAATTCTGGAAAGTCGAGCGCATTCCCGATGCCACCCCACGCCGCCCGGGCGGCACACTGCCCATGATCGACGACGAGTTCGGCGCGCTGAACATGCCGACTCCGATCCCGTTCACGAAGATCAGCAACGCAAAGGCCCAGTACGGAAAGTTCACCGGCAACATCATCAAGCCGATGAAGCTCGCACCGAACACGAGCATGCCGCCGGTCGCAAAGCCGCGCGCACCGAAACGGTCTGACAGCGCACCTGAGGCCGGTCCCGAGATAAGGAACGCAGCGGTCAAAGGGAGCAGGTAGATGCCCGCCCACAGCGGCGTATCTGCGTAGTCGTAGCCGTGCAAAGGCAGCCAGATTCCCTGCAACCAGATGATCAGCATGAACTGCAGCCCGCCGCGCGCCACGGCTGCCACGAATCCCGCGGCATTGCCGGCCGCGAATTCACGGATTCGGAACAGTTGCGGTTGGAACATGGGCTCGGCGATCCGTCTCTCGATCCGGACGAAGGCGACGAGCAGCAGCACCCCTCCGATCAGCGGTCCGAACACCGCGGGGTTCGTCCATCCCATGCTGTGGCCGTGGTACGGCTGGATGCCGTCGGTGACGGCCACCAGGATCGCCCCCAGACCGACGGCGAACGTGATGTTGCCCCACCAGTCGATGTGGCCGGGATGCCGCTCGCCGGTGTCACGCAGCTTGCGATAGGCCCACAGCGTGCCGAAGATGCCGACGGGCAGGTTCACCCAGAACACAGCACGCCAATCCCAGACTGCCAGCAAGCCCCCCGCGACCAGGCCGATGAACTGACCGGCGATCGCGGCGACCTGGTTGATCCCAAGAGCCAGCCCACGTTCACGGGCCGGAAATGCGTCCGTCAGGATGGCGGCGGAATTCGCCGTCAGCATGGAACCGCCGAGGGCCTGCAGCAGGCGCCACCCGATCAGCCACACGGCTCCCCGGCCACCTTGGAACGGGTCGAACGACAGCAGCACTGACGCTGCCCCGAACACCGCGAACCCCGCGTTGTAAATCTTGACCCGGCCGTACATATCGCCGAGCCGTCCCAGCGTTACGACCAGCACCGCCTGGACCAGGCGATACCCCATGATCATCCAGAGCAGGTAGACCACATTGCCCGGCGCGAGGGGGTCGAGATGGATCCCGCGGAAGATCGCCGGCAGCGAGATGATGACGATCGAACCGTCGAGCGCAGACATGAACACGGCCATCGTCGTGTTCGACAGCGCCACCCACTTGTACCGATCCTCCGACTGGAGCGCGGTGATGCTGGCGACTTTCCGCATCAGATGTTCGCGGCCAGGCGCTCGATCAGCGGCGCCGCTGCGGCCAATTGCTGCAGTTCCGCACCTGTGAAATCGACCGAGAGCGCCTGCGCCAGGTGCTCGGTTCGAGCGTTACGGCGGTTGCGCAATACCTCCAGCCCCGCCTCGGTCGGGGATAGGACAACGCGCCGGCCGTCGTGCGGGTCGGGCGAGCGCCCGACCAGGCCGCGCGCTTCGAGCGCGCCGAGCGTCGCCCCCATCGACTGCGGGCTGATCTGTTCGATCCTGGCCAGTTCAGCGGCCGTGGTCGGGCCGTCCCGGTCGAGACGCGCCAGCGCAGACGTCTCCGGCAATGTGAGTTCGCCCTCGATCCGAATCTGGCGCAGCCGACGTACGAGCAGTCCGACGCTCACCCGGAGCGCACCGGCGAGGCGTTCGATGTCAAGTTCTTGAGGCACGGCTTATCAGCTTAAACTGATAAGCCGCGTCTTATGAGATGGCGCGACGGGAACTTACGCGGGAGTGAAGACCAGCGAGACATTCTGCCCGCCGAAACCGAACGAGTTGCTCACCGCCGCACCGATGCGCTGCTCGCGGGCTCCGCCGGTGACGACGTCCAGCACCACCGCGGGATCCTTCTGCTCCAGGTTGAGAGTCGGCGGGATCACGCCGTGCAGTACCGACAGTGCGGTCACGATCCCCTCCACCGCGCCGGCCGCGCCTACCAGGTGGCCGATGGCCGACTTGGGTGCGGTCAGCACGACACCCGCACCGAATACCTGCTGAATGGCAGTCGCCTCCCCCACGTCCCCGACCACGGTCGAGGTGGCATGGCAGTTGACGTGCTCGACATCGCCGGGTTGTAGTCCGGCGTCCGAGACCGCCGCGAGCATGGCCCGGATCTGCCCGGCGCCGGTCGGATCCGGCCCGGTGATGTGATGAGCGTCCGACGTGATGCCGAGGCCCGCCACCCGGCCGATGAGGCGCGCGCCTCGTGCAGCCGCGAAGTCGGCACGCTCCAGGATCATCATGCCAGCACCCTCGCCGAGCACGAAGCCATCGCGGTCGACGTCGAATGGCCGAGACGCACGAGCCGGATCGTCATTGCGCTTCGACAATGTCCTGGCCTGCGCGAACCCGGCAACCGTCAGTGGCGTGATGGCCGACTCCGCGCCGCCCACGATGACGACATCAGCCGCGTCCCCCCGGATCAGCCGCGTTCCCAGCGCGATCGCCTCTGCACCCGAAGCACATGCGGACACCGGCGTGTAGACGCCGGCCCGAGCACCGTAAGTCAGGCTCACCCACGCCGCCGGCCCGTTCGGCATCAGCATCGGCACGGTCAGCGGTGAGACCGCGCGCGGGCCCTTCTCCTCAAGCAGGTCGTCCTGGTCGAGCAGCGTGGTGACGCCCCCGATACCGGTGCCGATCACGACCGCGAGCCGGACCGGATCGACAGCGGGCTCCCCGGCATCGCTCCATGCCTGCTGCGCAGCGACCAGCGCGGCTTGCTGGCACCGGTCCATCCGCCGGGCCTGGACGCGGCTGAGCACGTCGGACGGTGAGACCGCCATCGGGGCACCGATCTTCGTGGGCAGCGCGTCCACGTGCCGGGATGGGGCGAGCAGGTCATCGATCCGGCGCACGCCGGATCGGCCGGCGAGCAACCCCTGCCACAGCGACGTGACGTCCCCGCCCAGCGGCGTGGTCGCGCCGATCCCGGTGATGACGACGTCGCTGGTGCCCATGTTCGATCCCCTCGCCGTTCTCGCTGCGTGGCAGTCGCCGCAGATACTTGTATCTCACCTTGATAGGCGTTCTGTGTCAGGCGAGAGCACCTCGACGCGCTGACGTGCCGTCAGTGATCGACTACGGTGGACTGCACCGACGACCGCAGCGTTGGCCGCGGATTCAGACGACGACATGGTGGTGAGCGGATGATCGCAACACACGAGCGCCTGGAACTCCGCGTCCCGGTGCCGGCCTCCGACGGCAGCGGAGCGGATTGGGAGATCGCCGCCACGGTGCACCTGCCCGCGACCGAGTCACTCGTCGACCGACCACCGGTATTCGTCGGCATGCCGGGCGCCGGTTATAGCCGGCAGTACTACGACCTCCCCGAGCCGGGCTACAGCGAAGCCGAATACCACGTCGCACGCGGCACGGTCGTCGTGGCACTCGACCACTTGGGAGTCGGCGACAGCAGCATCCCGCCGCTGGAGGTCACTACCCTCGCCACCGTCGCGGCCGCGAACCACGCCGCAGTCGCCGAAATCGTCGACCGGTTGCGTCACGGCACGCTCAGCGCCGGCCGCGGACCGATCACGCCCGCGGCCGTCATCGGTGCGGGTCAGTCGATGGGCGGCTTCATCCTGGCCGCGATGCAGGCCTACCACCGCTCCTTCGACGGTGTCGCCATGCTGGGCAGCAGCATGGCCGCTACCCAACTGCCACGGCGCCCGGATGCACCCGAGATCGTGATCCCAGCGGGTGCGACGCCGGACGAGGCGGCGATGATCGTGCTTGGCGCGACCGACTGGCGCTGGGCCTTCCACTGGGACGACGTGCTGCCGTCGCTGGTCGACGCGGACCTCGCCGGCGGGCTCCCGATCCGCCAGACCGCTCCGATCTGGGGCAGCGTGACGACGCCGGGACTGGTGAACGCGCTCGTCTTGCCGGGCGTCGTCGCCGCGGAAGTCGCGCAGATCGACGTACCGGTGCTGCTCGCCCGCGGCGAGCGGGACGTCTGCGCTCCGCCGATCGAGGAACTCGCTGCCTTCACAGGCGTGACCGACATCGCCTCCTTTGTCGCACCGCGGATGGCGCACATGCACAACTTCGCCGGAACCCGCCAGCAGTTTTGGAATCGAATCGACGCCTTCATCACCCAGGTGGCGACGGCGACGGTTGCGGCTGGTCACTGACCCAGGTCACCCAACCGACCGCGTCACGCTCGTTCTACAGGGGCTCGGCTCCCTGTGGCGCCGGCTCTGCTTGGGGCATCGCGTCCGCTTGCGCGTGGAGACCGACGAAGTCCTTGCTGCGGATGAGCACGAACGACAAGACCGCGCCCACGAGTGCAACCACACCCGTCACGACCAGCAGGTCGTTGATGGTCGTGGCGAAGCTGGAATGAATCGCACCGACCAGTTGACCGCGCGAGGCTGCCGGCACCTTCGCGATCGCGGGTCCGGCCTGGCCCTGCCGGATCGCGTCGACGACGCCCGAGGCGTGGCCGGCAAGACCAGGTTGCGACGCGAGCGCGTGCTCAAGGTTGTGCCGCAGCGACGCGGTGAAGATCGAACCGAGGGCGGCAATGCTGGTCGCGATGCCGATCTGTCGGAACGTACTGTTGACGCCCGAAGCCATGCCCGAGCGCTGTGGCTCCACCACACCGACGGCGGTCGACGCGAGTGGCGGATTGACCAGGCCGCTGCCGATACCGGCGATGGCGAACCCCGGGATCAGATGCGTCCAGGAACTGCCGGCATCCAACCCGGACATGAGCAGCAATCCGATACCGACCAGGGCGAGGCCGGGGCCGATGAGCCAGCGAACCGGCACATGGCTGCTCAACCGGCCCGCGAGCGTTGCCGCGACCAGGCTGGCGCCGCTGATCACCAGCAGGCGGGTACCGGTGCCGAGTGCGGAGTAGCCGAGGTCGTTCTGCAAGTACAGGACGAGGTAGGCGAACATCGCGAACAGCGAGCCGTTCATGGTGAACGCCGCGATCGAGCCGCCGACGAAGGTCGGAGTGCGGAACAGCGACAAGTCGAAGAGCGGGTGCTCTACCCGCTCTTCGATCAGTGCGAACGCCGTCAGCAATGCCACGGCGAGGCAGAGGCACAGCAGCACACCGGAGTCGTCCCAACTGATCTCACCGGCCCGGATCAGCCCATACACGAGGCTCACCAGCGCCGCAGTGAGCACGAGGAAACCGAGCCAGTCCGGCCGGGACGCCTGCGGCGACCGCGACTCGTCCACACGCCACCAGGTAAGCGCGATGGCGACAGCGCCTATCGGGAGGTTGACGAGGAAGATGCCACGCCAGCTGATTCCACTGGTGATCACGCCACCGAGGATCGGGCCGAGTGAGGTGGCGACGCCGGTCACCGCGCCCCACACACCGAATGCCACCCCCCGCTCGCGGCCACGGAAGCTCTGGGCGAGTAGCGCAAGTGAGGTGGCGAACATGACTGCCCCACCGACGCCCTGGGCGCTGCGCGAGAGAGTCAGCATCAACGGCGACTGGGCGACGCCACACAGCAGGGACGCGAGCGTGAAGACGGCCAGGCCGACGATGAACAACAACCGTCGTCCGTAACGGTCAGCCAGCGAACCCGACGTCAGCAGTAAGGACGCGAGCGTCAGCGCATAGGCGTCGATCACCCACTGCAGGTCGGTGAAGCTTGAACCGAGCCCATGCTGGATCTCGGGAAGCGCGACCATGACGATCGTGACGTCGAGCAGCAACATGAACGTCGCCAAGCAGACGGCGATCAGGGTCCACCACTTCCGGTCCATCACCGTCTCCGTTCTACCGCTGTCAATTCCGGCGCCGGCACGTCAGATAACACCTCACGCTTGCGTGAAGTCGGGCCGTGGCCGTCGGATGAGGGTCGCCTCGTCGGCGGCGATGTCAAGGATCGCGTACGCGATCGACCGGTTGACGCCCTGCGGCAACGTCGCCGGCAAAGAGCCCGGATTCACAACGAGGGTCCGACCGATGCGCTCCGCCATCGGCACGTGCGTGTGGCCCAGGACGAGGTAGTCAGTGTCGAGTTCGTCGCATCGGGAGAACGCCGGGTTTCCGGGGTAGAGGTAGTCGAAGTTCGGTTCAAAGGGATTCGCGTGGACGACGGTGAGGACTTTGCCCGAGACGATCGTACGGATCCGAGTCGGGCTGCTGCGCACGAACTCGACGTTGTCGGCGCGAACAGCCGGCATGGTGATTGCCCGACTGTCCGGACGCAGCAGGATCTCCTCATGATTGCCGAGCACGTAACGCATCTCGTGTTCACGGATGAGCTCGGTGACCTCGTTGCTGAACCTGTACTGATTGTGCGCATCACCAGCGAGAATGATCTCGTCCACACCGCTCGCGGCGAACTCGCTCACAACGAACGCCAAGCCTTCGTGATCGCAGTGAACGTCGGAAACGATGCCTATACGCATGCAGACGACAGTACCGGCCCACGATCATGCGGTTTGAGCGCTACGCATCCCCACCACCCGAAACTCCTCCACGATTTGCGCACGGGAGCAACCCGCGGCAAGGCATAGGGTCAGCAGCAACCTCGCCTTCAGGCCGTCCAGCATGCCGGCCCGGATCAGGCCCATCGCGAGCAATTCGATCTCACTGCCGGTAAACCGATATGTCTCGCTCAGCACCTCGCCCGATCCGGTCCGAGATGCCAGCACCACCGGCATCTCGGTGGCCAGGCGTTGCAGCAACGGCACCATCACGGGTGCGACGTGACCGCCGCCGAAAGCCTCGATCACGGCCCCGCGGAACCCGAGTTCGACCAGGGCCGAGAGCAGTCGGCCGTCGTCGCCCAATCCCAGCCGCACTAGCGCGACCGGGGGGACGTCCGCCCCGGTGGGGACGGCCAGCCGCGGGCGGCCAAGCGGCCGGACAGCGACCACCGGTCGCCCCTCGGAGACCCAGCCGATGGGGCCGACGGCAGGCGAGGCGAATGTGGACGGGCGCGAGGTGTGCATCTTGCGGACGAACCGCGCGGCGTGGATCTCGTCGTTGAGTACGACGAGCACGCCGAGACCGCGTGCCTGTTCACTGGCGGCCACCTGGACCGCTGCAAGGATATTGGCCGGGCCGTCCGTTCCGGGCACCGACGGGTTGCGCATCGCGCCGGTGACGACGATGGGCGCCTCGCCGGCCCAGAGCAGGTCCAACACGAACGCCGTCTCCTCGATCGTGTCGGTGCCCTGCGTGAGTACGAACCCCCGCGCGCCGTCCGCGACCCGCTCGGCCAATTCGTCCCGCATCCGCAGCAGGTCGGATACGCCGATCGCCGCCGACGGCCCCTGCAGGAACTGGTGCGTCCGCAGGTCCGCGATCCGATCGATCCCGTCGACGGACCGGGCGATCTCAGCCGCCGTCAGGGTCGGCGCCACCCCGGGGGCGGCGCCCGGGACACTGGCGATGGTGCCACCTGTCGCCAGGTAGTCGATACGGGGCCGGGCGTCAGGCATCCGTGACCCCGATCCGCCGGGGTGCGAATCTGGGCGTGCGCCAGCGGCACACTGCCTTACCCCGCGCGGTCCTCGCGTTCGCGGCGGCTGTCAGTTGCCCGGCCGCGCAACCGTCTTGATCTCGAGGAAGTCCTCCAGGCCTTCGTCGCCCCATTCCCGGCCGAGCCCGCTCTGCTTGTACCCCCCGAAGGGCGAGTCGACGTCGAACCACTGCGCTCCGTTGATGCTGACCGTCCCGGTCCGCAAGCGGTTCGCGACGCTCGTGGCCCGCTGCAGGTCGGCACCGAACACCGCGCCGCTCAGCCCGTACTTGGACGCGTTCGCAATGCGCACCGCGTCGTCGTCGTCCTCGAAGGGGATGATCGACAGGACAGGCCCGAAAATCTCTTCCTGCGCGATTCGGGCGTCGTTCGGCACGTCGGTGAAGACGGTGGGCTGCACGAAGTAGCCGCGTTCGAACTGGGTGGCCCGGCCGCCGCCGGTGACCAATCGGGCCTCCGTCTTGCCGACCTCCATGTAGCCCAGGACGCGCTCCCGCTGTCGCGCACTGATCAGCGGTCCCATGATGTGGTTCATGTCGAGCGGGTCGCCGTAGGCCATCCCCTCCATCGTCGCCTTGGCGATCTCGGTCGCCTCGTCGAGCTTCGACCGCGGCACCAGAAGACGGGTCGTGTGGGTGCAGCCCTGGCCGGAGAGCACACAGACACCCCCGGCCGTCGTCCCGACCGCGGTCACCAGGTCGGCATCATCCAGCACGATGGACGCCGACTTGCCACCCAGTTCAAGCGATACCCGCTTCACCGTTTGGGAACCGTTGGCCATGATCAACCGCCCGGTCGCGGTCGATCCGGTGAAGGTCACCTGGTCTACGTCCGGGTGCTTGGTGAGCACCTCGGCGACCGCGTTGTCCGACGTCGTGACGATGTTGAGGACGCCCGGCGGGATATCGGTCTCCGCCACCGCCGCTGCAAGCAGCGTGCCTGACCACGGCGTCTCCGGAGCCGGCTTGAGCACGACGGTGCAGCCAGCGCTCAGCGCGGCGCCCGCCTTGCGCAGGTTGAGCTCGAACGGCACGTTCCACGGCGTGATGGCCGCGACGACCCCGGCTGGCTCGCGGCGCACGACCCGGCGCACCGGCTGGCCGAAGATCTCCTTGGCCGGTAACTCGTACTCGAGTTCGGTGGTGGGAAGCCGGTCCGGGTAGTACGACAGGTTCTCGATCGCCTGGTCGACGCCGAGCGACATCGCCATCGCTATGGGCATCCCGGACTCCGCGATCAACTGCGGCCGGAGCTGCTCTACCTGCTTGCGCAGCGTCTGCTGCAGCTGCAGCAGACAGGAGCGCCGGTATTCCGAGTCGTTCGCCCAGTCGCCTGCGTCAAACGCACGCCGCGCCGCGCCGATCGCGCGCTCTATGTCTTCGACGGTGCCGTCGGGCGCATGACCGATGGTCTCCTCGGTCGCCGGGTTGATGTTCGGAAACTCCTTGCCCCCGCTCGCCGGGACGAGCTTGCCGTCAATCAGTAGGCGGTGACCTGCATCTCCTGACATCTGCGCCTCCACGTCGCGGGACAACCCCTGGTACGGGACACTCTGTCGCCACCCTACGCGGCGTAGGACGGCCGCGTCGATGGGCACGAACAAGGCGGTGCGAGGCCTTGCCACCTGCGCATCCGGCAATCGCGGCCGCGCCCACGTTTCGTCCCGCCGGCCCGTTTGACCGCCGTGGCTTCGCGGTATCACAGCGTGGGCGGCGCCGCCGCTCGAAACGAACGGGATGCGAAGGAAACGGACGTGCGGATTCCTGGCCGGAGCGAACCTGCCCACCTGCGTCGGTTGACCGCCGCACTGGAGGCGTCCTACGCGCCGTATCGGGCGCGGGTCGGCGAAGCGTCGAACCGGATGAGCATGGTGCTCGCCCGGCCGCATACAGATGCGGATCTCAAGGATGCGGCAGACGAGGTGGGTCGCGCGTTGCGGGCAGCACTGCGTACCGTCCGCGGCGATGTCGCCGACCTTGAGGACCGCCTTGCACGGAGCCGGTCCGGACGGCGGCGCGAGCAGGTTCCCGCGGCGCTGCAGCCGTGGGACGCCGAGCTCGCCCGGCTCGGCGAGTTGGACAACTGGCTGCACATCAGGCTTGCCGACGACCTGGGTTCCGCGCCCGAGGTGGTTGAACCGGCGCGGGGCCACGCCGCTTGCGGGCCGGCCATTCCGGGCATGGACTTCGCCTCGCCCGGGAACTGACGGCAGCTCGCCCGGCGCCGGCCCTAGCTGTCGAGATCCACGTCGCCGGGATCCCGGTGTGGCAGACCGGTCGCGGGGATCTGTCCGAGCCGCCCAGCTTGGAAGTCCGCCATGGCCTGGGCGATCTCCTCCCGCGTATTCATCACGAACGGACCGTAGTGCGCTACCGGCTCCCGGATCGGACGGCCGCCAAGCACCAGTACTTCCATGGTTGGATGCCGATTCTCTTGGCGGGCGTCGGCCGCGACCCGGAGCAGGTCGCCGGGGCCGAACACGGCGAGCTGCGCGGCCTGCACCGGGCGTTGTTCCTTACCCGCGGTGCCCCGTCCAGCGAGGACGTAGACCAACGCGTTGAAGTCGGCTCGCCACCCGAGCGCGAGTTCGGCGCCGGGACTCAGCGTCGCGTGCACCAACGTCATCGGCGTGAACGTCGAGCCGGGGCCGGAGTGGTCACCGACGTCTCCTGCGATCACCCGCACCAGTGCACCCCCGTCCGGGGAGGACAGCAGGGTGGTCTCCCCGGCCCGGATGTCGTGATATCGCGGCGGGTTCCACTTGTTCGCCGCAGGCAGAGTTACCCACAACTGGATGCAGTGGAACAGGCCGCCGGACACGACCAAATGCTCCGGTGGCGCCTCGATGTGCAGGATGCCAGCACCCGCCGTCATCCACTGCGTGTCGCCGTTGGTGATGGTGCCACCGCCACCGTTGGAATCCTGGTGTACGAAGACGCCGTCAATCATGTATGTGACGGTCTCGAAGCCCCGATGCGGGTGCCACGGCGTCCCCTTCGGCTCTCCCGGGCCGTAGTCCACCTCCCCCATCTCGTCCATGTGCACGAAAGGATCGAGCGCAGCCAGATCGACGCCGGCGAAGGCGCGGTAAACCGGAAACCCCTCGCCCTCCAGGCCTTTCGGCGCCGTAGTCACCGATCGGACTGGACGCTCGCGAGCGTCCGGATCGACCGGTGGAACCTGGTCGAGCGAGAGCAGGTCGTCCACCGTCACAGCCGGCATCGCGATCGCCTCCTGCCTCACCGTACGCCGCAGCCGAGGTTCGGAAAGGTCAGCCGGACGCTCGCAACGGCATGAAGTGGGCCGGTATCGCCTGCACCGGTCGCAGCAGACCCTGGTCGCGCCGGAACACCGTCACCTGTTGCGCACCGTCGGTCGGCGTACGCAACGGCACCTCGAGCAGGCCTCGGTCCACCAGTTGGTCACGCCACGCGGTGCGCACCGTGGCCGCACTGGCGGTCACGATGATTCGGTCGAACGGGGCGTCCGATGCCCACCCCTCATTCCCGTCCCCCACCACGACGTGGCAGCGGTATCCCCCTGCGGCCAGGGCGTCACGAGCCCGGCGCGCTATCGCGGGTTCGAGCTCGACCGACGTCACCCGGCCTCGGGTGCCGACCACCGTCGCCAACAGCGCCGCGTTGTACCCGGTCCCGGCCCCGACCTCCAGGACCCGCATGCCGGCGTGCAGCCGTAGCGCCCCCAACATGAGCGCCATGATGTCCGGCGCCGAGGACGAGCTGATGGGAGCGCCGTGGACGTCGCGCACAGTGACCAGCGCATCACTGGGTCGGTATACCGCCTCCAGGCCGAGCAAATCAGCGAGCTCCGGAACGAAATGCTCCCGTGGGACTGTCAGCAGCGCGCGCCGGATCGCGTCCGTGCCGATGGCACCAGTGCGGTCGAGCGCGGCGACCATGTCGCGCCGAAGTGCGCGGCTGACGCGAGCCTGCTCGCCGGCCCGAGGCGTTCGTCTCGGACCGGTAGCGGACCGGTTCCACGGCATCGCTTCATGCTGCCACCCAGGCGTGGCGGTCACGGAGGCGAGGCGGGTTAGGAAATGGTTCCGACCCGGCCACCCTCGGCGAAGATCACGCTGCCGGTGGTGTAGCTAGACGCGTCGGAGGCAAGCAGCAGCGCAGCCCCCACTACCTCATCCGCGTATCCCGGTCGAGCTATCGCGTTCTTGGCGACGTGTGGCGCAAAAGCAGCTGCCGCGGGTGATTCGCGCACAGGATCCGGGTTCATCGAGCCGGGGCAGATCGCATTTACCCGGGCATACGGCGCGCACTGCTTCGCGAGGTAGCGGGTAAGCATGTGCAAGCCAGCTTTGGTCGAGCCGTAGGCGAATTGCGGCGGGATCGGCGTGAAACCGCCACAGCTGAGCACCGTGATGATGCTGCCCTTGCCGTGCGCCCGCATGTCATCGAAAACGAGCCCGGTCAGCCGGTACGGGGCGAGCAGGTTCACGTCCATCGCCCGGTACCACACCTCGTCCGGAACCGACCACGGGTCATGGTCGACCGCGATGTCGCCGGTCGCCGCGTTGTTCAGGATGACGTGTACCGGCCCGAACGCATCGTGCGCCGCTGCGACGAGCGCCTCCAACTGGTGGCGGTCGCCGACATCCGTCGGAACCGCAAGCGCCTGGCCGCCGGCCTCCCGGATACCGTCGACCACCCGGGTGAGTACTTCAGTGGAGCGTGCTGCACACACCACGTTCGCCCCGAGCTCGGCGAATGCGGTCGCTGCGTGTGCACCGATTCCCGGCCCGACACCGGTGACAATCGCGGTCCGCCCGTCGAGGGCGAATCGGCTCAGCGCCCCGTTCACAGCGAGTCACGGTATTGACCGCTCCGGCGCATTGTCAACGAATCCTGCTACCGCTTACTGTCGCGCCATGAAGGCGACCAGCGATCGGTTCGACGAGCGCGCACTGCTGACCGAGGCCGAAAATGCCACCGGTTTGCACGACTGGGGAAATGACGACACCTTCCGCATCGGGCTCGGCGTATTCCTCGATGCACTCGCCGATGTCGAGTTGCCGCCGCAACTCGACGAGATGGTGCACGGGCACGTCCTCATGTTGCTGACACAGCGCCTCGGCATGGTCGACGACGCTACCCGGCATCCGGAAATCCTCGATATCCCCGTCGAGCGCCCCCTGATCGTGCTCGGGATGCCACGCACCGGCACCACGATCCTCTACGACTTGCTCGCGCAAAGCCCCGATACCCGCTCACCGCTGGCTTGGGAGGCATCCAACGCCTGGCCGGCGCCGGGCGCGCAGGCCCGATGGGAGTCGGATCCGCGGATCGCCGACGTGCAGGCGCAGGTCGACGGTCTCCTGAGCGCCGCACCGGAGATCGGGGCGATGCTCCCGGTCGGCGCGACGCTCCCGGCGGAATGCAACCGGTTGATGATGTACCACTTCGCCGGTCCGGAATTCGGCGCGCATTACGCCGTGCCCGCCCATACGCGCTGGGTCGCGACCGAGCGTGTCCCCGGCCTCTACCGGACGCATCGCCGAGTGCTACAGCAACTCGCCTGGAAAGGCCCGCGCGGACGTTGGGTACTCAAGTCACCGATCCACCTGTATGACCTAGAAGGGCTACTCGCCGAGTATCCGGATGCGTCGCTGGTGTGGACGCATCGCGATCCGGTGCAAGTGTTCACGTCGCTGTCCGCACTCATCGTGGCGCTGCGCAAGGCGATGGGATTCACGCCGGATCGGCGCGCGGTGGCAACAGAGGTCCTCGATGCCTACGGTGCGCTGCTGGTCCGGGGTATGGCCAGTCGCGAGCATCCGGCGATCGACAGCCGAATCCTGGACGTCCCGTTCCGGGACACCGTCAGTGACCCGGTCGGCACCGTACGTACGGTGCACGAGCATTTCGGTTTCGACCTGACCGACGAGCACACGGGCCTGATCGGGCAATTTCTGCGGGATCACCCGCGCGGTAACAACCCGCAACGGTCGGAAGGCTGCGGATATGACCCGGCGGTGTTCCGCCAGCGCTTCGCCGCGTATTACGACCGCTTCGGCGATCTGATCTAGCCGCCGTCGCCGGCTAGGAGGGGCCGCGGTCTTCGTACCGCTGCCGGTAGACCGCGGCAAACGACGGGCCGAAGGGGCGGGCACACGGCCCGGTGATCGCACGCCGGCGGGTTACGTCCGCGACGTTGCCTGCCAGTGCACCGGGAACCTGCTGGACCTCGATGCGCGCGGCCGTCCCGGCGAGCTGTGCAGCTTGTCCGCACCAGTCCTGCAAGGTGACCACCTCGTCACCGGCCCAGTTCACCACCGTCGCCGGCGTGCTTGCCGCGTCGAGCAACGCCTCGAGTTGCGCGCACATCTCGTCGATGTGGATCGGACTGTGCGGGTACGGATCAGCCAGCGACACGACCGGCTGACCGGCTACGACAGCGTCCATGTTCATGATCGGAAGCCCACCGATCGCGCCGTACACCGTGTTCAGACGCGGAATCACGACGCGCAGACCGAATGCCTCGGCGCAGAACCGGGCAACCGCCTCCAAGCTCACCTTCGACAGCGGGCTGGACGGTGCCCACGGCGTGACGGCCTTGCCCAGATCATCGTCCTCGCGCAACGGGGTGAAGACGTCTGCGGCCGGCGAATACACCGCCGCCGAAGACATCACCAGCGCCGCTTTCGCCCGGCGACAATGCTGGAGGACCTGACCGGCGCCCACCGCGTTGACCTGCACCGCACGCGGGAACTCGGCACCCAACCGAGTATGCGCGAGGTGCAGGACGTAGCTGAAATCGTCCGGCACTGCGCTGAAATCCGGAGCTGCCAGGTCGACCGCGACCGGCGTGATCCCGGCTGCGGTGAGTGCATCCCGGCTTGCTGGCGCGGAGTTCATCGCGGCGCCGCGCGCGGTCGGATCGAGGAACCGGGCCAGGCCCCACACCTCGTTGTCCCGGGCTAGGTAGGTCGCGAGCGGCAACGCCACCAAGCCGCTGACCCCGGTCACCAGGATCTTCTCGTCGGTCAGCATGCCGACATCCTGGCCCAGTGCTCTGGACAGCTCAAGCCGGCGATCAGCGAGCGACCTGGCTACTGGGCAGCGACCGCTCGATCATGCCGTGCGAACTCTCGCCGTCCCAGGTGTACATCGCGCTGCCCTGGTGGAAGAACAGGTCATGTTGCGGAACCCCGGTACTTCGGGCTGCCTCGATCTTCGCGAACTGCGCCGCGCCCGCGATCGCGGTGGACGTGTGAGTCACCGCGCGGATCTCGATCAGGCCGAGCTCGGACTCGAGGGTGCAGGAGACGTCGCCGCCGTGCGGCTCGAAGGTGGTGAGCCACGGTGCGGTGCGGACCCTCGCAGGCAGCATCCGTTCGCCGTCGAAGACAAATCCTTCCTGATACGACGGCTTTCCATCCGGGCTATCCGGGAATGCCATATATCCGAAAGCACGCCCGCTGGGGAACACCGCGGACTGCCAGCAGTGCCCCCAGAATTCGTCGGTATGGCGGACGCCCTGCCGATGGATGCGCAGTCCGGTCGCACTGAAGTCCATCTCCTCCTGCCCCGCCCGGAACGTCCCAGTCGCTCGAAAGAGCTGCTCGTAGCGGGCGCCGCCGATGAACTGCGCTTCCTTGCCGTCCTCCAGCAGCGCGCGTGCTTCGTCCGATAGCTGACCCTGCACCCACGGCGGGACGACCATGGTGAGCTCAGCGCGGATTTCAACATCCACCGACGGACCGTTCGGATCCCGGGCCTGCGACTGCTCGGCGATGGTGGTGGTTACCGCTGGCCCCCGGAATTCCATCGACCAGCGGTCGAACGGCGCCTTGCAGGTGAATCGGATCGGCCCGCCGCCGATGACCGCTGGCCTCCCGTCCACGTCATACGGACCGACGGCATCGCCCTCACAACTTCCGAGCAGCACCCGCCCGCTCGGGAAGGCGATATTCGCCTGAATCTCGCGCCGACCCCAGTCCTTGGCGACAGCCTCGACCCCGATACGGGGAAAGCTGAATCGCCCATGGTCGTCCTGGAGCCAGATATTGACCGACTCGCGGAAGTCCGGCTCCGACGGAGCCGCGACGAGCACGTCTTCGCGTGACGGCGGCACCCCGCCACTGAGGTCCACTGGCATCTCGATCCCTCATTTCCGCTCGACGACGATTCGGTGATCGCGTTGATCGCGGTCGCGGTACTGCCGACGACCCTAGGACGTCAGCGGGCTCTTGCGAAGACGTCTTCGCCGCCACCGGCTTCGACAGTGCGGCGAACGCGCTAGTCCTGCTCAGGGGGAGTGAACGCGTTCAGGTCGTCGATACCCACGAGTTTCTCCGCCGCAACGACCGCCGCCACCATACGGTCGAACGCGTCCGGGCCGAACTGCTTGGTCTCGAGTTCGGTGAACTTCTCGCCGAGATCACGCAGGGTACGGGCCGACGTGATCTCTCGGAACGCCGGAAAGACCACGGTGTCCTCGCGCGCCTCGTGAGGCTCGTACATGCGGACGAACAGGTCCAGATCGGTGCGTAACTGGCCCCTGACCGGGCCCCGGTCCAAGGCGCCGGCAGTCGCCACGATCTGCTGCACCCGGCTGGTGATCCGACGGCCCCGTGCGTGCTGAACCAGCAGCGTCTGGACCGTCGCGGTCTCCCGCCCCGCAGCCAACAACCGTGGAAATACGTAGCCCTCTTCGAGTCCCTCGTGGAACCCTTCGATGTAGTCGTGGATGATCTTCGCGCCGTCCGCGACGGCCGCAGCCGGAACCGGCTGCGCGGTTGCCAACCGGACGCTCACCGCACGAAAGACGAGCAGGACGCGTTTGAGCACGCCGTGCTCGCGCATCAGGTCCTCACCGGGGGTGAGCGCCTTCGACGGTCCGGACGAGGTGAGCAGGTTGCCCGCCTCGGTGGCGCCAGCACCGATGATCAGCCCAGCCGCCGCAGCGCTTCCGGTGAGCAGCCCACGTCGTGAGACCGGCGTCGCCGCCGCCACGGTCAGGAGGCCAACTTCGGGTGACCGGGCGGGACCAGCGGCACCCCGGACGGCGGTACCACGTACCAGTAACCGCCGTTGAGATCGAGCGCCTGGCCGGTGACGTCACCCGGTTCCACGTCCGCAACGTACGTATAGAGCGGCCAGCCGTTGTAGGTGACCACCTGCTTG
>Ga0164242_10003499_pt1 | contig 17888 bp, 13 predicted proteins | sample OricomgcompostMG_FD_108783 | JGI IMG/M metagenome (GOLD analysis project Ga0164242, IMG submission 108783) | Miracle-Growth compost microbial communities from Emeryville, California, USA - Original compost - Miracle growth compost (MG) ... | reverse complement strand
CTCTACGCCAACGCCCGCGGCGCGGCGACGACCCCGGCGCTGAACGCGGTGGCGACGATCATGGTGCTGGTGACGCTGATCGGGGTCGGCGGCGCCTACCTGGTGCTGCGCTGGTTCGGGCACCGCAGCGGCGAAGCGCAGGGTGACAGCGCCGGGGCGATGGGGATGGATCTGACGGGGATGGACTAGGAGGGATGGGCTGATGGAGATGGCGGCAGCGGCGGCGGAGAGCCCGGTGGTCGGCGGCCACGAGGGCGGGGAAGTGCGGCTGGAAGCGTTGGAGAAGCGCTTCGAGGACGTGGTCGCGGTCGACTCGATCGACCTCGAGATCGCGGCCGGGGAGTTCTTCTCCCTGCTCGGCCCGTCAGGCTGCGGCAAGACGACGACGCTGCGGCTGATCGCCGGCTTCGAGCGGCCGACCGGCGGCGACGTCCGCCTCGACGGGGTCAGCCTCGCCGCCGTGCCGCCCGACCGCCGCAACGTCAACACGGTCTTCCAGAGCTACGCGCTCTTCCCCCACCTGAACGTGCTCGACAACGTCGCCTTCGGCATGCGCTACCAGAAGGTGAAGCGCTCCGAGCGCGAGCGGCGGGCGCAGGAGGCGCTCGAGCTGGTCGAGCTGGGCGACTACGGCAAGCGGCGCCCGCACCAGCTCTCGGGCGGGCAGCAGCAGCGCGTCGCGCTCGCCCGGGCGCTCGTCCTGCGCCCCTCGGTGCTGCTGCTCGACGAGCCGCTCGGGGCGCTCGACGCGAAGATCCGCCGCGCCCTGCGGGTGGAGCTGAAAGCGCTGCAGGAAGAGGTCGGGACGACCTTCATCTTCGTCACCCACGACCAGGAGGAGGCGCTCAGCATGAGCGACCGGATCGCGGTGATGCACGAAGGGCGGGTCGACCAGGTGGGGACGCCGCGGGAGATCTACGAGGGTCCGGCGACCCTCTTCGTCGCCGACTTCCTCGGCGTCGCCAACGTGATGGACGTCGAGGTGGTGACCAGCGACGGGACCGGCTGCCGGCTGCGGGTCGGCGAGCGTGAGCTGCGCGCCGAATGCGACTTCGTCGGCACCGGGGCGGCCGCCGCGGTGGTGCGGCCGGAGCGCCTCCGCGTCGCGCCCCACGACGAGACCGGCGACAACGTCATCCCCGGGATGATCGACCGGACGATCTACGTCGGCTCGAACCTGCAGGTGATGGTGCGGCTGGCGAACGGCGGTGTGCTGCAGGCGAGCGTGCCGAACGACGGCGTCGACCTCGAGTCGCACGCCCAGGGCGCGCCGGTGAGCGTGCACGTGCCGCCGGATGCCCTGCGGATCTTGGCGCCGAGCGGGGTGACGCCGGCGACCTAGGCCAGGTCGCGCTCGAAGCTCGTGCTCAGGGAGTGCTCTTCGCGGTCCCCGGGGGTCGTCTTGTCGAGGCGCATGCGGGAGTGGCGGCCATCTATATGGAGGGTGGCGATCTGGTTGTCGAAGCAGGGGCCGTCGAGGAGGCGCCAGCGGATGCCCGGGTCCTCGGCGCCCGCCACCTTCGCCAGGGCCGAGGCGATCTTCGTGAACGGTTTGCCGAAGCCCGCCCGGATCACGCGCTGTTCTCCCTTCGAGAGCGGGTTGCGGTACGGGGAGCAGACGGCCTGGTAGATCGGCGCCTTGCCTCCGCCCTCGCCGGGCGGCCAACCGACCTCGCAGAGGTACGCGTGGTGGACGTCGCCGGAGAGGACGACGATCGAGGCGGGCGCCGGGCCGCGACGGCCGGCGGCGACCTCGCCGAGCAGGTCGCGCAGCGCCCGGAAGCTCTTCGAGAAGGAGCCCCAGTGGTCGAAGTCGACCGCCCGTCGCAGCTTCTCGGCCGCCCGCGCCGCGCGCGGCCCGTGGGCGCCGTCGCAGACCTTCTCGTTCCAGGCCTCGAGCCGGTCGAGGCCGGGGGAGAGGAGCCAGGGGACGGTGGTCGCGATCAGCAGGTGGTCGAAGTCGCCCTCGGTCTGGTCGACGATCCAGTCCCACTCCTCCTCGTCGACCATCCGCCGGTCGCCCTCGGTGAGCACCCGCCCGGCGCGCGAGTCGACGAAGACCGCCCGCGTCGCGCCGAGGTCGCGGCGGAAGCTCCAGCGCACGCCGGCGCCGGTCGATTCGATCCGCTCGGCCCAGGGAAAGAGCACGTCCTCGGCGCGCTGGTTTCCGCGCACCTGACGGTAGATGTCGTCTTCATCGAGGGCGCGCGGGGAGAGGTTGCCGATGTGCTGGTAGATCCAGTAGCTGGCGATGCAGCCGATCGCCCGCCGCGCCCACCACGACCGCTCGCGCATCTCCTCGACCCAGGAGCGGGAGATGTTCCAGTCGTCGGACATGTCGTGGTCGTCCCAGAGCATCGAGGTGGAGGCGCTCGCCAGCAGGGAGCGGATCCCGGGCTCGCGCCAGCTCTCCTGGTAGAGCCAGGTGTACTCCTCGAAGTCGGTGACCTCGCGCCCCGGCTCGGTGGCGGTGCCGCGCCGCTCCTCGATCCGCGCCCGCGTCTCCGGGCTGCCCTCGTCGACGTAGACCTGGTCGCCGAGCAGGAAGAGGAGGTCCGGCCGCCGCCCCGCGTCGCGGGCGATTTCCTCGGACAGCACCCAGAGCGCGTCGACCTCGTGCCCGCGTTCGTCCTGGTCCTTGGTCTTCGTATACGGCTCCTCGTGGGGGACGGCGACGCGGCAGGAGCCGAAGGCGATGTCGAGCGGCCCCTCGCCCGCGAGCGTGCGGACGACCGGTGCCGGGAGCCCGGAATCCCGCGGCGGCCACCGCACCTCCCCGTCGAGCCGCACGTCATAAGGGTGCTCCGTCCCCGGCTTCAACCCCTCGATCCGGACCAGCGCGTAGTGATGCCCCTCGACCCTGAAGGTCGGCTCGACCGCCCCGAGCACCGCCACCTCGCAGGCCTCGTCCGTCTCCACCCAGACGGTCGCCTCGGTATCGGAGACGTAGCGCAGCAACGGTCCAAGGACGAGACCAGCCATCCAGTGGCCGTTCCCGCCCCGGACCGCGCTCAAACTCAGATCGCGCTCAGCTGCTCCAGCTCGGCGGCGCTCAGCTCCAGCGACGCCGACGCGATCAGCGGCGCCAGCTGATCCTCGTTCCGCGCGCTGGCGATCGGCGCCAGCACCGTCGGCTGCTCGCGCAGCCACGCCACGGCTACCGCCGCCGGCTGCACCCCGTGCGCGGCGGCGATCGCGTCGAGCGCGCTCAGCATCCTTTCGCCGCGCTCGTCCAGGTACTGGGAGGCACGTTCGGCGCGGACGCTGTCGACCTTCTCGCCGCCGGGCCGGTACTTGCCGGTGAGGAACCCTTTGGCGAGGGCGTAGAAGGGGAAGCAGGCGATGTCCTCGCGTTCGCAGACCGGCTGCTGGTCGGACTCGTAGTCGCGCTCCATCAGGTTGTAGTGCGGCTGCAGGGCGACGTAGCGGGGCAGGCCCTCGCGCTCGGCGGTCTCGAGCGCCTCGGTGAGTCGCGCGCCGGAGTAGTTGGAGGCGGCGATCTGGCGGACCTTGCCCGCCTCGATCAGCTCGCCGAACGCCCCCAGCGTCTCCGCCAGCGGCGTGCCCTGGTCGTCGAAGTGGGCGTAGTAGAGGTCGATCGTCTCGACCCCGAGGCGCTTCAGCGAGGCGTCGGCCGCGGTCCTGATCGTCTCCGGCCGCAGGTTGTCGAGGCCGGGCAGTTTGCCGACCTTTGTCGCGATGACGAAGCCCTCGGGCCGGCCGCGCGACGCCAGCCATTCGCCGATGATCGTCTCCGACTCGCCGCCGCTGTTGCCGGGTGCGCCGGCCATGTAGGCGTCGGCGGTGTCGACGAAGTTGCCGCCCGCGGCGACGTAGGCGTCGAGAACGGCGAAGGACTCGTCGCGGTTGGCGGTCCAGCCGAAGACGTTGCCGCCGAGGCAGAGACCGAAGACATCGATTTCGGTGCGGGGGATGGTGGCCATGCCGGCGATTCTAGGCAGGCCATGCGCTCCGTCCCCGTACCGGATGAGACTCGGTCCGGACCCCGACATTCGGCTGTGCGGACGCTCGTCGGTATGTCGGACTCGATAGGTTTCCGATGCAGATAAAAAGGCGCGCCTGCGGGTAGGCGTAAAGTGTCTTTTTTAAGTAATTTTTACAGAGCGTTCGCTAAGCGGTACAGGACTTCGAAAGGGTTGGATCGGTGAAAGAAAAAGACCTGGGGCTTAAATTCTGGGCCGCAGTTGCAGTCAGCGCGATCGGCATGGGGGTGGCGGTCGCCTTCATCGCGGGATTCTTCCTCGGGCATTTCACCGGGCACCACCACACGACGACCGTAGTCGCCGGCGCGACCACCACGTCGACCGAAGAAGCGAGCGGCGAAGAATCGAACGAAGGCGAAACCGTGACCGCCTCCAACGGCATCACGCTGGCGCCTAAATTCACCTCCGAAGAACTCTTCGAACACGCCGGTGACGACTGGATCACCAACGGCGGCGGTACCACCAACGACCGCTTCTCGACGCTCGACGAAGTCAACACGTCGAACGTGAAGGAACTCAAAGGCGACTGGGTGACGAAAATCGGCCAGAACGCCACCGCGGCGAAGTTCTCCGCCGAGGGCCAGGCGATCGAGTACAAGGGCACGATCTACATCTCTGACGGCGCCGATGACGTCTTCGCCATCGACGCCGACAACGGGCACCGCCTCTGGACCTACGAACCGCACCTGCCGCCGGACCCGCTCGGCGAAGTCGTCTGCTGCGGTTGGGACAACCGCGGCGTCGCGATCGGCGAGGGGATGGTCTTCGTCTCGCAGCTGAACGGCGCCCAGGTCGCCCTCGACCAGGAAACCGGCAAAGTGAAATGGTCGACCAACGTGGTCAAGCCGCGCTCCGGCTTCTCGATCACCAGCGCCCCGCTCTACTACGACGGCCGCGTCTACGTCGGCGGCTCCGGCGGCGAGTACGGCGTCCGCGGTCGCCTGACCGCCCTCAACGCCGAAACCGGCGAAGTCGAATGGCGCTTCTACAACACCCCCTCGCCGAGCGAAACCGGCGGCGACACCTGGCCCAACAACGGCTCCTACAAAACCGGCGGCGCGTCGATGTGGAACACGCCGACGGTGAACCCGAAGACCGGCATGCTGTTCTACTCGACCTCCAACGCGGCGCCGTGGGTCGGCGACCGACGCAAGGGCGAAAATCTCTTCACCGCCTCGATCGTCAGCCTGAACGCCGAAACCGGTGAATACCACTGTCACTTCCAGGAGGTCCACCACGACCTCTGGGACTTCGACGCTCCCTCGCCGACCGTCCTGATGACGGGCGAAATGAACGGCGAAGAAGTCGAAGCGGTGGGCGAGCCGGAGAAGACCGGTTGGGCCTACGTGGTCAGCCAGAAAGACTGCAAACCGGTCTACCCGATCCCCGAGGTGAAAGTCCCGCAGGATCCGTCGCAAAACACCTGGCCGACTCAGCCCGAGCCGGAAATGGAACCGTTCAGCCCGATCGAAACGCAGCCTGAAGCGGTCGAAAAGGCCGAAGAAGCGGTCGCCTCCGACAATCCGAAACCGAAAATCGTCGGCAGCCCGATCTTCACCCCGATGTCGAGCGATCCGAGCTCGATCAACCTGACCGCGAACTCGGCGGTCGGTGGCGACAACTGGCCGCCGTCCTCGTTCGACCCCGAAAAGGACATGTACTTCGTCTGCTCGCAGAGCGGCGCCCTCGGGCTCGTCGTCCCGCCCGAACCGCAGAAATTCGTCGAAGGCCAGAACTACATCGGCTCCGACACGGTGATCAGCTCTGGTTTCGACACCACCGGCTTCATCACCGCCTATGACATGGGCACCGGCAAAATCGCCTGGCAGAACGAACTGAAAGGCGAATCCTGCTATTCCGGTGCCGTGACCACCGCGGGCGGCCTCGTGTTCGTCGGCAAAAACAACGGCGAACTCGTCGCCTACAACTCCGAATCCGGCGAAGAACTCTGGAGCTTCCAGACCGGCGCCGGCGCCAACACCACGGTGACCCCGTTCGAAGACGAAGGCGAAGAGAAAATCGCCTTCTACGCCGGCGGCAACTCGCTGGCCGCGACCTCGCACGGGGAAAACTTCTGGGTCTTCTCGCTCAACGGGAACCTGGAAGGCGAGGAAGGCGAGGAAAAAGAAGCCGAAGGCACCACCCACGCGGGTGAGGAATCGGCCGAAGAAACCGAAGGCGGCGCAGAAACCGAAGAAGGCGAAACCGGCGCCGAACCGACCGAAGGCGAAGAAGCCGAAGGCGGCGGAGCGACCGCGGCCGCGCCCAACGCGGAAGCGGGCAAAGAAGTGTTCTCCGAACAGTGCTCGGTCTGCCACGGCGCCACCGGCCACGGCGGCAACGGCGGTCCTGACCTGACCACGATGCCGAAAGCCAAAGAACAGAAAGGCGCCGAAGAACAGGTGACGAACGGCGGCGGCGGGATGCCCCCGTTCAAAGGCACCCTGTCCGAAGAAGAAATCGCCAACGTCGCCGCCTACGTCGTCGAAGACATCGTCGGCGGTAAATAAGCGGCAAGGCGGAGACCGATCGGGATGAACGGCGTCCGTTCCCGCCATCCCGCCCGTCTGATCCCGATGGCCATCGCGGCGTTCGCCGCGGTGGCCATCGTCGTTTCCGGGTGCGGTGGCGGCTCGAGCACGTCGCCCTCGGGGAGCGGCGGCGAAAGCGGCAGCAGCTCGTTCGCCGGCGGCGCCGAAGCCGCCTGCGCGACCGCCAACAAGGCGATCGAGGCGCTCGGCACGCCGCGGCAGGCCGAAGTCCTCAAGTACATGGAAACGACCGAATCGGTGATCGGCAAGCTGAGCGAAGAAGTCTCTGCGCTGGACCCGTCGAACGCCGCCGAAAAGGCCTACACCGCGGCCTTGGCAAAATCTGAGTTGGTGCTGAACCAGATGACCAACGCCGCCCGCAACGAAAACTTCGACGCCGTCCGCGAAATCTCCGACGAGCTGATCGAACTCCACCTCGGCGAACTCGCCGAAAACGCCGACCTGCGGATCTGCGCCGAAGTCCCGGAGGGCGAAGAATGAGCCGCGCGAAGCTGGTCGTCGCCCTCGCCGCGGTGATCGCGCTGCTCGGCAGCGTCGGCGTCGCGATGGCGACCACCGGCGCGACGACCGGCTACCCGCAGCCGAAGATCGTCGTCCCCGCCTCGGTCTCCTCGCCCTACGAACAGCGCTACGTCCTCACCGCGGCGGGCTCGGGCGCCGGGATCCGCAGCGGCGAGATGAAGCTCGAATTCGAGGAGGGCTCCTCGCCCGAGTTCCTGGTCGGGATCTCGGAGTTCTACTCCTACAGTCCCGACGGCTCGATCGAAACGTCCCTCTTCACCTTCTATCCGTTCACCGAGATCCCCGGCGGCAAGGGCCTCAAAGCGCCGGCGCTGAAGGTCGGCGCCTCGGCCTCCTACGGTCAGGTCACGCCGGACGGGGAACTGCAGCTCTTCAAGATCGAAGGAGACCGCGTCAAGGGCCAGATCCGCCTGCACGGCAACGGCCCCTGGCCGGTCGAATTCCGCATCCTCGGCGACGACGAATCGACCGGCGGCCACCCGCCGGCGGCGAAGCAACTGCCCGAAGCCGAACCGAACAACCCCGGCTGGGGTGCTGAACCGTCCGAATACGAAGGCGAATACGAACTCACCAACGCCGCCGAAGACCCGACCGAAAAAGCGGGCACGCTCGGCCCGGTGATCGGCGTCGCCCAGGGCCTCGGCACCAAAGGCGCCGTGGTCAGCGGCGGCTCGATGACGGTGAAGGGCTCGCGCGACTCGGCGATCGCCGAAGTGACGATCGAAACCGGCGGCTCGACCCGCCACTTCACCCTCACCAAGCTCGCCTGGTCGGGCGACAAGCGCGCCGCCCAGGTGCACGAGAACGGGCCGACCAGCCCGCCGGTCGGCCGCTTCGAAGGCAACGGCACCAACAACGAAGTGAAGGGCCGGCTGATCGACGGCCACTCCGTCTACCAGGTCGTCTTCGTCAAGAAATAGGCCCGGCGCGGCGCCAAGGCGCGCGGCGGGGCTGAAAGAACGGGCTCGCGCCGGACACTTCGTAGTAAGTGTCAAAGGGTGAGTCTCGGCTACCCACGAGCCGGGCGAGTCAATTCGAAGCGATCTTCGATGCCTGCTATCCGCGGGTGCTCGGGTACGCCATCCGCCGGACCCGCGGCGACCGGGCGGCGGCCGAGGACGCCGTATCCGAGACCTTCCTGATCGCCTGGCGGCGGCTCGACGACGTCCCTCCCGAACCGCTTCCCTGGCTGCTCGGCACCGCCCGGAAAGTGCTCGCCAACCAACGTCGCGCGGCCGCCAGGCGTTCGCCGGACGGTCCGTCGATCCCGCTCGAGGCGGTCGCCGACCCGGCGCCCGGGGCTTCGATCGATGACCGCGTCGCCGATCGGCAGGCCTTTGCCGAGGCCTTCGCCGCGCTCGGTCCAGCCGACCGCGAAGTGCTCACCCTGGTCAGCTGGGACGGGCTCGCGCCGCGCGAGGCGGCGGTCGTCGTCGGCACCAGCGCGGCGGTCTTCTCGCTGCGCCTCCATCGCGCCCGTCGACGGCTGATGAAAGAACTGGCCGCGCGCGGACACTCCTTCGCCGACCCGGCCCCGGGAGTCCTCGAGGGGACCCGGCCGGAGTCGAGGAAACCAAGATGACGACGAAGAACGATCCGATCTCCCGCGAGCTGGAATGGTTCGACCCGGTGGTCCCGGGGGAGCTCGAGGAATCCCTCGAGGCGCCCGCGGCGGCGGAGCTGCGGGACTGGATCGTCTCCTTGGAGGTGGAGCCGGCCGCGCGGCGGGCGCCGGCGGGGGGCCCGCCGGGCGCACCGAGGAACGGTCGCGTGAGGTTCGCGATCCCGGGGTTCGCCCTCGCGGCGCTCGCCTTCGCCGCTCTGGCGGCGCTGATGGTCCTGCCCCGCGGCGAGTCGGGCGGGGGAGACGAAGGTGCCGAGGCGAGGGCCCTTGGGGGCGCACTCGACCGCGCCGCGGCGGCGGCGATAGCCCCGCGGGCCGAGCTGGCTGCGGCGCATCGGTTCACCTACCGCAAGACCCGCGAATTCTCCCTCTCCACCTCGAGGGCGCGGGGTCGCGCGTGGTCCGTATCCCAGCGGACGACGCGCGAGGAATGGATTGCCTGGGACGGCTCCGGCCTGCTCCGGGTCGCCGCCGGCCCGACCCGCTTCATCGCGCCCGCCGACCGCGCCGAATGGGCGGCGGCAGGGAGGCCCCGATTTCTCGCCCTCGGCTTCGCCGGGCATACCGAAGACCATTGGCTCGCCACGGGCATGCTCGACCGCCGGTTCGAACAGCTGCCGACCGAGCCGGCCGCGCTGGCCGACCTGCTTCGCCACGAGGCGGAGACCCATCGCGGCGGCCTCTCGGTCACCGCCGCGACCCTGCAAGAGATCGCCGAAGGCCTCCTCGAGCCGGGCGCGTCGCCGGAACTGCGTCGGGCGCTCTTCGAGGCGGTGAGTTTGGTGCCAGGGGCCAAGTACCTCGGCGCGATGAACGACCGCGAAGGTAGGAGCGGCGTCGCGGTCGGCGCCGACACCACCTACGCCGGACGCCCGGCGCTCTACGAGTTGATCTTCGACCCGGCGACCTCGGCGGTGTTGGCGACCGAGACCCGGGGGCGAGCCGCACCCGGTACGGCGCCGAAGGCCGCGGGCCTGCTCCTCCGGGCGCGCGTCTATCTCGAATCGAAGGGCATCGAATCGACCTCGGGGGCGGGGAACCTCTCACTTGCGAAATTCGAGATGGACTCACGGCGACAACCGACGACTCCCTATCTCGTCTACCGGATCTCGGCCCCCAATCCATGGTCGCGCGCGATCGACGCCTCCTTCGACGATCGGCCGAGCGGGGGGTTGACGAGATGACCGATCTGATCGCCGAGGAGGTTGAGGGACTCGAGGGGGGCGGCCTTCTCAACGGACGCTCCTCGAAGCCACAGCCGATGCTCGGGCGCAGGCTGAAGGCGCTGCGGCTGAGCCGGCAGTTGTCGCTGAAGGAGGTGGCCGCGGAGACCGGGGTGTCGGCCTCGTTTCTCTCGATGGTCGAGACCGGCCGTAACGAAATGACGGTCGGACGCCTGCTGGCGATGGCCCACTTCTACGAGGTCAGCCTCGGCGACCTGCTCCCCGGCGGCGACGCCGACCCGCCCGTGGTCCTGCGGCGCGCCGATCGCCGCCCGATCGCCACCAAGGACCGTCTGGTCATCGCGGAGGCGCTCGCGTCCTGGCACCGCGGCGACATGGTGAGCCGCATTGTCCGGTTCGAGGTCGGTGGGGAATCGGAGCGAGAGTCGTCCCGGAACCCGGGGCCGGAATTCATCCTCGTCCTCGGCGGCGAGTTGACGACCGAGTTCGCCGACGACACCGCCGTGGTGTTGGCGGAGGGGGACTCGATCTGGTTCGAGGCGAGCCGACGGCACCGTCATCTCAACAGCGGTGACCACGAGCTTTCGATCATCTCCTTTCAGGGAGCCATCCGCACCGGTCAGGTGTGAAGGGTCCGCCTAACTGAAGTGATATAAGGATTCATAAAGTAAGTGAACAGTGAATTTCTCGGAACTTACTGTACGTAAAACGAAATAGTGATCTCGGCCCACCACATGGTGGACACACTCACAAGATATTGGATAGGCCGGCCTCACGAGGTTGATTACGCCTGGGCCCTACCGGGCGGAACGGAGGAAAAGGGATGGGTAGTGCCAGTAAGTTTGGATGGCGGGCAGTCGTCCTAGGACTAGTAGCGGCCTGTGCGTTGGCCGCCGTGATCGCCGGATGTGGCGGCAGCGGTGGTACGACCACGACCGAAAGCAGCACGGCGCCGGCCGAAACCGAAACCGAAACGACGACGACCGAAGAAGAAGGGACGACCGAACCGACGGCGGCGATCGAACCCTTCGAAACTCCCTCGACCAACTGGCCGGTCGACGGTGGTGACTACGGTCACGAATTCCACTCGTCGCTGAACGAAGTGAACACGGAAAACGTGAGCCAGCTCAAAGGCGACTTCATGCTGAAGCTGGAATCCGGGACCGCCGCCAAGTACTCGCACGAGGAGAACGCCCTCGCGATCGACGGCAACCTCTACATCTCCACCGGCGAGGACGACGTGATCGCCGTCGACTCGAGCACCGGCAAGGAAATCTGGCGCCACGAAGGCGACCTCGATCCGGCGATCTCCAGCGTCTGCTGCGGCTGGGAGTCGCGCGGCCTCGCCTACAACGGCAAGGAAACGATCTACGTCGCCCGCATCGACGGCAAAGTCCAGGCCCTGAACATCAAGACCGGCGAAGTCGAATGGGAAACCGAAGTCTTCAACTGGAAGACCGACAACGCCACCTCGATCTCGGCGCCGCTCTACTACAACGGCCTCCTCTACATCGGCAACTCGGGCTCGGAGTTCCTGGCCCGCGGCCGCGTCACCGCGCTCGACGCCGAAACCGGCAAGATCAAATGGCGCTTCTGGACCACCGGTGACGGGCACGACCCGGTCGCCGACCCGACCTGGGAAGGCGAAAGCGCCAAGCTCGGCGGTTCCGGCCTCTGGCACGCGCCCGCGATCGACAAAAAAACCAACGAGCTGATCTTCGGGACCAGCACCTCGGGCCCCGACGTCAACGGCTCCAAGCGTGGCGGGGAAGACCTCTACTCCGACTCGATCATGGCGATCGACGCCACGACCGGGGAATACAAATGGCACTTCCAGATCGTCCACCACGACCTCTGGGACAACACCGTCGACAGCCCGGTGGTGCTCTTCACCGCCCACATCCACGGCAAGGAAATCCCGGCCGCCGGGATCACGCCGAAGACGCCCTACGTCTACGCGGTGAACCGGGAAACCGGCAAGCCGATCTGGCCGGGCAAGGAAGAGCCCGTCCCGCAGTCGCCCGAAAACAAGAGCTGGCCGACCCAGTGGATCCCCTCCTACAAACCGCTGGTGCCGATGGTGATCACCAACAAGGAGTACAAGGAAGCGGTCGAAGGGATCCGGGCCTCCGAAGCGATCCCGAACGCGAAGACGATCAAGATCCCGAGGCCGAAGAACAACGACCCTGCCGACGTCTTCTTCAACCCCGGCAGCACCAAGAAGGCCGCGATCGTGATCGGGCCGCCCGTCGGCGGCACCGGCTGGGCGCCGATGAGCTACAGCCCCGAAAACGAACTCCTCTACGCCTGCGGTCAGAAGGGTATCGGCTGGAGCGCCGCGAGCCCCGAAGACGGCAAGTTCATCCCCGGCGAAGAGAGCCTCGGCGGCATGCTCGGGGCGATCAGCTTCAACCAGGAAGGCTATCTGGAGGCGGTCGACCAGAACACCGGTGAACCGGTCTGGACCTACCACACCAAGAACGCCGAAGGCAAACCGGAATCCTGTTACTCGGGCTCCGTCACCACCGCCGGCGGCCTCGTGTTCGTCGGCAAGAACGACGGCGAATTCGTCGCTCTCGACTCGAAGACCGGTGAAGAACTCTGGCACTTCCAGACCGGCGCGGGCGCCAACGCCCCCGCCACGGTGTTCGAATCCGAAGGCGAAGAGAAGATCGCGATCGTCGCGGGCGGCAACGCGCTCGCCGGCTCGCCCCACGGCGCCAACCTGTGGGTCTTCTCGCTGAAAGGCGAAGTCGAAGAACTCCCCGGCGTCGAAAAAGCCGGCGAAGGGATCAAACACGCCGGTGAGGCGAGCAAAAAAGAAGAAGAAGAAGAAGGCAGGGGCGGCGCGGCCGCGGCCGGGGAAGCCGAAGAAGGCGGCGAAGAAGCCGCCGCCGGAGGCGCGCCGAACGCGGAAGCCGGCGAAGAAGTGTTCGCCGAAAACTGCTCGGTCTGCCACGGCGCCACCGGCCACGGCGGCAACGGCGGTCCCGACCTGACCACGATGCCGAAAGCCAAAGAACAGGCTGGCGCCGAAGAACAGGTGACCAACGGCGGCGGCGGGATGCCGGCGTTCAAGGGCACCCTGAGCGAAGAAGAAATCGGCAACGTCGCGGCCTACGTGGTCGAAGACATCGTCGGCGGGAAGTAACGATGGTGAAGGGCGGTGACCAGAGTGGCGGTCGCCGCCCTTCACGGCGGTGGCGGCGAAGGGGAGCGATCCTCGCGGCGACGATGATGGCGATGCTCGGATTCGGCGGTGTCGCACAGGCGACCACCGGCGCGCTCGAACTGCTTCATCCTCCGCGGGAGATCGTGCCCTATAGCCGCGCCGTCAAATTCGAAGGGCGCTTCGTCCTCGAGCAGATCGGCCACGGCGCCGACATCCGCAGCGGCGGGATGAAGATCGAATTCACCAAGGGCTCGGTGCCGAAATTCCTCGTCGGCGCCGCCCAGTTTTACCAGTACACCGAAAGCGGCCAACTCGAAACCGCCCTCTTCACGCTCTACCCGTTTCGCGAGACGCCCAAGGGCGTGAGCGCGTCGATCTTGAAAAAGGGAGTCGGGGGCCCCGGTCGGACGCCGATCCTCGGCACCATCGAGCTTGAAAAGCCGCACTCTGACCTGACGGTGGACGGGACGCTCGAACTGCATGGCTCGGGTCCGTTCCCGGTCGTCTTCCGCGAGCTGCGCAAAAACGAGAAGTACGTCAAATCGCCGCCCGCCAAGCAACTCAGGGAAACTGCCGGGCTCGAACCGGGCTGGGCCGCCGATCCGCGTCAGGCGGAGGGCGAATATCAGCTCGCCGATCCGGCGCCGGACCGTGCCAAGGGTGCGGCGCAACTGGCTCCGCTGATCTCGCTGGTCGAGAGCCTCGGCCCGCACGGCGATCGGGCGACCGGCGGCGACCTCGCAGTCCTGCGCGGCGGAGTCCCGGTCGCCGAGGTGAACCTCGAATTCGGCGGCCTCACCAAGACCTTCTATCTGACCGAACTTTCCCGACGCGGCGACTCACGGGTCGCCGTCGTCCGCAGCGGTAGCCCGACCGGCCCCAGAGTGGGTCGCTTCACGGGCACCCAGGGAGCCGAGGTGCTGAAAGGCACCTTGGTGGCGGGCGGAACGCACTATCCGGTCTCCTTCGAAAGGGAGGACCAGTAGTGCGGCGGCGGGATATCAAGCTGGTTCCGGTACGGCGACTTCAGGAATCGCCGATGCCGTTCCAGGGGGCGCTGAATGTCGAAGTCCGGCGCCTCGGACCCGTCGCACCTCTTCCACCCTTGGGGGCGACGGGTCCATTTATATCGAGACTGAGTCGCGGGCTGATCCCGAGAGCGGGACGGTGAGCGTGTCCGCGGGCACGACCAGGCGGACGTTTATCGGTACTGGCGTGTTGGCAGCTCTGACTCTCGCCGGGTGCGGTGGGTCGAGCTCCAGCACCGGCCTCGCATCGACTTCCGGCGCCGGCACGACGCCGAGCGGTGGTGTGCCCAAGCGGGTCGTCTCCGTCTACCCTTCGACCGTCTCGGCGCTCTACGACTACGGTGTCGACCCGGTCGGCGTCTACTACGTCGCTCCCGAAGGTATCTCACCCCGCTACCGGGCCCGCTGGGAAAAGGCGACCCCGGTCGGCGAAGGCGGTGAAATCGATCTGGGGGCGGTCGCCGCGCTCGAACCCGACCTGATCATCGCCGCCGATTACGAATGGAACATGCTTTACGTGTCCCGTCTCGCCAAGATCGCGCGGACCGTGGCGGCGCCGTCGACCGAATGGCGCGATGCCGCGCACGCGATCGCCGTCGCGGTCGGTGCGGTCGGAAAGATGGCCCAGATGCAGAAGGAACTCGAACAGCGGAGCGCCAAGATCCGCGCGACCTTCGCCAAGCAGCTCGAGGCCTACCGCTGGGACCTTCTTCAAGGAGGAGGCGAGAACGGCGAATACCTGGTCTACGGACCGAATTCCGGTCCGGGAGGCGTACTTACCGGCGCCGGAGTGCGGTTGGCGCCCGCGAGCGCCTCGGTGACCAAGGGCGAAGATTCCTATTACGCCGCGGTCGGTGAGACTGCCGGCGTCGAAGGCCTGGTCACCGGTAGCGAAATCAGCATCCTTGACGGGGCGGGCGTGGTCGGCTTCCGTTCCAACTTCGACGGGACCACGAAAAACGAGCAGCTCCTCTTCGCCCAGCCGCAATACCAGGAACTGGAGGCGGTGAAGGCGGGGCGTACGGTGCCGCTCGCCTACTTCCTGCCGGAGGGCTACGGCGACGCGCTGGCACTGCTGGAAGAACTCGAAGCGGCACTTCCGAAGCTTGGCGCCGGCGGATCACCCAGCCCGACGCCCGGCGCGCCGGGCAGCCGCCAGGCCGCGGGCTGACGCCCTACTTCTCGTTCAATTCACTGTACGTCTATAAGTATGGTGAATCAGCCTGTCGGGTTGGGTGAGCATTCGTTTCCTCGGCCGCCAGTTAACGGGAGGCCCGCCCGTCAATTGGATAGAGTTCTGAGGGTCGTTGGTGGGGAGAGTGTTGTTCGTCGCGTCCAGGTCGAGCCTTCTGGCAGAAATCACGGACGAAGAGGAGCGATGCGATGCCGGGATCGAGGGGAGCCAAGTCAACGGGCAAGGCGCTGAGGTCGGCGGGAGCGTTATTCGTCCTCGCCCTCCTTCTGGCGGTGGTCGTCGCCGCCTGTGGCGGCGGCAGTAGCTCGACCACCCCGGCCACCAACGTCGAAGAAGAAACCGCGAAAGAAGAACCGGCGGCGGAAGAAGAACCGACCGAAGTCGCCGAAGAAGGCGAAACCGAAGCCTGGTCGCTGCCGAACGTGAACGTGCAGAACACCCGGGCGATCAAAAGCGCGATCACGCCGGAAAACGTCTCGACGCTGAAACCGGCCTGGGCCGTGACCGTCAACGGGACGGGCAAATTCGGCAACATCTCCGGCGCCACCGTTTTCAGCCCCGACGGCAAGACCGTCTACGCGCAGGACCTCGCCGGCAACGTCTTCGCCGTCAACGTCGAAACCGGCGAAATCGAATGGGAACGCCCCGCCCCGGAAGGGGAAGAAGCGGTCGGCGGCCCGAACGGCGTCACCTACTACGAAGGCGACATCTATGGCGAGACCGCCCTGAGTGCCTTCGCGCTCAACGCCGAAACCGGCGAACAGGTCTGGGAAACGCCCGGCCTGGCTGAAAAGAAGGGGCAGAAGTTCAACATCCAGCCCCAGCCGTACGAAGGCAAGATCTTCCTCTCGACCTCGGGCCAGCTCCACGGCGGCGTCGGCTACGCGCTCGACGCGAAGACCGGCAAGGTGCTCTGGAAGTTCGAGGAGACGAAGGAAAAGAGCCAGCGGAGCGCGGGTGGCGAAGCCGGCACGGGCGGCGCCTGGTACAGCCCGGGCATCGGGCCCGAAGGCGAAGTCTTCTTCGGCATCGGCAACCCTTACCGCTCGATCGACCAGGCGATCAACGAACCGAACCGCGTGCTCTACAACAACAGCGTGGTCTCGCTGAACCAGGAAACCGGAAAGGTGAACTGGTACATGCAGCCCAAACAGGGGATCAATGACTTCCACGACTGGGACCTGAACTTCGCCCCGATCTACGAGGAAGAAACCAAGGAACCGATGGTGATCGACGGCGGCAAGGTCGGCTACATCTATTCGACCAACCCGAAAACCGGGAAGCTCAACTGGGAAATCCCGGTCAACAAACACAACGGGCATGACCTCGACTCCCTGCGGGCGTTCGAAGGCAAATTCAAGAAGCCGAAGCTGCCCTACAGGTACTGGCCGGGGACGGTCAACGGCGGCGGCATGGCGGTCGCCGAAGGGATGGTGTTCGAGACGTTCGGCAACCTCGCCTCCACCTTCAAAGGCTACGACGAACAGTTCGCCGAAATCGACCCGCCGACCAGTGGCACCGGCGACATGGCCGCGGTCAACCTGGAAACCGGCAAGCTCGCCTGGGAAACCAAGTTCCCGACCGCCGCATACGGCGCCGCGACCTTCTCCAACGGGATCGTCTACACGACGCTCTTCGGCGGCGAAGTCGTCGGGCTCGATGCGAAAACCGGCAAGGAGGTGTGGCACGCGAAGCTGCCGGCACGCTCGAACGCCGCGCCGACGATCACCGGCGAATACCTGATCGTCCCGGCGGGCTATCCGGAAGGCAAGGGCGAGAAATCGCAGGTGGTCGCCTTCAAGCTCGGGGCGACCGGAAAACCCGCCGAATCGGTCCTCGCCGCCGGGGAAGAAGGCAAGGCGGAAAGCGGCGGCGAAAAAGCCGGCGGCGAAAAGAAGGAAGAAGGCGCCGCCGCGGAATCGACGTTGACCGCCGGCGAAGAAGTGTTCGACGGGACCTGCGCGACCTGCCACACGTTGATGGCCGCCGGCTCCCACGGCAACGTGGGACCCAACCTCGACGAACTGGAACCGGCGCAGGCGCTGGTCGAAAAACAGGTGACCAACGGCGGCGGCGGGATGCCGGCGTTCGGCGGCAGCCTGTCGAAAGAAGAAATCAAGAACGTCGCCGAATTCGTCTCGCACTGGGCGGGCCAGAAGCTCACCCCGGCACAGGAAAAACTGGCGGAAGAAAACGGGACCGAAGGGGGTCAGTGACGCCACTGCCAGGGGGCTGGTGATTTAACGGAGCGCGCCCGTGTGGCGCGCTCCGTTTTCCGGGTGCCGTGGTTCGTGGTGGGGGCGGCCGTCCGAGTGGCGGTCCCGGGCGTCTCGTGGCGGCCCGTGGCAGGCTGTGGCCGCCACGAGACGCCCGGGACGCGAGGGAGATGCAGGGAAGAGGGCACAGGGACGGCACGCCCGCGCCGGGAACGTCACGGGTGCGGCACGATCTCCGCTCTTCTGTGACGGTTCCACAACACGCCGGCGAGTGCGGTCGACCTACGTAAACCTATGGGTAACTAAGGTCGACCACGCTTCCCCGGCGCATGAGGATGTGTGACGTTCCCGGACTCTTCGTCACGGGACCCGCGCACTTCGTGGAGGAAGG
>Ga0164242_10003498_pt1 | contig 17897 bp, 16 predicted proteins | sample OricomgcompostMG_FD_108783 | JGI IMG/M metagenome (GOLD analysis project Ga0164242, IMG submission 108783) | Miracle-Growth compost microbial communities from Emeryville, California, USA - Original compost - Miracle growth compost (MG) ... | reverse complement strand
GAGGATGAGTTCGTTCGAGACCGTCTCGGCCGCCCCGACGCCGATGCCGAGACTCACTGAGGCGAGAATCGTCGGCAACAGGGTGTCGGGCCCGGTCGTCAGCGCGATGCCGATGTAGCCGACCGCCGAGAACGCGAGGGCGGCCGGAATGACGATCCGCGGCGACACGCGCGAGGCGATCGGCACCACGAGCAGCCCCGAGATGATCATCGCCGCCAGCGACGGCACCAGGGCCAGGCCCGCCTCCATCGGCGAGAGCCCGACGATGAGCTGCAGATGCTGGGCGACGAAGAAGAGGAACCCGACGAGCGCCAGCACGCTCAGCAGGTTCACGAGGAGCGCGCCGGTGAACGCGCCCCGTCGGAACAGCCCCATGTCGAGCATCGGCTCGTCGGCGCGCAACTGCCGGCGCACGAAGAGCACACCGAAGACGGCTCCGATGATCAGCAGCGGCACGACCACTCCGCCCAGACCCGCCACGGCCATCTCCTTGATCGCGTACACGGTCGGCAGCATCATGCCCACCGACAGCAGGATGCTGAGCGGATCGACCCGGCCGGGCTTCGGGTCGCTGCTCTCGGGCACGAGCAGTGGCGCGAGGATCAGCAGCGGGATCATCACCGGCACCGCCATGAGGAACACCGAACCCCAGGCGAAATGCTCGAGCAGGAATCCTCCCACGATCGGGCCGAGGGCGGCCCCGGCCGAGAACATCGCCGCCCAGACGGCGATGGCGAGCCGACGCTGGTCGCGGTCGGTGAAGATGCTGCGGATCAGCGAGAGTGTCGAGGGCATGAGCATGGCACCGAAGACCGCCATGCTCGCGCGTCCGGCGATCAGCCAGCCGGCCGTCGGTACGAACGACGAGACCGCCGAGACGACAGCGAAGCCCATGGCGCCGATCAGCAGCATCCGGCGCCGTCCGAAACGGTCGCCGAGCGTGCCCATCGTCACCAGCAGCGCCGCGAGCACGAGCGGGTACGCGTCGATGATCCACAGCTGCTGGATTCCCGTCGGCTCCAGATCGAGGGCGATCTCGGGCAGCGCGAAGCTGAGCACGGTGTTGTCGACCGAGACGAGCAGCACGGGCAGCATCAGCACCATGAGCGCGGCCCAGCCGCGCCAGCCCACCCGCGCCGAGCGCTCGTCGTGTACGGGTGCGGCGATCTGTTGCGTCGTCATCTCTTCCTCCGGCGGATCCATAACTGTACCAGCCAGCCGGTATAGTATCATGGGTCGGATGAGCAGACCGCCGCGTGCCAGAGACCTCGTCCTCGATGCGTACGAGGAGATCCTCATCGCCGGCGGAGAGCGGGCGGCGACGATGGATGCCACGGCCCGCGCCGCAGGCGTCTCGAAGGGCGGGCTGCTCTACCACTTTGCCTCGAAGGAGGCCCTCGAGGAGGGGCTGATCGACCGGCTGCGCACCCTGGTCGACGCCGACGTCGCGGAGATCACGACCGCCGAAGAGGGCGCGGTCGCCCACTACCTGCGCACGTCGGTGCTCGTGGGCGATCTCCTCGACCGGGCGATGCTCGCGGTCTCGCGCCTGGCGCAGGGCGGAAGCGCTCCCGCCAGCTCGGCGCTGAAAGACATGCGCGAACGCTGGGCCGAGGCGATCCGCCCGCACGTGCGTGACGGTGCGGCGCTCGACCTCGTGCTGCTGGTCTCCGACGGGCTCTACTTCAACAACATGCTCGAAGACCGGTCGGCCGCGCCGGTTCCGACCGGCGCGGCGCTGGACGCACTCGTCGACCTCGTCGAGAAGCTCAGTATCGACTAGCACGCCCGACCGGCGCGTTCAACCGCCTGGCCGTCGGCCGTTTGCTGCCCCATCCTGGTCGTATCCGACGAAGTCAGGAGGAGACATGAGCATGGGGCTCGGTGTCGTGCTGATCGTGATCGGCGCGATCCTCACATTCGCCTTGAACGTCGATGTGGGGTGGGTCGATCTCGATCTGGTCGGCTACATCCTCATGGGGGCGGGCGTCATCGTCTTCATCATCGGGCTTGTCTTGATGCTGCGGCGCCGCCGCACCGTCGCCACGAGCAGGACGTCAGTGGATCCGCGCACCGGCGAGACCGTGCGTCGGGACGAGACGTCCGCACCCGACGAACCGGTGTGACAGAACCAGCGGTTCACCTTCGGTCGATCGTGAAGCGTACGCGCGCGCCCGGTGGCAGCTGTCCGGCGACGTCGAGCGCTCTGTCGGTGAGCGCGCCGACGACCGGGTAGCCCCCGGTCAGCGGGTGGTCAGGGAGGAAGATCACCGGTTGCCCTTCGGGCGGCACCTGGATGGCCCCGGTGACCGCGCCCTCGCTGGGCAGCTCTCCCCCGATCGCCCGTTCCAGCGGTCTCTCACCGTGCAGGCGGATCCCGACCCGGTCTGACTGCGCGGTGACCTCCCACTCCTGGTCGGTGAGGACGGCCAGAGTGGATGCCGTGAACCACTCGTCACGGGGACCGAGGGTGATCGGCAGTTCGACGAGATCGCCGGGTGCGGGCAGCGGGCGCGGGATGGCGTCGGGCTGCACCGCGAACGGACACTCGGCGCCCACGGCGATCACTGCGCCGTTCGTCAGCGGGGCGGGGCCGAGGCCCGCCAGCGTGTCGGTGGCGCGGCTGCCGAGCACCGGCTTGACCAGCAGCCCACCCCGCACGGCGACCGTGTATCTGATGCCCCGCTCCGGCGGCCCCAGGTGCAGCTCGTCACCCTCGGCTGTGGCGAACGGCGTGCCGTGCCTGACGACGCGCGGCCGAGCGGCCGCGTCGATGACCGTCGCATCCCCGACGGCACCCGTGACGGCGGCGACGCCCGCCCCGTGGAAGCGAAGGACCGCACCACCGACGATCTCGACCACGGCCGCACCCGGCTGATTGCCGACGGCACGATTGCCGTTCCGCAACGCGATCCGGTCGGCGGCCCCGGATGCCGAGACGCCCAACGCCGCGTGACCCGGGCGTCCGGCATCCTGCACCAGCGTCCGGACGCCCACCTGAAGGATCTCCACTCCTCGCGCCACGCGCGGTGGCGGTGCCGTCCTGCGCCGTCCGGGAGAGGCGGGTGCGGCATCCCGCTCCATCCGGGTGAAGCGCACCCGGGTGCCGGGCGTGAGAAGCGCCGGCGGGTCGCGCGTGACGTCCCACATGACGGCGTCGGTGCGCCCTATCAGTTGCCAGCCGCCGGGCGACTCCCTCGGGTACACCCCGGTGAACTCCCCCGCCAGCGCCACGGACCCCGCGGGCACGCGGGTGCGCGGCGATGACCGTCGCGGCACGTCGAAGAGCGGATCGTCGCCGGCGATGTAGCCGAAGCCCGGCGCGAATCCCGAGAACGCCACCTGCCAGTGCGCGGCCAGGTGACGGGCGACCAGCTCATCGACCGACACCCCGAGAAGCTCCGCTGTCTCGGCCAGGTCCGCGCCGTCGTACCGCACCGGCACGACCACATCCCGCATCGCGCGCGCGTGCGCGGCGTCCGCCGGCGCCGCCTCCAATCGTGCCGCCAGTTCAGCGGCGGAGACCATCAGCGGATCGAAGCGCACCAGCACCGTGCGCGCACCGGGGATGCGCTCGATCACGCCCGGCACGTCCGCCCACGCGAGGTTCAGTCGCATCGCCTCGTCGAGATCGGCCGCCTCGAACAGCAACGCACGGTCCGACGCCGTCAGGACGCGCATCGTGGGTCACGTCCCCGCGAACGGCGCGATCTCGATGCCCGCCTGTTGCAGGCGGTGCTTGGTCTCGGCGGCCATCGCCACCGAGCCCTCGCTGTCGCCGTGCACACAGATGGACTGTGCCTCCACCCGCAACTCGCTGCCGTCGACCGTGCGGATCACCCCGTCGGCGGCCAGTCGCACCATGCGCTCGGCCACCACCGCGGGGTCGTGGAGCACCGAGCCCGCCTTCGTACGCGAGACCAGCTGGCCGTCGGGCTCGTACGCGCGGTCCGCGAACGCCTCGGCCGCTGTGCGAAGCCCCGCGCGCTCGGCCACATCGAGAGCCGCCCCGCCGGCCAGGCCCAGCAGGATGAGGTTCGGGTCGATGGCACGGATCGCCGCGACCACGTCCTTCGCCTGCCGCTCGTCTCGCGCGATCGTGTTGTAGAGCGCTCCGTGCGGCTTCACGTAGGCGACCCGTCCGCCGACTGCTGCCGCGAGCCCCATCAGGGCACCCAGCTGATACTCGACGTGTGCCTGCAGCGTCGCCGAGTCGATGTCGACGTCCACCCGCCCGAAGTTCGCGTAGTCGCGATATCCCGGGTGCGCCCCGATCACGACACCGGCGGCGACCGCCGCCGCGAGCGTGTCGCGGATTCCTTCCGGGCTGCCGGCGTGGAATCCGGACGACACGTTCGCGCTCGTGACGATCTGCAGCATGCGCGCATCGTCGCTGACGACGCGCTCCGGCACGTTCTCGCCCAGGTCGGAGTTCAGGTCGATGCTCGTCATGCTGTCAAGGCCCGCCCGATGTCGTTGTGCCACTCAGTGTAGGGCGGGTCGGGCGCGCCCCGCCCGAGGTGTCAGGCCTCGACGATCTCGATCTGCCGGAGCAGGTCGGCGCCGATCTCAGACCGGATCTTCTCCACCAGCTCATCGGGAACCGGCGAGTCGACCGTGAGGACCGAGAGCGCACGACCTGTGCTGTCGGGGTGCGCGACCTGCAGGCCCTCGATGTTGATGCCGGCGTCGCCGAGCAGCTGGCCGTAGATCGCCACGATGCCCGGCTTGTCGGCGTAGCGCATGACCAGGTGCTCACGCGCGAACGGCACCTCGATGTCGTAGTCGTTGATGCCGACGACCTTGGGGACCATCCGCGTGCCGGCAAGGGTGCCGGCGACGGTGAGCACGGTGCCGTCGGAGAGCGAGCCGCGCAGGATCGTGATGTTGCGGTACAGCGGGCTGTCGGCCTCGACGATCAGTCGGGTCTCGATACCGCGCTGCTCGGCGAACAGCGGTGCGTTCACGTACGAGACGTTCTCGCTGACGATGTTCGTGAAGATGCCCTTGAGTGCCGCGAGCTTGTAGACGCTCACGTCGTAGGCGGCCAGCTCGCCGCGCACCTCGATGTCGAGGCTCGTCAGCGCGCCCTGCGTGAGCCCGGTGAAGAACTGACCGAGCATCTCGACGAGCGCGATGCCCGGGCGCACGAACGGGTCGATGACCCCGCCGGCGACGTTCACGGCGTCGGGCACGAGGTCGCCCTCGAGCGCGAGCTTCACCGAACGGGCGACCGAGACGCCCGCCTTCTCCTGCGCTTCGCCGGTGGAGGCGCCCAGGTGCGGCGTGACGATGATGTTCTCAAGGCCCAGCAGACGATGGGCCGAGCCGCCCTCGGCCGGAGGCTCGCTGGTGAACACGTCGACGGCGGCACCGGCGATGGTCTTGGCGGTCAGCGCTTCGAAGAGCGCGTCTTCGTCGATCAGGCCGCCGCGCGCGACGTTGACGATGTACGCGGTGGGCTTCATCAGCGCGAACTGCTCGGTGCTGATCATGCCGGTCGTCTCGGGCGTCTTGGGCATGTGCACAGTGACGAAATCGCTCTGCGCGAGCAGTTCGTCGAGCGACAGCAGCTCGACCTGCAGCTGCTGTGCACGCGCCGGGGTGACATACGGGTCATAGGCGACGACACGCACGCCGAAGGCGCGCAGTCGCTCGGTGATGAGCGTGCCGATGCGGCCGAGGCCGACGATGCCGACGGTCTTGTCGAAGAGCTCGGTGCCGGTGTAGGCGCTGCGCTTCCATTCGCCGCGGGCAAGCGACGCATCCGCCGCAGGGATGTGGCGGGCGAGGCCCAGGATATGCGCGATCGTCAGTTCTGCGGCCGAGATGATGTTCGAGGTCGGCGCGTTGACCACCATGACGCCGGCGGCCGTCGCGGCCTTGATGTCGACGTTGTCGAGGCCGACGCCCGCGCGGGCGATCACCTTGAGCTTCGTGCCGGCGCCGATGGCCTCGGCATCCATCTTCGTCGCCGACCGGATCAGCACGGCGTCGGCGTCGGCGAGGGCCGTGAGAAGCGCGGGCCTGTCGGTGCCGTCGACCTGCCGGATCTCGAAGTCGGGTCCCAGCGCATCGACGGTGGCGGGAGACAGCTGCTCGGCGAGAAGGACGACAGGCTTGGTCATTCGGGACCCTTCGGGACGACGCATCGCGCACGGCGCGCGACGACGATGATGGGGGGATGCCGCGCCGCACGCCTTCGGGGCGAGACACTGCCACCCTATCGTGCCCTCGACACGCCGCCGGACAGTGTGACGTCGCGGGTCAGCCCAGCAGCTGACCGCCGTACGCGTATGCGTAGCCGAGGATGTTGAGCCAGAAGACGGCCGACAGCGCCAGCCCCGCCAGCATCACAAGGCTGAGCAGCCCGGCGTGCCGGCGACGCCCCAACATGACGGCAGCGACGAAGACGACGATGGGAAAGACCACGGCGAACAGCAGGACGAACCACCCGAGCGCGCTGAGCCCGAGCGACCCGCCGGCCTGCACCACGAGGAAGGCCACTGCGTTCCACACGATGTACGCGTACAGCAGCCCGAAGACGCCGACGATCGTCGCCCGCAACCACGATGGCGGCCTGGGCGCGGGCTTCTGGGTTGCGTCGGTCATGCGATCCCTCCCATGAGAAGCGGCCACGGCACCAGGACGACGGCGCCGACGATCAGCCACACCCAGCGCACCCACGCAGGGCGGCCCTTCGACAGCACCGTCACCGTCAGGAACCAGATCGCCGGCGCGAGGATCGCCAGCCAGGTCATCACCGTGTTGCCGGCCGTCCACATCGCCGGACCCTGCCCGTCGGAGGCCATCATCATGCCCGCGACGCCGAGCAGCCGGAACCCGCCGATGATCCAACCGATCGTGTAGAGCAGGTACACGCCGCCGAGCATGCCGAGTCCGACCAGCGCGCCGTTGCCCAGCGGCGCCGGCGCGGCGTCGCGCACATCATCGTCACCGTGGACGGCTGCCGGCACGATCTCCGGAGCCGATTCGCCCTCGGTGACCACGCGGTCCGCGCCCTTACCCTTGGCCACCCAGCCGGCCGGCAGCTGCGGCGCGGGCTCGTCGTCGCCGTCCCAGTGCAGAGCGTCGTCTTCATCGGGGGTGTCGGGCGCGGCCATGCTCGAAGTCTAAGACAACGCCGCTGTACGCACCGCGGCTGCGGCAGCCCGCACGACGGCAGCATCGGTGACGTCATAGCCGCTCGCTCCGCCACCTGGACCGCTCGGCGTCTCGTCGTCCGAGCGCCGTCGCGCTGACAGGTGCACGGCATCGACCCCGAGCGCGCACAGCGTCGGGATGTCGTCCACCCCTACCCCGCCGCCGGCCATGATCTGCACCGCGTCGCCGACCCGCGCACGCATGGTGCGCAGGGTGTCGATGCCCTCGCCTGCACGCGCAGCGCCGCCAGAGGTGAGCACTCGTACCACGCCCGCCCCCGCAAGAACGTCGAGGGCGCCGAGGGGATCGTCGATCGCGTCGATCGCCCGGTGGAAGACGAGATCGGCACCAGCCGCGGCATCCGCCCACCGTGCGAGCGTCTCGGTGTCGATGCGTCCGTCGACGGTGAGGCACCCGACCACAACCGCGCCGACACCGCGCGCGACGAGGTAGCGGATGTCGGCCGTGACGACGGCCACCTCATCCGCGTCGTACACGAATCCGCCCGGACGCGGCCGGACCAGCGGCGCCACGCGCCGAGGGTCGCCTGCGACCTCGAGCACGCACTCGACGATGCCCGCCGACGGCGTCAGACCGCCGACCTCCAACGCCTCGCACAACTCCACACGGTCGGCGCCCGCACCGATCGCGACGCGGGCTCCGGTCGGGTCCTGAACGGCGATCTCCAGCAGCGGTGAGGGTCTCATGCTCTCAAGGTAAGCACGGCGACGGGCTCGGCGCGAAGCCGCTCGGGCACCATGACGTCGAGGCGTCCGTCCGGGCGCCGCTCGCACGTCGCGATGGAACCGTCCGCCCATCGCGCGTCGACGCTCGCATCGAACTCAGCGGGTAGATCGAGCGTGCCGGAGGCGGGGTCGAGCACGTGTGCGTGCACCGCGCCATCGGTGGTCGTGTAGGCCCGCGGGGCGCCGCACTTCTCCCCCGCGCGGGCCCAGGGACGACTGCCGAACACCGCCGGGCCGTTCGTGCGCAGCCAGGCACCCAGCTCACGCATGGCCGCGCGCTGCACGTCGGGGATCGACCCGTCGGCGCGCGGCCCGACGTTCAGGAGCAGGTTGCCGTTCTTGGCCACGACGTCGATGAACAGGCGTACCAGCGCCGCGCCGCTCAGCGAGTGCCGGGCATCCTCGTCCTGGTTGTAGCCGAACGAGAAACCGAGCCCGCGGGTGGACTCCCAGGGCTGCTCGATGATCTCGGGGACGTCCGTGTACTCCCGAGTGAGGTAGCCGTGGTACGGCACTCCCCACCGATCGTTGACGGCGCCGTCGGGAACTGCGTCGAAGTAGCGCCGCAGCAGGGCCGCCACGCCGTACCCCTCGCGCCCCTTGCCGCCATCGGGCCAATCGATGTCGTTCCACAGCACGTCGGGACGGAAGCGCTCGATAAGCTCATCCACCTGCGCCGCGGCGTACCGGGCGTACAACTCGTCGTTGCGGCGATAGCGGAACAGGTCGGTGTCGCTCTCGATCGGCGGAAAATCGCTCACGTGCCAATCGAGCGCGCCGGAGAAGTAGGTACCGAACCGCGCGCCCCGCCGCCGGGTGGCGTCATGCAACTCGGCGATCAGGTCGCGACGGGGACCGCGCTGGGCGGCATTGAACGTCGTGGTGGACGTATCCCACAGGCAGAACCCCTCGTGGTGCTTCGTCGTCGGCACAATATACTGGGCACCGGCATCGACCAGCTCGCCGACGAATGAGTCAGCGTCGAAAGCGGGCGCCTGCCACAGTTCGGCGAGGTCCTCGTAGCTCGTGCCCGTCCCGTAGACGCGCTGGTGGCGCTCCCAGGTCGGGCTGCCGGCGATCCGTACGGTGTTGCCGTACCACTCCGCGTACTGATGGTGTGTGTAGGCATCTTCGACGCCGACGCGACGCTCGCCCGGCGGGGTCCCCCACGCGGGAACCGAGTACAACCCCCAATGCACAAAGAAGCCGAGTTTGGCGTCACGGAACCAGTCGGGTGCACCGCTGGAGGGGTATGTAGGAGCCTCCTCGCCGAGGTCGGGCCCGGTGCGGGTCTCGAAGTTCATCATGCTCTCTCCTCCTGCCCACGGCGGGTCACGATCGCTGTGAGGTCGGGATGCGGAACCGACGTGTCGAACGGCACCACCCCGGCCGCGAGCCGGTGGTGTCCGAGACGCAACAGATCCTGGTCCACACCGCCCGGCGTCAGGGCCAGCGTCCAGTCCGCCGCGAGGTCGTACAGCTCGGGCTCGAGGTATCCGATCTTCACGATGACGATGTCGGCGGAGGCTGGGTCCAGCCCCAGCATCCGGAAATCGTCAAGGTGGTGGAAGGGCTTTCGCCGTTCGGTCACTATCGCGTACACCGATCCGGCGCGCAGCACGACCTGCGTCCCGGCATCCGCGTCGCCGTCCGTGATCGAGAACACCTCCGCGGTGATGCGGACGGGCCCTCGGGGCCCGGGGTCGACCTGGCCGCCGACCGAGACGGCGATGGTCTGGCCCACGCCGGCCCCGACGGCGCACGCGACGGCTGCCGCATCGAACACCGATGCGTGGATCACCGTCCGCGACCCGTCACGCAGATCTGCCCGCTCCAGCAGTTCGCCGAGCGTCCACGAGACGTCGCCCGCTCCCCCCGCGGTCGGGTTGTCACCCGAGTCCGAGATCAGATACGGACGGGCGGCTTCGGGCGCCAGCGCGCGGTCGAGGGCATCGGAGAGGGATGCCGTCGGCCCGACGAACGCGAAATCGTCACGGGCGTCCCAATACAGGCGAGCGAGCCTCTCGGCCTCGCGTGCTATGACGGCGCGGTCATCGCCGGTCACCACGACCACCGCCTGGCAGCGGGGCTCATCGGCCCACGCATACCCGACCCAGACGGCGGCGTCGAGAACCCCGGGCAGCGCCTCGACGAGCGGCACCTGATCGTAGATGCCCTGCGCCGGCTGCAGTCGGGTGCTCGTCTTCTCTCCGGGCAGCAGCACGGGAACCGGCCGCCATGCCTTGTAGGGGCGCCGACCGACCGGGTCGGCACCCTCAGGTCCGCGCAGGCGCACGAGCAGATTGTGGACGGCGCGTTCCTTCGTGTTCATCCAGTCCTCATGCGGCGCCATGCGGTAACACGTGATGAGGTCGACGGCATCGAGGAGGGCACGGGAGACGTTGCCGTGCAGATCCATCGAGGCGCTGACCAGCGTGTCGGGGCCCAGCGCCCCGCGCACCGCGGCCCCGAGGTCGCCCTCGGCGTCGTCCATGCCCACCACGCTCATGGCGCCGTGGATGTCAAAGAAGAACCCGTCGAACGGACCCTGCTCACGGATGCCCGCGACGATGGCGTCTTTCATACGGCGATATGTCGCCGGGTCCACAGCTCCCCCAGGCAGCGAGCGCCCGTGGGTCAGCGGCACCCAGTCTGCGGCACCCCGCAGTTGCTGCCCTTCATCGAGGAATGGGTAATACCCGAGGAGATCGTCGCCGGTGCGCACCGTGAACGCTTCGTCGCCGGAGATGTGCGGCGAAAAGGTGCTGGATTCGATCGAGATCCCCCCGATCCCGATGCGCGGCCGGGCCAGGCCCCCGTCGGCGCGGGGCGGCAGCTGCCCCATCCAGATCTCATCGGCTTCGCGGCGGTCGCTCATGGTGCGTGCTTCCTTCTTCATGATGACTTACAGGACCGGGGCATGCAGATGGTTGCGGGCGACACTGGCGGCCCCCAGCGCCACGGCGTCGCCGCCCAGCATCCCGGGGACGATGCGCAACGGCACGCCCGAGATTGGGGCATCCGTGCGCAGCGTCCGTTCGATCGACGGCTGCAGCAGATCCCACGATCGTGCCACGCCTCCCCCGATCACGGCCGTGCCCACCTCGACGATGCCCGATGCCGTCGCGCACGCGAGCGCCAGCGCCCGGCCCGCGTCGTCGAACACGGCCTTCGCGTCAGGGTCGCCGCCACGCGCGTACTCCGCGACGCGCACCGCGTCCACGGTGCGGCCGGTGCGCTCGACGTACCGGCGGCCGATCGACGTTCCGCTGGCGATGGTCTCGAGGTGACCGACCTGCCCGCACGTGCAGCGGACGTCGCTGTACCCGGGCGTGTGGCCGATCTCGCCGGCCGCACCATGCGGTCCGTGGCGCAGCACGCCGTCGAGGACGACCGCTCCGCCGACGCCCGTCCCGAGCATGACGCCGAGGACGTCGGCCTCGCGTGCCGCACCCCAGGCCACTTCACCGAGCAGGAACGCATTGACGTCGTTCTCCACTCGCACGGGAGCATCCAGTCGGGCCGAGAGGCGCTCGCCGAGCGGGAAGCCCGCCCAGTCGTGGAAGAGCTCGGATGCCGCGCGGATCTCGCCCGTGCGGTGGTCGACGACGCCGGCAGCGCCCACGCCGACGGCACGGACAGGTGCGCCGGCCGCGAGCCCGGCGACGAGGCCTGCTGCGGCATCCACCATCGCGTCTCCCCCCGACGATGCGGGAGCTGCCACTTCTCCCCGGGCGAGAATGCGGCCGGCGTCATCGACGAGCACCACGGCGATCTTCGTGCCGCCGATGTCGACGCCCGCCAGGGCGTGCGTCAGCTCCAGAGCGTCCACGTCGTTCAACGCCCCCCGAGCCCTGCCATGGCGATGCCCTTCACGAGGTGCTTCTGCAGGATGATCACCAGCAGCGTCGTGGGGATCATCGAGATGATGGCGGCGGCCATCTGCAGATCCCATCGCGTGCCGGTCAGGCCCGAGAACGTCGCCAGCCCGATCGGCAGCGTGCCGAGGGTGTCGTAGTCGACGGTCACGATCAGCGGCCAGAGGTAGCTGTTCCAGAAGGAGAGGAATGTGAAGACGGCGAGCACCGCCACAGCAGACTTCGACAGCGGCAGGATGATCTGCAGGAAGGATCGGACGGGACCTGCACCGTCCACGCGCGCGGCCTCTTCGAGTTCGAACGGGATACCCCGGAAGAACTGCCGCATCAGGAACGTCCCGAACGCCCCGAAGGCGAAGGGGAGGATGAGTGCCTGGTACGTGTTGACCCACTGGAACCACTGCATCACCTGGAACATGGGGATCACGAGGACCTCGGCGGGCACCATGAGCGTTGCCAGGAAGGCGACGAACACGAGGTCGCGCCCCTTCCACCGCAGACGCCCGAATGCGTACCCCGCGGTCGTCGACACTATGAGCACCACCAGGGTGCCGACCACGGCGACCAGCAACGAATTGCCGATGTAGGTCCAGAACGGGCCGTACTCGAAGACCTCGGCGAAATTGCTCCATTTGATCTCGGAGCCGATCAGGGTCGGCGGCATCGAGAACATCTCGCCGTTGGGCTTGAGCGCCGAGAAGAATGCGTAGATCAGCGGCACCATGAACACCAGCGCCGCCGCGTACATCACTACGTGGCGGATGACCAGGCGAACGCGACCACCGGTCGTCTCGGGTTTTCCGGCCGGACGACGCCGGGAGCGGCCGGATGCCGTCTCCGACGTCAGCAGCGCCGACGTCGAGGTCTCGGCGGTGAGGAGTTCAGTGCTCATAGTGCACCCACTTCTTCTGGGCGGCGAACTGCACGCCCGTGACGATGATGATCAGCGCGAACAGGATCCAGGCTCCCGCGGCGGCCAGCCCCAGGTCTTGGAATTTGAAGCCTTGGTTGTAGATCCACATGACAAGTGGCTGCGTCGCAGTGCCAGGTCCGCCGCCCGTGAGCAACTGCGGCTGGACGAACACCTGCAGGGACGTGATCATCGTCATGATCGTCGCGAAGAAGATCGACGGTGAGATCATGGGCACCACGATGCTCCAGGTCATGCGCAGCCCGCGCGCACCATCGATACGGGCGGCCTCGATGACCGATTCGGGCAGCTGCTCGAGCGCGGCCGAGAAGATCAGCATGTTGTAGCCGAGCCCCTGCCACACGCTCATCACGACGACCATGATCATCGCCCATGCCGGGTCGGCGAGGAAGTTGGGCAGCTGAATTCCGAACCATGTCTGTGCGAGCCCGTTGAACAGACCCTGCGGCTGCAGCAGCATCTTCCACACCAGCACGTTGGCGACCATCGGAGTAACGACCGGTATGAAGTAGAGCACGCGCAGCGCACCGCGTCCGCGGATGCGCGGCCCCAGTCCGAGTGCCAGCAGCAGCGACAGCACGATGCTCACCGGCACGTACAGGATGGTGAACACCAGAGTGTTCCGCAGGGCTTCGGCGAACTCGCCGTTCGCGAACAGGCGGGCATAGTTCGCCCCGCCGTTGAAGGTCCTCTCCCCGAAGGTCGGCCAGTCGAAGAAGCTCATCACGATGGACAAGACGACCGGCACGATGGTGAACAAGGCCAGGCCCACCAGGGCTGGGCTTGCGAAGCCCAGCGCCTGGCGTCCCTCGGCTCTGGCAAGAGACCCGCGTTTACGTGTTGCGGGGATCGCGGTCATGCGCGTGCTGCTCCTGTGTCCTACTCGCCGAACTGCTGCTGGGCCTTGGAAAGGACGTCAGTCATGGACGCTTGCCCGTTGTACACGCTGACCAGCTGCGGCTGGATGTACGTTCCGACCTTCGACCAGTCGTCCGTGACGTACTGACCCTGGGTGTCTTCGAAGGCCGCGTCGAAGACCTTCTTGACCTGGTCGCGGTACTTCGCGTCGATCGAGTCGAAATAGAGCGGCTGGCTCTCGGCGCGGGCGGGGTAGCTGCGGCCCGACGACGCTATGTAGTCCTGCGAGTCCTTGCTCAGAAGCGACCCGAGCACCTTCAGCGCGGCATCCTTGTTCTTGCAGCTCTTGGCGATGCCGAAGCCCGACCCCAGGATCAGGCTCGTGTTGCCGTTCGCACCCGTGGGAAGCGGTGCGAGCCCGGCGGTGAACCCGGCGTCGTTCGTGAGGTAGCCGACGGCGTTCCAGGTGCCGTCCACCGCCATGGCGGCATTCTCACTGGTGTACTGGTTCTCGCCCCACCCGGTGTCGGATGCACTCGCGACCGGAGCTGCGACCTTCTTGTCGGTGACCAGTTGCGCGTACCAGGTCGCCGCCTGCTCGAAATCGGGGTCGGTCAGCTGCAGCTTGCCGTCCTGCGTCGCCGGCTGGGTGCCGCTCTTGGCGATCGGCAGCGCCTGCCATTGGAAGTCGCCCATGCCGACGGCGAAGCCGTACTTGCCGCCGGTCGTCGCCTGTTTCGCGATCCTCTCAAAATCGTCGAACGTCCAGCCCACCTTCGGAGTGTCCGCGCCGGCCGCCTTGAGCATGTCGACGTTGTAGTACGTGACCATCGTCGAGACGTCGAAAGGCAGCGCATACAGTGTGCCCTTGTTCTTGAGGATCTCGAGGGTGCCGGGCGCGAAGTCGTCTTCGCTCAGTCCAGCCGTGGCCAGGTCGTCGGCGGTAAGCGGCTGGAAGGCTGCGGTGTAGCTGGAGAGCATGCCGCTGTTCATCCCCGTCACGCACGCCATGTTCCCCGAGGCCATGTTCGTCGTCAGCTTCGTGAAGAAGTCGTTCCAGGGCGACGTGCGCATGTCGATCTTCAGGTCAGGGTTCTGCTTCTTCGCTATGTCGAGCTGCGCCTTCAGAGCGGCGGTGTCGTCAGCGCTGCCGGCCCACATGTCGACGGTGACCGCGTCATCGCCGCCCGATGCGGAGCTGCCACCACTGCACCCGGCAAGCACCAGCGCGCTCCCGGCGGCGATCGCCACCAGTGCACCAACGCGGGTCTTCTTCATTGAATGCCTCCTCGGCCGAACGGGCGTTATTTCGCTATTCGAAACAACTTCGCCCACTTTTGCGTGAAGGGATGATGGCACGAATTCGGAACGCTCGCCACTCACAGATCGGATGTTTACCGCTATTGCCCGGTCACAAGGCAGAAAAACGCCTGTGGCAGCTGGTGCGCTACGCTTCTACTTGTTTCGATTCCGAAGGAACTCAGGGAGACAAACAATGGGTACGGAAGACCTCGCGCGGAGTGGCGATGCACGCCGCATCATCGACCTCGTCGGCCGGGGCGTTGCCACCTCCCGCAGCCAGCTCGCCGAGTCCCTGGGTCTGGCACCGTCCACCGTCGGGCTGCGCGTCCAGGCACTGCTGGAGGTCGGGCTTCTCCGCGAGGAAGGTGCCGGAGTGTCACGCGGCGGTCGCCGCCCTCGAGTACTGCGGGTCGACGACGCGGGCGGCGAGGTGCTCTCCGTCGAGATCGGCGGTGCACACGCCCGCATCGGCCGACACAGCCTGACCGGTACGCTTCTGCATGCGCAGACGTTCCCGGTGCGCCTGGCCGACGGGCCCCGCCCGGTGCTCTCGGCCGTCATCGATCGCCTGCACGCCACCGCCGCGGATCACCCGGTGCGCGCTGTCGGGGTGAGCCTGCCGGGCCCTGTCGACACCGCCACGGGAGCTGTCGACCAGCCTTCCCGGATGCCCGGATGGCCGGGGTTCCCCGTGGGCGGTCACCTCTCCTCCGCGCTCGGTGTGCCGACCTTCGTCGACAATGACGCGAACCTCGCGGCTCTGGGCGAGCACCGTGCGCGATTCGGATCCACCGGGCACAGCATCACCGTGAAGGCCGGCACCGCCATCGGCTCCGGGATCATCGTCGACGGGCGCATCCACCGCGGCGCCACCGCAGCCGCGGGCGACATCAGCCATACCCGCATCGACGGCGCCGCCGCCGTCCCGTGCTCCTGCGGCAACGTCGGCTGCCTCGAGACGGTGGCCAGCGGCGCCGGGCTCGTCCGGCAGTTGCGCGAGCGCGGCATCGATGCGGCGCACACCGAGGACGTCCTCCGGCGCGCCCGTGATGCCGATCCCGCGGCGACGTCGCTCGTGCGGATGGCGGGAACACATCTCGGCCAGGTGCTGTCGGGCGTGGTGAACTTCTTCAATCCGCACGCGGTGTTCCTCACCGGCAGTCTGAGCGCGGCCGAACCCTTCCTCGCCGCCGTGCGCAGCCGCGTCTATGAGGCGTGCCATCCCCTCGTTACGCAGACGCTCACCATCGAGGCCGCGCAGACCGGGCCCGACGCCGTCCTTCTCGGTGCCGCGCGTCTCGCCATCGACGAGCTGCCGGTCACCGCCACCGTCTGATCGATCTCACTCGACGAGCGTGAGCTCGATCACCGGTACGAGCACGTCGGGGCGCTGCACCGGCAGGTGCACGGTGAGGGTCCCTTCCGGCTGGCCGGCAGGGCGCATCACCAGCGCCTCCTGAGACGGGTCGCTGACCGAGGTGCGCAGCCACGACCCATCGTGCAGGAACCGGGTGAACTGAACACATCCTGCCAGGCCCGGAAGGTGCACGGCGCCCAACGGCCACCGGAACAGATGCAGGTAGAGGCGATCACCGCGTCTCGTGTACACGCCCTCCGGCGGCGCAACCAGACCCGCGTGGCCTGCGCCGACCACGGCGTCCCGGTGCAGCAGCATCCACTCGCCGATCTCACGCAGCGTGCGCGCATCGCGTTCCGGGATGGCCCCGCGCCCGTCCGGCCCGACGTTCAGCAGCATGTTGCCGTCCATCGCCACCGAGTCGATGAGCATCCGCACCAGCAGGTCCGCCGGCTTCTGGTCGAGGTTGTCGCGGTGGTAGCCCCACGACCCGTTCAGGGTTTGGCACGCTTCCCAGCGCTGCGGATGCCCGTCGTTGTACAGCGGCTGGGTCGGCTGGTACTGCTCGGGCGTGACGAAGTCGGCGGCAACGCCCAGCCGGTCGTTGACGAGCATGCGGGGCTGCAGGCGCCGACACACGGACAGGAGAGCGTCGGCATCCCAGTCGGCTGCCGACTTGCCCCGCCAGCCGTCCTTCTCTTCGGGGTAGGTGTAGTCGAAGAAAAGGTAGTCGATCGGGCCGTAGCCGGTCAGAAGCTCTTCGACCTGCGCGTGCAGATACGCGCGGTAGCGCGCCATGTCACGTGACCCATTGAGCTCACGTGCACCGGCGTCAGCACGACGGGGATGAATGGCGTCCACGGTGAAGTCGGGATGATGCCAGTCCACCAGGGAGTGATAGAGGCCGACGCCGAGTCCTTCTGCCCGCGCGGCCGTCACGAACTCGCGCACGAGGTCGCGGCCGCAGGCCTTCATCGCCGTGAAGTCCGTCTGAGCGCTGTCCCACAGGCAGAAGCCGTCGTGATGCTTGGTGGTCAGCACTATGTACCCCATGCCCGCCTGTCGGGCCGCTCGCGCGAGAGCCTGAGCATCGAAGCGGTCGGGATCGAAGTGCTCGAAATACACCCGGTACTCGTCGTCGGTCAGAAGTTCATAGCTCTGCACCCACTCGTGGCGCGCCGCCACGCTGTAGATCCCGAAGTGGAGGAACAAGCCGAACCGTGCGCTGTCGAACCACGCGTGCGCGTCGGTCTCTGTCATCGTGGTCACGATCATCCATCCTGACACAGACATCAGATGTTTGCGTGCTGCGCCGCCGATGCGAAACGGGCCGGAGGATCGCTCCCCCGGCCCGTTCGGTCAGACGGACTCAGCGCGCGGCGGAGCCGTCGGTGTAGTCCTCGTCCTGCTGCTTCCAGGCGAACAGCGCGCGCAGCTCGCGGCCGACGCCCTCGATCGGGTGCTGCTCTTCCTTGGCGCGCAGCTGCGTGAACTCGGGCGCACCGGCGTCCTGGTCCTCGATGAAACGCTGCGCGAAAGCGCCCGACTGGATGTCGGCCAGCACGCCCTTCATGTTCTCCTTGACGTGCGGGTCGATGACGCGCGGGCCGGAGACGTAGTCACCGTACTCGGCGGTGTCGGAGATCGACCAGCGCTGCTTG
>Ga0164242_10003497_pt1 | contig 17902 bp, 15 predicted proteins | sample OricomgcompostMG_FD_108783 | JGI IMG/M metagenome (GOLD analysis project Ga0164242, IMG submission 108783) | Miracle-Growth compost microbial communities from Emeryville, California, USA - Original compost - Miracle growth compost (MG) ... | reverse complement strand
TCACGCCCAATTTCCAGATCCGGCTCGATGCGCAGAACCTGACCAACCAGGAACTCGGCTTCTACGAGGATTCGATCCGGCAGGACTCGCTGTACAGCTCGTACAGCGGCCGCAAATTCACCTTCGGCGTCAACTTCAAGCTTTGAGAGGGTGATGACATATCGACCGGGACGGCGCGGCTTCCTGGGCGGTGCGGCGGGCGCGATGGCGCTCGCCGTTCCCGGTCTCGCCGCCGGACAGGAGCAGGCGGCGTCCCAGGCCGTCACTGGCGCCGCAACGCTGCCCTATCAGGAACGTACCCGCGCGGCACGGATGCGCTGGTGGCACGAGGCGCGCTTCGGCATGTTCGTCCACTTCGGCCTCTACAGCGTCGTCGGGCAGCAGGAATGGGTGATGGAATCGGAAGGCATTCCGATTCCCCAATACGAACGCCTCGCCCGCCATTTCACGCCGCGGCCGGGCGCAGCGCGCGACTGGGCGCGCCTCGCCCGGCGCGCGGGGCAGAAATACATCGTGCTGACTACCAAGCACCACGAAGGCTTCTGCCTGTGGGATACCAAGCTCACCGATTATAACGCGATGCGGCAGGGGCCGGGGCGCGACCTCGTCCGCGAGTTCGTCGAGGCGGCGCGCGCCGAGGGGCTGCGCGTCGGCTTCTATTATTCGCTGATGGACTGGCATCATCCCGACGGCGCCACCTGCGCGCACGATCCTGCCGCGCGCGAGCGGTTCGTCGCCTATACCCATGGCCTGATCCGCGAGCTGATGACCAACTACGGCAAGATCGACATCCTGTGGTACGACGTCGACTGGCCGCTGACACCCGAGCAGTGGCGCGCAGCGGAGATGAACCGGATGGTGTTCGATCTCCAGCCCGATATCATCGTCAACAATCGCAACGGCCTGCCCGGCGATTTCTCGACGCCCGAGCACAAGGTGGCGGCCGCCGATCGGGCATGGGAAACCTGCGATACGATGAATCTCGGCTGGGGTTATCAGCGCGCCGACGATGAATGGAAAAGCACCCGGCGGATCGTCAACGACCTGACGCTGTGCGCTCAGCAGGGCGGCAATTATCTCCTCAACATCGGCCCCGATGCGGAAGGCAACGTACCGCGGGAATCGGTTGTCGTGCTCGAACAGGTCGGTGACTGGCTGGCGACCAACGGCGCCGCGATCTACGATGCCGAGGGGCAGGCGGCGGATGCGTTCGGCAATTACGACAATTTCACCGCGCGGGGGAACATGCTCTACCTCCACGTCTATTTCTGGCCCGGCAGGACGCCCGCTGCGGCCTGGCTCGACTTCTACCGGCCGGAGACGGTGATCGCGGTCGGCGGTATCCGGCCCAGGGTGCGGTCGGTGCGCCTTCTCAAGACCGGGCAGCCGGTCTCCTTCACGCAGGACGCGACGACGCTGCGGCTGACCGGCCTGCCCGCGGCGGCGCCCGATTATCCCAGCACCGTCATCGCGCTCGACTGCGACGGCCCCGCCTTCGTCGATCACCATCAAATCCGCACCGCCTGGAAACGCTACGGTGTCGACATGCTGGACGGATAGTCCGGCGCTCCGATGCCATCATTCTAAAGAGGAATTGCCGATGCCCGCCATCTCCAGACGATCACTGCTCGCCGCGGCGCCGGCCGGGCTCGCCTGCGGCATCCCGGCCCTCGCCCGCGCGCCTCGCCTGTTCGATATCACCCGCTACGGCGCGACCGGCGACGGCCGGACCGTCAACACCGCGGCAATCCAGAAGGCGATCGACGCCTGCGCGGCGGCCGGCGGCGGGACGATCGTCGTCCCCGAGGGAGTGTTCGTCAGCGGCTCGATCTGGCTCAAGCCCGGCGTCAATCTGGAACTGCGCAAGGGCGCTGTGCTGAAGGGCTCGACCGACCTTGCCGATTACCCGCTGACCCTTCGCCGCTTCGTCGAGACCTATCCCGAGGCGCTGCGCCTGGCGCTCATCAATGCGCGCGGCAATCACGGGCTCAGAATCACCGGCCCCGGCATGATCGACGGCAGCGGCGATCCATTCTGGCGTCGCTTCTTCGACATGCCGGACGAGAGCTATCTCGGCACCAAGGTCTATTACCACCTGCCGCAGCTCTGCTTCATCCAGGATTGCACCGACGTGGTGATCGCCGGCGTCACCTTCCTCGATTCCCCATTTTGGAACCTGCACCTCTATCGCTGCCGCAACGTGGTGGTGGAGGACTGCCGCTTCGAAGTGCCGCACAAGATCCGCGCGCCGAGCAGCGACGGCACCGATCTCGACAGCTGCCAGGACGTGACGATCCGCCGCTGCTTCTATTCGGTCGACGACGATTGCATCGCGCTGAAGGGCACGCAGGGCGCCGGCGCCCGCTTCTACAAGGAAGCTCCACCGGTCGAGCGAATCCACATCCACGATTGCGAGTTCCATCGCGGCCTCGGCGGCGTGGTGTTCGGCACCAACGCGACGATCGTGCGCGACATCCGCGTCGAACGCTGCTCGAACTGGGACCGGATGCCGACCATCCGCTTCAAGCTGCGCCCCGACACGCCGGGTCAGGTCTACGAGCGCATCCGCGCAAGCGGCCTGACGCTCCACGCCGCGCCGCCGGGGCCGTGGCACGGCGGCGAGATCTTCTACGGCCGCAAGGGCTCGCATGGACCGGTGCAGGGCGACGGACCGCTCAAAGGCCTGATTGTCGGCGTCGAGCCCAACCACGGCACCAAGGTTCCGCCACGACCGCCGGGCGCGATCATCCGCGATGTGCTGATCGAGAATGTTCGCGGCACCACGCAAGGGTTCGGCAATCTCGATACCAACCCGACGACGTCGATCTCCGATATCGCCTTTCGTGATGTCGACGTGACCTTGACCGACCCCGCGATAACGCCGCTGTTTGCCAAAGGCGTGCGCGGCCTTACGCTCGAGCACGTGCGCGTTAACGGCCACGCGCCCGAAGTGGTGCGCTAGCCGCCGAAAGGATCTCGATGATGCGATCAAAGGAAATAGGCCGGCGTCAGCTGCTCGCCGGCACCGCGGCTACGATGCTGCTGAGCGGCGCCCCGGCGCTCGCCCGCTCCGCGCGCCAGGCCACGCTGACGCTCGGCCAAGGTTCGCGCGGCGCAACCATCCCGGCCGATTTCCTGGGCTTGTCCTACGAGGCAGCGCAACTCGCCAACCCGGCCTTCTTCGCGCCCACCAATCGCGCTCTGGTGGCGCTGTTCCGCGAACTGTCGCCAAGCGGCAATCTGCGCATCGGTGGCGGATCGAGCGCCTATGCCACCTACACGCCCGTTGCGCCGGCCGGGCCGCCGCCGTTCGAGACATTCGGCCCCGACACCTCCAAGACGGTCAAGCATCAAACGGTGATCTCGGACCAGGCGCTGCGCAACCTGCGCGCGTTCCTTGACGCGACCGGCTGGCGCTGTCTCTACGGCCTCGATCTCGCCCGCGACAGCAAGGAGAACGCCGCCGCCGAAGCCGCCGCGGCGCAGCGGATATTAGGCGATCGGCTGGTGGCGGTACAGATCGGTAACGAGCCCGATTCCTATCGCACGCACTATCGCTCGGCAACTTGGGGGCCGGCCGATTTCGTCCGCGAATGGAATGTCTTCCACGATGCCATCGCGGCAGCCGCGCCGGGCATCAGCTTCGCCGGCCCCGACATTTCGAACAAGCTCGATTATTTGACTGCCTTCGCCGCCGATGCGCGCCGGCATCGTGACGTCGTCATGCTGACCGCGCATTATTACGCGCTGGGGCCGGCAGGCTCACCCGACGCGACGATCGCCCAACTGCTGAGCGACGATCCCAGGGAAGCGACGCTGCATCCCGCCGGCTTGCCGATCATCGCCGCGGCGCGGGCGCAAACCGGTCTGCCGTTCCGCGTCTCCGAGGGCAATTCCTGCTGGAACGGCGGCCAGCCGGGCGTCTCCGACACATTCGCCTCGGCTTTGTGGTGTGCCGACACGATGCTGCAGTTTGCCCGGCGCGGCTGGGCCGGGTTCAACCTGCATGGCGGCGGCAACGGTTATTACACGCCGATCGCCGGCGCACCTTCGACAGGCTTTAAGCGGCGACCGGAATATTTCGGGATGCGCTTCGCCCAAATGTTCAGCGGCGGCACTTTCCTGCCGGTCAGCGCGTCCGGCTTGCCGGTGGGAGTTAGTCTCTACGCCCTCGATCAGCGGGGCGATCGGCGTGCCGTCATCATCAACAAGGGCCCCTCTCCCATCATGATGCGCCTGCCCGTGCCGAGCCGGGGCTCGGTCGTGCTGACCGGGCCGTCGCTCGCGAACAAGGAAGGCACGCGCCTCGACATGCGGCATCGGAGCGGCGCAACCCGAGTCACCGTGCCGCCCTTTACCGCAGCAGCGTACACGCTGGACGGCGATCGAAGCATTGACATATCTGACAATTGATCTGCTATGTCAGAAGCCATGGCTTTTCCAATCCTCGTTCCGCCCGCCCTTCTTGTTGACAGACGCAGCGCGATCGCAGCGATCGGCAGCATCACGCTTGCCGGAAAGGCGCTTGCCGAAGCGCCCTCCATCGCCGGCGCGATCGACGTGCGCCGGTTCGGCGCGAGGGGTGACGGCGCGACGATCGACAGTCCCGCGATCAACCGCGCGATCGCGGCAGCGACGCGCGCCGGCGGCGGCATGGTGGTGGTGCCGCCGGGGCGATACCTTTGCTTCTCGATCCGGCTGAAGGACAATGTGACGCTGATGCTGTCGGCGGGGGCGACGATCATCGCCGCCGATCCTGATCAGCACCCTGGCGGCTATGACGCGCCCGAAAACTATATGGAGGAGCAATTTCAGGATTTCGGCATCACCCATGTCCACAACAGCCTGATCTACGCCGACGGCGCGCGTAACATTACGATTGTCGGCCAGGGGCTGATCCACGGCGTCGGGCTTGATCGTGCCGAGCCGGTCGGCGCGCGCTGGCATGGCGAGAAGGGCTGGGTCTCGGCCAAGGCGCTGGGCATCACCCCCAAGGAAGCGGCGCTGCGCGACCCGCGCGAGCGGCAGGTCATCGGCCGTGGCAACAAGGCGATTGGTCTGGTCAACTGCCACAACGTCCAGCTGCGCGACTTCACCATCCTGCAGGGCGGCCATTTCGGCGTCATTGCGCATGGCGTGACGAACATGGCGATCGACGCGCTAACGATCGATACCAATCGCGACGGCATCGATATCGACTGCTGCCGCGACGTGCGCATCACCAATTGCATCGTCAACGCGCCCAAGGACGACGCGATCGTGCTCAAGAGCAGCTATGCGCTTGGTCGCAACGTGCCGTGCGAGGATATTTCGGTGATCGGCTGCAAGACCAGCGGCTATCTGACGGGCAGCCTGCTCGACGGCACCTATCGCCGGCCCGATTACGGCGCGCCCGACAAGGTCGGGCCGCTCGGCCGCATCAAGCTCGGCACCGAGAGCAATGGCGGCTTCCGCAACATCCTGATCAGCAACTGCACCTGCGAGACGAGCCGCGGCATCCTGGTCGGAATCGTCGACGGCGGCACGCTGGAGGATGTCGTCGTCTCCAACATCGTGCTGCGCAATCCGGTCAACCACCCGCTGTTCGTGCACCTCTCCAACCGCGGCCGGGCTCCCGAAGGGACCGGCGTGGGAACGATACGCCGCGTCCGCTTCGACACCATCGAGGTGTCGGGCGCCGATCGCCGTTATCCCTGCGGCGTCGCCGGCCTGCCGGACCACCGCATCCAGGATGTCAGCTTCTCCCACATCCATATGGCGAGCGCCGGCGGCGGCACCGCTGCCGACGCGGCGCTGGTGCCGCCCGAGCGACCGACCGCCAGCGAGGAGGTGAGTTTCATGGGCACGCTTCCCGCGTTCGGCTTCTACGGCCGCCATGCCGAACGGTTGACGCTGCGCGACGTCGAGTTCACCGTCGAGCAGGCCGACGCACGGCCGGCGATCGTGCTCGACGACGTGCAGGGCGCGATCATCGACGGGGTGACCTCGCCGAAGCCGCTGGACAGCGTGCTCGCGACGCACGATTGCAGCGGCATCGCGCTCGGCACCGTCCACGCTTTCTGAGGAGCTTCTCGCATGTCCCGCCCTGCCCTGCTGGTGACGCGCGCCTTGCCCGAGGCGGTTGAGGAGCATCTCGCGCGTCATTTCGACGCCACCTTCAATCGCGACGATACGCCGCTCGGCCGTGATACGCTCATCGACGCGATGCAGCGCTACGACGCGATCCTGCCGACGATCACCGATCGTTTCGACGCGGCGCTGTTCGAGACGCCGGATGGTCGGGTCCGGATGCTCGGCAATTATGGCGCCGGGTTCGAGCATATCGACCTCGAAGCGGCTCGCCGCGCCGGCGTGGTCGTCAGCAACACGCCCGATGTGCTCACCGAGGCCACTGCCGAGCTCGCCATCCTGCTGATGCTGATGGCCGCGCGTCGGGCCGGCGAAGGCGAGCGCGAGCTGCGCGCCGGACGCTGGACCGGCTGGCGGCCGACCCATCTGATCGGCCGCAGCATCGAGGGTCGCACGCTTGGCCTGGTCGGCTTCGGCCGGATCGCCCAGGCGACCGCGCGGCGCGCTCGCGACGGCTTCGGCATGACGATCCGCTATTTCAGCCGCAACCGTGCGCCCGAGGCGGTCGAACAGGCGCTCGGCGCGGAGCGGGTAGAGTCGCTGAAAGACCTCGTCGCCGGGGCGGACGTGGTGTCGCTGCATACGCCCGGAGGCGCCGAGACGCATCACCTGGTCGATGCCGAACTGCTGCACGCGATGCGGCCCGAGACGATCATCGTCAACACCGCGCGCGGGCCGGTGATCGACGAAGCCGCACTGGCCGATGCGTTGGCCGAACGGCGGATCGCGGCGGCGGGGCTCGACGTCTACGAACGCGAGCCGGCGGTCGAGCCGCGGCTGCTCGCCCTCGACAATGTCGTGCTGCTGCCGCATCTCGGCAGCGCAACGATCGAGAGCCGAACGGCGATGGGCCTCCGCGCCGCGGCCAACCTGGAGGCTTTCTTTGCCGGCCGCCCCGTCCCCGACCGCATTGCCTGAACCGGACCCGGTGGCGCTCGCCGCCGCGCTGGATCAGGTCGGCCGCGCGCGATCGAAACCACGTCGCGGTCCGGCAGTGATCGGCCTGTGCGGCGCGCAGGGCAGCGGCAAGTCGACGCTGGCGGCGGCGATGCAGCGCGCGCTGATCGCCGACGGTGCGCACGCGGCGGTGCTGTCGATCGACGACCTTTACCTGACCGGGGCCAAGCGTCTTGCGCTGGCTCAAAGCGTCCATCCGCTGCTGGCGACGCGCGGCGTGCCGGGCACGCACGACATCGGCCTCGGCCTCGCGCTGTTCGCTGCATTGGACAAGGGCAAGCCGGTGCGATTGCCGAGGTTCGACAAGGCGGCCGACGATCGTCTTCCCGAATCGGATTGGCCAATAGTCGAGCAATCGCTCGATGTCCTGATCTTCGAAGGCTGGTGCGTCGGCGCCCACCCCGAAGGTGACACGGCGCTCGCACAGCCAGTCAATACGCTGGAGGCAGACGAGGACCCGATCGGCATCTGGCGTCGCTACGCCAACGCTGCCCTGGCCGGTCGCTACCAGCAGCTGTTCGCTCGGATTGATCGACTGATCCTTCTCGCCGCGCCCTCTTTCGCCGTCGTCAGGCGCTGGCGCGGCGAGCAGGAGGCGGCGCTTCGTGCCGAAAGGCCCGATGGTGCTGCGCTCCAGGATTCTGTGGCGCTCGACCGCTTCATCCAGCATTACGAGCGCCTGACCCGCCATATCCTCAAGGAGATGCCCGGATACGCCGATCTTGTCCTCCGACTGGACACCGGCCGCAGCGTTCTCCCACCTAGCTGATATATCTGTTGCGTCAATTGATCTTGTTAGCTAGGTCGATCGGCAGCCGGCCAGTCACGTCGCAGGAGGCAAGCCGGCTGTAGGAGACCGGCACGGTGGAATTGTTCGGCCAATCGATGACGCGGCGGCAAGTCGCCGAGCGAAGCGGCGCCCTGTCGCAATTCGCCGGTGTCCGGCTAATGACCTTGGGTGATGGTGTCGAGCGCGGCATCCGCCTGCTCGAGTTCCGCACCGGCACCGGGTTGCGCTTCACCGTCCTCGTCGATCGCGCGCTGGACATTGCCGACTGCGAGCACGCCGGCCGCGCGGTCGGCTGGCATTCGCCGGCAGGCTTCCGGCACCCCGGCCTGCACGAATATGAAGGCGAAGGCGGGCTCGCGTGGCTGCGTTCGCTGTCCGGGCTGATCGTCACCTGCGGGCTCGACCACACGCTGTTCATGGATGACGATGACGCCGGCCACTACGTCTACGGGCCGCGCGAGAAGGTGTCGTCATCGCTGCACGGACGCATCGGCACCATCCCGGCGCGGCTGACCGGCTATGGCGAGCGCTGGGAGGGCGATCGCTGCTTTCTGTGGTGCGAAGGCGTCGTCCAGCAAGCCACCGTGTTCGGCGAAGACCTCCACCTCATCCGCCGCATCGAGGCCGAGGTCGGCAGCAACAACATCCGCCTGCACGACCGGGTGGTAAACCACGGCTTCTACCGCACGCCGCACATGCTGGTGTATCACATCAACGTCGGCCATCCCGTGCTCGCCGAAGGCTCGCGCTATCTGGCGCCGATCGTCGACGTGCCCTGGACGGCCCATGCCGGCGAGCAATATAGGGCGCGCAACGTCGGCTATCGGACAATGCCGGCGCCGCAGCGTGATTTCCACGAGCAGGTGTGGCAGCACGAAATGGCTGCCGATACCGACGGCAAAGTGCCCGTGGCGCTGGTCAACGACGCGATCGGCTTCGGTTTTCAGGTCGAGACGATCAAGGCGCAATTCCCCTGCCAGTTCGAATGGCAGAACCTGCAGATGGGCAATTACGCGCTCGGCATCGAGCCCTCGACCAACCATGTCCTCGGCAAGCCCTTCGCCAAAGAGCGCGATGAGTTGATCTGGCTCGGTCACGGCGAGGAGCGCCGGTACGACACGACCCTGTCGATCCTCGACGGCACCGATGCGATCGCCGCGGCGGAGCGGCGGATTGCCGCCATTGCTCGCCAACCTGATGAGGACTTTCCCGAACCCTCGGGCTCCTTCGCGCCGATTACCGGACGGGAGCCGAAGGCATGAGCATCGCCGGACGTACTATCCTCTACACCGGCGCTGCGGGTGGACTGGGCCTGGAGACGACGCTCCATTTCCTCGCGCTCGGCGCACGGGTGGTCGCGGTCGACAACAACCCGGACAAGCTCGCCGCGCTCAATTCTGCCGTGCCGGCCGGCGCGCGCGGTCGGCTGATCCCGCTCGCCAGCGACATGAGCGATCTCGCCGGCTTCCGCGCCGACCTGGAGCGCGCCGCCGAGCAGACCGGCGGCTACGACGTCGTCATCAACAACGCCGCGATCTATCCGTCGAAGCCGTTCGAGGAATACTCCATCGAAGAGCATCAGGCAGTGCAGCGCGTCAATGTCGATGCCGGCATCGTCGCGGTGCAGGTGGCGCTGCCCGGCATGAACGCACGGCAATGGGGCCGCATCGTCAACATCGCCAGCGTCACTTTCTACGGCGGCTGGGAGAAGCTGTCGCCCTATGTCGCGTCGAAGGGTGCGCTGGTCGGCCTGACGCGCGCCTGGGCCCGCGAGTTCGGCCGCGACGGCATTACCGTCAATGCGATCTCGCCCGGCGCCTTTCCGACCGACGCCGAGAAAATCCATCCCGATCCCGAAGGGTATACGCGCTTCGTGCTCGATCATCAGGCGGTCAAACGCCGCGGCAGCCCGCGCGACATTGCCGCTGCCCTCGCCTTTCTCGCCTCCGACGAGGCTGGCTTCATCACCGGCCAGACGCTCAACGTCGATGGCGGCTGGGTCATGCATTAGGACTTGTAAGCAATGAGTATCCTGACGGGTTATCGCGTCCTTGACTGCTCGATCGCGATGGCGGGGCCGTTCGCGGCGCAGCGCTTGGGCGACCTCGGCGCCGATGTCGTCAAGGTCGAGCCGACCGGCGGCGAATGGCAGCGCTTCCGCGCCGCTGGCGGCGCGACAGGCAATCAGATCAACAGCTCGTTCCTGTCGCTCAACCGGAACAAGCGCTCGCTGGCAATCGATCTCAAGGCTCAGGACGGCAAGGCGGTGTTGCTTGAGTTGGTCAAATCGGCCGACGTGTTCCTGCAGAACTATCGCCCTGGCGTCGCCAAGCGGCTTGGGGTCGACTACGAAGCGTTGCGCGCGATCAACCCGAAGCTCATTTACGTCTCGATCTCCGGCTATGGCGAAGATGGCCCCTACACCAAGCTGCCGGGCCAGGACCTGCTGCTTCAGGCGATGTCGGGCGCCATGCTGTCGGCGGGTCGAGCGGACGATCCGCCGCAGCCGGCGGGCCAGTACCTCGCCGACGCGGTGACGGCCTATTCCGCTTTCGAGGGCACGCTCGCCGCCCTGCTGCACCGCGAGCGCACTGGCGAGGGGCAACTCGTCCAGGTCAACATGCTCGACGCCGTCGTCACCTTCCAGATGCAGGAGTTGTCGGTCTTCACGCAGGGCCACAAGCCGCAGACCCGCTCCGCCGAGCCGCACGCGCATTGCTACATCCGCGCGCCCTACGGCGTGTTCGCCACCGCCGATGGCTATCTGGCGATGGCTTTCGCCAATCTGGCGACGCTGGGCGCGCTGATCGGCGAGCCGAGCTTCGCCGGGATGGACGACGAAACCGACAGTTGGGCTCATCGTGATGCCATCTTCGCCCGCGTGCGCGAGAAGCTGCCGGCAAAGACCACCGCCGAGTGGCTCGAACTGTTCCGCGCGCACGATATCTGGGCGGGGCCGGTCTATGGCTACGAGGACCTGCTCGCCGATCCCCAGGTCGCGCACAACGGCACGTTCGTCGAGTATGACCATCCGACCGAAGGGCCTGTGAAGGCGCCGGGATTCCCGATCCGCTTTTCGCGGACGCCATCCATCGTCGAACGCGGCGCGCCGCTGACCGGCGAGCATAGCCGCGAAATTCTCGCCGAGGCCGGCTTCGATGCAGCGGCGATCGATCGGCTGCTCGCCAGCGGCGCAGTCCGCCAGCATTGAGGAGCAAGCGATGACCGACACCCTGCTTTTCCATGTCGACGGCCGTGTCGCGACGATCACGCTCAACCGCCCCGACAAGCTCAACGCCGCGACGCCCGAAATGTCGAAGGCGATCGTCGCCGCGACCGAGGAATGCAATCGCAACGCCGACATCCGCTGCGTGATCGTCACCGGCGCCGGGCCCAGGGCGTTCTGCGCCGGCTCCGATATCGCCACGCTCGACAGCTATGCGACGCCGTGGGATTTCCGCAACCGCGACGATTATTGCGACGCGATCCACAAGCTGCTCAAGCCGAGCATTGCCGCAGTCAACGGCTATGCGCTGGGCGGCGGGCTGGAGACTGCGCTGTCGTGCGACATCCGCGTCTGCTCGACCAACGCCAAGTTCGCGGCGCCCGAGATCAAGCTCGGCTGGATTGGCGGTGGCGGCATGACGGCGATGTTGGCCCACTCGATCGGCCTGTCGAACGCTGCCAGGATGATCATGACCGGCGATCCGATCGATGCCGAGACGGCGCGCGCCTGGGGCCTGGTCAGCGATGTCGTCGCGCCCGAAGCGCTGATGGAACATGCCCGCACGCTGGCGGAAACGATCGCCTCACGTGCGCCGATTGCGGCCGAGACCGCCAAGCTCAACCTGCGCGCCGCGGTCTCGATGCCGCTCGACAAGGCGTTGGAATATGAGCGCGACCTCCAGGCGATCTGCTTCGCCACCGAGGATGCCGGCGAAGGCCGCGCCGCCTTCGCCGAAAAGCGCGCGCCGGTGTTTCGACGGCGCTGAATCTCCGCCCCTCCCGTTCGTGCTGAGCGAAGTCGAAGCACGCTCCGTTCGTCCCGAGTAGCCATCGAGCTTGTCGAGATGGTGTATCGAGGGGCATTATGTCTCGATGTCTCGATACGGATTCTCGACAAGCTCGAACCCTACTCGACACGAACGGCGAGTGAGTTCAATCGGCTCTTGGCTCCCGCCCTATCGAACCGACTTAATCGGCCAGACGAACGCCGAACCGGCAAACACGAAGACGATCGCCGAGATGAACAGCGAGCGATAATCCTCGCCCGTCATGCTGAGTAGCCACGCCGCCCACACCGGGCTCAGGATTTGCGGAATGTTGACCGCTGTCGTCAGCAGCCCGAGATCCTTGCCGGTGTCGCCGCCGTCCGCCTTGGGCAGCACCTGCGTCATCAGCGCCATGTCGACCGACATGAACGCGCCGTAGCCGAGCCCGATCAACACGGCATAGCCGATCATGCCGGTCACCGTCGGCGCCAGTAGCGGCACGATCATCGCCGCGCCCATCACGATGCTCGACAGGAACACCAGCGGCTTCCTTCGTCCCCAGCGGTCCGACAGGAATCCCGAGCCGAACGCGGAGATAACCAGCGCGACGAAGGTGATGGTGGAAAGCCGCGCGATCGTGTCGTTCGATTGCGCCACCGACAGGCGGATATAGTCCTGCAGGATGTAGAGCAGGTAGGTGATGATCGCCTGGTAGCCCATGTAGATGGTGAAGCGGCCGAGAAACGCCCAGGCGAAATCGGGATGCTTGCGCGGGCTGACCCAGAAGCCGCGCAGGAACTCCAGCGGCCGGAACGGCTCGGCGGGGCCGCCGGTGAAACGCGGCTCGCGATTGATGAGGACGAACGCCACGCACGCGACCGCCACGGCGACGGCGAACAGCACGTAAGCCGCGGTCAGGTTGGGCGCGATCAGCCCGGCGACGATGATGCCGACAGTGCAGCCGGCCGTCATCCCCGCGCCGACGAAGCCGGAGGCGACGCCGCGCTGATCCTCGTGGAAGCGGTCGGCGACGATCGTCGTGATCGCCGCCTGCATCGAATTGAGCGCGATCGTCGCGCCGACCCAGAACAAGGTGATCGCCCATAGCGCGGTCATTTGCGACACCGTGATCAGGCACGCCGCACCGATCACCGAGCCAAGCACGATCCACGGCGTGCGCCGTCCGAAGCGGCCGCGCGTGCGATCCGACAAGGCGCCGGCAACCGGCGTGGTGATCGTGCTGAACACCGAGGTGATGGCGAACACCACCGCCAGATCGCCCGCCTTATGGGCATGGTCGAGCGCCTCGATCTGGTTGGGCAGCAGCACCGAGAGAACGCCGCAGTAGAGCGACAGCAGCAGGAAGAACACCAGCGTCATCGACACCAGCAGCACCCATTTGGCGCTGCCCGAGGCGAACGGCCCGGCCCCTATCGCATGATGGGTCCGATCGAGAATGATCGACTGACTGAGGTCTTCCATTGCCCCCCTACTTGCACGTCACGAAGCTGCCGACGATCGGCATCCTTCAGCCGGCGAGCCGCACCTGCGCCGGCGCTGCGCCGAGCCTGTCGTCGGCGAGGATCTCCGGCCGATGCCAGTCGCGGCGCGCTGCTTCGCTCAGCACCAGGCCATGGCCCGGCGCCTCGCTGCCATGGATGAAGCCGTCGCGGATGACATAGGGCTGCTCGACCAGATGCTCGAAATTCTGATAGCTGTATTCGAGCCAGTCGACCTCCGGCAGCGCCAGCGCCATGTTGACGCCGATCTCAAGGAAGCTGTTGCCGAGCGTGATCGGCACGCCGTGCTCAGCAGCCAGCCAGCCGATCCGCATCACGTCGGTGACCTGGCCGTGGACGTTGATCATGTCGGCACCGCCTGCCTCGATCAACGCGCGCTTGCCCGAGACGTCGAGATATTCGCCCGAGTTGATCTGCACCGCGCCCACCGCGCCGCGCAGCAGCTTGAGCCCGGCGAAATCGTGGCGAAGCACCGGGTCTTCCATCCAGAAGATGCGGTGCCCGGCCCGCTCGATCGCCTCGAGGTTGGAGATCGTCTGCTTGGGCGACCAGGCCTCGTTGGCGTCGATCATCACCGTCGCATCGGCGCCGACCGTCTTCTTGAGCAGATCGAGCCGGTGCAGGTCGCGCGCGAAATCAGGATGGCCGACCTTGATCTTGAAGGCGGTGAACCCCTGCGCCGCCGCTCGGCCGAACAATTCCGAAAAATCGCGATCGTCGAGATGGAAATCGAGCCCGCTGGCATAAGCGCGCACCTTGTCCTTGCGCCCGCCGAGCAGCCGCCACAGCGGCAGCCCGACTGACTTGGCGAACAAATCCCATACCGCCTGCTGCAGCGCCTCGGCGAACGGAACGGAGAACCCCCGGTTGTTGCCGCCGCGCGGCCGCGTGACACGATGCGCGAGCGCCCCCGCGGGCTGCCCTTCGATCGCCGGCCACGCTTCCTCGTGGAAGATGCGCGCCAGTTCGGCCTCGGCCGGCAACGGATGGAACAGGCTCTGGAGAAAGCCGAGCCCGACCGCGCCGTTCTCGCCCACCAATTCCAGCGCCGCCAGGTGCACCGCGTCGGCCCGAACCTGGCTGTCGCCGATCACGCGATCCCGTCGGAACTGAAATCGCGTGATCCGAAAGTCGACTATCTGCATTTTCACCACTACACTCTGGCCAGACGGCGTTGTTTGAAATATCAGTTCATGAGAGAGATATTGCAGGGGAACGCATGACGCAAGTCGCAACTTTGGCGCCCAATCGCGGGCGCTCATCCGCGAGCGAAACCGAGCGCTTGAGCGACATCGCCTATCGCAAAGTGCTGGAAGGATTGTTCGATCGCACCGTGCCGGCCGGCGCCTTCGTGTCGCAGAATGAGCTGGTCAACCTGCTCGGGATTCCCGTGCAGCCGCTCCGCGATGCCCTGCGCGTGCTTGAGGCCGAGGGCGTGCTGACGATCCATCCGCGGTCGGGCATCCAGTTTCTCAAGCCCGACCTCGAGCTGGCGCGCAGCACCTATCAGTTCCGCACCATCATCGAACGCGCGGCGGCGCGCAGTTTCGCCGAATCGGGCGATGCCGAAACGATCGCCGAGATGATCCGCGATCATGAGGCGCTGAAGGCGAAGATCGAAGGGGGCGCGTTCGGGTCCGATATCCTCGCCGAGCTCGATTCGGTCGAGGAGCGGCTGCATGGTGGTATGCTCGCGAGCCTGCGCAACCCGCTGGTCGAAACCACGGCGCGGCGGCTCAAGAATTACGTCCGGCTGATCCGGCTGGAGCGGTTGGTGACGCAACCGCTGGCGCTGCATACGCTGCGTGAGCATCTCGACATCCTGCGCGCGATCGAGGCCCGCGACGGCGATGCCGCAGAGCGTGCCGTGGCGGCGCACTTCCAGGCGGCGCTGCAGCGCATTCTCGGCATGTTCTGAGGCGATGCGGCTGTTCGACGCGCACCAGCATTTCTGGACGATCGGCGGACCGGGCCAGAGCTGGCCCGACGCCGAGTGGCCGCGCATCCATCGCGATTTCGGACCCGATGATCTCCGCAGCGATGCACAGGGGCTCGATCTTGTCGGCACGATTCTTGTCCAGTCGCAGGCCGACGATCTGGATACCGACTGGATGTGCCGGATGATCGGTAGCGATCCGCTGGTCGAGGGGATCGTCGGCTGGGCCGATTTCGATCGCGCCGATGCGCCGCAGCAGATCGCCGAGCTGGCGCGCCGGCCCAGGCTGGTCGGCCTGCGCCCGATGCTGCAGGGCATCGACGACACCGACTGGATCGTGCGGCCCGAGATCAGCCCGTCGATCGAGGCGATGACCGAGCACGGCTTGCGCTTCGATGCGCTGGTCCAGCCTCGGCATCTGAAGACGTTGCATCGATTCGCCACCCGCTGGCCCGATCTGCCGATCGTCATCGATCACGGCGCCAAGCCCTTCGCCGCCGATGGCGTGCTCGATCCGTGGCGCGACGAGATGGCCGCGCTGGCCGCCTTGCCCAATGTCTGGTGCAAGCTGTCCGGCTTGCGCACTGAGCAGGCGCCGGGCCAGTCCGCCGACCGCTTGCGGCCTTATGTCGCGCATATCCTCGACCAGTTCGGCGACCGGACGATGTGGGGCAGCGACTGGCCGGTGCTGCTGCACACCGGCGACAGCTATGCCGATTGGGTTCGGGACGCCGAGACGCTGGCGGGACCGTTGAACGATGCTCGGCGTGATCGGCTGTTCGCAGGGGCGGCGATGCAATTTTATGGCATCGGGAGCGCTTGACGCTGCAACGGTTGGGCTTCTATCTGAGATATCAATTTCACAAACTGGAATTTGGTGAATGGTCGATCTCGCGAGCCTCGGTACGCTCGGCTTCGGCGGCGGCGGGCTGGGCAATCTCTATCGCGCGATCGGTGATGAGGATGCCGCCGCTGCTGTCCGTGCCGCCTGGGACGCCGGTATCCGCTATTTCGACACCGCTCCGCACTACGGCTTCGGCCTGAGCGAGAAACGCCTGGGCGCGTCCTTGGCAGCGCTCGATCCGCATGAAAACGCGATCGTCTCGACCAAGGTCGGGCGCCGGCTCGATCCTGTGCCGGGCAAGGACCTATCGCAGCTGCGTCAGGGCTTCGTCTCCCCCGAGCCTGTCGAGAGCGTCTTCGACTATAGTTACGATGCGGTGATGCGGTCGTTCGAAAGCAGCCGTCAACGGTTGCGGCGCGACCGGATCGACATCCTCTATGCCCACGACATCGGCGGCTTCGCCCACGGCGACGATCATCCCGCCCGCTTCGCCGAATTCATGACCGGCGGCTACAAGGCGATGCGCGCGCTGCGCGACGGCGGCGTGGTCGGCGCGATCGGGCTGGGGGTCAACGAATATCAGGTGTGCGAGGAAGTGCTCGTCGATGCCGATCTCGACGTGGTGCTGCTCGCCGGGCGCTACACACTGCTCGAACAGGAGTCGCTCGAGACCTTCCTGCCGCTGGCCAAGCGCCGCGACGTCAAGATCGTGCTCGGCGGCCCCTATAATTCGGGCATCCTTGCCACCGGTATCCGCGGCCGCAGCAATGTCCATTACAATTACCAGCCGGCCTCCCAGCATATCATCGAACGTGTCGGCGCAATCGAGGACCTTTGCGTGACATACGGCGTGCCGCTGGCCGCCGCCGCGTTGCAATTTCCTCTGGCGCATCCGCAGGTCGTGTCGGTAATCCCCGGCATGGGCTCGGCGCGGCATGTGGCGAGTTCGGTCGAGTTGATGGCGGTCGATATCCCCGATGGCCTGTGGCGCGATCTCAAGGACCGGGGGCTGATCCGCCGCGACGCCCCCACCCCCAACGAAGGAGCAACGAAGCAATGAAACGCCTCGACGGCAAGCGTGTCGTAGTCACCGCCGCAGCGCAGGGCATCGGCCGCGCCAGCGCCGAGCTGTTCGCGCGCGAGGGTGCCGAAGTGATCGCCGCCGACATCAACCGCGAGGCGCTGGCATCGCTCGCAGGCTGCACGACGCATGTGGTCGACCTGCTCGACGGCGCGGCGATCACCGCCTTCGCTAAAGTCGTGGGCGGCGTCGACGCGCTGTTCAACTGCGCCGGCTTCGTCCACGCGGGCACGATTCTGACGACGGAGGAGAAGGATTACGACTTCTCCTTCGATCTCAACGTCAAGTCGGCCTATCGGATGATCCGCGCCTTCCTGCCGGGCATGATCGCGCGCGGCGGCGGCTCGATCGTCAACATGTCGTCGGTCGCCGGATCGGTGATCGCGGTGCCCAACCGCTTCGTCTACGGCGCGTCCAAGGCGGCGGTGATCGGGCTCACCAAGTCGGTCGCGCTGGATTTTGTCGGCCAGAACATCCGCTGCAATGCGATCTGCCCCGGCACTGTGCAATCGCCGTCGCTCGACGAGCGACTGGAGGCGACCGGCGACGCGGCCAAGGCACGCGCCGAGTTCGTCGCGCGGCAGCCGATGGGCCGGATCGGCAAGGCCGAGGAGATCGCCGAGCTGGCGCTCTACCTCGCCAGCGACCTGTCG
>Ga0164242_10003496_pt1 | contig 17904 bp, 7 predicted proteins | sample OricomgcompostMG_FD_108783 | JGI IMG/M metagenome (GOLD analysis project Ga0164242, IMG submission 108783) | Miracle-Growth compost microbial communities from Emeryville, California, USA - Original compost - Miracle growth compost (MG) ... | reverse complement strand
TCTCGATTGGTGTGGAGGACTCTTGAAGTTGGTTCTTGTTATGGTTTTAGTGTTATATTTTGTTCGTATATTTTCTACGATTTACCCTAATTTATAACAATTTTCCAAGCCCTAATTTAGCATGCACTTTGCCCTATTTATTTGCCCTATTTTCGGGAAGCAATCAATGCCCTATTTATTTGCCCCAATTTTGAGTACTCAACATATGCCCCATTTTAACTTGCACCTTCTTGACCAATTTATTTGCTCTGTTTTGGGCATGTCTTGGATTCTCCTCAATACCCCAGAAGCACAGCGTTGGATTATACAAATAGCACTTAATCAATTACCGTATATTAAAATAAATATCATATTCGTATCCATTTACTAGAAAATAATTCACAAACAAAATATGATGAAATATAAATATCCAATATTTCTCGTATCCAATAACAACAGGCAAAGGTAACTAATTCAAGATATCGTCTTTCCAATGATGTAAAGTAAGCAGAAGTCAATCCAAAGATAAAGAACAACGAAACATAATCCAATACTTCGCCTTCCATGATGAAAGGCAAGTAAACCAACACAATGCCTCCCCTCTCCAAATTGATGAAAGACCAATTGGAACGCGAAATATTCGACTGGTTTCTCTTTGTCTTTCATTATTGCAAAGGCGATACATTGGATTAGGTTTTGTTTACATTTCATCATTGAAACAGCGAGATATATGCCTGGTTTTTAGTGGAAAGCCAAATAAACCCCATCCAATACTACGTCGCTCCATGTTGAAGAGAGAATAGAAATCGATGCCCTCCGATAAAGCCAAATAGAACTAATCCAAGAGATCGCCTTCCAACAATGAGAGGCAAATAGGAACCAATACAATATACGGCCTTTCCAAGAACGAAATGCAAATATATTTTCTCGCGACAAGCACATTCCATACTTCCTATTCCTATTGTGTATCCCACATATACTGACGGATACAATCTCCGTTTACATACGAATAATCGATGTTGAAACGAATAAGAAAGTTATCAGTGCGGCCGGGAGGCTAGCTGCTGTGGAGGCGATCCTGAGGATAAAACGCCAGTTGTCGCCGAAGAGAGAAATACATTGGTCATAAGTGGATGGAGCAGACGAGGGTAATATTCTTAGCCCTTTTGGAACACCAATAATCATCTGTACCCTTTCAGATCGCTCAGATAACGCGTATTGATAATGTTTCGCGAACTCGTTCACGTAATACCGCTCTTCCAACATAAATTACTCCTCTCCACAGCTGCTGTAAAACCTCTAATTCCAACAAATCCCGCGAGCTTATTATTCGATACCGCTATCGATCTTACTTCCAAGGACATACTCTTTCCGTATTTCCGTCAAGATAAAGCAACCTCAATTAGATTCGGGAATAACCTCCATTGGTGGCTGCGCCAGCTTCTATCTAACCTCGCTGATTCGTGTCTCCAAGCCCCGCTTGCTATCTTTTTCGTGATCCCATTCAATCGTCATCTTTGAGTGCCCAAATTATAAAGCTCGATTCATTGTTTTTGTTCAAGCGTCAATCGAATCTCTCCTCTCCTCATCAAACGATCTACATTCGAGTGTTGCTGGTCTGCAACTGTCATATACTAACATCGTTCTTTGAACCTTTTTTAACCGATATCCTTCCTCTCGGTTTTTTTCACTGGACGAGTAGTTCCGAACTTTAATTCTAAAATCTCTTGAATCGATGTCCATTTTCGCACACCAACCTACTTGATCAATGACATTTCCAATTAATTATCCACTTCATATCTGCTGCACCACTTCCGGCCTTCTTCCTCAATATCCTTTCGTGCTTCCTGTTTAGTTGTTGTATTCCACTAGATCTCGGAAGTACTTTAGATTATACCTTATTACTCCTCAGTATTGTTTTAGCCTCGCCTCTACGTTCGGTTATATGGGAAAAGAAATTCAAGGAATGCATACGAAAACAATATTTTTGTTTTAAGACACGTTATTTCCTCTAAAAAGGCAAATATTGTTTTCATATGCATTCCTTGAATTTCTTTTTCCAAGTAACCGAACGTATAGGCGAGGCTAAAACAATATAGACGCATAATAAGGAATCAGAAACACAGGCCTTTGTATCTTCATATACGAATTCAGCACTCCCCACAGCTCAATCATTAGACACCAACAAATAAATTAAACACTCCACACAACCCGACCACGTATTTAAAATCAACATCCTTTCATATAAGAGTGTTTAACCCAATCGCATCGTTACAAATTAATATTTCCTTTTAGATATCAGTAAATCATTATAGGAAATCAGAAACACAAGCCTTTGTATCTTCATATACGAATTAAACGCTCCCCATAATACTCCAAATTTACCCCAAATTTAGATTTCCTTTAAGCATATCGTAAATCATTACAGGAAATGTTTGCCCTTCAAACAAATAATTTTTTAAAATTGAATTTTAGAAATGTCTGTCGCCTGATTTGAAGTATGGATTGTGTTCTCACTGAGTCAATGGCAGGCAAGCACTGCCCTAATTCCAATTGTTTTGCAAACGACCCAAACTTTTTGAGACCAGTTCAAATCTGACATAAAAACATTTTTCACGTGCTGTACCCCAATATTCCCCAACGTTTTAGTGAAAACTCCTAATGACGCGCCCGGATCTTTTATCCGTTCTGCTTTTTGTGCAGTGAGATCGAGGTCGTAAAAACGTGGATGTCTTTACATGGAGATATCGAAAGAAATTAAGTTTTAAAAATGCTTACAAACAAATACCTAGCTTGGCACTGACCGCACCAACATCCTAGAAAATAGTGAACGCCTCAATAAATTTTGGGACAACAGTGATGTAACTTTTATTTTAAAATTAATCTGTATTATAAATCTGGAATTTACTCAAAACTATGTAAACTAACAATATGTAAAATAATATTGTTAATAAACAAAGACATGTCCTTTTTAAATGACTTACATTGTAACTTAATTAACCTGTATTTTTCATCCTGAAGATCATGTATACCAATATTATTCAGTAGCATAACACTTTTATAGATTACATTGCATCTGCGTGTAATTATTTAAAAACTCTTTAGGATCTTGTGTCTGTGCAATAACTATTTTAAATTATTCAAAAAGTTAATGCAGATATTCACATATTTAAAATTGCGTTAAAGACTTTTGTTGATTTCAAGTTTATACATATCTGATATTTTAAAAATGACAGAAACTTTATCATTTCCTTGCAGGTCATGCGATATGTCATTTAATTCCCGTGCCTCGCGTGATTACCATCAAAGGCAACACGCTCAAACCATTAAAATATGTGGAGTTATATATGGCAAACAAACAAATGGCAAGTGGAATTGTCACAATTGCCACAGAAGTTTCGCCATGGTTAGCACTTTAGATAAGCATGTGAGGAAATACCACTCTGTGCTTGCGGAAGAGAGCTCCTCTGCAACCAGCACAGCTAATTCAGAAAATGATTCAGATTCAGAAGAGGAATTATCAGAATCTCATATATTCATAAAAGAAATAGATAGTGATATTGTGTTTGAAAATCCTCTGGCTAGTTATCATATATATGTGAATACAAGACACAATTTTGTTTCTTGCAGTTTATGCGGTGATCAAACGACTTTAAAGCAGACCCTTTCACATATACGCAAAGGCTGTAACTCGCCACGAGCGCTTACCGCGAACGCCACTAGTGCTATTAAACGACAGGTCGCAGAGTTACAACAAATGACGGGAAACCAGCCGCTTGATGAACCGAACGAAATAGGAGGTGATATACGACCGATTGAGGGCATTAGAATTATAAGAGGCTTAAAGTGCCGCGTTTGCTCGTATGCGTCACCTAGCAAGGAGACAATGAATAAACATAGGCGAAACATTGGACATGCCGATTTTGTGCCTTCGTTCATCCAATTAGTTACTAGAGGAATAACGCGCAAATATGTTGCTGTATCACATAGGTCGGCAGTTGGCGCAATAAGTGCTAACACCAACATTGCTAGTCATTTTGCCGAGACAAAAATTTCGATGAGGGAGCAATGGGGCCGTTTTGAAACGAACGCGGAGGGACAAGTTGCTCTTGGAGGTCCTGCACTCGAGCATATAATGAAATACGAGGCAAAACTCTCAAGTAATGCACGACGAAACTGGAGTTGGCTGCTTAAGGTCTCAGAAGAAACTGACGAAGCTGAAGATTGCCAAGAACTTCTGTTTATGCGAGATATCTTGTATAATTTGTATGAAGAAATAGAGCGCCTGCAAAATAAGACCGGAAGTAATATTTTAAGATTTATTATGGCCCCAGGCCAGACAAATACTCACAAGTACTTTACACCTTTGCAGAAATCGCGGAAGAGATATGCTGAAACCCTTTGGAGCTATTGCGTGTTTGTTTTGCGTGTAGCTGTTGACCAAAGTATCGGTAATGGCATATTTGCTTTTCCGGATGAAATTAGCTTGCAGCCAATAGATGATTTACGGAACTCCCTCGCGCAACGTAATAGGGAGGAAGCCAAACGCAATATGTGGATTCTTTTAAAAAATCACTTCTTGTTCTGTTTTGATTACGAGTTTGACTATTGGAAGCATCCGGTTATGAAGTGGTTTTTGTTGCGTTCCTCTAACCACGGGCATTATACTGGGTTTCTGACATCGGATAAAATGTCCAGCACAATAGCGCAGATGCTTTACAGTATCCGAGGTTGCGTATTATACTTTCTGCAATCCCATTTACAAGGAAATTTTTCAATAAGTGACTTAGTAGAAATGAAATATGTTAATGAGAACGAATCATGCCCTTTTGCGGCATTGAAAGAACAATACAACTTTTTGTCGCGTCTTGCTTGGTTGGAATATTGCCCTGCGAGAATTGTTCAAGATCTTCACTATCCGCGTTCTTTAACAATTGACGGAAAATTTGTTAGCATTGAACTTATGGAAAGGGCGATTCGTTCTATTCTCGCTAGAATAACAGAAACGTTTAGGTCGCTGGTTTTTGGAAGGAGATTTCAAGAAATACAACCTCCTAAGTTGGAATCGATTTGTGATGATGCCAGGTCTTTGGAAGTAGGATGCTGGTTTGGGCGCCACCTCATTCAAACTCAAGCCCCTTACACAGAGTTTCTCTGTGATATTATCGAGAATAATGCGCAGTTGAAGCAAAGGTTCTTTGTTAATGAGCAAATCCAAGAAAGCGAAGTCAGGAGCATATTTTATGAAGCAGATAAGGCTAGAGAATACCTATTAATTGCATATCATCTGCTTTCTGGGTTGCCTGCAAGAGCAAGTGAAATATCCGTATTAAAACTACGCAACACGAATACAGAACTTAGAAACCTTTACGTAAATGGTGGACGAATGTATACTATTTCTCGATATTCCAAAAATCAAAGCCGCACGCAGAGGGACAGCTTCATAGCGCGATTCTTACCGAAACAATTAGCTAATTTCTTTATTCTGGAGTTGCTCATTATTAGGCCAATGTTGATCAATCTGGCGCTGAAAATAGGCGACGAAGCAACAAAAAATGCCTTGATGACATATCTTTTTCCGTTTGGCGAAGGTGCAATATCTCCCGAGAGGATACGACGAAGGTTCGCACAAATATTGCGTCAGGAGTGTAGTCTTGAACTGAGCTTCGGTGAATATAGGCATGTCGCGGAACATTGGTCAAGAACTCTCCTTCCACAATGCCCTTCGCAGCTGGCATCTTATTACCCTTATCAGGCTGGACATTCTTTAGAAACATCAGTTCTACGATATGCAATCGAAGAAAACAGTCCTCTTGGGGGCGCACAGCAGGATATTAACATCCAGCTATTTGTCTCAACTGAATGGCATCGTCTTTTTAATTTCAACGATGAACCAATGACGTCAAATACAGCTACGCCCGCAGTATCACATACCGAGCAATTAACTCTGAATCCTTCTTCTCCAGTCCCGAGACTAGAAGTACACACCTTGGTACCTCCACGCAGATTTGAATATGATTCAACGATGCACAAACCAAATATATTTGAGAATAGCCTGGGAGTCACACCGGCGGCTATGGAGCGAGCGCTATCTGGTCTCCGGCAGATGAATCACTGTGTCTCCAATTTTTGGTCAATTGAACAGGCGCAATTGGTTACTTCATCACTTGCGGCAGAGCAAGATGTAGTCGGAGTAATTCCAACCGGTGGGGGCAAGAGTGCAGCCTTTCTGATACCATCAATTTTGAAGGACGGAGTAACAATTGTTGTATTTCCTTTAAACGTTCTTGTCCACCAAGTATTTGAAAAAGCTAGAGATTTGCGCATTCCAGTTAAAGTGTTTAATCCAGAAGCCTCAGCTGAGGAGAATACTGCCTCTTTGATAATCGCTAGTGTCGAGGTATGCGACTCGGCGAGCTTCGTAACATTCCTACTCAAAACCAAAATCAAACGAATCATTATAGACGAAGCCCACCTATGCATTTCGTGGAGCACATGGCGCGAAAAGCTAAAAAATTTAAAAACTATACGTATCTGTGACGCCCCAGTAATACTTCTTACAGCAACGATACCGATAAGGTACTCCAAGAACATCGAGAAATTTTTCCAATTTGAGCCATGTTGGATCCGCGCTAGTTCTAATCGGGAAAATTTAAGGTATTCCGTCCGTAAGTTTGTAAGGCACGAAGACATGAAAGAGGAAATAAGAAATACGATTGTCCGGTTCAGCGAGACCCAAAATCAGAACGCTAGGTGGATAATCTATTGTTCTACAATAAACAAAGTGTTAGATACAAAAGCATATTTAGAAGAAACGACAGATGTTAACATGCTCACTTACCACGCCAGCATGGATAATGACGCTCGCCGAAGCGTCCTACGTCGCTGGGAAAATGGGATGAGCAAAGGTGTAATCGCAACTACTGCCTTTGGATTAGGAGTAGACTACGGAGAGGTGCGGCTTGTTCTAGTTATCGGCGGGTCTAGTTTCTTGGACCTCGTTCAAGAATTTGGTCGAGCTGGCCGTGATGGGAAAGAGTCGGAATGCATTCTTCTTTTCACTAATTCAGATCTTGAGGAGAATCAGCGGCTCATATTACCGAATGATGATACGACGAGGATCGATCAAGATGTCCAACTAGCCCAAAACGACTTTCAAGCACTGCGAACCTATTCTGAGAACGTAAGAGTCTGCCGCAGATGGTTTATCACCGAATATTTGGATGGAGCCAATAAAGCAATGCTTTGTAAAGCATTAAAACGCAATATTGCATGTGATATATGCGAGAGCGCTACCAATAGCGAAGACCAAGAGCTGATGTTGCCACTCGCTGCGACCCCTCTTGAAATACAAGTAGGGCGTATTAGAGCCGTGGAACAAAGGACTAGAATTCTAGAGGATGCGTCATCATTGAAGAGCCTCCTGGAGCGTGTCAAAGGACACTGTCTAATTTGCCTCGTTTCCAGACACGCCTGGATAAAGCATACATCAACTAGCAGGTGTACTACTTATCGGAGGCATTGCTTGCGTTGCTTTTCAGGGCAACATTCGCTAAGTCATTGCCGAATCGGACGGCATCCATCAACTGGATTTTGTGTAAAGTGTTACCTTCCCTCAGAGGCAGGAGAGACGCAGTATCATGATCCGGGTTACTTTGGTAGCACCTGCAATAATGGTTTCGGTGATATCCTGCGGGATATTGCATGGTTACTTTACCATAAACAGGCAGAGCTCATAGCGGAGTATTTTCGCCAAAAGAATTTGGGGAGGAAACCTGGAGAGCAAGATTTCGATACATGGGTTGGGCTTTCTTCACAAAGAAGAGGGATTTCAAATGCTGCCGCGCTGTTTTTGTTTTTTATGCAAGAAAAAATGAAGCCAGGTAATGGATAGGTTTCTCTCCTTGAACATAGTCTCACCTGTTTATTGTGAGGTATCAGATCTTGCAAGAAAACAGGCAACAAAAACAAACAGGAGCAACAGTTTTCTACTTGGCTGTTTAACTTCCCTTGGCGTCTTCCTGTATGCATGTTCAAGAGTTAGGAAGCTACGCTAACCTCAAGTCACACGTTTCACTTCCGCCACATTGCTGACCCAAGTTTTTTCAGAATTGTTACTACCACAAGAAGGGTGATAAGCGCACTCATCATCACTCTGCTAGCTGCTTAGCACTTGGTATAAGTGGAACACACAGTTATACATAGTCGCCGACAAGAGCTTGACAGACTCTAGCCTGGAAATATATGTAAGGATATCCGGTGCATGGGATGGTATTTGTAAATGTGAATTAGCTTATCATACACATGCACTATATAGCTTTACTTACTTTAAACAGCAATAGATTTGCTTATTCCTTGGATTCTCCATCCACTTTTTACCGTATATTTTAGGCTAATAACATCTTTGTATGAAAACTATCGAGCTGCAATTCAGTCTATTATTGTTTCGCCTAATATCATGTTAAATCTGGACTTTCCAAAAACCACCAAATGATAGCTCAAGCGATTCAATTCAAATAGCCTACCTCGAGTCTGGCTATTGCAGGATTAGTTGGCTACTAGAGCCTAGAATTGAGATACTGACAATACGCCTTGATAAGTTTATCGGGTTATTAACAACAAAAGAGTTGGGTGGATTTTTAATAAACTCTCTATTGTCGATATGATTCACAACAAGAAGCGTGAAGTTTTCTGCAACCATGTTTTGATTACTACTTGAAGCTGCTTCCCAATAAGCAAAATTACTTAGGAACGTTTGAGCTACTCTATGCCACATTAATTACTTGCAGCTTTCCATCTGCTTTTAAGTATATATTCTGTATTCATACCATAGCGAGCTCACGTAACGTAATACATATGATTGGCCGGAGAATTAGTAATTCAATTTCGTGCTTCAATAACAAGTTGATTTCGCATTCTAACGCTCAAAATCCATGGTCTCTTATTATGCTAATAGTCCCAACCAAGAATTAGTTTATCTATTTTCAAATATTTTTGAATAACAGGCGCCTGTATTTTTTGGAGCTAGCTCAGCTAATGGTGGACATATGACCATACGCACCTAACGTATATGGTAGATACTACGTACCTTTCACTCTGTGCGCAGCCTTTGTAAACCTTTCGACTTGATCCAGCTTGATCTAAAGCTGGGCCTAGTCCATTCAATTTCCATCTTCGACCTACAATGATGAAATTATCTTAGTAGCGAGTAACTAGACTTATCGACATGGATGTTGTCAAATTTAACATTAAAGTCTTGTCAATATTACTTTTGGCTAGCTGACTCCGTTTTTAAAGTGTACTTTCCTACTATTAAACTCTAAAAGGAGCGACACTTCATGCGCCAGGCCTATGTGGAATATTAACGGAAATCCATGCAGACGGACACTATTCTATCACTTCTTGCTGAACAATTTCAAGATTTGCTTTTGTTAGTGAAACAATGATACTCTAAAGATGAAATGCTGTTGGTAGGCTTTAAGTAGCGAAGGAATAATATTCTCTTTATGATCTATAATTTTCAGTTTGAGACGAAACCACATCATGATTACAAATATATTTGCATAGAAGATATTATGTGTTGTTTCTATGTCCTGCGACTCTGTGAGTACTCCCAGCATATTGTCACTTACTAAACACGTGCCAAAGGACTTCCATATAATATATATATATATATATGTTTTTATGTTCGGCGCCGAATTTCGGACGGTGACAGTCCCGTTTCTATGGTCTTCGCGACACACGTTCGTAAGCTGACGATAATCACTATCCCATAGTACATACTATGATGCGATTCCCATAATATTTTTTTTTTTAATTTAAAAAGGTAAGACATCTCCCATCATTTTTGCACCTAAAATCACTATGAATATTTGTCGCTTATGGCAGACAGTGTGCGCAAATGCCTGCAGCATCGCTTTTCTAAGTCTTCACATCAAATTTCAACAATTTAGCCTAAATGGTTTTTGCTTGCAGCATCGCAAATGAAAGCAAATATTCTACTTCAAATTGGAAGCGTGCAAATGAGAAGATGATTTAACTTAAGCCAAATCAATCAGTGACATATTAGGAAGTTGTGATTCCACTTCCCCGTGTGCTAAAATACCGTATCTGAAAAGAAAATGAACTCGATTATCGCGTTAATTCTGGCTCCTGTAAGGAGTCCTCCTTCTAACAACAATGAATGGTGACCCAGTTCGAATTATCAGTATACCACTGCCAACAAATAGCAAAAATTATATGGACCACCGAAAGTATGTTTCTTTCTTCAGCAAGTAAGCCATATTAGAAGAAGATAAGCTCCTTCACAAAGGCTATATTTCTGGAATTATCAAATTTCTGGAATTATCAAAGCTCTCTTTAGCTTGTAATGAGCACCTTCGCGCTTTTTATTATAAGGGTAAGCACGTTTTCTCGAGTCCTTTAAAGCTGAAGCGCTAACACAGTCAGTCGGTTTAACTTTACGTAGAAACTTGGTATCGCTTGGAAAACCAAAGGTTTGACGAAAAAGGTCCTTTGTACAATAGATGGTTACTATTCATATTCCCAAAATTACTAAATTACTACACAAGGAATTTTTATTGGAGGTATACTCGAAGCTGTTTGTCGTAATTGAAGCATTGACTCATTTCCAAGTTGAAGGAAAGACAGACGCCGCCTAGGTCGTGAAGCATTATCAAAGATCCGAGATCCTGCTGCTGTGTTACGTGAAAAAGACGAGATCTATTCAGCGCTAAGAACGCAGCTCTTACTGAGTTTGAGATAAGAGACTTGGGAACGAAGAAAAGCCTTTAAATTGCAACTGAAAGCTCATCCCATCACTGCAGAAGAAATGTGGAGATTGCCAGAAATGTCTGGAAGATGAAAAATATGTTGTTTTAAAGGCTCAAGGCATTTAAAAACATACATCAGCAACAGGATAGGAAGTCTGATATTGGAATTGAAATGAATTGAAAGGAAGCATTGAAAAGCCAGCATTTCAATGAAAGGTCCAAATAATAACGATAGGGACAATCTTTTAAGTTAATAACTTTTAAAAAGTCCCATTTCTTCCTACAAGTAAAACATTCTAACTAGTTTTTAAATAGCTACACGTTTGTTCAAGCCCGGATAAAACCCCTTCATTCAATCAAAGCTTCTCCATCCAAGTGTTTCTTCGATACGGATGCTTTCATATAAGGGTGCTCCACGCCGGTCACAACTCGAAGTATTCTTCATTTGTATGATAGGAGTCCTGACACAGAAAATTTTGCAAACTGGATATTTTCATACTAGTAAAAAAATCGATAAAAAATGCTCTCGTGTACAGTAAGGTTCCCAGTTTCGCAACACAAAAGCTTTATTCCACTGTCCTTCTCTTGGAGATCAGCCCTTGAAAGAAATGCGGTCGAGGAACGTGCTAATAAAATTGTAAGGCTTGAAGCTTCATTCTTCAAACAACATCTCAACTTCTTAATTAATTAACCTTTCATTGACAGTTTTGCAAACGTAGACTTTCCGGAATTATGGTTGTATGGACTGCGCGCAGTACGATCGCTCATGATGCTGATAGGATATATATGTAAATGCGGCAACATCCACTATGTCACGATATGCAACCAATTCCTGACCTTCATATTCCGAGTGCCAAAATATTTATTATAAGTGGCCTTTTGGTTAATTGTTTATAAGCGTTATTTTCCTTTAGTTTCTAATTCATTCGTGCTCTACCATATGTCACAAACGGATGTCTTAAATGTATATTTTAATTAAGCATTATCTAATGTCGTGCAGTATGAAAGTGGCTTTCCTACTGGGCAAGACGTGATTAGTTTCCATTTGTAGTCAATGCGAATGTATGAGCAATTTACTACCATTTACTCGCAAAACCCAATGCAATTGATCCCATTTTTATCAATTTCCATACCCATCCCAAAGGAAAGCGATAAATTGGCTCACACACCTATGGAATACAATTTTTCAACTTTGGATATTTTCTAAACTTCTGTTTCTCTTTTATGTTTTGCTAGGATATTTAGCATTGTCTTTATTTGTTTTAAATTTCTAATGCCCTAAAACATTTACCTTTTTGAAGCTACTGTCCGGCCATGGTACCCGTCAGAAACTGTCAGTGGGAGGCTTTCATAGGAAAATGATAGAAGAGCCCTAGAACATTTACCTTTTTGAAGCTACTGTCCGGCCATGGTACTCGTAAGAAACTGTCAGTGGGAAGCTTTCATAGGAAAATGATAGAATAGCCCTAAAGCATTTACCTTTTTGAAGCTACTGTCCAGCCATGGTACCCGTCAGAAGTGTCAGTGGGAAGACTTCATATGAAAACGATAAGATAGCCCTAAAACATTTACCTTTTTGAAGCTACTGTCCAGCCATGGTACCCGTCAGAAGTGTCAGTGGGAAGCTTTCATATGAAAATGATAAGATAGCCCTAAAACATTTACCTTTTTAAAGCTACTGTCCAGCCATGGTACCCGTCAGAAGTGTCAGTGGGAAGCTTTCATAGGAAATGATAAAATAGCCCTAAAACATTTACCTTTTTGAAGCTACTTTCGCGCCATGGTACCCGTCAAAAGTGTCAGTGGGAGGTTTTCATTGAAAAAATGTGCAAATTGCCGTGTCAAAAACTACCTCGACACGTCATGACACATGCACCGTCATAGGAAAATGAGGAAAAATGAAATGCTATGGTCAGGGCAGCACATTACATTGAGTATATTGCCTCGTGGATCTTTTTGGAAATTCCTCAAATTAGAATTTAACTTGGCAATAGACTTTCAAACACGATCTTAACTACATTGGAATAATATAATATGTCTTATGAAAATATTCCTTTTAAAACATGCAAGTGGCTTGAACGCAAGTTCCGACCTTCCAAGTGCTATGCTAAACTATTTCATTCAGGATACTGCTGAACTTTGCTATCTAAAGCTACACATCGTTGATTCGATAAGAAAAGTGGAGCTAAAACCAAGCTCACATCACATATCATCTAGATCGAAAGCAATTCATTTACCTTTATTGCTTTTATTGAAAACTATTATCTTATAATTATCCTGATAATGGGATGACAAGCTCATTGTAAAAGCTTACAAGGTTTCTTATAGCACGATACCGCCTTCATATATATTGATGCCCTATTTCCTCCACGCCCTAATTTTTGGTTCTGGAAACAAAATTCGTAGTTGCCTTGCTTATAGCCCTTGCATATTCGGCTGTTCAAATGCAGCAGCGAGCATATCCTGGAAGGCGTGACGCAACATGAACTTTTGACCAATTTACTGGGCATCTTCTACTTTAGTTTACGGTGGTGCTCTCGTATTGCCTTGTTTCATAAAAGTTTTCGGTTGTCGACATACGCCTCTGCTCTTTGGAAGTTTGCTTGTGACAGGTACTCTCAAAGTTGGTTCTTGTTCTTGTTTTGTTTTCTTGCTGTGCTGTGGTTATCCTTTTACAAATTCGTATATTTTCTACGATTTACCCTAATTTTTACAATTTCTCGACCTAATTGAACTAACCTCAGCTGTGGAGTACAATTTTTTAATATGAACATTTTCTTAACTTGTATTCTTCGACTTTGTTTTACTAGGACAATTAGCATTATCATATTTTGTGTTAAATTCTCAAATGCCCTAATTGAACTCGATCAGTCCCTAAATTATTGCCCTAAAAACTTAAAAAATTTAAATTAAATTAAATTTATTTATTATTTTTTTAAAAAAATATATATAAATGTAATTTTTGCCCTAATTTTTATTGGGCTCAGCATTTGCTGTTCTCAGCTGAGCCCACCAAACTATTTGGAAATATACACAGAGAAGATTAGCATGGTGGCCCCAGAGAATGGACGACAATAAAAATCTAGGAAGGTTCCAAATACTCTTTTCCAAGATTGGCGTGATCTTCTTGAAGACTTTAGCATCTTAAGCTCTGCATCCTCACCTAGCGATTCTGGATCGTCTTCCTTGTTCGGCAATGCCAGCGGATTTTGACTTCAATATACGGATATTTTTTAGCAAAGCTCTTTAACTCCTCTTTCCTGGCTACATTTTATCTAGCACTTGTAACAAGTAAACAAGTTTTCTATTTTATTGCTCAATACCCTAATTTAATATGTAATTGATCCTTTAACTTTATGCCCTAATTTTACGAATGCGCTTCTGGATCGTCTTCCTTTTTCGGCAATACCAGCGAATTTTGACTTCAATATACGGATAATTTTTAGCAAAGCTCTTTAGCTCCTTTCCTGGCTACAACTTATCTAGCATTTGTAACAAGTAAACAAGTTTTCTATTTTATTGCTCAATACCCTAATTTAATATGTAATTGATGCCTTAACTTTATGCCCTAATTACACGAATGCGCGTTGAACTTAAGTTGGTAAAGTTCGGAAACATATGGGATAACTGGAAGAAATAAATCACATACTGAAGCTCTGCATCCTCACCAAGCGATTCTGGAGCGTCTTCCTTGTTCGGCAATCCCAGCGGATTTTGACTTCAATATACGGATATTTTTTAGCAAGCTCTTTAGCTCCTCTTTGCTGGCTACAATTTATCTAGTACTTAATAAGTTTTCTAATTTATTGCTCAATACCCTAATTTAATATGTAATTGATGCCTTAACTTTTATGCCCTAATTTAAATGAATGTCGTTGAACTTAAGTTGGTAAAGTTCGGAAACATATGGGATAACTGGAAGAAATAAATCACATACTGATTACATTGAAATTAGTATAAGACCGTCCCCAAACTAACTATGAAGTACCTACCTACTAACAAGGATCTCAATACATACAAAACATGAACTATGTAATGGAAAACAAAATAAATTTATTTTAAAATAAAACTACTTATTTAAAAACTCATACATAACAAGATGCATGTTAAAATATACGAGAAATATATGAGATTGCTTTCCTTCAAACCCATCGTTAAATCTCCGGGAGTTCCTAACTCGGTAAAACACTCATTGTGAGAGAAAAACATAAAACAAGTAATACACAAAATGAATTACAATGAAATAGCAAATTGTAGTTGAATGCATGTACGAATTTGGAGTTGCTGACGCAGAGGAAAATGTGGCAAATATATCGCCAACGATTATATAAGTATTCGTCCTAAAAAGTACCCGTTTATCACCTCTCTTCAGTAACAACGTACAAACACCATAATTTTTTGCCCTAATACTGTCATATTTTTTATTCCTAAAAAATCGGACGCGAATACATTGGATTATACAATTAAAACCTTAATCCATGAGCTTATCTTAAACAAATTCCTCATTTGCAGCGAGTTCTAACAAATCATTTCTAGAACTCGCCATCGTAAACGCAAGGTTTCAGGATACTGCGGAATAATGGCCTCCGCGCTCAAGCCTTCGAATCTTCTTTATAAATACAAAACAGTCCATACAACTCAACCATTTAACACCTGCACTAAACACGCGACAACGTAACATACACTTCCTCCTATTTATCTAATATCGCAACATTACTCGGATCCATAACCCAACCACTTCATTACATGCTAATATTTCCTTAAATATATAATATGCAAAAAGCAAATCTTTCCTTTCAAACAAAATAATTCCGAAGTTAAATTTTAGAACTGTATTTTATTAAACGAGCTTCGCACGTACCTTGGAGTGTTCGTATAAATTCGTAACCGTTGCATCCCAAGTCTTTGTCAGAATTTCATCGATGTCTAATTCCTATTAATCGATATACGGATGCATAATCCAATTTTATCAAATAGAAAATAACCATAGTGTTTTCTTCCCAATGACTGGGGCAACAAATCCTTTCGCAAACATCATTTTCTCCAATTTCATGAACATCAAATATTCTCAACCTTTAATCCATCAAGGCTAACCACATTGCCCAATAAATCCAAGATATGACCCATACCCAAGTGAATTTTGTAGAGATATGAATGAAAAGTAGAAATTGGGCGGATCAAATTGGAGGCATATATATAAGTGCAGTAAAAGGTTAAATATTATTGCGAGAATGATAAATATATGAAAGGATGAAATGTAGAGGGTTTGAGTTCTGGTTTATCTTGTGAGTTGTTTAATTAAAGTTTGCTTGTAATTGTTTTGTTTATGATTGAGAAAGGGTATATTTGAAAAAAAGTAAAAAATGTTAAGATAATAGGTACAGGTTAAGAGTATGAGAAAAAAATGAGCAAGAGTTATTAGTTAGAGTAGATGGTTAGTGAAACTTGGTTACAGCAATTTGCTAAGTGTAAAATAGTTAAAGTAAAGAAGGCTAGAGTAATTGGTTACAGAAAAAGACAAATGTTACAAGGCTAGAATGCGATGGTTAGATTGGTAGAGCAAGATGGTGAGAGCAAGTTGGTGAGAGCAAGTGAGTAGAATAAGAAGATTAGAATAAGTTACTTAAAGTAAGAAGGGATAGAGTAAGAAGGGAGAATGAAATGGTTAGAGTAAAGATGATTAGAAGAAAATGATTAGAATAAGTCGATTATAGTGGAAGAGTACGATGGTCAGAATAAGATGGTTATTGTAAGAAGGTTATTATAAGATGGCAAAAGTAAGAAAGTTAGAGTAAATGGTTAGAGTGATCTGGTAAAAATGAGAGGGTTAGTGTGAGATGGATAGACTAAGAAGGCTAAAGTAAGAGTGAGGTTATTGGAGAAAGATGATAGATAAGATGATTATAGTAAGGTGAAGATAATATGATGATCAGAGAAAGTTGATAGAGTAAGATAATTAGATTGGGAGAGCAAGAAGCTAATATATGACTCATGGAAAGAGTAAGAAAGTTAGGGTAAGACAGTTAAAATGAGATGTTAAAGTGAGATGGAAAGATTGAGAGGGATAGAATAAGGTTATTAGAGTAATATGTATTAAAGTGAGAGGAAAAGAGTAAGATGATTAAAAAACTTGGTAGGATGATTACAAGTTGGTTTAGGAAAGATTGTTGGAGTAAGATGGTTAAGGTAAAAGTTTAGAGTAGGATGATTAGAGAACAATGGTAGAGTAAGATGAATTAGTTTGGTTAGAGTAAGATGAATAATGAAAGTTGGAGAATAAAAGCGATTAGAAAAAGTTGGTTAAGGAAAGATTGTTCGGATATGAAGGTTAGAGTGAGATGGTTGGAGTGAGATGAAGTGAGATGAAATGAGTAAGATGATTAAAGAAAGTGGTAGAGTAAGAATGATTAGAATAAGTTAATTAAGGCAAGATTGTTGGAGTATGAAGGTTAAAGCAAGATGAATAGATAAAAATGGGTGTTAGAGTTAGATGATGAGAGAAAGTTGTTAGCGTAGGAGTGATTAGAATAACTACTTGATTAAGGAAAGAATTGTTGGCGTAGGATTAGGGAAAGTTGGAAGAGTAACTTAAATAAGTTGGAGAGATTGAGATGGATAGAGTAATATGATTAGAGTGAGCTGAATGAGTTAAGATACAATAAGAAGGTTAGAGTGTTAGGAATAGAGTAAGATGATTAGAGAATGTTGCTGGATTAGAATGATTAGAATAAGTTAATTAAGGAAAGATTGATGGAGTAAGAAGGTTCAAGTAAGCTGATTACTACTAAATGATTAAAGTAAGAATATTAGAATAAAAGGATTTTAGTAAGTGCGGATTAAAAGGTGAGAGTAATTTGGTTAGAGATAAATGGTAAAAATAAGAGTGATTATTATAGAAAAGAGTAAGATGTAAAGATAAGTGTGTTAGAGTAAGATGGGAAGATTAAGTAGGTTATTGTAAGTTATTTAGTGTTAGTTGGGTAAATGGTTAGAGTAAGATGATTAGATAAAAATGTGGTAAAGTAAGATGATTAGAATTTATGGTTATGGTTATGGTTATAGTTATGGTTATGGTTATGGTTAGAGTTATGGTTATGGTTATGGTTATGGTTATGGTTATGGTTATGGTTATGGTTATGGTTATGGTTATGGT
>Ga0164242_10003495_pt1 | contig 17905 bp, 9 predicted proteins | sample OricomgcompostMG_FD_108783 | JGI IMG/M metagenome (GOLD analysis project Ga0164242, IMG submission 108783) | Miracle-Growth compost microbial communities from Emeryville, California, USA - Original compost - Miracle growth compost (MG) ... | reverse complement strand
GAAGACGTACCGGCACCTTATCTACGTTGTGCCTACCTGTGCCAACCCGTCCGGTAAGGCCATGACTCTCCGCCGGCGGGAGGGCCTCGTCCAACTAGCCAGGAAACACGACGCCCTCGTTATCTGCGACGACGTTTACGACTTCTTACAATGGACCGTCATTACCCCCTCCGAATCCACGGCCTCGAACCCACCTCCGTCCCCGCTACCCTTCCCCCCCAACACCCCTCTTCCCCGCCTCACCGACATCGACCGCGCGCTCGGCCCCTCGGCGCACGAACTTCCCGACCAGCCGGCCTTCGGCCACGCCGTCAGCAACGGCAGCTTCAGCAAGCTGGTCGGCCCCGGCGTGCGCACCGGGTGGGCAGAGGGCACGCGCGCCTTCGCGCTGGGCCTGTCGACCACGGGGGCGACGCGGTCGGGGGGTGCGCCTTCGCAACTGGTCGCGGCGGCGATCGCGGAGATGATGCGGGCCGGCGACCTCGACGCGCATATCGCGGGGGCGCTGAGGCCGGCGCTGAGGCGCAGGCATGCGGTTGCTGTGGAGGCTGTGGGGAGGGTGTTGGGGAAGTTTGGGGTGCGGGTGAGCGGAGGGGATGGGGACGGGGCGCGGGTGTATGGTGGGTACTTCTTGTGGTTGACGCTGAGGGACGGAGGGCCATGCGCGGCGAAGGTGGCGGAGCGGGCGAAGGAGGAGGAGAACTTGGTTGTGGCGGAGGGTGGGCTGTTTGAGGTGGCCGGGGATGAGGAGGCGGCGAGGTTCCCGATGAATATCAGGTTGTGCTATTCGTGGGAAGACGAAGAGGATATTGTCGAGGGGGTGGAAAGGCTGGGCAAGGTGTTGGAGAGGTTGGAACGCGAACAGGCTACGGGTGAATCACAGGGGACAACTGATGGTCGCGGCAAGGCTGGAGATTTCAGGTCGGAGTATGCATAAGCCAGGGGGAAAGTGAGCTACACCATAACGCCAATATCCAAAGGCTTAGATATTTAAAAGTCCATTACGCCATGGCCAACAGCCCTTTCGTGGTACCAGCTGCTCTAATTCAGTCTCAGCATCAACTGCTCTGGTTTGTTGGATATGAGTGTATCTGCGAACCTAAGTTAGTAAACGCCGAAGATAAACACGACTAGCCAGACATATATCGAAATAGAATACGAGAGAGCCAGATAGGTGACAGAGGAATTTACCTGATCAGCCACCGTTAGCCATTCCTCCATGCTCCTCGCGTACGGATCTGACGCAGCGTCTGCCACCACCTCGTGACCCCACACAACCATCTCCTCAAACTCGGCCTTCGTTTCTAGGGTCCCCGTCGGGACCGCTTCTTCCCCCTCGTTCTCCAAATCGGCCACTTCTACCTCCGGCGGCTGCTGAACGGCCGGGGTGTTTACGTCGCCTTGCTGCACGACGACCCCGCGGTATCCCTCGGGGAGCTTCACCGCCTTGCCGTACAGTTTCCGGCCACGGAAGTACGCAACCTTGGTGCCATCTGAGGGGCTTTCAGTTAAAGGGGTTCCGACCGGCAATATAGAGTCAGTGCGGGTGAGGCAACTCACCTTTCGTTAGGCCGGGGTTCCAGAAAGATTGGGTTGGCTCGACGGGGCCGTCGTATTTCACCTTACAAGGGAGAAGGTGCGGGATCGTTTGTGGGTTCGATGATCCCTTCTTAATATCAAGCATAGGTTGTGACATGTTGAGACTTGAGGTATGGTTGAAATAGAGTCACTTGAGATTCGTGTGGACTCGTCTCGGTGTAAGTCGTTCAGTCTGCTGGGACGACGCGTCGGAACGCGACTTGTATTAACGGGGTTTTAAATGACAACCTCCCCCTGTTAAAGGATTTATGCACATGTATAGTACAGAAATATATTAGTAAGCAATTTCTTTTGAGCGCCCCGTTAGGTGATTACTCTGCCCCTGTCCCGGGGTCTTGGCACAACCAGGCAATGGCTGCGGGGGCCGGGCGGGAGAGTCGAAACTTTTCGGCATGTGTTTGATGTCTGCAGCTACTTAATGGGGTCTTTCCTTTCTCTAGCCCGTCTTGGGTTCCCTATTGCGGCCCAGAGCGGGGAAGTCTGTCCACGCATTCGGACCTCGAGCCAGCCGAGAATCGAGTGGTCCCTGGCAATCTGCGATCAACGGATGGAACCCCACCACACCCTCATCGAAGTCCCAAGAGATCTCTTGTACAACCCCCAAATGTCAGATTGCCACGCGAAAGCTCTTGGCCGGGATCTGGGGTCCTAGGCGAGCTTACGGAAAGGGGTTTGAGCTTAACAAGCTCGCGTGCTAGCTTAGCAGCCTTGAGAAATATGACTCTGCGTGGACCTCAAAATGTTTATTTTACCACTCAGTTTCCGCAGATCCGAGTATCTGTCTGAACTCGAGACGTAACGGACGGCCCATGCCCTCCCCCCTACTTCAGACCCCTGTAGGGCGCCGCACAATCCCGGCACCTCCGTTGGAGGGGTGAAAGCTTAGATGTTTCCCGTGTTGCCGGTGACAATGATGCACATTAACAAAAACCGTTTAGTCCCTCCTTCTCCTCCTCCTACTTGACCCGTAGTTCCGACTGTTTCCTCCTCCTCCTTCTTCTTCCTTCCTTCTTGACAGTCCCCAAGAGCTGTCCGTGACGGTACTCCTTGCACCTGCTTCTCAGTATCTTGTTTCGTAGCTCAGGTTACTCGCCCGACCTCCAACGAGCACAGTGACTATTCTCAATCTAACACCCCTTCGAAACGGTTGACCCAACGCCGGACGTTCCTCGGAGGCTCGGCGCTCGACACGGTGCCATAAGCCATGGTCCCTTCCATTCCGTTGCCGGGCATCGTATCCCGGCCACTTTACCGCAGTACTGCTCTGCTCCGCAGTGGCTTGGGCAGTCTAACCTGGGGTCCCGCTATTTCCGTAGCAAAGCCGGCGATCCTATCCGTATTTTCGTCCATTGAGACGGGGACCCTGCTCCTTGTCGACGAACCCGCCGGGGAACGGCTGGTATTCGGCCAAAAGCTCAAGCCCAGCAAACTCGATAACCTTTCAGCCGACTATGGCTTTGGGGAACTGACAAACGGTGTCAATGGGGTCCGCAAGGCGAGCACAGTCCCCCGCGTCGAGCTGGTGGTCAAGAACGAGGCGTTCTGGATGAGGCTGTTCCTGTTTGCCGATATGGGTTTTGCAGAGGCGTACATGCTCGGCGAGGTTGAATGTGCCGACTTGACGGCTTTCTTCCAGCTCTTCATCTCAAATCGCGACCACATGGGCAATGCGACCACATGGCTGTCGTCCATCTCCGTTGCTGTGGCGGGCGTGGCGCGATCCACGAACACGCTCTCCAACTCCCTGCTGAACACCTCGGCACATTACGATATCAGTAATGATATGTTCGCCGCCTTTCTGTCGCCTGACATGACATACTCATGCCCGGTCTGGAGGTCCACCAAAAGAATTGACCTAGAGGAAGAGTCGCTAGAGGAGGCACAGATGACCAAACTACATCGATTTATTGATGGAGCGCGGATAAAGTCGACAGACCATGTCTTAGAGATCGGAACCGGCTGGGGGTCCTTTGCTATGGAGGCGGTACTTAAGACCGGGTGTCGTGTCACGAGCCTGACATTATCGAAAGAACAGAAGGCACTGGCAGAAGAACGAATCGCCGAAGCCGGCCTTTCCGACCGAATCGAGGTCAAATTGATGGACTATCGCGCTTTGCCAGTTCCGGATACTCCGTACGACAAAATCGTCTCTATCGAGATGTTGGAAGCGGTGGGTCAAGAGTTCCTGGGGACGTATTTCGCATGCATCCACCGTCTATTGAAGAAGGACGGCGGGGTGGCCGTGTTCCAGTGCATCAGCATGCCTGAGGGAAGGCATGCAGCCTATTCCAAGGGGGAGGAGTAAGTCTACCGTTAACCATCTGTTTTCCCGCCATGCTTACGGATCGTTCAGCTTCATCAACCACTATATCTTTCCAGGGGGTTATCTCCCATCCATAACGCAGCTGTTAAATCACATTAGCAAGGAGTCAGAAGGCACCCTCATTGTGGAAAGGGTGGAGAATATCGGCGGCCACTACGCCAGAGCGTTGCGCTTATGGAAAGAGAGTTTCCTCAAGAATTTCCATTCTAGGATCAGGCCATCGCTCAAACAGAAGCACCCAGACATGACAGACGAGGAGATTGAGGTATTCCGGAAGAAGTGGGAGGTGAGGCTGAGCTTACATTGATTAACCAAACTTGGGGTGCGCGTTGCTAACTCCTTGCTCTAGTATTACTTCACATACTGCGAAGCTGGTTTTGTTACCAAGACGTTGGGTGATGTCATCATCACGGTTGGGCGAGAAGGTGCTATAGAGTTGATGGAGGGGATCCCTTTATAACAAACGTACGAGCGGGTTCAGGAACTAGAGCTCCGATAGATCGCGGTATGAGAAGACAGGGAGGAAAACGTCCCGTGATTCCGCCGAGGCTTTCTGGACCGTGAAGGCGTATAGATAGTGCTAATATTAGGAGTTCGTGGTGCTAAGCAGAACGAGGACCCTGGGCCACAGTCCTTTCAATTCCTCCGCTTCTTCTTTCCTTTCTTAGAAGGATGTGATTTTGACTTGCCAGACGCAGCAGGTTCTGGGAAGCGATTTGCATTCTCGACATCAAACCCCGACTTGAAGCGGCGGAGCAGCAGCATCGCAACGCGGGCATCCTCGATGCTCGAGTGTTGGCCCGTCTGGATATCGACACCGAGAATTTCTTTGGCGAGCACCCTTAGCGCCGGTTTTGGGCCATGGCCGTATTTCCTGAAGCCCGAGAACCTGGAAGTGTCCCGTATGAGCTTCGATGGGTGACTTAACAAGAGGATTTGCAGGTCGTGTCGGAGATCGTGGCCGACAAGAATCCTCCCTTCCAGCAGCTTGGCAACCTCTGCCTGGACTTCTTCGAAACTCCTCGCGGTGGCCATATTCTTCGGGCTCACACCGCTCACGAAGGTGCGCCAGTCCGTGACTCGCTCCTTGGGCCGGACGAAGGAATCATAAACCTGGCGACCGTGGAAATCGACAACGCTGACCCTTGCCAGTGCGGACTCGTGGCCACCTTCCCCGATTCCAACCATTTCGCAATCGATGGCAATATATTTGCCAACCTCGATGCCCGGCGCAAGACCCTCGTTAGGTCGGTCAGGTCCGGTCTTGAGCATCGAGTTGTTCTTGATCCCAAGCCCGTACGCCTCAGCTAGATCCTCCGCTGAGATTCCATTGTCCTCGGCCCAGAGGGCAAGAGACGGCGATATCCCTGATTTGCTGACGCTCTCGACTTTGGAACTTTGGGCAACTCCCATCTGTGGGTGGCGTGGTGAGGCTGCCCTCTTGCCTTGCGGTCGTTGAGTAGAGGCAGCCGATTTCTTGAGGACGGTTTTCCGGACAACTTTCTGCCGCTTACTCGGAAAATTCCCCATGTCCTGATTTCCAAGATGGTCCACTTTTCTCTTTCCTTCACCATTCCCTTGAGAAGTGGCATCAGATTTGAGTTGCGCCTGAAGCCTCTTCCAGTTTGATGATAGTTCAGGTGCCATCGTCTAAAGCAAATGGACCTTGAATTGTTACTGTTATCATTCGTACAGCGGCGTCATTGCTGAGAGCAGATTTTATAAGATGATAAACGGAGTTCTCCAGTCCGACGTTGTGAAATTCGCTGGCCTATTGCCGAAATTTTCAAGTGTCGCTCGCTCTCGCCCTGCACGCTTGACTTTTGAGGCCGAAATATAATCGCTATAACCGAGCGTAAAGAGTGGTGGGGGGTTTATCGTTAAATCCGCTTGCTCCCACATTTCTAGCCTTGCATGATTCTATCCAATGACAACGCAGAAAACTTGAGCGATAAGGAACCTTATCGCTTGATCGTCATAAGCCTCGCCCCTCCATGCTAGAACATTTCGTTTGCAAAAGATCAAGCAGCCCCCGTAAACCTTACTTTTTCATCAACCCACCCACGTCGCCATCAATATTTCATCATGGCTCCGAGTGCATCCAATGGCGACGCCGTTGTAGGTTCCGACGGGCCGCGTCAAAAAGGCAAAGCGACGCCCGACACTCTAAAGTGAGCCCACCTTTTTTCCTGCCAATCTGTCACAGTTGCTATTTCCCCATTGCTGTACGCCAACGCTTGCGATCCTCCGGACTAACAGAGTTATTAGAGTAGGATGCATCGCAATGGTTGAGAAGGATGGCCTACCGCGTCGTGCCGAAATTCTCAGCATAAAGGAGACGAGGAGTGGTCGCCAGTTCTACTGCAATTTCGACAACTTCAATAAGCGACTCGACGAATGGGTGCCGCTCGCGCGAATAGATTTCACCCAAGACGTCGACTGGCCAAACCCGGAGAAGGATAAGCAAAAGGATGGCAAGACGAAAAAAGCATCAACTGCGCCGGGAAAGAAAACCCAAGCCGTGAAGAAGACCCAGAAGAGGGTTGGTAAGCGGGAACAGTCTGTAGCGTCTGAAGGGCAGACGCCGCACCCCTGGACGGAATTCGTCGAGTCGCAGCCTCAGATGAAAGGAACGCCAAAGGCTGACAGTGGGGATGACAAGGCGAATGCCAGCCTGGAAATCGGCGCCACACCTGGGATGGGCGTAGATGAGATGGAACTCGATGAAGATGAGATCCCTGCCGGAGTAGCGAAGAAAGATCGAGCTCCTTCCTTTAGTCGAGAGGAGGAAATTGAGAAGCTCAGGACATCGGGTTCGATGACGCAGAACCCCGCTGAGATCTCTCGCATCCGGAACATCTCCAAGGTTGAGTTTGGAAGGTACGTCTTGTTCCCGTGGTACTTCTCGCCGTATCCCGAAGTCTTCGGCCAGGAAGACTGCATCTTCATCTGCGAGTTCTGCTTGAGCTACTACGCCGACTTGAAGTCCTTCTCGCGACATCGACACAAGTGCACGCTGCAGCACCCCCCCGGGAACGAGATCTACCGTGACGATTTCGTCTCCTTCTTCGAGATCGACGGCCGAAGGCAGCGCACATGGTGCCGGAACCTTTGTCTTATCTCCAAGATGTTTCTCGATCACAAGACGTTGTACTACGATGTTGACCCGTTTTTGTTCTACGTCATGACGACCAAGGACGAGAAGGGCAACCATCTCATCGGGTACTTCTCGAAAGAAAAGGAGAGCGCTGACGGCTACAACGTTGCTTGTATCCTGACGCTGCCGCAGTATCAACGGAAAGGCTATGGGCGTCTGTTGATCCAATTCTCCTACGAGCTGTCCCGAATCGAGAGCAAGCTTGGTTCACCCGAGAAGCCGCTGTCCGATCTTGGCCTTTTGAGCTACCGGCAGTATTGGACGGAGAATATCGTCGAGATCCTTGCGGGCTTCAACGAGAGGGATGAGAAGTGCACGATCGAGTACATAGCCTCGGCTCTCGCCATGACAACCCAGGACGTGGAGCACACGTTACAGGCACTTAAGATGCAAGTGTACCATAAGGGGGAACACAAGATTGTTCTCCCCAATACCCTACTCCAGAAGATGGAGAAGGCGAAGCTCAAGCAGAGGCGGGTTATCGAACCAGAACGGATCCAGTGGAAGCCTCCGGTCTTCACCGCGTCAAGCCGGACTTGGGGTTGGTAAGAGTACCGAGGCATCTTGGAGCGTTTATCTTGCCGTCGGCATTGAACTGTGTTTACTGGAGTCTAGGTAGCCATGATTTTATAGCCTTGTTCGTGAATTAATTATTTGTACCAATATATCCCTACGGCTTTCCTCTCAGCACCAAAAGATACCAGGGGGTGGAATGTGAGACCCCCTTGACGATGGTCCGTGCGCATCCTGGCGCGCGCCATCAATCAATTAAGACCCCTGTCTTTTATTGACACGCTAGCAACGCGATTGAACGCGTTTTCTCGCGTTTAATGACAGACCGCTTCTCACCAAATCCACCCCTCACTCGACGACTATTCCTCCAATTCTCGAGATTCCAGTCCGTCTTAGTTGCGACAAACACCAAGCAATTCAAGATGGCAGCAACAATGGCAGCTTCAAGCGACGCCGGGTTCATGATGTCCGATGGCCTCGCAATAGGCTCGGCAACCCCGAGACAACGCCATGTGCCCAGCTCCTCGGCCGGGCGCCCTCGAGCACCACCTTCAGAGAGCCTCGGTGCCCCAAGCGAAGATGAGGGCGAGGGTTTCGAGGACGACCAGATCCCGGGTCGGTCTCGCCCGACAGACGTCTCCAACATTCCCAGAGTCGAGGATAAGATCGGCCTCCTGATCCAGGAGCACTTCGAAAACTTTATTGAAGGGTCAGTGAGATGCGGTAGCTGCTCGCTACACTAGCATATTAACTAAATGCTTCACACAGATTCGCAGAAATTCCTACATCGTCAACGGGCCCAACATCTAGCGCCATCACCACAGACAAGTACTACGTCGCCCAAATCCACGGAATGCGAACATACCAGCTCTCTACCTTCTACGTCGACTACAAACATCTCGCGTCATGGAGCAATGGCAGTCTTGCCGACGCCATCGTCAAGCAGTATTACCGCTTCCTCCCCTTTCTTACTTCGGGTCTGCACAACATGATTGCCAAATACGAACCCCAGTACTTCCGCGAACATCGCCAACCGACGGCCTCGAGCAACCAGACGACCTCGGGCGGCAGTAATGCTGGCTCCGCAAGCCAGTCCGAACTACAGGGCAGCAAGACAGCCAACCAGCAGACAGACAAGCTCTTCTCCATCGCCTTCTACAACCTCCCGCTAGTCAGCCGCGTGCGGTCCCTGCGGGCCAAGAATATCGGGCAGCTGCTAGCCATCAGCGGCACCGTGACGCGCACATCGGAGGTGCGCCCGGAGCTGTCGCTGGCGACCTTCGTGTGTGAGGCTTGCCGTAGCGTGGTGCCCAACGTGGAGCAGACGTTCCGCTACACCGAGCCGACGCAGTGTCCCAACGCGACCTGCCAGAACCGGCAGGCGTGGCAGCTAGACATTAGGAAGAGCACTTTCGTCGACTGGCAGAAGGTGAGGGTGCAGGAAAATAGCAGCGAGATCCCAACGGGGAGCATGCCGAGGACGATGGACGTTATCCTGAGAGGAGAGATTGTCGATCGTGCAAAGGCCGGCGAGAAGTGCATCTTCACCGGCGCGCCGATTGTCGTCCCCGACGTCAGTCAGATGGGCCTACCCGGAATTCGTCCTACTGCCGTGCGAGACGACCGTAGCACCGAGGCTGGGGGGACTGGTGTTAGTGGGTTGAAAGCGATGGGTGTTCGGGACCTCACCTATCGCCTTGCCTTCCTAGCCTGCATGGTGACGCCCGATGTATCGGCCATTGGCGCTTCCGGCGACGCGCAGATCGCAGATATCATCGGTTCGATGGCCCAGACTTCGGGAGTTGAGACTGCTGAGAGCGTCAAGGAGGCTCAAGATGCGGTGCTCTCGTCTTACAGCCAAGCCGAGATCGAAGACCTGCGGCACATGGTTCACAGCGACATGATCTACGGGCGGGTGGTGCAATCCATTGCACCCATGGTCTACGGGCACGAGATCGTCAAGAAGGGCCTGCTTCTTCAGCTCATGTCTGGTGTTGCCAAGACTACTGCTGAAGGCATGGCGCTGCGTGGCGATATCAACATCTGCATCGTAGGCGACCCGTCGACCTCCAAGTCCCAGTTCCTCAAGTACATCTGTAGCTTCGCCCCGCGCGCGGTCTACACCTCCGGAAAGGCGTCGTCTGCGGCCGGTCTCACCTCCGCGGTAGTCAAGGACGAGGAAACGGGCGAGTTCACCATCGAGGCCGGCGCGCTCATGCTTGCGGACAACGGCATCTGCGCGATCGACGAGTTTGATAAGATGGACCTCGTCGACCAGGTCGCCATCCACGAGGCTATGGAACAGCAGACCATCTCGATCGCCAAGGCAGGAATCCAAGCGACACTCAACGCGCGGACGTCGATCCTCGCGGCCGCGAACCCCGTGGGGGGCCGGTACAACCGGAAGACGACGCTGCGTGCGAACATTAACATGAGCGCGCCTATCATGTCGCGTTTCGATCTCTTCTTCGTCATCCTCGACGAGTGCAACGAGCAGGTCGACCGTCACTTGGCAGAGCACATCGTCGGCATCCACCAGCTGCGCGACGCCGCCGTAGAGCCCGAGTTCAGCACTGAGCAGCTGCAGCGATACATCCGATTCGCGCGGACGTTCCGCCCAGAGCTAACTGACGAGGCTAGGGAGGTGCTCGTGCAGCGGTACAAGGAGTTGCGGGCCGACGACGCCCAAGGTGGTGTTGGGCGGAACAGCTACCGTATCACGGTCCGGCAGCTGGAGAGTATGATTCGGCTGTCCGAGGCCATCGCCAAGGTCAACTGCGTCGAGGAGATCATCCCAGAGTTTGTCAACGAGGCCTACCACCTACTGCGCCAAAGCATCATCTCGGTCGAGCACGACGATGTCGACGTCGACGACGAAGAAGAGGTTAATGGCGGAGACCAACCCGAAGACAGTGCCACCCTGCGCCGCGCCGCAGACCGTGTAGCCGGTGTAAATACAGAGGAGGATGAGGACGCGGACTCGCCGATGGCCGATTCGGGCGAGGACGGCGAGCGACAGGCTTCAGCGGCGCCGGCGCAGCGCCCGAAGCAGACTATCGCGTACGACAAGTACATCGGCATCGTCAACATGGTGGTGTCGCATATCGCCGAAGACGAGTCGACGGGTGGCGGCGAGGGGATCGAAGGCGAGGTTCTTATACAGTGGTACCTCGAGCAGAAGGAGGACGAGCTTCAAGGCGAGGAGGACTATAACAACGAGATGGCGCTCGCGAAGAAGGTGTTGAAGAAGATGGTCAAGGTAAGCTTTCCTATTTGCATCATCCTACTTCCCAAACTCCCCACCAGTCTCCCATTTGTTAGGCGAGACAGAAAGCTAACAAGTTATTACCAGGACAATATCCTCATGGCAATTCGCGGCCAAGGAATGGCGCCAGAGGGAGAGGCCGGAGAGGGCAGCTCTGCTCAAGGGGCCGAGATTTTCTATGTTATCCATCCCAATTGCACCGTCGAGGAGGCTGGAGAGCATTGAGAGGTAACATTTCTCGTCAAAATTTGGCTGTCTACATTTGGGTCGGAGGTTTTTCGACAGGTTCCGGTATAAAATACTGTGGGGTAGTCATGGAGTCTGGAGTTGGAAGCAGGATGATAGATGAAGTGCCAGAGTAATGAATGATGGTATGGATCGGAGGAAGAGAGAGTACCAGGGTATATCACCTGTTAACGGGCCAGTATACTCGGCTGATTAAGTACCTAGCTAGCGACTAAGTGTATGACTAGGTAATGTGACCATAAAAGGGGTTTACCCATGAACACGTTACTGACGTTGTTTTGGGCGTTTTCAGTTCCCAGTGATCCTAGAATCATGCCAGATATAGAATCGACAGGTGCGTGATTTGGAAAGCTAACCAGGAGGTAAGCGGATTTGATCTTGTAAGTTTTATTATTATCGTCATAACACTAAGGAAATATCTCGATGCAAGCCTCTGCCGTTCTTTTCCTTAGAATGCCCAATCATCAATCGAAGCACGCAAAGCACAAATCCGATATAGGTTGTCTATTCTCAGCCGGTCTCCCGGCCCTTACAACGGCGGTGCGTTCGGGTCCATCATACACTGGTCGACTCTCATGAGTTGCTTCCCCGTAGCCTTTGCCAGCTGGATGAATTGCCGCAGGTAGCCAACCGTGCTCGGGTACAAGTAGTGCATAACGACGAGGTTTCCGCCCTTGGCGACGTCGCGCTTGAAGGCGTCCAGCTGCTTCTCGGGCGTGTCGGTCTCGGCCCACAGCCAGTCCTCGACGTCGATGTTCCACTGGATAATGTAGGGGTTGTCCGTACCGAGGGCACGGGCAAGACGCTGCCTCATGCGTGCGCCCTCTGTGCCGAACGGCGGTCGGAAATAGGGCGTGTGCATGCCGTTGAACACCTGCTTTACGGCGCCGATGTCGTTGTTGTACTCCCAGTCGATGGAAGCGTAGTCCGGCAGGCCCTCCATCTTGGGGTGCGTGTAGCTGTGCATGGCAATCTGGTGGCCCCGCTTCTGCATGTCCAGGTACACGTTCGACAGGTTCGTCGTCGGGTCGAGCAGCGGCAGGCCGACGGTGAAGAAGGTCACGGTGATGTTTTCGCTCTTCACGATATCCATCACCTGCTGCGCGAGCTCGGGCTCGCCATCGTCGATGGCGAAGGCAAACGAGTTTGGCCGCTTGCAGGCGAAGACGAGGTTTCCGGACGGCAGCTTTTCGGGAATCTTTACAGTAGCGGGAATGGAATCGACAACCTCAACCCTGTGGAAGGTTGTAGAGTCTGGAGTGTAGAACCCCTTGAAGGCGAAGCCGATGACCCGCTCCAGGTTAACCTTGAAATGGGATATCGGCACGTAAATGTCGGTGGCGGTCGCGTATCGCGCGGCCTCGATGGAGTCCCAAGTCTCTGGGTAGGGGGCGATCGTGTTGTTACACTTCTCGTTGTGCTGCTGGAGGGCGATGGAGAACTTATTGCTGCCGGTATAGGATATGTGAAGGTAAGAATTCGCCCACTGGCGGAAGTCGACGCACGTCTCGGCAAGTTGGGTGTTCCAGGCCAGGTCGGAGTCGTTCGTGCTAATGGTCATGCTGTTGGTGCCGAAGGTGGTGAGGAGGCCGTCGTCCGGCCCGTGCCACTGTCCGAGAGCGTTTTGATCCACCTTGCCAAACCCGTCGACAAGGAATTGCGCGGCAGTCGAAGACGGCGCCCTAACTGTAGTGACAGCCGTGGTCGCAGGGGGCGGAGCGGGGAGGACGTATTCCGAGGCCGTGTCGCCGCAGTAGAACGACATTGGTCCGAAAATGACGGGCCTATTGAGAGTGGAGAAGTAGATCATCTCCACCTTCGTGGTGTCGATTCCCCCGAAGGCTGTAAAGGGGAACCAGTATAGGCGTTCCGTACCGTCAAAGACCCAGTTAAGCTGGGCCGTAGTCCGGGTCGTCTGCGCGCTCGTCTGCCCACCGCACTCATCAACCGAGGTCATGGTCACTGTAAATGAAGTCCCCGCGGAAGCTCTAATGCGGAACGAAATTCCGCCGTAGGTAGTATCGGCGTCGACACAACCGAACTGGCTGTAGAAGTAGGAGTCGGTGTCCTTGGGGGTCAGCATAACGCGATTGCTGTCCACGACGATAGATTGCATAGATCCATCATCGCTGCTGGCTTCCTGCATCCCGTTGTAGTTAAGGAAAGTTAACCGGGATTGCGACACCCAGTCATCGATGAGAAGATTCTTGCATTCGGAGGACGTCGGTTCAGTTGTCGTCGACGTTGGCGTCGGAGGGGTAGTTGTAACTATCTGGTGTTAATATTTGCTTCTATGAGGGAGGGGTTGAGGGCAATATATCTCGCAAAGGCGTCACTTACCACCAGTGGGAATGTCAGGACCACAGACAAGCCTGACGTTTCCGAGAGTCCACGCAACCAGGTCGGCCGAGGAGAACTGCGACCAGACAATGCCCACAATAGCATCCAGGTTCGCCTCCGCTCCGAACGCGCTCAGGGACAGGGTATATTCCTGGGAGGAACCGGAAAGTTCGCTGATGAAGCTGTAGGTGCTCGTAAAGTTTTCGTCCGCACATGTCTGCTTTGTCTGTAATTCCAACGCAACCGATGCGTTGGAGGGGCCTTGTATGGTGAAGGAAATGGCGTTGTAGCCCTGGGTCCTCGCGGTCAAGCACTCGAACGATTCGTACCAATACGAGTCGGCGGTCTTGGGAACGAACACGATCGCGCCGTCGTTGCCCGGAGCTACAATTACCATGGTTCCATCATCTTTTGGCAATTACAGTCAGAATTTGCCTTCATAAACGACCAGACGATGCCTCGAGAACAACCTACCGCCGATGGCAGAGCCCAGCTTGTTCGTGGAGTTGTTGACGGAGGAGAAGTCGTCCACGAGGAGATCGGTGGTGCAGGCGGCAGCGCTTGCTGTGGTTGCGCCCAGGAGGGCAGCCAGCCAGGCGGCACGGCCGTAGGACAACATCACGAACAATTGCAAGGGATCATGAAGGAGAAGAACGGGACTTCTTCTTGTACAGCTTGTACAAGCGAGCGTGCCAGTTCCAGGCGACAAGAATATATAAAGCAGACCGGAACCGGAATGTGGAGGGGAAAGAAGAAGAAAGTGTAAGGCAAGGTTCCCAAGGCCTGGGCAGGAAGTCTTGGAGGACGTAATTCCGGGACACAATATGGACGGATGTCAACAAGTAGTGGACTTACGTTACCTGAGCCGGCGACAAGATGGCAAGACGGAGGCGGGCACTTTGCGATTCCATGGCACGGGGGTGAGAGAAGAGACAAAGATCGACAAAAACGGCAAAGGAATGTGGGATGGGACGTCAACGGCGGTGGAACTTGAACATTGGCAAAATATCCAAAGTGGCTCCAGGACACCCAGAACAGAGAGGCTGACGAGCGTTGTTGAAGGGTTCAAGGATGGTTGTATAAAGCTGCAATTTAGGAGGGACGTTGGCGAGAAAGGGGCTAAATTCGATTGGAATAAGCCGAGCCCTCCGATTGGCACATCTCCCCGAGCAGGGACCCGCAAACTGCCCGAAGCAGGATGGGTCGGCATCCAGTTAAACGGAGATCCGACGATCTGGTCGATTCCCTCGGCAAACGTTCTTAGTGCGCTGGTTATTGAACGACACGCAGCCCCTTCGCCTCAACTTTAGACGATGCCAGATAGATGGCCGACAGCGGGAACACACACACCCAGGGCTAGCCTCTTCCTCCCTTAGGCGGCTTCGTCCCAGAGTGGGGGCATTACTTTGGAGGCACGCGCGAAGTGCTCCCTCGCTTCCTCCAACCTACTATCCTACTCGAACTACCTGCCCTACCTACAACATATATGCCTTTCTTCTCTAAACAAGGGAGCAGCAGCAGTGGTAGTCGTAGTAGTAGTGGGATTCATATATATGTGTGTGTGGGTTGCAGCTTTGCAAGTGCAACGTGCTCAACAGTGCAACGGTTCATTCGTACCACAAGCAACATCGCAGGTTCTCCACGGTTGGCATGCTAGCCTCGTCCTGCACGGAACAAAGGGCCGGGGATCCAGGGACGGGCGAGAAGAAAGGATCTGCATGGGAATAAGATTCGAGAACCAAGAGCCATTTGGACAAACCCGATCACCGTCATGAAAACGGGCGCGAGAGGCTTGGCCCCGTCTGCTGTGGTTGCACTCCTTTGTCGCAGTACCAGCATCTCCGACAGAGTCAGGTTGGAAGCTGAGTGGAAAACTTCGAAGGCCTAATTAATGCCGATGCGGAGAAGGCTCGGCACATCAGAAGTATATTAATAAAGTTCCTTTATGCGTAGAGCAAGAGGCCGCCGCAGTCGCATTGAATTGGGGAGGGGGGGAAACGAAAGTCTTGGCGAATCCCTGCTCGCGGTCCGCACCTCTGCAGGAACATCTATGTTTCATGCCAAGAAAGGTGTCGTCGTCAAAAAAACGCAATATCGAGGACCGTCAAACTGAGTGCGTAAGCAAAAATCGGCATTCCTAGAGTGGTGGAGTCGCGGGGACGGCTGGGGTTATATGGTCTATACCTTGCGCCCACACCCCAACGTCATATATATATATACGGGCGCATTCGCTATGTGTGCTCTGGAGGCGACAGGATCCCCCCATCACACGTTGCAGTGCTTACTTGAAGATCACTTCTCTCCCTCAGGAATTTTGTGCAGAGGCCTTGTGCGGCCGCGATGAGTTGCAGGGCGATCCTCCATCCCATGAGGAAATACCGTATTCGTTAGCCAACACCATATCATTCATACAGCTACGGCAGGGGCCTATTGGCATGGCAAATAGCGATTCAGCCGAAAGGGAGTGGATAATCCACACTCATGATGACACGAACTCTTGGGAGCCACGGCGCAGTGCGACCTGCGAAATTCGGGGTATGCACTCTGGTCAAATTGCAATCCTCGGTAACAAGAGACAGGCCGCACTTACAGACCAAGTGCCGGTGCTTCTCCAGGATCTGCCTCTTCCTCGGTCGTCGAGTTTTGTGCCATCCCCGGTGCAGTCCGAGCCCTGACGATCATTGGCGAATAGGTTGATCGTGGATGAATTACGCTTGGCCTGCCTTGGCCGCCTGGCCTGCCTAGATCGCCTATATCATACTCGCTTTAAGGTAACAAAAACAATTATCCCCTGCCGTTTCCCTATGGTGCCCGTTGTTCTCCCGGTCCTTGTCCCGCGGGTCTAGACTCCTGCAAAGCAACTATCTGCCTTATAGCTGTCTCGGCATAGCTGCCATGAACCACAGTTTCGGACTCCAAGTTTTCCTTGGCAGGTACATCGTCAGATAAAACGCGTGTTCGTGTCAAGTGACAAATTGGCTGCTAGCGAGCGGTTATAGGCTCAATTGGATTTGAACAAGAGGTGCGTTTCCTTCATCTGAACCGGAGGGGACTGACTACCGCCAAGGAGGAAGCCGTCCCACGAATGGGCAAGTAGGATCATACCTTCTTGTTCAGTTGGCCTCCCGGGTATCACAAACCGTCCTCGGGATTCATAATCGACGTGGTCAGGGGCTATTATGTGCCAAGGCTGCAATGGTCGGGTCACGCCAATTTTTGATATGCGGGATATTGAGGTGAGAGCCTCCATGCCGGGGTAACGATCGACAAAACCTGGTTGGAGGCTGGTTCGTAAAGTCAGTCAGTCTGTTTTTCGACATCCTTTTGCTAGACATGGGATGATGAAATGGGGTCGTTGAGGCACGTAATCACGTTTGCCTGAGCTGGTCTCCTAGATGTAATGCCTCGTAGCAACGAGTTAAACCGTCCGTTCAACCCCTATCTCTTTTCTGTCACGGAGCTACTGCTCGTAATCCTCCAGATACAACTTCACGGGGAGTTAATAATAGCTGGAATGTCCCTGCCAAGATAAACAGGGTCCTTGAACCTGGGGAAACTCTGACGATCACATGAAGCCGCATTGGCTGGCCCTTAAGAAACCAACCCCACCACATCCCTCGACGAAACTACGCCGCGGCCCGCGGCCTGGCCTCGGAGATGTAAAGAACACAGATAACCAACTACCGTCTCAACAGCCGGTGGTGAGAGGGATAATTGCAATTCCAACATACACGCACCATTGATAGACTTGCACGGCACATGACGCAACGTTACGGGATGCTGGTCGACCCTGGAGGATCATCACCACCGCACACCCTTACCTGTCTCCACGTGAACGTACCCCTGAGACGCACGGCGACCATGACATCATCCCGTAGACAACCCCAGGCATGCGGGAGGTTTGAATGGGTATCCCTTTTCTAGGTGAGTTAAATATACGTCTATCCGGCTCGCCTCCCCTCCTCCCCGCAGGGCTGATCGGAACTCGGCAGTCTCTCAGATCTCCCTACACCACCTGGCTAGGACGGCATTCAACTTGACCGAGGCAGGAATCTCCTCTAGCGCGACGTCCACCTTCCACATCTTGGACTCCAGTCCCGCCCCGCCCCCCCTCCCCATCATACTCGCCGGAACCAGCAGGCCGAGGGTAACGAGGCGCTCCCACGCCACGCCGGCGACGCCGCGGCCCCAAACCCTGGCCCCGCCGCCCAGGGTCAGGAGGCCCGAGCTGGCCGACGCGACTCTCTGCCTGCCCATGAGGGAGGCGTACTCGTCGTAGGCCATGGCGAAATTGACCGTGTCGGTGTGCGCCACAATGTCGAGCCGCGCCGCCGCTACGAGCATGGAGAGGTCCAGGTCCGAGAGGGATTCGAGGAGGTGCAGCTTGGAGTCTGGCTCGTCGGTAGGGATGATGTGGGGTCGTCGACTGGTGCTAAAGTGGAGTCTGGGGGACGGTGAGCTG
>Ga0164242_10003494_pt1 | contig 17906 bp, 18 predicted proteins | sample OricomgcompostMG_FD_108783 | JGI IMG/M metagenome (GOLD analysis project Ga0164242, IMG submission 108783) | Miracle-Growth compost microbial communities from Emeryville, California, USA - Original compost - Miracle growth compost (MG) ... | reverse complement strand
GTCGAGGTGGTCCGGATGACGTTGACGTCGATCAGGCTCAGCGGCCTACCGAGGTCGCCGTCGACCACGCCCATGCCGCAGCGGGTCAGACCCGGGTCGATCCCGAGAACACGCATCGCCGCCTCCCTTCGAACGTCTGTTCGCAGACTATCGGTCGGCTGCGTCGCTGGGTGACCGACACGCCCCGCGAGGGCGAGTCACTCCTCGTCGAGCTCCTCGAGAACCTCGTCCGGGATGTCGGCGTTGCTGAAGACGTTCTGCACGTCGTCGAGGTCGTCGATCGCGTCGACGAGCTTCATCACCTTGCCGGCGGTGGTGGCATCGGCGACCGGGATCTCGAGGCTCGCGACGAACTCGACGTCAGCGGACTCGTAGTCGAGGCCGGCTTCCTGCACCGCCGTACGGACGGCGACGAGGTCGGTGGCCTCGGAGACGACCTGCCAGGCCTCGCCAAGATCGTTGACGTCCTCGGCACCGGCGTCGAGCGTGGCCTCGAGGACAGCGTCCTCGTCGACCTCCTTGCCCTCCTGGGCCTTGTTGAGGACGACGATGCCCTTGCGGTTGAAGAGCCGGCTGACCGAGCCCGGGTCGGCCATGGTGCCGCCGTTGCGGGTCACGGCGGTGCGGACCTCCATCGCGGCACGGTTCTTGTTGTCGGTCAGACACTCGACCAGCAGCGCGACTCCGCTGGGGCCGTAGACCTCGTACATGATCGTCGTGTAATCGACGGCGCCACCGTCGAGGCCACCGCCGCGCTTGCGGGCGCGCTCGATGTTGTCGTTGGGGACTGACTGCTTCTTCGCCTTGTAGATCGCGTCGAAGAGGGTGGGGTTGCCGGAGGGGTCGGGACCACCCATCTTGGCCGCGATCTCGATGTTCTTGATGAGCTTCGCCCAGAGCTTGCTGCGCTTGGCGTCGATCGCGGCCTTCTTGTGCTTGGTCGTCGCCCATTTGGAGTGGCCAGACATAGTCCCTACTTCAGCGTTGTGCCTAGATGTTCTGCGTTTGGGGTCGCCCGATCTTACCGAGCGTCGACCAGCTCCACGAACAGGCCATGCACGCGGGCGTCCCCGCCGACCTCGGGATGGAAGCTCGTCGCCAGCAGGTGTCCCTGCCGCACGGCGACGGGGTGGTCGGCCGCGGTGGCCAGCACCTCCACGCCCTCCCCGACCTGCTCGACCCAGGGCGCGCGGATGAAGACGCCGTGGACGGGCTCGTCCAGTCCCTGTACGTCGATGCTGCCCTCGAAGGAGTCGACCTGCCGACCGAAGGCGTTGCGGCGCACCGTGATGTCGAGACCTCCGATCGTCTCCTGACCCTCGACACCGTCCACGATGCGGTCTGCCAGCATGATCATTCCGGCGCAGGTCCCGAACGCGGGCATGCCACCGTGGACGCGCTCGCGCAGCGGCTCGAGCAACCCGAAGATACGGGCCAGCTTGATCATCGTGGTCGACTCGCCGCCCGGGATCACGAGGCCGTCGCAGCGCTCCAGCTCCTCCGGCCGACGTACGCCGAAGGACTCGACGCCGAGACTGGTCAGACTCGCGACGTGCTCTCGCACGTCGCCTTGCAGGGCGAGGACTCCGATACGCACCGCAGAACGGTAGCGGGCGAGTGATCGGCTATGAGCACGAGGCCAGCCCCAGCGAACCCACGGAGAGGGCGATCGTGACGTTCTTGCTGGTGGTCGAGGGCGCCGACGTCCATTGGTAGAGCACCGTCTCGACAGTGATCGTGTAGGTGCCCGCGGCCGAGAGCAGCCCCGAGTTGAACGTGGCGGAGGTCGCGCCGGTGACGTCTTGGGTCAAGGTTGCGCCGTTCACTAGGGCGCCGCCGGAGATGATCAATCGGTAGTTGCCGATGTTCGGCCCGCTGGTCGGAGCGGTCCACGAGATCTTGGGGTTCTGCAGCACCTGGTTGGTGCATTGCACGTTCGTCGGCGGCTGCAGTGTCGCCGCCGTGACACTGTTCGTCACCGTCGCCGACTTGCTCCACCACGCATAGGCGGGAACGGCGCCGACCGCGAGCAGCACCAGGACCGTCGCGACGATCACTATCGACCGGCGGCGAGACCGTGCCCGGAAGACGCCGGCGCCCTCGGTAATCGCGCGCGCTGACCGATGCTCTCGGCGTTGCTCGCGACGCACCCGGCCCACCATCCGCCCGCGCCGTACAGCACTCATGGTTGCGCCACCTGCCTGCCGACGAACTGCACGTTCACGGTGCTCGACTGACCCTGCAGCGCGCTCGGTGCGCTGGTCGGAAGGGCCGCCTGGACGCAGATCGTCGACGTGGACGGCGACCCGGCATAGGGACCGGTCGACGGCTGCAGCGCCGCTCGGTCGGGCGCAGCCGTGCCGTAGGCGATCAGTGCACCGGGCGATGCGCTCGGGAGCGCCGTCGCGCTCGGGGGCAGCTGGGCGCCAGAGCAGGTCGCCGATGGGAACGAGCCGGTGACACTGCTGGCGTTCGTCACCTTGACGACCAGCCCGGACCCGAGGGCCCCGGTGGCCCAGCCGTTGGCGTAGAACGACAGTGCCAGCGAGCCGACGTTCGCGATCTGGTAGACCTGAGCGACTGAGGCTCCCGGGTAGAGCTGGGACGTGCTCAGCGAGACCGATCCGCTCTGTGCGGTAGTCATGTCGAGGTGGCCCACCTTCAATGACTGGGTATTGCTCACCGACTGGCTCGCGGTCCAGTAGGACCATGCTGGGGCCGCGCCGAGCAGGCATGCGACCACCACCGCGAACAGCACCTTCGCCCTGAGGCTGAAACCCCTAAGACGCTTCAGCATCGCGCTGCCTCCTGCGTGCCAGTACGACGATGACCAAGCCGCCCCCGAGGGAGAGCAGCCCGAGACCGACAGCCCAGCGGATCTCGGGCGCGCCGGTGTTGGGCAACAGGCCGCCCCCGTGCCCAGCGCTGCTGCCGGCCGGGGTCCCTGAGCCGCCGTGGGTGTCCGGCGACGGGCCGTTGATCTCGGTCAGTGTGACGCGGAAGTCGATCGGGAACTCCTTGGTCTCGCTCTGGTTCGTCGACGACGGCCGGAAGGTGGCAGTCACCGCGACGTCCGCGTGTCGACCGTCGGCCAGCTGCGAGCCGCCGAGCGGCAACCAGTCCTGCCCCGGGGTCAGCGTCACGGGCTGTCCGCCGTCGACGGTCGCCGTCAGGACGACGTCGTCCGGACCGACCAGACCGTTCGGTGGCAGGTCGTAGTCGACCGCCAGCCGGGCTGCGTCCCCGCCGTTGTTGCGGACGTAGAGGTGTTCGGTGTCATGGTCACCGGGCACCCAGACCCTGATGCCGTTGGTCTGGTCGAACAGCGTTCCACTGAGCTGGGTGCTCCAGGTGGTGTCATCCCAGCTCAGCTGCAGCTTGCCGGAACCGGAATCGGCTCTCGCCGGCGTGGCCAGTGTGATCGCGAAGCAGAGTGTCGTGACGAGCATGCCGAGGAGCCTCATCGTCCTCATACGCTCACCTTCCGATCCTGCTTGCCCGCTCTGCGGCGCCCGGCGGCATCCTGACGCCTCCGGCGCCGATCACGCACGGATCCCAGGAACATCACCGACGCATAGCCGAGCAACAGCACCACCGCGCCGTCGACGAGACGCTGGTGCTGCCGGCCTGTGAAGAGGACATTGAGCCGTCCGATGAGGGGCACCGCGTACCAGAGCCTGCCTCGGATCTGCACCGGTTTGACCCACGGGTCGTCAGCAACGTTGTTGGCGTCCCCCTTGGTCTGAAAAGTGCGGTCACCGGCCAGCGACGTGTCGATGGCGACGATGCGGTGGGTGACCACCTCGGGCTGCCCCGAGTGCAACTGATAGGTCACCACATCCCCGGTCTGCAGCTTGTCGGTGTCGATCGGCTTGGCGACGACCAGGGTGCCCGGTGGATAGTGGGGCCGCATCGATCCGGTGAGGATCGTGTACGGCGTCGCGCCGCCGACGCGCGGAATCACCACCGCCAGCGCGACCACGGCGACCACCAGCACGATCACGGACCAGGCAACTACCTGGCCGATGAAGCCGAACGCGCGCCTCATGGGTGCCTCTGGACCGCTGTGAGCCGTAGCTGACTCGCCCACTGTTGGCTGGTGTCGACCGTGGGGTTCGACTGGTCGCTGTTCGGGATCGAGATCGCGAAGGTCACCGACACCGTCGCACCGTTGTCCGACGCGGCAAAGGTGGAGCGGGTCTGAGCGACACCAGCGTTAGGACCCGACGCCGCCGTGATAGTCATGACCGGGTAGGTGGTGCCTGGCGAACCGTCGGTGCGCCCCGTCGTACCGTCGAGCGTCAGCGGGCTGGTGGGCGCATTGGCAGGCTCTCCGTCGACCTGGACGGTCCCCGCTACGTGATCGCCCGCGAGGGTCAGCTTCGACGTACATGTCAGCGTCAGCACGTCGTTGGGCTGGAGCGGTTGGTTGGTGTACGCCGTCGGGTCCGGTGACGGCTTACCGCCCACGATGCCGCCTGTCTGGATCAGCTGCCATGAGCCGCAGGACGGCGCACTGAGCGCGATCGACCCGGCCGTCTGCGAGCCAGCCGTGACCGAGCGTGCCGACGTCCAGTAGGCGAACGACCCACGCCCTCCCAACAACAGCACGCCGACCACCGCGACGACGACCGCCCCGACGACCGCGCGCGGCAGGCGTCGGGAGGTCGTCGCGCGGTGGCGCGGCGTGCTCCGAGAGGACATCAGTGGTGGGCTCAGACCGTGGCGATCAGGGGGTGACGCCGCTGCCGTTGTGGGTCTGGACCGCTACCACGTTGATCGTGTCGAGCGTCGCGGTCTGCACGCTGGACGCGGTCGACTGCGTCGAGTTGTCGGCGCCCGTCGTCGCATCCGGCGTGGACACAGGTCCGCCGTACGGGAACTTCACGTCGATCGTGAAGGCGACCGGACCGCTGGCGGTCACCGGGCCGGTCGGGCTCGTCTGTGTTGCTGACACCTGGAGCGCGGTGGCCAAAGACGCCGAGGATGACGCCGCCCACTTCGCCTGGTCGACCGTCACGGTCGCACCGATGTGGTCGCCGACGAGCGTCAGCGTGCCGGTGCACGTCTTCTGCACCTCGTCGCCCGGAACGATCGCGGTCACGGGCGAGGTGGGCGTGCCGGCGTCGGCACCGCCGTAGGCCCAGTCGCCGCAGCTGACGGCGCTGAGCGTGATGGAGCCAGACGTGAGCGAGCCACCGGCGGCAGTCTGACTGGATGTCCAGTACGCGAGCGATCCGGCCCCGCCCAGCAGCAGCACCGCAGCAGCACCGGCGGCGAGCGCGCCCTTCGTCGTCTTCTTCATGGTCTTCCCCTCGTGTGTAGATGACCGGGAAGCGGACAGGGCAATTGACCAGACCGCTTGGTCAGTACTGATGAGACGAGCGAACACCCGTGAAGTGACGCGGGTAAATCGGAATCCTTAGAAATTATTCCCGTGACGCAGGCCACACCGCTCAGACGGGCGGTGTGGCCTGGACGATCGGCTACCGCGCGGGGAAGACGAACCGGCCGCCCGCTCAGGAGAGCGGACGGCCGGAAAGGCTCAACGACGAAGCAGGGATCACCAGCCGCGCTCGGCCAGCCGGTGCGGCTGCGGGATCTCCTCGACGTTGATGCCGACCATCGCCTCGCCCAGGCCGCGCGAGACCTTGGCGACCACGTCGGGGTCGTCGAAGAAGGTGGTCGCCTTGACGATCGCCTCGGCGCGCTGGGCCGGGTTGCCGGACTTGAAGATGCCGGAGCCGACGAAGACGCCCTCGGCGCCGAGCTGCATCATCATCGCAGCGTCCGCCGGGGTGGCGATGCCGCCGGCGGTGAACAGCACGACCGGCAGCTTGCCGGTCTCGGCGATCTCCTTGACCAGGTCGTAGGGGGCCTGCAGCTCCTTGGCCGCGACGTACAGCTCGTCCTTCGACAGGCCGCCGAGGCGACGGATCTCCTTGCGGATCGTGCGCATGTGGGTGACAGCGTTCGAGACATCACCGGTACCGGCCTCGCCCTTGGAGCGGATCATCGCCGCACCCTCGGTGATGCGACGCAGCGCCTCGCCCAGGTTGGTCGCCCCGCACACGAAGGGAGCGGTGAACTCCCACTTGTCGATGTGGTTCTCGTAGTCGGCCGGGGTGAGCACCTCGGACTCGTCGATGTAGTCGACGCCGAGCGACTGCAGCACCTGCGCCTCGGCGAAGTGACCGATGCGGGCCTTGGCCATCACCGGGATCGAGACGGTCGCGATGATGCCGTCGATCATGTCCGGGTCGGACATGCGGGACACGCCGCCCTGCGCTCGGATGTCGGCGGGCACACGCTCGAGCGCCATCACGGCGACGGCGCCCGCGTCCTCTGCGATCTTCGCCTGCTCAGGAGTGACGACGTCCATGATGACGCCGCCCTTGAGCATCTCGGCCATGCCGCGCTTGACGGGGGTCGTTCCAGTGGTGCCAGGGGTGCCTTCAGCCATGACTCAATCCTAGGGCGCTTTACCCGCAACCCGGTCCTCGGGCTAGGGCTGCGGATTGCCCGCCGCCAGCGCCTGCTGGCGCACGACCCAGATCCGCTGCCCCACCGTGATCGTCGAGGCAACAGCGAGCGCCCAGAGGGTGATCTTCATCAGCCAGTGGGCCCACGACCAGCCGAAGTCGGCGAACATGCCGCTGAGGCCGGTCATCACCAGGATCGAGACGAGCCGGTCGGCGCGCTCGGCGATGCCGACCTTCGCCTGGAAGCCCAGGGTCTCGGCGCGGGAACGCGCGTAGGAGGTGACCGAGCCCATCGACAGACAGATCAAGGAGAGCCACAGATAGAGCCGGCTGTCACCCGGGCCGGCGAAGTAGAGCGCCAGGCCGCCGAAGATCGCGGCGTCGCCGATCCGGTCGAGCGTGGAGTCCAGGAAGGCCCCGAACTTGCTCGTCGTACCGGCCGTGCGCGACATGTAGCCGTCGACCAGGTCGCTGAAGACGAAGCAGGTGATGAAGATGACGCCGCCGAGAAGGTGGCCACGGGGGAAGAACGCCAGTGCGCCGACGACGACACCGATCGTCCCGATCAGGGTGACCACGTCGGCGCTGATGCCAAGACGGATGAGCAGGTGGGCGATAGGCGCGAGGACCTTGGTCCAGAAGGCGCGGAAACGTTCGAGCATGGCGGGCAGCAGGCTACCGGGCACCGCCCGTCATGTCCCCCTCACAGGCCCACCGTGGGTCAACGGTGCGACCAAGCACGTTCCGGAACGACCACCATCCGGATCTGCGCGGGTCACGGTCAGTCCGCACGCAACTCGACCGTCTCGGCGGCGAGCAGGACCGCCCCGACGATGCTGGCACGCTCCCCGAGCTCGCTAGCGAGGAGAGGGGTCATAGCGACGGTGTCGAGAGCGTGTCGACGAAGCCCTATGCGGGTTGAGGCGAGCAGAAGATCGCCCGCGCGGGCCATGTCTCCGCCGACGACCACGACCTCCGGGTTGAGCAGATTGACCACGCCGGCGATCCCCCAGCCGAGGTGGAGGCCGGCATCCTCGAAGGCTCGATGAGCCGCGACATTTCCGTCCTGAGCAGCCTGGACGACCGCGTCTAGATCGGCGCCCGGCAGTTGGCCCGACGTCATCGCCAAGAGGTTACCGACCGAGATGTAGGCCTCCAGGCACCCGCGACTGCCACAGCGGCAGGTTGGTCCCTGTTCGTCGAGCGTGAGGTGGCCGAGCTCTCCGGCGGTCCCGTCGGATCCGCTGAAGATCTGGTTGTCGATGATGATGCCGGCCCCCACGCCGGAAGAGACCTTGACGAAGACCGAGCTCTCGTGGCCCTGGGCGACGCCATGGCGATGCTCGGCGAGTGCCCCGAGATTCGCATCGTTCTCGATCACAACCGGAAGGCCCAACACCTCGCCTACGGCGGCTCGGACATCGATGTCCTCCCAGCCGGGCAGGATCGCTCCGGCGTGAACCCGCTCCCGCGCTACCGGTGCCGGTATGCCGAGGCCGACGCACCGCAGCTCTCCGATGTGGCCGTCCTCGCCGACGAGATGGTCGAGCATTTGCCGGGCCGTCGTCAGGGTCTCGTCAAAGCGATGGTTCTGGTCGAGCGGCGCACGCATCTCGCCGAGAAGCTGCCCAGTGAGATCGCCCACGGCAACAGCGATATGGCTGTGGCCGACGTCGACGCCGCCCACGAGTCCGGCCCCCCGGGATAGCCGAACCGACGATCCGCGACGGCCGCTGCCGGACTCGGTGTCGACCAGTCCCGCGGCAGCGAACTGGCGCACGATGTTCGACACCGTAGCGGGCGCGAGGCCGGTCAAATGGGCGATCTCGGCCTGGGTGTGGGTTGCCTCCACTCCGGCACGTAACACGTCGAGGACACGCTGCTGATTGGCGGTGCGCAGCGACGCGATGGAGCCCGGGGCTAGGCGACGTCGCGAGACCATACGCGTCACTGTGCCGCCGTACAGCGTTTGTCGTCAAGGCGTGATGACAAATCGCTTAGGGCACGGTTTGGTTACGAAGAATCGTTCATACCTTGACGGCAATGATGTGAGACACGACACTGGCGGTTGTCCACGCCGGCGGCAAGGTCGCCGCCCGCTCTCAAGGAGAAGAACGTGAATCACCTCCAGCGTACGGCGGCCTTCGGCGCCGCTTTGCTCATCGGCGCGACCAGCTTGGCCGCGTGCGGAAGCTCGGACAACAGCAGTTCCGGCAAGGCCTCTAGCAAGTCCACCACGTCTGCCGGTATCTCGGCCGCCTGCAAGCTGACCAACCCGCCGACCAGCCAGGCCAAGCCGGTTGCGGCCGTCAACCTCGGCAAGGCGAGCGGGAAGGTCGGCGTGATCCTGCCCGACACCACCTCGTCCACGCGATACACCCAGTACGACGCTCCGCTGCTCAAGAAGCAGTTCGCCGCTGCCGGCGTCACCGCCGACATCCAGAACGCCCAGGGCGACAAGAACCGCTTCGCCTCGATCGCACAGAGCATGATCGGTGAAGGCGTCAAGGTCCTCATCATCGACTCGATCGATGCCGCTTCAGGTGCGGGCGTCGAGAAGGCCGCCGACCAGGCGGGCGTCAAGGTCATCGACTATGACCGCGTCAACCTCGGTGGCACCGCGCCCTACTACGTCTCGTTCGACAACGAGGACGTCGGTAAGCTCCAGGCCCAGACGATGCTCGACTGCCTCAAGGCTCAGGGCGTCTCCAAGCCGAACATCATCATGATGGACGGTGGCACCGACACCGACAACAACGCAGTGCTGTTCAAGAAGGGTGCCCACGAGGTCCTCGACGGCAGCGGTGCCAAGATCGTCGCCGAGCAGGTCGTCAAGGGCTGGACCGTTTCAAACGCCGCGCCGGCGTTCCAGCAGGCCTTGACGGCTGCGGGTGGTCAGGTCGACGGCGTCCTCGCCGCCAACGACGACATCGCCAACGCCGTCATCGGTGTCCTGAAGAACCAGGGTCTCGCTGGTCACGTCGTGGTCACCGGCCAGGACTCCGGCACCGAGGGTCTGCAGAACATCATCAACGGCGAGCAGAGCATGACGATCTTCAAGGACGTCAAGCAGGAGGCGAACGCCGCGGCGACGCTCGCGATCGCTCTCCTCAAGGGCACCAACCCGAGCAAGGCCGGCTTGACCCTGTCGCCGTTCACGGACCCCGACTCGCCGAACCACAAGATCCAGGCGCTGCTCCTCCCGTCGCAGGTCATCACCCAGGCCAACATCAACGACGTCGTCAAGGCTGGCGCGTTGACCACCGCTGACATCTGCAAGGGCATCACCGCCGCCTGCTCGAAGCTCGGTCTGAGCTGAAGCTGACTCCGACGGGTGGATGAGGCAACAGCCTCATCCACCCGTCGGGATGCTGTTCATTTCCGCCTGCCGAGTCCTGGTAGGGCCCGGCACCCTGAAGACCTTGGTGGTTCCATGTCCGATCCCATCCTCGAAGTCCGAAAGCTCAACAAGAGCTTCGGCCCGGTCCACGTGCTGCATGACGTGGACTTCAACGTCTACCCCGGCGAGGTCACCGCACTCGTCGGCGACAACGGCGCCGGCAAGTCGACGCTGGTGAAGTGCATCGCCGGTATCTACGGCATCGACAGCGGCGAGATTCGCTTCCAGGGAACTCCCGTGACCATGAACGACCCTCGCGTGCCCACGTCGCTCGGCATCGAGTTCGTCTACCAGGACCTCGCGCTGGCAGACAACCTCGACATCACGCAGAACATGTTCCTCGGCCGTGAGGAGACCAATGGCAAGGTCTTCCTGGCCGACGGGCTCATGGAGAAGAAGGCGCGCGCGGCCCTCGAGAGCCTCGACGTCCGCACCGTCTCCTCCGTGCGCCAGCAGGTCGCCAGCCTCTCTGGTGGCCAGCGTCAGACCGTCGCGATCGCCAAGGCAGTGCTGTGGAACAGCAAGGTGGTCTTCCTCGACGAGCCCACCGCTGCATTGGGTGTGGCCCAGACCAAGCAGGTCCTTGACCTGGTCCGCCGGCTCGCGGACCAGGGCCGCGGCGTCGTCCTGATCTCACACAACATGAACGACGTCATGTCCGTGGCAGACCGGGTCGCTGCGCTCTACCTCGGCCATGTGGCGGCCGAAGTAAAGACGAAGGAGAGCAGCACGGCTCAGATCGTCGAACTCATCACATCCGGTCACAGCGACGGCCTCGGTCTGTCAGCCCAGACGGCCAACGAGAGCATCTGAGGGGATAGGACATGTCTTCGAACGTCTCCGAGAGCACGACCGCTCCGGGCGCGAACCGCCCCGGCCGGTTCTCCCTCGATGTCGACGAGCGCACCATCAGCGGTGCACTTCGCGGCTGGGTCGGCAAGCTCCGCTCGGGCGAGCCCGGCGCTCTCCCATCCGTGCTCGGCCTCGTGGTGCTCGTCATCATCTTCAGCCAGGTGAGCGACCGCTTCCTGTCGAAGTACAACATCGGCGCCATCCCGACCCAGGGCGCCTACATCGCCGTGATCGCGCTGGGAATCGTGTTCGTCCTACTGCTTGGCGAGATCGACCTCTCTGCCGGTACAGCGGGCGGCACGTGCGCAGCCATCGCGGCGGTGGCCGTGTCGAAGGGCAACCTGCACCACGGGCTGCCCACAGCGATGTTCTGGGCACTGTTGATCGGCCAACTCGCCGCGATCGCCCTGGCGGTGTGGCTCAGGAGCTACGTACCAGCGATCATCGTCGCCATCGGCTTCGTCCTGGTCGTCACCAATCTGACTCAGCACCTGTTCCTCGCGCTCGTGGCGGCCATCTGCATCGGCACCGCCATCGGCACGCTGACCGGCTGGCTGGTCGCGAAGGTCGGGATCCCCAGCTTCGTCGTCACCCTGGCACTCTTCCTCGCGTGGCAGGGCGTGCTGCAGTTCGCACTGAACGGCAAGCCGATCGATACGTCGAACTACAACCTGTGGCACAACCTGACCTACGGCAATCTCAGCCCTGTCGCCAGCTGGATCTTCATCATCGTGGTCGTCGGCCTGTACCTGGCCTACACGCTGTTCACCTCGATGCGGGCGAAGGCGGCCAACCTTGCTCACGACACTATCGGGCTCGTGCTTCTGCGCGGCGGTGTGATCGCCGTAGTGGCAGTGGTCATCACGATCTTGGCGAACACGAACCGCAACACCAACCCCTATCGGGTCATCGAGGGCATTCCCGTGCCGGCAGCGATCGCGATCGTGCTCATGGTGCTGGCCACGCTGGCTCTGACGAAGACGACCTGGGGTCGCCACCTCTACGCCACCGGCGGCAACACCGAGGCGGCCCGGCGTGCGGGCATCGACGTGGTGAAGATGAAGGTCAGCGCCTTCGCGCTCTGCTCGTCCTTCGGCGCGCTCGGCGGCATCCTCCTGGCCTCGTCGCAGTCATCGGCCTCCCTCGACCTGGGCGGCAGCAACGTGCTGCTGTTCTCGGTGGCGGCGGCTGTCATCGGCGGCACCTCCCTGTTCGGCGGCCGTGGCAAGCCCCGCGACGCGATCATCGGTGCGATCGTGATCACGGTGATCCCCAACGGTCTGCTGCTCAAGCCGAGCCTCGGCCCGCAGTGGCAGCAGGTCATCACCGGCGTGGTGCTGCTGATCGCAGCAGCAGTCGACGCCGTCTCCCGCCGTCGGGCGGTCCGGTCATGACCGGAGTCTGATCCGACACCCGGAGCAGCTGATCGAGCGGGCGGGGTCCAGGGCGCAGGTCGCCCCGGACCCCGCCCGTCGCTCAAGACCAGGCGTCCGCCAGCAACGTGCGGGTGTCGCCGAGCAGCTCGGGCAGGGTCTTGGTGCGACCGATGATCGGCATGAAGTTCTGGTCACCGACCCAACGCGGGACGACGTGCTGGTGCAGGTGCGCCGCGATACCCGCTCCCCCGGCGACGCCCTGGTTCATGCCGATATTGAAGCCGGCCGGGTTCGAGACCTGCTTGAGCGTCTCCACGGCTCGCTTGGTCAGCGCCGCCATCTCGGCGGCCTCCTCGACGGTGGTGTCGACATAGTTGGCGATGTGACGGTAGGGACAGACCATCACGTGACCGGGGGCGTAGGGATAGAGGTTGAGCACCACGAAGCACAGCTCGCCGCGGTGCACGATGAGACCAGCATCGTCGGCCATCGAGGGGATGCGGCAGAAGGGGCATTCCTCAGCCGAGGCGTCGGACGGCTTGTTCTCCCCACGGATGTAGGAGATCCGGTACGGCGTCCACAGCCGCTCGAGCTCGTCCGGGTGGCCGATCCCGTCCTGGTGGACGGCCGCCGGCCGGGCGTCGTCGCTCACCCGCTGGTCGCTGTGCTGGCTTTGCTGCTCCACGGTCACGGAGTGACTGTAGCGGCCTCGCCATCGGACCCGATGGCTCCGGCAAGCATCTCGGCGACGGGCTTGTCGGGGTCCAGGACGACTCCGTAACTGCGAGCGTGCCCCTCGATGACGAACCACATCGACTGGCTCATCACCTGCTGCAACCGCTCCGCCGTCAACGTCTTCTGCGGTCGGTTGAGCCAGCGCCTGACTGAACCGAAGACAGCGCCCACGATGCCGTGGGTGAGCGGCTCCAGGTCGTCCTCGTCGAACTCGACCGCCTCACCGAACGCCGAGATCGCGAACGAGATCACCTGGCCGACCTCGGCCGCGATCTCGTCGAGCGCCTTCTCCAGAGCACCACTGCCGTAGTCGTGATCGACGACATGGTGCAGCGCCGGATGGTCGACGGCCCAGGACACGTAGGTGCCGATGATCCGGTCGATGATCTGCGGCACGGTGCCCTCGAGCACGATCGACGGCAGCAGGCGCTCCCAGAGCTGGGCGACGATCGCTTGCTGGATCGCGAGGTCCAGGTCCGCACGGTCACTGAAGTAGCGGTAGACGACGGTGCGGTTGACCCCTGCGCGGGCTGCGATCTGCTGCACGTGCAACTCCGCACCCGGCTCGCCCTCGGCGATCACCTCGACCGCGGCGGCGATGATCTGCTCGCGCCGCTCCTCGTTGTGCCTGGTCCAGCGGGCCTGTCTCCCATCGGGCTTGGACGCGCCAGAGGAGTCCGCGGCCGGCGCGGCCTTGGTGTCCTTCTCACGCGAGCCCATGGCAGCACCGTATCTCTGTGCCCTACACGCCAGCCCAGCGCCTCAGGCTCGCATAGCGGGGAGCACGCGCGCCGCTCGCGATCTGACGCATCTCCTCGACGTCGACGATCTTGACTCGGGGACGCCCCACGGCAGCGCCGCGACGCCGCTCCTCGCGGTCGATCGCCTGCCAGCCGGCCAGGTCGACCATGCCGGGCTGTCGCCCTCGGATGACGCCGCGCAGGCCGTGCGTCGTACCGACCGGCTCGGGGATGATCCCCGCGTCGAGGTCGTCGAGGATCCGGTCTACGGTCTCCTCTGCGTCAGACTTGTTGGTGCCGATGAAGCCCGTGGGGCCGCGCTTGACCCAGCCGGCGACGTACACCCCGGGCAACACCCGGCCGCGCTCGTTGGGTACGACGCCACGCGTCGCGTCATAGGGCAGATCGGCGACCGCCAGGCCGTGGTAGCCCACCGCACGCAGCACCATCCCGGTCTCGATCACCTCCGTCTCCCCTGTGGGTACGGCGCGCGGCACGCCCTGCTCGTCCAGCACGAGACGGTTGCGGCTGACTTCGACCCCGGTCACCTTCCCCTCGCCGTGGACGGCGACGGGCGACGCGTAGAACCGGAGCACGACTGTGCGCTTCGCGGGATCGACTGGCCGGCTGGCCAGGTCACGCAGCAGTCGGGTCTTCACGTCGTCGCCGGTACCCTCGTCGAATCCCTCGTCGCCGGTGTCGACCAGGACGTTGATCCTGGGGTGGCCGGCCAGCCCCACGAGCTCGGGCACTGTGAACGCTGCCTCGCGAGGGCCACGACGACCGAGGATCACGACTTCACGCACGTCGCTGGTGAGCAGCTGGCCCAACGGCAGCGTGGCGATATCGGTCGACTCCAGACGAGTCGGGTCCTCGGCGAGGATCCGGGCGCAGTCGAGGGCGACGTTGCCGTTGCCGACGATGACGACCCGTCTGGAGGGGTTGGCCTCAGCGGAGAGATCGACGGCGAGGTCCTGTTTGTCCGGATGCCCGTTGTACCAACCGACGAAGTCGGTGGCCGACAGCGAGCCGGCATGGTCGTCGCCGGGGATGTCGAGGCGCTTGTCGCTCGCCGCACCCACGGTGTAGAGGACGGCGTGGTAGCGGGCGGTGAGCTCCGCGTGTGAGATGTCCTTGCCGACCTCGACACCCAGGAAGTAGCGGAAGCCGGGCTGGCTCTCGATCTGACCGAAGAGCTTCTCGACCTGCTTGGTGTGCTGGTGGTCCGGCGCGACGCCGGCCCGGACCAGGCCGTACGGCGTCGGCAGCCGGTCGAACACGTCGACGCTGATCTCAGGGTGCTTCAACAGCTCGTCGGCGGCATACAGGCCGGCCGGTCCGGCGCCGATGACGGCGACCCGGAACGGGCCGCTGCGCTTCAGCCGGCGCTGCTCGTGGACAAGCGCGAGCGGCGTCCGGTCCTTGTGCGGGAAGACCTCGAAGTACTCGGTGTTGAGCGCCACGAACGGGAGCTGAGCCTCGGTCAGCGTGGTGTGCGGCACGATCGCATCGGCCGGGCAGGCGGTCGCGCAGGCACCGCAGTCGACGCAGGCGGCACCGTCGACGTACAGCATCTCAGCGGTGGCGAAGCCCGGCTCGCCAGGTGCGGGGTGGATGCAGTTGACCGGGCAGGCGACGACGCAGGACGCGTCCGAGCAGCAGGACTGCGTGACGACGTGAGGCATCGGAGGACTCCGCTCTCGACAGGACCGGCGGCGCCTGAGGCGCCGCCGGCAGGTGGATCAGGGAAGGTGGCGGGTCAGGAGGCCGCCGAGGCGACCTCACTACGGTGGCGAGAAGGGCGACCGTCGATCTTGAGCGCCCGCCACACCAGCTTGGCCGGGCCCTTGCGGATGCCGAGGTTGTCGGCGAGCAAGCGTACGTCGCCGAACAGGTCACGGATGAGCTTCTTGGAGTCGTCGGACTGCCACCAGATCTGCTTCGCGACGTCCTTCGGGATGCCCATGTCGGCCTGGGCCTGCTTCGAGGGGACCATGATGATGTCGCACAGGACACGCATCGTGATCGGGAACATCACGTTCATGACCTGACGCTTCACGAAGCCCATCTCTGGCCAGTGGTGCTCGAGGTATTGATGGGCGAAGCCGATGTGGCGGGCCTCCTCAGCGATGTGGATCTGCATGACCCGGTCGATCAGCGGCACGCTGCCACCGGCGCGCATGATGCTCTTCTGGAGGTGGTCGATCGGCTCCTCGCCGGCGAGGATCCCGACGAAGAAGAGCTCGGGGAACCAGCCGCCGATCGAGGTGATCAGCGGCGCCAGGTGGGTGAACCAGCCCGGCGCGCCGGCGATGTTGTCGTCATTCATCCCGGCCACGAACCGGTTGACCGACTCCTGGAACATCTGGATGTGGTGGGTCTCCTCAGTGACCTCGTGCATCGCGTAGCGGAACTCGGGGTTGCCGTCCTGTGCCTTGATCAGGTGGTGCATCACGCCGGCGATCAAGATCTGCTCGAATTGACGGCCGACCTTGGCGATCTGCGCGTACCGGTAGGCGCCGACCTCGATCTGACGCTCGCGCGGCAGCGACTTGTACCAGTCGCTGGCGCCGATCTCGTCCGCGTCGGTGAGGATGAGGCGCGGATCGCCCGACACGAGCTGCATCTCCGGCGTGTCCCAGGCGATGTCCTTGAACGCCTGGAAGTGCTGGTTCACCGATGCCTCGGAGAGCGTGCGGAGCGTGTCGTAGTAGCCCTGCTTGCCCTGCGGGACATGAGCCCCGACCGACTTCTCCTGCTTCAGCGCCGTCATGACGAACCCCCGTTTGCATGGTTGTGAACTGGACGACATACCGACGGTATATCCCCTGGGTACCCAGATACAAGAGTTTACGCAACACCGTGTCGCGGAAAAAAATTCTCTGGCCTCCGGAACACACAGAGGGCCGGTACGGCGCCCGCCGTACCGGCCCTCTCGGGGTCCTGACAGTGATCAGACCTGCTCGTGCGACTCCACCGCTGCCGCCACCCGGGCGACCGCCTCGGCGATCGGGATGCCGTTCTCCTGGCGTCCGTCGCGGTAGCGGAAGCTGACCGCGCCCTTCTCCACGTCCTCGCCACCGGCGATCAGCATGAAGGGGACCTTCTGCAGCTGCGCGTTGCGGATCTTCTTCTGAAAACGGTCGGCGGAGTCGTCGACGTCGACCCGGATGCCTGCCTTCTTCAGCTGCTCGGCCACGTCGTAGAGGTAGTCAGCGAAGGCGTCCGCGACTGGGATCGCCTGCACTTGGACCGGCGCCAGCCACGGCGGCATCGCACCTGCGTAGTGCTCGACGAGCACGCCGAGGAAGCGCTCGATCGAGCCGAACTTCGCCGAGTGGATCATCACCGGCTGCTGGCGGCTGCCGTCGGCGGCCTGGTACTCCAGCTCGAAGCGGGCCGGCTGGTTGAAGTCGTACTGAACCGTGCCCATCTGCCAGGTGCGGCCGATCGCGTCCTTGGCCTGGACCGACACCTTCGGACCGTAGAAGGCGGCGCCGCCCGGGTCGGGGACGAGTTCGAGACCGGTCTCGGCACAGACGTCGGCGAGCACCTGGGTGGCAACCTCCCAGTCCTCGTCCGAGCCGATGAACTTGTCCGGCTTGGAGTCGTCGCGGGTGGAGAGCTCGAGGTAGAAGTCGTCGAGGCCGAAGTCGCGCAGCACGCTCAGCATGAAGTTGAGCAGGTGCTTGACCTCGTCGGGGGCCTGCTCCTTGGTGACATACGAGTGGCTGTCGTCCTGGGCGAAGCCTCGAACGCGGGTCAAGCCGTGGATCACGCCCGACTTCTCGTAGCGATAGACCGAGCCGAACTCGAACAGCCGCACCGGCAGCTCCCGGTAGGAGCGACCCTTCGACTTGTAGATCAGGTTGTGCATCGGGCAGTTCATCGCCTTGAGCTGATAGTTCGCGCCCTCGAACTCCATCGGCGGGAACATCGTGTCGGCGTAGTGCGGCAAGTGGCCGGAGGTGTGGAACAGGCCGTCCTTGCTGATGTGCGGGGTGCCGACGTAGGAGAAGCCCTCCTCGATGTGGCGGCGGCGGACGTAGTCCTCCATCTCCCGCTTGATGATGCCGCCCTTGGGGTGGAACACCGGCAGACCGGAACCGATCTCGTCGGGGAAGCTGAACAGGTCCAGCTCCTTGCCGAGCTTGCGGTGGTCGCGGCGCTCGGCCTCCTCGATGCGATGCAGGTGCTCCTCGAGCGCCTCCTTGGTCTCCCAGGCGGTGCCGTAGATGCGCTGAAGCTGCTTGTTCTTCTCGTCACCACGCCAGTAGGCGGCGGCGCTGCGCATCAGTTTGAACGCCGGGATGCGCTTGGT
>Ga0164242_10003493_pt1 | contig 17910 bp, 17 predicted proteins | sample OricomgcompostMG_FD_108783 | JGI IMG/M metagenome (GOLD analysis project Ga0164242, IMG submission 108783) | Miracle-Growth compost microbial communities from Emeryville, California, USA - Original compost - Miracle growth compost (MG) ... | reverse complement strand
CTGCTCGTCGTCCCCGCTATCGTTGAGCAGGGAACACGACCCGCGTATCGAGCGGGAAGAGAGGGCCAAAGGGTTGTCAGCGACGGTGCATTGCTGCCATCACTATTGTCTACAGTATGATGTCCAGATCCAAGGGCCGTGGCCCCGGCACGGAGCGTGGCATGCGCCAGGCGACTGTCGGACCAGGTCATGGGGTAGAGGCTGAGGATGCAAGATACAGTGCCGCTCAGGGAGGAGTGGGTGGAGAGGAGGGCGGACGGACAGGTGGCAGGTTAATCTGCCTCGCGGCATCTATAGGAGCGGGATAGCCTTGCTGTTCAGGCTACAAGGAAGAGGTAAGTATCATCGCCGCCCCAAAAGGTGATTGGCTGTTCTGGTTTAAAGTCCAAGTCCTTAAAAGTTGCCCCAGCGCCGGGTGCTGGTACACAACAACGACAACAACAACAGGCGTGTTAGGAACCAACTCCTTATACAGGAGCGCGGGGCGGCTAAACAGGCGGCACACCTAGGCCTGCCGCCTGCGCGGTCCGTTGTCGTCGCCATGTAGGACACAGCAATGCTTTAAGCCTCCGGCAAAGGGTCCGTACCCCAAAGAGTTTGGTTCAGCAGGATGCCAAGAGGTCCCTGTAGGCCGCGAACTACTGCTCTGCATTGCAGACCAGTTCGCAGAGGAAGAGGAAATCATCTCACTCACCAGCGGCAGAGGAACTCAGCTCAAAGGACACTTATACTTCTTTAGAGATTCTCCTTTATTACAATAAGAAAGGATCAGGGTCTAGATATCTATCTAATACTCAATGAAAGGAGGACCGTGGGTAGAAGATAGGTTTCCATTAACAACCTCCACGAGAGACTCAGAATATATCGGATCCAAGGAGACTAGGAGGAAAATCGGCATTAACACCACAAATAAGCAATGTAGACAAGCGTCATTTCAGGTTCCTTTAACAACCCTACGCTAGGCGTCGGCTTGGTCGTATCTTCGGGTGAGTCCTCCATCAAGAATAGTCTGATAAGATCTCCATGGAGTCGTTCCACAGTCGTTCGTCAGATCTTCTACGGTAGGCAATGAGAATTCACGATAGTGACGGCCCAACCAACTTGTTAGACTTCGGTTTGTGGGAAAAAGTCTGTCCCTTAAAATAACAAGCGGGCCGGATCTCTCTTTCCTTTCGTTTCCTCAGTGGAGGCACACCTTTAGCTAGACTTGATGCCTTCTTCAGCTTGAGTTTAGTTCCTTTTCACTCGCTGACGACCTTACACTCCAAGACTTGCATCGGACGGATCCCGCACCCCATTGATATGATAGTAATCATCGTGCACAACCTAAACCCTCAGGCCCTTAAATTAAGATTTGTGACAACGAAAATAGAGAGCCAGCTTGCACCTGTGAGAGAGGCACCTTCCGCACCCTATGGGAGATTGATTGTCCAGCTGTGTCATTAAGAGTCTGCTGTCGAGGATCGACGACGTTATGATTAACATGGGGAGGAGGACCACGCATAGGCCTTGTCGACTACACAAGTAAAAAAAAAAAACACGAACAAATAAAGTTGAATCCTTCAGATCCAAAACCTTGGTCATTTTATTGTATCTTCTATCTGAGGTGGTGGTCAGGCACATATATAGATCTTAAGAATTCCCGGCACCTTTTATTAAGACTAGATTGCTCTTGCTGGCAGCATTGTGCTTGCAAACATCCTTTCCTCTAAACGCCAATTCAAAAAAGGAATAGAGCTCTACAAAGCTGTAGGCAAGAATGGTCGGCAACATCAAGGCCCAATGCAATAGGCCTCTTGTAACCCCCCGAATACCCTTGTTATAATTGTTATTGCTATCGCCGGGCACAGGTAGGTTCCAACGAACGAGGACAGTGACAATAAGCAAAAACGCGTATTGCGTTCCCAAGAAGATGAAGCAGATGGTTGAAAAAAGAGAATCGCTGATGAAGAGTCGATCATGTTCGGCAGCAACCATGTTGATGAGCTGAACAATGATGGGGGAAATCACAGAGAAGATGGCGCTGGCGCAGAGAACGAGGCCATAGTAGATGAAGAAGCGAGTGGCCCAGCTGATGGACAGATAGAGCCCAGGGATTCGGTAGGTCTTGACAATGAAGTAGTGGAAGACTTCGCCGGCGCCAATGGTCCATCGGCGAACCTGAAGGACCCATTCGCGGATTTCATCCGCGTAGTCGGCGCCAGAGGTCGGACCGTTGATGGAAATGAGATTCAAAGGCCGGATGCGGATTTCTCGTTGTGTGATGATGGTGTAGCGAATCAAGGCAATAATATCCTCCATCTGATAGGCCGGGTGGGTAAAGGCGCCCTCCTCCAACAATTTGACACTGAGAGAGTAATGAGACATGGGATTGATGTTCCAGGGAATCAAAACACCCATGAAGAAAAAGGTTCGCAAAACACCGGTAATGTCGACAAAGAAGGGCATGGAGTCGCGCTTGTAGATGATGATGGATTGCCAGATGGAGGAGTGGCGGTCGGCGAAATCTAGCTTAGAGTACTCGGTTTCCAGCTCCAGCATGTATTCGGGATCGAAAACGGCGTCGCAGTCGCAGTTGGTAAATATGTGTTCGTATTTCTCATAGTTGTAGTCGAAATCTTGACGGAGGATCTGTAGGCCTTGGCGACAGGCGTAGTTCATGTTGGAGCACTTGCCGCTGATTTCACCAGGAATGCCCGAGGGGTGGAAGGTGACGATGAGACGGAGGAATTTGCTCTCGTACTTTGCGTAGATTTCATTGCGTTTGGCTTCCTTGTCAGGTGTGCGGCATTCCATGCCAATAATGACGGAGAGGCGGGATTTGGCATCTTTTTGCTGCACGAGAGAGTCCAAGGTGGTTTGCAGTACGCCCATGGGTTCCTTGTACAAGGTCATGGCAACTACGTGACGAATGGTTGAGTAGTCGTTGGCCGTGGCGCCAGCTGATTCGACATCTTGGGCTTTTGTGGTCTTGAGCTTGTTTCGGCTGTTAATGGCTAGTGTTCGACGAATGGCGCAAATGGTGGCTATCAGCCAGATGAGTTGGAAAAGACCGATTATGATTATGATGACGATGTTGGTTGCTTGGTTGACGTAGGGAATAAGAGGCATCCATATTGGAAATAGAAGAAAGGTGAAGATTATTAGGAGAAATAATAGGTTCCAGCGGACATAGCGGTTGGCTGCTTCTAGTTTTGCAGCGTTGATGCCACTGTCTAGGCTGTCGAGAGATGAGGAGGATGGTAATGATGAAGCCATACTGGGGGAAATTTCTCGAATCAGTGAAGGAAATTCTCTACAAGGAGAAAACGAACGTATGAATCATGACAACGCCTCTAACCGAGTATTAAAAAAGACTTCATCTGAATAGTACAATTCTTGAGGGCAGTTTGGGGGAGTTCTTATTTTTTTTGTATCTGCCAAGTGTGTACGTACTCGTTGTTTCCTTCCAATCTCCAATCTCTAGTGCTCTATAATTCAGCTGGCTAACTGTCAATACATGGCCAAAAGAAGGAGGCTGAATATTGACTCGTCTAGCCTCCTATTTTATTGGATTACCCATGATTCTAGAACCATTTCTTCCGGCACACTGGCCGCCTCCGTGGTCCGTGCGGACTCTGCCAAGTGTTTACGTACTTGTTGTTTCCAATCTCCAATCTCCAGTTCTCCATAATTCAGCTGGCTAACTGTCAATACATGGACAAAAGAAGGAAGCTGAATATTGACTAGTCTAGTCTCCTATTTTATTGGATCACCCATGATTCTGGAACCGCCACGGCGTATCGCGAAGCAAACTTGTTCTCGCCGTTTTGACTCTAGAGATATCAATAATTAATTCTGTACATGGATTTTGAAGTCTATGCCTCAGGCGTGCTGGGTATGCTATGTTATGCTATATAGTTGGTCACGTTGAAGTCCTTTTCCTTTCCCTTTCCCTTCCTTTTTAAATTTTCTTTTGAGGTTTCTCAATGTCTAAATTTTCGGATACTGCCAATGTACGGATCCGGATCCCTTCTAATGCATATGCAATGAATTGCTAGGGGTTCTCTAATGGTCTCGTGAATCCAAATCTTGTCCTTGGTACATGCCACATGCTACATTATCAAATTTTGCCGCTGACTCTGTTGTTGGGTGTCTGGGATGCAAAGTTCAAATTTGGGAAGAAAGAAAGAGATGAAGGACACAGGTGGGAAAAGGGGGGATTGCTGGCATTTGTACTTTTACCATCCTGGACACCAGCCAGACCGAACACGCCGGCTGCAAGAAGACGAGGTGAGCCACACCATCTAGGCATGCCTTCGGACAGCTCAGCGACTCTGTTCGGGATTCCGATTGGTTCTACCGGGTCAGTTCTCCCGAACTTCAGCAGACCAGATCATCACTATAGGCACTGCAGGGCAGGCATCTTGAACGACGCGCTCATTGGGTGCGCTGGAGGAACTAAGCTTGAAGGCGCTGGACGAAGTTGCCGTCGACGGCAACCATGATAAGCTGGAGCTCAGCCACAGCTGGACGGTGGACACCGGTCCAGGCCATCTTGTGAAGGTCAGTCGTTGCCGAGGATCCGCGGCATCAAGCTCTTTATCTTCGCCGTATTCCAATTTATTAGCTTCTGAATAGAAGGATCGTCTTGCTACCAACTGTCTCTGCCTTACTCGTAATCCACGATATACGGTAGAGGAGAAGCGAGCAGCTAGGATGTCATGAAAATCGGATTATTAATGTACTTCATCTAAGGTGCTGCAGTGGCTGCGTCCGAGTCAGCCTTGATTACGGCTTTAGCACTTGATACGAAGCATATGCTTCGGCGCAAATCGTACTTGAGTTTCTGTATATAATAGTCTTTAGTTTCTACTCGTTTTGCCTTGACTACGGGCGCCTGGTATTCGGGCTATAGCACATCAGAAATATGAATGACCGAGAGTACCCCTTCAGCTGTCGAACGCACCAGCTGTCAGGGACGCTAACCAATTAAGCGAATTGTTAAAGAGGTACCTGTCTTTTCATCTGTATCATGTGGAGTTTTCTTGTATCTACGAACATTTTAGATACAAAGCGTAACCTTATAACCCCTCCAACTTGCTAAGCGTATGCCTCAGCGGCCATCTCTGTTGAGGGCATGTATGTGGATAATCTCGACATGGATGATACTTCGAACATGTTCCCTAAGGTGAGGATCGAGATGTTGTAAGGTGGAGTTGCGGTAGAGCCTGTCAAGCAGTCTGAGATAATAAAGCGGGGTGGTTTCCTCCTTGACGTTCTGCTTCCCGAATTTGTGCTCATTCTCTCTTATGCAGAATCGCACGAAGCCTTCGCAAAACCCTTTATTGTCCAAACTGAGCGACTTGAGAAGTGCGAGCCAGTCCGGCTTGTCATCCAGGGTATTGCAAAACCTGATCCATCTTTTTTTTGTTCGAACCTGGGATACGAGATAATTGTCAGAATCATCAGGTGCCAGGGGCTTCCGCTCGTTTCCACGACTTATAGTATCCTGGAGCTCCGGGGCCGTGAGGGCTGGCGGTCTCGGCGTTTCGACTAGGCTGGCCTTGGTTTGGAGCAAATGTTCGCGGGTTAAAGTCACCATGTCACTGGCCAGCCCGTTGATCAGTGACACCACAGTGGCCGATTTGCTGGTTTGTTAGTGACGGATAGCGCAAGTGGGGCCCTTCCGGGGCGGGCTGGCGACTGACGGATTATGGATTATCCGTAGGCAGGAACCCGTACGTTTGTCTCGGCAGAACGTCTAGAGGATACTCTTTTCCCGCGCTCTAATCAAAGAATGAGGAGGACAATGGGAATTTTTCGACAGCGTCGAGACTTGCGAGCCATTTTATCATCTCCATCTGTCAACCTCGACGGGGCTGACCATTACAGCCCGGGCATTACACCCTGGCTTCAGATGTAACAGGCCCAGCTCCGGACGCCCTGGCACCTCCGCGCTGTAATCCGTACCTTCAGACGGAGTCCTGCCCGGGGCTGGCGGTACTTGCAGTGCACGTGCCAGGTACGTCCGAGGGTAATTGAGGGGGCCGAGAAGCGTGGGTCCTGACTGGCCATAAATGGCCTCCCAAACAGCAGACCATTGACTTTCGCTGATACCTCGAACTAAGACGCGACCGCCAATCATTTCTTACGTGGCTTGACGTATCGCCCACCAAGGAGCGTACCCGAAACCACCAGCTTTAAGTCTATTGGTTCAGCCTGCTGTTGCCTGGAATACGAAGCAGCACCAAGTCACGAAACAAAAGTAAGGTAGGTATGCAGAGATGGGGTTAGCCAGGTGACGGGGTGCGGGGGTTAGGATATAAGTCATCCTAGATTCCTTGCTTATCGGACTCCCACTCCTACGGCTTCAATTTCCTCCTTACCTCTCAGTGGCAATCTTGTTTAGATACCACTTTCGCTGCCTTACCAATTCTCAACAGTCACCATGGCCGAGAACACTGGAATGCATGGCCAGATTTGCTGGTTCGAGGTACCAGTAACCTCTGTGTCACGAGCTGCGGCTTTCTACACTGCAGTCCTGGGATGGAACTGCGACGTCGAGGCCAAACCATCGCCGGCGGTAGGTATCTCGTCGGTGCATATGTTCAGCAAAGGCGCGCTGCACGGCGCCTTCCTGCTGGTGGCCGACGAGGATGCGGTCGCCAAGATCGCCGACCCGAAACGGCCAGAGGTGTCGGGGCCTGTTGCAACATTCATGGTATCGAACATTGACGAGACGTTGAAGAAAGTGGAAGCTGCCGGTGGCAAGTCCCACATGTACGTAATCCTTTCCTCGCTTCTGCCCTTTAACCCCTATGCTGACTTTGTAAATAGCCCTAAAACTGAGATCGGCGGGGGAATGGGTGTATTTGCTCGGTTTACTGATACCGAAGGCAATCTTCAAGGGCTCTGGGCGAAAGAGTAGGTCATAATGACATGGAGATGCGAATCCGCCGTCAAACGTAGCGTATCAGAGGATAACCCAATCATTGCTATGAAAGACACATTCATTTTCGCAAGAGTGAACATGCTGTTGTGTCTGCTGGGTTTGGCGGCCCTACCAATTAATTGGCCATGGTGCCTGCGCTGCTTTTGCTTGACTGGCCGCATGCTTGCCGCGTCTTCACGCCTGCGCATTTCTAGAGCTCTGTCCCCTAACATCCCCTTCTTGTACTCTTGACTTTGATTCCACTCTTTCTCCCTTAAATTTCCCTGGCTGCCACAGCTATGCCTTGATTCTCCTTTCGCTGAGGGCCTTGGTTCTGCCCTCTTAGCTATACGCGCTTCTCGCCTGCTTTTCCCCGCCTTTGCACTGTTGTGTTACGCGGCATGGAGCCCTCCCTATCTATCCTACTACTCATCGTCCTAAGCCCCTTACACCTATGGCTCCTCTTGATCTTGACCTTAATCTTTTACTCTGTTAACTTCTACCTGCGTTAGAGAGGAAAGGGCCTTGGAGAGGCCTGCCCTTTCCTTCACAACACCTCAGCAACCGGCCACCAAAACTACCTGCTAGGCTCCTCTCTCTCGTCCGTGGAGCTAACTTCCTGCCTACATGGCTAGGTAGACACAAACTGTAGAGGTAGCTCAGAATAATGTTACTCTGTCATTAGTAGTGTCAGGGACAGTACGATAATAGCGGGTGGGCTTACGTGGAAGGTGTTGGCAGGCAGTGGGAGCAGATAGTGTTATGCCTTTATTATATCGGCCTAGCTATCTTAGAGAACCTGTAGGGATGCTGTGGGCTATACGCTATCAGATCTGGGATATGATTTGCAATAATGATAATCTCTTGTAAGGGACGCCTTCTCTAGCTGTCTTATTTCTGTCCTAGAATTTACATAATTGGCAGAGGTATGAGGGTGTAACGTGCCTCAGTAACGGGAGTTGGGCAAGACGTTCCAGTACGCGTTGGACAGTGATCCGCAGCGGTTCGGAAGGAAGGGCTTCTCAATTGTCGGGTCTTACGAATCAAGTCTGATTCTTGCAGGAGGGAAGGTCTCTATCCCACAGGCCCTCTGGGGGGAGGACTAAAATACAACGAGTGTGATGTGATAACCACGTCAGAGATGAGCCTGCGGTCACACATCTCACACACTGACAGATTGCATACGCGGCAGGGCTCCCTCGCTCGCCCCTTCCTGTTCCCTCTCGTTCCGCTTCCTCAAAAACATGGGTCCTGCTTTCTGTTCTTGAGCCCGATTTTAGGCCTGTGACGATGCACCGAAAGTCATATGTAGACGAACATCATGTACCATCTTATATTCCAAGCTGGTGTATCATGTACTATCCTAGATTCTACGATGTACGTCGGTGAGGAAAACTTGACTGGATAGAATAGACAAATGAAAGTGGCCTGCGAGATAACCCCTAGTAGTAGGTGATCATTTGGGCTGACGAAACCCTTTCGCTCGAGTTGATAGTGGCGTTTTGGCGAGGTCAAACCTGAGGTACGTCACCTTCCCCCCCCAACGTCCAAAAGCAATTGTGTGGCCTTTCACGGCTGGATATATATGTCGGAAGTTTTGTGGGATCCAGAGAAGATCGTCGAATCCCTGAGCAACCCATTCCTTTAGGACGTAAAGGCAGCTTTCTGCCGTTTCCAATGATGCATCATCTAACGCCGCTGCCTGGCCGATGACGGGTGGCGGAAGGGGAACTCTCCCTCGTCGAGTCTCCAAATACCGACAGTCACTGGAGAACGCCAGATCCCGAATCGACGTGCTGATGTGAAGTATACCAGTCGCCGTACCAGTCGCAAAATCCCACAGTTGAATAGCGCCACGAGAGTCTCTGGTTGTACCAACCGCGGCTACGAGATCGCCGGCTATCGAAATTGCTAAGGCGCCAATCTCACCCGGTATGAAAGCATCGAGCTTGAAGGTGCGAATCACATCTCCTGAGGCGGTATTCCAAACAGAGATGCCGCTTTCTCCAGCTGCCATAAGATGACCCGCGGGGTGGAATGTAACGAGCTCCCAATACGCCGCAGCGAAGACCACCCTTTCTTTCCCCGTTGCTACCTCTAACAGCGAAATATCGCGATTCTTGCGAACGCTTCTTCTTAACTTAACTCGCTCCCGATCATCGCCAGATAACGCAACTAGCGCGCTATCCGGCGAAAATGTAATGTAATCGACGGAAACACATGGGGGTCCCACCAGCTCCTCGCCCGCTGCGAGGTCCAAGAAACAGATCCTCTCGGAGTTATTGATCCAGGCCAAAACTCGACCATCTAGAGAGAATGCAATAGGGTACCCGAGCTTGAGATCCGAATCCAACACTGCCGTCTCCTCGAGGGTTGTGAGATCTATTATCCGAGTTTTCTGAAGCGACCGTATCGCCACATGACTGCTGGCTGGAGAAAATTTCATGCCGTACGTGTCGTCATAACTTGCAATCTTGCGTGCCATGCCCTGGGACCAGACTTGGACTGTTGCAGTATACATTTCCAGCCCGATAAACCTTCCGTCGGCTGAAAAAGACAGTTGGCGCAAATGTCCCGGTGTAGACTTGATCAACGCGTTATTGGCATCCCAGAATCGCACCACATAGTCGCTAACCGTCATAACGTCATCATCTTCGCCAGGGAAAAACTGTATGAAAGAGGTTCCCTTGCGCCGCACATCACTGCTAAATTTACGTGTGATGTCTCTCATGTCGCGAAGCAAAATATTTGAACCCATGCTGGCTGTGGCAAGGAAGTGGCCGTCTCGGGATAATGCGAGATCAGCATAGAACCCACCGTTGAAGTTTCCAACCAGGTCCCATGTATCCGCGCGGCGAATTTCGACGACTATAGAGTGCGTAATGATAACATGTTCTCCATTTGGTGGACAGAATCGTATATTCTCGATACTTGCGGCATAGCGAGTCTCATGCCGTGTCTGACCGGTTTTCGCATTCCACACTTTGACGGTATGATCGGCCGATCCCGATATTACGGTCTCGCCATCTGTAGAAATTGCGACGGACGGAACAAACGAGTCGTGGCCCACAAACGTTGTCCTTAGCTCCCCTTTTTCAACACCCCACAGTGTCACAGAACCCTGACTGCCGGCGTTGGATCCAACCGCCACGAAATCACCTCGTGGCGAGAACGCAAGACCTCCTGGCGGGAACTCAACATCTAGTGACGGGCCCTTCCTAACCAGTGGAGCGTATTGCAGCGAGATATCCAGTATATGAGCTGCCCGTTCTTTTTCAATGTTCCATACCCGAAGCGTTTTGTCGGCAGATACTGAGGCCAGGGTGCTGCTGGACTTGGGCGAAAATGCGACGCTATACACGGGATTTGTGTGGCCTATTAAATCGATTGATTTCCCTTTGGCAAACTCCCTGATTCTTATCATCCCATTCCTCAACCCACATGCAACCGTTTTACCATCCGGGGAGAAAGCAACAGATAAAACGATGTCCGGCTCCAGAAAGCTATAAAGCTTTGTCGCCGTAACGTAATCCCAGATTATTGCCGTGTCGCGGAGACATCCGGATACAAGGAGGTCGTCCACGGGAGAAAAGGCCACTGACACGACACCCCCGTCATTTTCCTCGAGTGCGTAGAGGTTTGAGGTCCAGTCTTCTTCAAGTTCCGGCACCTGTGTGATCCAGGATGGAATCAGATGTCTAAACAGGGAGCACACCTTGCACTTCGATGGGCTGAAGATAAGCGCCGAAGAATACAACTGCAACGGAGCGCGCTCGATGGCGGTTTTGTTGTTGAGAACGAAGCGTCTGGCGTCATATACCAGGCCAGACAGAATAGGATCTTCTGCAGACTAAAAAAATAGTTGATAATGCGTTTAGTGACTGGGGCCTGAGCAGGGGTGAACTCGGCAAACTTACATCTACCATCGTGCCCAGCTTGTTCAGAATGACTATTGCCGCCGAAGTCTCTCGAATCAGGCTCATAGCCTCCAGCCAAAACAATAGCTTCTCGCTGAGAAACAGATAGACCGCTTTGCCGTCTGCCATCCCCACCTCCTTGCGCTGGTCGCCGCTAAGCTTTTCCAGATGACTGACCCAATAGAGTACCGCGTATTGGAGGTACCGTGGAATACCCCTCTCAAGTTGGCCCTGCGTCACGTCGGAAGTAAGATGTCCAGGCAGGACGAGTTCACACATATCCTGATGAAGCTCCCGAGACATTAGGCTAAGGCAAGCCTCAAACACCGCCTGGTGCATCGATATCTCCTCGACCTGGAACGGGAGTTTGCTCGATCTCTCCTCGCTGAGGAGGAAGTCCCGGAACGATAAGTGGATGAGACCAAGAGGCGCGTGCTCGTCCTGCGGGATGTCCAAGACGGAATGGAATTTCCGCAATGTCTTATTCAGTTCCTCTTTGTCGATCGAAAGCAACGCGCTGAGGGACGAGACCGAAACAGGCTCGAAGAAAGCCGTAATGAAGCCAAGGATCATTTTCGTCCTTTCGTGAAACTTCGCCTGTGACTTCCGGGTCAACTTCGCGAGGTGAGGGAAAGATAAGACCTTCAGATATATCTCGTCGACCTTTTGCTGAGGGGCGTCGGTATCCACCTCGTCACCAAGTATCTGTTCAAGGCGATCTTCCCTAGCCTCTTCATCGTCGAAGTCTTCGCAATCCAGAAAGCGGCACATAGTCGCCGCATAGATGAACAGTCCGTCGGCCTTCTTGCTGAGGCTCGCGATACCGTCCTCGTCAATCCAGCTGGCGGGAACGTCACGCTCAGCGGCAATCTTGGCTAGGGTGTGGACGAGATACTTAGTAATATCATCTACCTTTTGATCTTCCTGGTCGGGTGATCTGACCTTGTCGAGAAGCGATGGTCTGTACATGTCGATTGGTAACTTCTCAAAGCTTCTGATGATATGATCGTCGCGCCTGCTTGTGATCAAGACCCGGAGCTGGACCTGATGCAGCTCCTCCAGCGCCCTCAGCATCCCAACCAAGTCGTCTACCTCCTTCTGCTCTATACACTCATCTAGGGCATCGACGACAACCACTAGTCGTACCGGTACGAAGGTCCGCTTATCGACGACCGAGAGCGGCTTGAAGACAAGACGTTCGAGCTGCTGCTGCGGCGCCTTCGTGCCAATCTCCAGATTCTTCCTCACAGCATCGGCGATCTGCGCCCCGAGGTCCGGGAATCCCTGTGCTAGGCGCCTGGCGAGAGTAGGGAAGAAGATCTTGGTGCCGTTGCGGGTCGTGTCGCCCTGCTTGAAAAAGAAGCTTGCCCCGAGGAATACAAACCGGGGTGGCTGCCGACCCTCCGTGAAGGGCTGCCTGGTGTTCAGCGCAGTGGCGACGCTCAGAGCTACGCTGGTCTTGCCCGTCCCGGCCATCCCGTGCAGCCAGAATATCACTTCGCCCGTCGGGTTCTCCGCCCAGTCCTGGATGCGGTTGAGGACGTCGCGCCGTGTCCCCCTCAAACATGGTCCCTCTTTGCCTATAATCTCGGTGGAATCGAAGATGGCATTCGTGGCACACGGAAGGGTCAATATGAGCTGGGTTTGATTGCCGGCCTATCAAGGAGATATCGTCAGACTTGTTAAATATCTTTCGGGCTGGACAAAACTCGGGCCGAAAAGAAGAAACCCTTCACCTCTACAGACTCAAGCGTGGCTTGTTGCAAATTCTCGATCTTCTCGGCCCTGGCGATGATGTCTTTCACCGCTTCTAGAGTCCTAGCGCCGACATGTTCTCGCACGCCCTGGTCAATCATCTGGCTGGTAGACTCGATGTCAGCCCATATACTCTTCCAGTCGTCGGCGGCCACAGCGTTTCTCGAAGCGCGGTGCGCCCTACCCCGTGCATATTGCAGCACGAAGCGGATCTCGTACACGTATATCTGAGCATATACTCTAACGAGCTTCGTTCTGATCTCCGAGAACACCCGAAAAGCCTTCTCAGACAGGCTAGAAGACAGTTAGATAGTACTCGTGCCGCCCCCCAAGATGTTGGCGTTTTGGGGGATCCAAGGCATACCTGGAACGTTGGCATTCGGGGGCAAGAACTTCATCCTGCAATCTCTGGTACCGAACAAGGAGGAACACAATGTTCTTCAGGCCGCTCTCCGCATCGTCGTCCTGCTGGAGGGAGTTCCCTACAAGCTACAAACCAAATATTTAGCCATCAAGCACACTAGCATAGAACATGAGGGGAAGAAGCAACTAGGAGGGAATCTCACTGGGAGGATGGACATGATCCCGGCCCAGGCCAGTCCGGCAGCCGGTTCCGTTGAAATGGCGGAGCTGATGACGCCCTTAAATGCGGTGACCACGCTGATGGTCTTCTTGACAACGTCCCGGACTACTATCTCTTTGTCGCCTATCGAGAAGGAAAGTCGGGCCTCCGGAAGTTTTCGAAGCTTTTCCTCCGCGAGTCCTTGGATCTGCTTCAGCTTTTCTGGCCCCTCAGACTCTAGCGAGGTTTTTTTCGCCGCTATGTAGAAAGAAGACACAATTGTCAGCACGCGAACTAGCCGGCCAATGCACCTAGAGCGAAGGAGGGTTTAGTTCTCACCATCTACTGCCACGCCCTTGTCGGCCATGATGTATTTTTCAAATGCCGCAAGTAGCTTGGCGTACTCCGGGTCCGATCTTAATGTCTCGTAGGCTTCAGCCCAAACGTTGTCCCAGGCGAGCGTCGCCGGAGCAAGGCCCGCCTCTTTGGAGGTGGATTCTGCGTCGTCAAGCCCCAGTGATGCTGTGTCGACCGGGTTTAGACCGGACGATGATCCGCCGTTCCCCTCTGCCTGGCCACTGGTTGGGGCAACTTTATCGTTGTCTTCTGGCTGGACGGTCAATCATCGTTAGCACCCGACTCTACAAAACATGTCTTTTATCGGAACCCACCAAGACGGTGACATCTTTAGCAGCTACCAGCAGAGGTCGTTTGCCGCGCCGGACCAAATCCCGAAGCCCCATATTTGAGTGAGGTTAGAAGCCAGTAATTCAAGCCGGATGTCGGGTATTGGCGGGATGAACGCGATGCGAGAGCGGTGAAAGTCTGTTGTGAGGAAGCAGGGTTATCGCCTTTCCAAATTAGCGGGGGTGGTTTCAGCCATGAGTTTTCCTTCCCTCTAGGCTAGGTGGGAATATGCAGGATGGATGGGGCAGATCGTCTAGTAACCTGTTCCCCCCCCCCACCACAGTACAACACATTCCCTGTACCCTCTACACCCTAATAATGTACTGCGTAGTAGCAACGGGTACGTGCAGTAAAACGTATGTAGAGTCTGTATAATACATCGCAGGTCTAAATTAACCGCGTTTGCAGGCCCGAATTGACTGCATTCATAGGCCTGGGTTTACTAGGTTCAAGGGCTCGGGTTGATTGCGTTCGAGGGCCTGAATTGATTCCTTATATGTATGTGTAGGGTTAGGGTTATAGATGATACACGGCTGCCCGTCTCTCAAAACCAGCTTGTTTTAGACCAAGAAGTGCAAGCAAGGGCAGACTCGGGACTGGAGGATAAAATAGTGATAATATTATAGATCTAACAGAACGGTCCAAGAGCAAGAAAGTGAGAAATGGTCCACAACCAAGCAGAAACCCAACTTCAAGCCGCCTGCAACGACAGACGAGTAGACGGTGTGCGTTCCACATATAATCAGGGTGTGAGCAGAGGCCTGAATATGTCCCATGAATGATGGAATACAATTTAGAAAATAATGGTAGACAGGCCTGGAGATACGCCGCGAGTGTTGCAAGAATGCCGGCTCATGGACATGGTGTATGCAATAGCGTCTCAAAGCGCTGGACCTCATGTACCGCGTTTTGGTGCGATGTAAGCAAACCCAGTTTGAGAGATTTGAAAAGAGGTTTGCTTTCAGCTTCGTTTGGCTGACCCACGCCCAGAGACCGGCGAACTTGACAATGAAGCCAGGGTGCTTGGCTTCTGTCCCAGGCCGGTCTAGTTCCTCGATGGGCTGCCCGTCGGGCGCTGTTCTCGTCTTCGTCGTTTCGGGGGTGTAACCCAAGTAGGTCGTCAGTACTGTCTTGAGCTCTTTAGTATTGTCAATGATCCGCTGTTCATGGATACCCTGCAAAGAGAGCTTGAGGGGGTCGAGCAGGTCGCTGAGGTTGATTGGGGGCGGGTGGGCCTTGATTGTTGTCCGGATGTCCTGGACCTGGTCGACAAGATGCCCCCACTGGGCAGCAAAAGTCTATGTCATGCCGGATCCTGCTCCGAACCGGCGCTCGTTATCCCAGTTGGACACGTAACCGCCCTTGGTGAGCTTGTCGGCGGTGGAAACGACGTCTGGCTTTAGATTCTGCCCGACTCCGCTGTTGCCATTCCATTTCTGATTGCTGTACTGGGCGTATTGCAGAAGTTCGTCAAAGTAATATAGTCCATTGTTTGAGCCACGGCAGCCAACTGCGATCCTCGTGGGAGAGCCGTTGCCGGCTCCGATGTCTACTTGGTAGGCATACCAGAGGAAGACCATGTAGTCGCAAGTCAGTTCACCGAGAGGGACAAAGTAACAACAAGTAGTGGAGCAACTAGAGTTGAAGGAACCGGACGCGTACCTGCCATGGACCAGCTAGTCTGTTCCCCAGTACATAGGGGATGAAGAAGCTGACGAGTAGAAACGAGAGGCGCCTCTTCACGGCGAGGTGCCAAGGACCTTCCCAAGTTCGAGCAAGTTGGATACAGTCGAGACAGAAATGCCCAACGCAAATGAGAGGCGGCGCTGTAAACCGCTTGGCTTGATGGCAGATGTGCGAAGAGAAGCGACACCTTTGCCCACTATCCCATTGATCATCTTGCTCGGGGATATGCAAGGGGGTTCTGTGATCTTTACCATCAATCACAGCACCACATCTCGTCATTGGGGGCGTTACAACGTTGGTCATCGAAGGTGAGAGATGCGCGCCGTAGCAAGTTGCGACTGGCAGTCTAATTCCGGCTCTGCTCATATCCTAGCACATGCGTAGTCACTTCCCGCCTTAACCTTGGAGACTTCTATAATAATCCTATACATTTACAAAGACCATGTCTCTAGGTGGATAAGCAGCTGCTCATGCGCCTGGAGACAAGGTCTCTAGAAATGTGGAAATTAAAGAATGCTAAATTAGTTTACTCTGGTCAAGGGCAGTGTATATATCGCTGAAGGTCAGAACCTGTATTTGCTATTTTGAGCCTAAAAGAAAGCATTCCCAAACTTTAATGCTGCCTGCGGACCACAGGTATATCATGTACAAGTCGTAGGGGCATCATTAGTCAGGGCCACTCATCTTTGAGCAAAGCCGGAACATAGCTACAACGTGGAACATCGGTGCGTTTTCCCCCGATCCGAAAATTCCCCTCACGGCTGCCGATACCCAGGTCTTGTAAACTCGAACTCCTTCTTTGAATTCGGTTGGATCGAGAGGCAGCCTAAACTCGTCGCCCGTAGTGAGAGTGAGTGTAACTCCCGGCACCTCACCAAGGGTAAGAAACCTGTCCATCAGGGATTCGTCGTCTATGTCGACCATCTGCACGCGCGAGTCGACCAGAAGGCCAAACAGGTCCGACGCGGCAGCGGTTGCCATGTCGGCGTTGACGACCACGTATTCGTCAGCGGTAAGGTTCCATTCGGGAAGCTGGCGCATGAGCTCCGCAAGGTCGTCTCTTTTCCATATTTTGTTTCCAGAGTCCGGGACACCATCGGGAAGACCCATGTTTTCTATCAAGAAGCCCGCCGGGGCCGAGACCCGGCCATGCTTCGTCTGTGCCGCCGCCCACAGAAGGTAGCGGACCGGGTCGCCGTCGTATGGTGATTCGGGGTCTCTGCCCTCCCACCAGCCCAGGTGGACGATCTCGGTCCGGACGCGGTCGAACCACGGGTCGGGGTCGACTGTCCACCTCTCGGACCAATAGGCGGGAGAGTCCTGCTCGGGCCGAGCCAGCATAGACCACGTCTCGAAGACTACCTGACGCGATTCTCGACAGACGCGGGCAATGACGGGCACGCGCGTGTTGTGTTTGGTGATTTTATGGTTCGTCCGATACCACCAGGGAAGCGCGCCGGGGCTGAAGACGGAGTTATCGACTGGGTAATCCAGCTCCAGGACACGGTCCGGCAGACAGAGGCGCCAAATGGCGAGGCGCAGCTCCGTTAGGAGCTGCGGGAAAAGGCTGAACTTGAGCTCTGTCGGAGATGGCATGGTGGCACCGTTTCCAGACAGACCTCTAAGAGGCAAAGACGGACAATGCTCCAGGGACGCTCGCAGCCCCCAACGTGATAATGATGAGCCTAGCCACGGAATGTGGGAAAAGAAATAGGTAGATTGAGGACTCGTTGGTGAATCTATGGAGTGAAAAAGCTGAGCACTCGCGAGAGAAAAGATTGCTGTTAGTAGTGCATGCAAACCGTGGTTGGATGTCGAAACGAACCGCTCAAGTCTAGGCGGCCCTGACTACGGCGTACAGGTAGGTACCTACCTAGTTGTGCTGGTAGTGTCGCACAGCGTGGTACCAAGTACCTGTGCGGGACGTGCCCCTCACTATCGAGCCCGCCAAATGCTGGGGCAATGCGCCAGCCAAATCCGGCGGCCACACCAGCGCTTTCTCGCTTTAAAAACGTAATCTTATGAACATGGTAAGGCCAAACCGTTATGTGAAACATAGTTGACTAAACTTCAATTGCCAGATGAAAGCTGCGTGTGTTTCGTACCGTACTATACACACATGTCTATGCTACCGACCTACAGACGTGTACAAACCCCGAGGGAGGACCGCCGACCACTGCGAACATTGCTACCTAGATGATGGTGCCAAGGTGAGTACGAGGGAAACAACCCTGGCCTTAAACTTTATCCAAAGCTCCTACTTGACGGTGCCTGTGGGCGTGTCAAACCATGCTACCTAGGTACATGTAGATACCGACCGGTGCCATTTGATGATGCAGCCTCACCGTATAAGCCTGTGAAAAGGTACAAAATGTAATCGTATAAGTCGG
>Ga0164242_10003492_pt1 | contig 17911 bp, 20 predicted proteins | sample OricomgcompostMG_FD_108783 | JGI IMG/M metagenome (GOLD analysis project Ga0164242, IMG submission 108783) | Miracle-Growth compost microbial communities from Emeryville, California, USA - Original compost - Miracle growth compost (MG) ... | reverse complement strand
TGTTCAACTAATAACTCAGGAAGTATCAATTTTAACAACTCTAAATGATTCTTCAATTCCCTTTTTTTGACAAAAATCAGAATTTTAAATCAATTCATCCCCAACTTTTGGTTATGATCCGTTAAACTTCTCTTTTTTATTTTTCAGTTTGATAAAGTGCTAATGTCCATTCATTATCTCCGCTACGATAGAAAATGATTTTAGCTTTGCTTCTATGTCGTAAATATGACTGGCAATCATGAGTTCATCAATTCCTGTTTCATCAATGAACTTAGATAGTTTCTCAAGAAGGGTTTGTTTACTTCCAATAAAAGTGTAAGCAGTCATGCCTTTCAATGCTTGTTGAACTTCCGGACTGTTAAATATAGAAGGCAATGAACCAGGAGGCTTTAGCGGACTTCGCATATTGGTAATGATTCCCAAAAACATGCGATACAAACTGGTTGTCATAAATTCAGCTTCTTCATCTGTATCTGCTGCCATTACATTTACACATGCCATTACATAAGGAGTCTTTAAAAACTCAGAAGGTTCAAAATGTTTTCTATAAATATCAATGGCTACTCTAAATTGTTGAGGTGCGAAATGAGAAGCAAAAGCATAAGGCAATCCTAGTTTTGCAGCTAAATAAGCGCTATCAGTACTTGATCCTAGAATCCATAAGGGCACCTCTACTCCTTCTCCAGGAAATGCTCTAACTTTTGAATCTTTGTTTTTTGTGCTAAAATAATTTTGTAACTGTACTATTTCAGCATGAAAATCATACTGATATGAGGCATTATTTCTTCTTAAAGCCATTGCCGTAAGTTGATCTGTACCTGGAGCTCTTCCTAGTCCTAAATCAATTCTATGTGGATATATACTTGCCAAAGTTCCAAATTGCTCAGCAATTGCTAAAGGACTATGATTTGGTAACATAATACCTCCAGAACCAATGCGAATTTTTCCTGCAGTTAATCCTGCGACATGACCAATCAATACAGCCGTTGCAGAACTAGCGATATGCTCCATATTATGATGTTCTGCAAGCCAAATTCTTTTATAGTTAAGCGACTCAATGTGTTTTGCCACTTTTACCGTATTATTTATTGCACTCGCAGCATTACCTCCTTCGGTAACAATTGCTAATTCTAATACAGATATGGGGATTTTTCTCATACGAATGAATATTGAATACAAATTTAGGCTAATGTTACGTGAAGTGCAATAGAAATAATATTCTATACTCGCATAAAGATTCGATAAAGAAATTTGTAGAAAGAAATCAATCCATCAAATACGCCAATCCGTCTTCTACTGGACCGCAAAGCACATTGATTGTTTTGGTAGTAAACAGTTCTCGGATAAGTTCTCTGCCTGTTTTGTAATCATTATGGATTGGACAAGGATGCGTTAACGAACATTCGCTTAAACCCAAACCACAACGTGTAAATAAATCTTTTCCGTCTATTGTATCAACAATAGTTATGAGAGGTTGACTTTGTTGTTCTTTTGTGATGTAAAACCCACCAGAAGGACCTTTTATGCTATTAATAATCTTTTGACGTACTAGATTTTGCAAGATCTTACTTACCGTATGTTCACTTGCATTAATGTACTGAGAAATATCTTTCACGCCCAATTTCTCCCCAGTTTCTTCTTTGGAAGCAAGGTATATGACAGCTTTTATGGCAGTTTTACACGTATTGCTGATCATTTTATGTCGTTAAAAATATATGTCCTTCTTCAGAAATCATACTTTGATTCCAAGGTGGTTGAAAAATTAAATTTACTTGAATATTACCTTCGGGAAAAGATTGTTGCATTGATTGTGTAGTTGATTCGACGATAGATTCTCCCATAGGACAAAATTGAGTAGTTAAAGTCATCGTAACCACTATGTCATTAGTTTCCTCACTAAAATCTATTTCGTAAACTAATCCAAGATCGACAATATTTAAACCAATCTCGGGATCAAGTACATTATGTAAGCCTATTAAGGCAATTTCATTTTTTTCTGTATTGTTTGTTTTTACATCCATTCTATTAAGCTTTATGAAAGAGAATTTTAAACACGTTAAAGTTATATAGCACTGCTGTAATTAAAAGAAAGATAGAGCCAATATTTAATATCAAAACACTGGATTGAATTATTCCTAAACCAAAAATAATAAAACCAATGAGATAAGTGACTCCATTTGCCATAAAAATACGGCTGCTAAAAAGCTCTTTGGGATTAGGGGTTTTACCTATACCTGCAATGCTACTATATACTTTGTTCCAAATAATAAAAGGCAAAGTCTTAAAGGTCATTCCCAAGATAATAGTTGTTATCCAACCAAAGAAAATAGTAAATCCATACAAAAGAACTAGTTGAATATTACTCAAAGTAGCGAATAATAGGATAATTATTGCCAAGATAATTATTGGAACTACCACTAGAACAACTGAAAGCAAAGACATTTTTACTTGTCCATCTACTTTTTTACGAATACGTTGAGCATACGATCGGTAAATGAAAATTCCAAACAGAACTACGCCGATTCCAACAAGTACAATTGGGACAAAGTATAATTGGGTTTTTAATGATGAGAGAAAGATAAAAATGAAGCTTATCAATCCGACATTAATGAGTGAATAAATCCACCACAACATTTTTTTATTTTCATATTTAGAGATAAGAAACATAGGAATCAATCTTGACCCTACTCCCATTATCATTAATAAAAACCAACCTATAATTCCTAAATGTGCATGAAGAGATAGGAAATAAAGCGATCCTTCTGAAAATATATGGGTAGTGAAATTCCAAATAAGTAAAAGTCCTAGCAAAGTGGTTGTAAACAACCATAAAACAGCAGTAAAAGCAAATATTGCATGTATATTTTTACTCTTACTATTGGCAATACTTAACCAAAGATTGGCAAGGTAACACAGTACTGCAAGATTAATCAATACTGCTCCAGTTTGAGCAATAAAACTCATGTCAAACTTATAAAAAGCAGTAACTAGAAATGGAATTCCCACAGCAGCAAAGAAAAAGGATAGATATGCTAGAAAATTACTGTGAAGTTTTCCTTCTATCATTACTGGAAATAATTGGTGACTAGCTCCAAGAATAATCATTGTACCCCAACCAAGCGCCATAGTATGTGTTATCGCCAAGGTATGAGGACTAAAATAATGTTGTGTAAAAGCCGAAGTATTATTGAATAGTAATATGGTCGCTACAAGAAATGACAATGCAGCATACCCATAAAATGGCAATACTACTTTGTAGGAAGTATTTTTTATAGGACTATTAGCTCCGGCAATAAACATGTTAATTTTTAAAGATTAAAAGGTAAACTTCTCCTTCTGCAACTTCTTTTATACGATAGTCAAACTTCCTATCGGCTAATTCAGGTAAAAGAAAAACTGGAATTCGTTTATGCGTAACATAAAGTGCTTTCTCATTCGTTAATTTATCAATTTCAGATAAGATGGTTAACATAGGTTGAGGCATTTCTAAATTCCGCACATCCACTGTAACTAGATTATCCATAAAACGTTGCATGATTTCATCCCAACCACTGTCTGCACCATCTTTTGGTTTAACTTCAATTTCAGAATCTTCAGATTTTTTAAAGAAGTAAGTTTCTACCAAATCATTGCTAATTATATCTGCATACACATCAAAACCTTTCTTTTCCAACATTTTAATTAAAGGAACAGGTTCAAATGTATTGATGACTTTTAGTGCTTCTCCAGCTTGAACTGATTTTACTTTATCTAAAATCAAGGTCAATGGATCTATACCAGATGCTAATAATTCGCGCACATCAAAATCAATGATTTGGCTTTTAGTAAGCGAAGATATAAACGCAGGAAGATTCTTTTTTTCTTCAACGATGGGTAAAGTATCCGCGTCAATTTCAAATCCTAAAGGTTTTAGTTTATTGAAAAAATCATCTACTTTACAACCAGCCATTTTAGAAGCCATAGAAATACTCGTTCTACCCGCAAGCACTTTTCTTAGTAATGGATTTCTCAATTTATTGAACTTTGCATCTATGCTAATGATTGCCTCTAAAGCATCTGGATGAGCTTTGAGTAAGTGAGCAATTTTCGTGTTTGCATTAATTTTATTCATCTTCCTATGATAATTACTTTATATAATCCAGTTGTATTGATAATACAACTGGATTATTATTTTTTATTCTAATCTCTTCTATATTAAAAAGATGTGGAAAAACTTAATCGACTTTATAAGTCAATTAGTTTTTTGTGATTTTCACCTTCCACCAATCTGGACCTTGTTCTGTATAATCCCAAGTAAAAATTTCACCTCTTTGTCCTGCCAATTGATAATACAATGGTTTAGGATCATGATCGTTATGCAACATCAATGTTTCTCCAGATTTTAGTTCGTCAAAACGAGCAAAAACAGTTGGATGCTTTAATCTTGGTTCAAGAACTGTTACGTCTAAAATATTTGTGTTTTCCATTTTATTAATCTTTTAATGAATATTAATTTTTTACAAATATACAGATATTTTAATAATAAAAGTATTAAAGTACTTTTATTCTTTATTGGGAATTCAATGAAGAAATTTCTAATTCTTATAATACGTAAAAAATTTCTTGAGGAACTTAAACCTTCCCTAAATAAACTAATTCGAGTAGTTTTTTGTCCGATTTTCCGTTTTGATTCAGTGGAATTTGATCGATGATTTTAATGTCTGAAGGCAACATGTAATTCGGAAGTGTTTCTGCAAGAATAGAAAGCATTGCTTTTGCATCTAATGTTGAATTGGGAGATAGTTGAACTAAACTCACAATCTTTTTTACATCGCCGTTGCGTTTCAATGCAATTGTTTCGCCTTGAGCAACTTCTTCAATGTTATTTAATGCGCCTGTAATTTCGTTGAGTTCAATTCTATAACCGTGTAATTTGACTAAATCATCATTTCTTCCGAAGAAAAACAACATGTCGTTTTCGATATAACCGTTGTCTCCAGTTTTGTAAGCGCGTTGTCCATTTACCGTATAGAATTTCTCCGCATTCAATTTTTCATTTTTCACGTAACCAACAGAAACATTTGGACCTGCGATAATGATTTCTTTGTCTTCAATAATTAGCTGACTTTCCATTTTAGATTTCCCAACAGGAAGTGTCTCGTATTTTTCGAGAATTGCTGGCGTGATTTCTACGATAGTTGTTGCAACTGTAGCTTCTGTTGGTCCGTAAGTATTGATGACTTTCGCTTTTGGATAACTTGCTTTCAGTTTTTTTGCTAATGGATGAGGAAGTACTTCTCCACAAAATAAAAACGTATGAATAGAGCTTAACAATGACGTATCTTCAATGCGAGAGTATGTCAACGCAAAAGATGGCGTAGAAACCCAAACATTTCCTTTAAACTGGTTTATTCTTTCCATTAATTGGTTTGGATCAGCACATTGTTCTTTACTGTTCAACATGATTGTTCCACCCAAATAACCAAAAGTCATCACCTCAAAAACAGATAAATCAAAACTTAATAAAGCTGTATTAATAAAACAATCATTTGCTGTAAATCCAAAATCATCACTGCTCATCCATCTTCCAAAAGATTGGACGGCTTCTGTTGTAATTTGTACACCTTTTGGTTCACCTGTACTTCCAGAAGTGAAAATAATGTAAACTATCGGATCTTCGTTTCTTGAACTTTTACGGTAATCTTTAGTATTCGACTGAATTGAAATTGATTGTTTAGAAAGCTCAATTTCAGTCACATATTCAATAGCTAAACTCGTGGAAGTTGTATTGATAATAACTTGACATTCAGTTGTCTCGATAATCTTTTGAATTCTATCTTTAGGATAAATCATATCGACAGGAATGTAAGCTATTTCTAACTTCATCATCGCATAAAATGCAACCAACATATTAGTACTTTTATGACCATAAACCATCACTGGATTTGCTAATTGGTTTAATCCATTTTGAGTAAAAACAGCAACCAGATCATTTACTTTTTGCTCAAATTCTGACCATGTAAGTTGAAAATCATCACCAATTACAGCTAATTTAGTTGAACCTGATTCAACATCAACGAAGTCTTTCTTTTCAAGGCAAAATTTCATACTTAAAATAATTTTCCGCTAAATACATAGATTGCAAAAGCGACTGAATTAAACATGATAAAGATAGAAAGCCATTTCACTGCAAAAGGGCTTAACTTACCGAAAAATACATCTTTTTTATCCTTTTTACATCTATACACGTAATAATTATGGATGACGGCATAAATTCCAAATAACATTCCGCTTACGATGTAATGCAATTCAAATCCATTCCAAAATCCCATCAACGTAAAGGTGAGCATTAAAGCTACATTTTGACGACGAATAGAGTTCCAAATTCCTTTTGATGTAAAATACTTAAACAATGGTTTGAAGAAATAATCGTTTAACCAATCACCTAAAGATTTGTGCCATTTTTTCCAAAATTCTTTCGGATTAATTGCTAAAAATGGTTTGTCGAAGTTAATTGGAACGTTGATTCCCAAAAAGCCACCAAAACTAATTGCCAGCAAAGAATATCCAGCAAAATCGAAAAATAATTCCATCAGATACGTGTACATGTATGTTAAATGATAGAATAATGAGCCATCATCCACTAAATGTGCTAAAATTAATCTCCGAATAGCTTCTGCGATAATGAATTTGTATAATAATCCGAGGATTAGATTGTACCAAGCATTTCCATAATTGGTTGAATTGATGTTTTCGTAGCCATTTTTCACGTCGTTGTTAAAACGCTCAAATCTATCTAAAGGTCCAATAAGAAGCGTTGGAACAAAAGCTAAGAAATTGAACACATCGATAAACGCAATTTTTTCGGTCGATCTTCGCATATCGACATACAAACTCATTGCTTTGAAAACAATATAGGAAAGTCCCGCAATTCGAATGATTTTCAAAACATCTGAATTTGGATTGATGGGAATAACATCCGTAGTTTTCATGACAAAAATTGGTAATGCCAACAATAACATTGGAAATAGAATATTATCGTGTTTGTAATATTTTCTTAGTAAAAGTAGGATTAGATAAAGAAAAACGATTAACCCAATTATATGAAATGGTTTAGGAAAAAGACAAAAAATGTAAGCTAAACAAGTTATTGTGATGATAAATTTATAACCAATTATCTTTTTAAATATCCATTTTGAAAGCAAAACAAAACCAATACATATAAACATGTAGATGAAAAATGTACCCGAAGAAAATGGTAAAGTGTATCCGAATATCATATTAAAATTGTTGATAGATGAAATCTACTTTTGACTTAACTTTATTATCTTGGTTTGGATGAATAACTGAATCAATATCAATCATATAAAGATAAACGTAGCCAAGAATCAGTAAAAAATAAATGAATGTATTTCTGATAATTTTATTTTTCATCTTTAAAATATAAATTGTACAAAAATTTATTGACTTTCATCCAGCCATAATCACCTAAATGCATAATATCCTTAAGCGTTCCAGGTTCATAACTAGTCGTATCATAAACATACAGATTATAAAATGGAATTTTTTTATTGCTTAAGGTTTCGGTAATAGAATCGATTAATGGTTTGTAAATACTTGCATTTTTGTAAAAATAAGGATTAAAAGGAATCATTACAAAACTGGCATTTATATTTTGTTCCTTGATGTATTCTACCAATAATTTGAAATCAGCATATTCATTGTTAGTAGTAAAATCAATAGCTTCAAGTGTTCCGTTTCTTTCATTTCCATTTTCATCGACTACGTATTTTGTATAATACTCATCATAAACATACATTTTATTAGTCGTGATACTGTTTATAAATTGTGTTTGAATTTGATACGCAGTTTCATCGTAATTTCCATTCCATTTACGAGGTGTTAAATTATTATTTTGAGTGATTTGATATTCAATTTTTTCACTAGAATTTATACTTTCAAAATAAGATTTGATAAAGTTATTTATTTTATCAAATAGACTTGTATTATTTGTATTTGAATAGGTGATAAACGTATTCATTTCTTTCGTAATACCTTCTATATTATCTTTTTGACTTTGAATAAATTCACCTATGTGCTTTTTATATTTTAGATCAATATTTTTATTATTATCTATTCTTTTCAAAAAGTTAGGTCGAGCAAACTCAATAAAAGCTTGGATATTTGTTCCGTCTGCTTCAAACCAACCTGGACTAAGAAAAATACAAACTTTACTTCCTTTATTATATTGATGAGTAGCCAAAAGTTCTATCAAAATACTTAATTCTTGATGATATGCATGACCAATACCTATTGTTGGTATACCCAAACTATCAGGGAAAAAATGATAAGGAATAATAGGAGAATCTGTAAATTCAGATGAGCCAAAAAGTGTTAATTGATTTTTGTTTTTTATGGAAGCGACATATTCAAGCTCATCGTTAGGACTATTCACCAAATCAGACATAACAGCACTAATTTTAGTTTGCTTTCCTTTTATTATTTTGGTTGTATTCTTCGGGTTAAAATGATTTCTAACCAAAGGGAATATTAAAAGAACAAGCGTAAGAGCAATGATAATTGGAATAACATGAAGAAAAATTATTCTTTTAAGCATTTTTCTCTGCTATTTTCTTTTCAATAAATGGAATTAATCTATCTAAAGTTTCGAAATTATCTACGACGATTTCATCAAAACTAATCTTTATGCCGTATTCGTTTTCAATTTCAACGGCGAACTCAACAATAGTAATAGAATCCAACACTTTAGCTTCCCAAAGACTATCATTTAAAGTAACTCTTTCAAATGCTATCTCTTCTATTTTATCTATTAGGAAATCTTTCATTGTTAAATTTTAGACAAATGTATTAAATAAATTTAATCAATTCTCAATCTTTTGAATGGATAGATCACAATTTGGAGATTATGAATAGAACTTATTACTAAAAATAAGTGTAATAAAATTTAATCATTAAACATACTACAGTTATAATAGATCCAATTATCAGTATTCTATTACCTTGCTTTCTGTCATGGTCTGAATAAACATATGTCTTTTCTCCATTGGGCAAGACCTTTTTACTTGATGTTAAATGCCAACCCATAAAAACTCCTAAAAGTCCTCCCATAATTGCAAAAAAATAGCCCAAAAAGATAAATGTTTTCTGACTTTTCTCATGTTTTGAAAGATCTACAATTCTTTCTTCATCTAATCTCTTCATCTTGTTAGGAGTAATTTCTTGCCCCCTCTCTTTTAAGATTTTTTGAGCTAATAAATAATCTAATTTACTCCATTCATCTTTCTTGCTAACTAAGTCAATCAATTCTTCGTTTGTAAATTCAAAAAGATAATAATCACTTTCAACCGAATTGACTAATTCCGATGAAATTTCTGTTTGCATCGCGTCCACTTTATCAAAATCAATTTTATGTAACTTGATAGTGTATTCCTTACTAAACTGACTATTTGCTAAAGTAGGATCAAAACTAATGACATTCTCTTCAAGTAAATATTCAATTTTATTTTTCTCTAAAACATTCACCAATTCATCTACGATATCTTTATCTGTAATTTTTTGATAAATTAAAAAATCTGATTCTGAAATATTTAAATTGTTTTTATGAATAACGAATAAGCAAATTTACTTAAAAATAATAGATTAGTATATTCAATAGAAATATACTAATCTATTTCACCCAAAAAGAAATCTGTAAATCTTTTATCGCTATTGTATTTTCAATGGACTGATCAATGCTATAAACGTATACTTTCATTTCTGCATCTTTTGGTATCCAATCAGGTATAGCACTTGAAACAAAAATGGTTGATTCATCTTTTGTTTCATCCATATAATTTGCAATAGGAAATTCTTCTCTGCGCAGTGTAGTCCAATCTTTTTCTATCGAAAAACAGATGATTGATTTGTTTTCTTTCCTAGCTGAAAATCGAGCTGAGAATTGGGCCATCTTAAGATTTTTCAAAGAAATATTTTTCATAAATGAACCTCCGTTATTAAAATTAAGTTCCACTTTTTCACATGAATCGGCATTCATTGTATATTGAATAACCTGCTGATTTTTCGTTTTTTCAAAAAATGTATTTTTTATCCAATACCAAGAATTTTCAGAAGGTTCTGTTTCAGTATTTATTAATTGTAAATTAAAACAATTACCTAATCTTTTGTATTTTCTAATTCGCGGGCCTACATCATCACCAATCTCACAACAGAACTGAAAATGTGAGTCAAAATAAGCTTGTACTTTTGACTCTGGGTCAACAATATGATCATGACTTAGTATTAACATTAAATTATCACTTTTTATATTTTGAAAAAGATGATCTAATATTTTTTCGCCGATTAATGGAAATAATTGTTTTGAAGTTAGATAGCCATTCAAATCACTATACGATTGAAAACCTACTTTGTCATAATAATATAAAAAGTCTACTATTTTATAACCTGCACAAACAAAAATAGCAGGTTTTTCACCCTTATTTTCATTAACGAATTGAGCCGTTTCTTTCCACGGTTCTTTGTAATGAACTATCGGCGTAAAATACATCTTATAAGAATAGAAGAGCAAATAAATACCTAACCATTTAATAAGAAATGGTATTTTAAGCATATCAACAACATATCCAATTGAAAAAAATAAACCGAAACCTGCAAAAAGAACATATCTCAATTGAAAGGAAGGAATGAATTGTGCAAGACCGTAATTGAGCAATATAGACAAAGCAAACCAAAGCCAAAAAACAAAAAATACGCATTTTGAAAATACTTCTTTAAAAAGCTTATTTCTTATTTTATTTATCGTAAAAATGGGAAGGATTAAAAACAGCAAAACAAAAGAAATTGTAAGCGTTTTGTTATCCACCAAGCTAATCAAGACAAATTTCAAATCATTCCAATGTGCTGTTTTTAACCAAAAACCATCTCCTGGAATAACATGCAAGAAGATATACAACTGAGGAATAAACAGAAGAAAACTAATAATAGAACCGATAAATAATTTACGTACGATTAGTTTATCTACTTTGAGGTAAAAAAAACTCGCTACAAACTGAATAACAGGAATTAAAGCCGCATTATAATGCGAAAATGGTAATGCTGTATTTACAAGAATCAAGAATACTAAAATCCAATTATTTTTGGGTGACTTAACGAATCGAAAAAATAACCAGAAAGAGATACAACATAGAAACAAAACAAGTGGAAAAGCACGAATTTCATGACTAAAATCGAACTGAACATTTGAATACAAAAAATAAATTGAAACAAAAATGGCAGTAAAAAAAGACTTTATTTCTTTACCAATTAAAATAATTCCAGTTGCTGTTCCCAAACTAAATAAGAAACTCATCGATTTTACTGATGCAACTCCAATTCCAAACCATTTTATCCAAAAATGTAAAAACAAAAAATAAAGCGGTGGATTAGCTTCATTATTTAATGTCTTTAAAAGATTAGAGATGGGTTGCTGCGACCAATAAACGCTAAACACTTCATCTCCTTGTAACTCTAATTTATGAAGCACCGGAATTTTATAATGCAAATGAAGAAGAACTACTAAAACAGTCAAAAAAAACCATTTATAACTATCAATTAATTGAATAATGAAATTATTTGAAGATAAAATACGATATGATTCAAGTTGCTTTTTCACTATTTGTAGTTATAATTCAAAGTAACTACAATTTTAACTATTCTTCTCGTATAAATCTGAATTTGAAGAAAATAATTCATTTTATCGTATTTGAAATATATTTCCTATATTTGCATAGTGAACGCTCACTAACATTTTAAAAATTATGTCAAAAGATATTTCAGCAAGGCAAGAAGAAATCATTAAAGTATCGGGTAAAATACTGATGGAAAAAGGTATAAAAGGACTTACTATTAAGATTTTAGCGAAAGAAATGGGGTTTTCCGAAAGTGCCATCTATCGTCATTTTGAGAGCAAAGAAGATATTATTTACTTGCTGCTAAACACGCTAATAGAAAGCATACAAAAAAGAGTGAGTGAGATTATAAAAAGTGATCTTTCTGCAACTGATAAACTAGAAACTATTTTTGAACGACAAATTGAGTACGTAAGTGAAAATCCATATTTTATAATTGCTGTTTTATCTGAAGACTTATTTTTTGAAACGCTCAAAATTCAAGAAGTGCTTTTACAGCTATTTAATTTTAAAATAAATATGGTTAGCAAACTGATTGAAGAAGGTAAAGTCAATAATACTATCAGAACGGATATTGAAACGAAAGATTTAGCAAATACTGTCGTCGGTTCTTTTAGGTTTCTAATGCTAAGATGGCGCTATTCACAATTTAGTTTCGATCTTACAACTGAAGGAAGAAAAACAATAAATACAATAACGCAACTCATTAAAATACAAGCGTAAAAAAGTATAAATCATCTAATTATGATAGTTCAAAAACTCAAAAAAACGACCATAAAATTCCTTTTAGGAGGTGCTTTTTTGTTGCTTTCGCAAAATGGATTTACACAAGAAGAAAAATCGTTCAGCAATTTGGAAGAAGTGTTGAGCTTCGCTAAAGAAAAGAATTACAAATTTGAAAATGCAGCAATTCAAACTAGATTGGCTGAGTTAACCAAAAAAACCGCTTGGGGAAATATTTTCAATCCGCGGATTCCGAACTCTATTCAAGCATTGGATAATACGCAATTGCAATCGATATTTATGCCTGGACAAGTTTTTGGACAGCCTGACGGAACTTACAAACGCGTAACGACAGGTCAGCAATATACAACCTTGTTTAATGTTCAACCGCAATTTGATATTTTCAATTTGGGAAATATTACACAAGTGAAATCGGCAAAAATCAATAATGAACTGACAATTGTTCAGAATAATATTAATGAACAACAGGTTTACGACCAAATCAATGCGATTTATTTCAATATTCTTTCTTATCAAGGGCAAATTGAAATTTTAGAACAAAATATCGCGATTGCCGACACTATTTTTCAAGCTACGCAAAATCGTTTTAACGAAGGTGTTGGACGCAAACAAGATGTGAACGAAGCAGAAGTGAATTTGATTAATTTACAAGACAAATTACAGCAATTACAATTCAATATTCAGATTCAAGAACAAAGTTTAGCCTTGTTTTTTGAAAATAGCATCCATCCGATGTTAATCGAAAATGTTTGGAACTATGAAACTATAAATGAAATTACACCAACCAATAATACATTGAAAGTACAACAAGTAGAATTGCAATTAAACGCCATGAATCAAAATATCAAATCTGCTTGGACACAAAATGTTCCCACACTTTCGTTTATTTCGTCCTTAAATTGGCAAAATCTTAGTAACCAAGGATTCTTTCACACGAATTCTAATTGGATTACCTACAATTATGTAGGCTTAAAACTAGCTTGGGATTTTCCTTTTACAGTTGCCAAGCTTTCTACTGCGAAAAACAATCAATTTCAACGTGATTTATTGCAAAATGAATATGAACACAGCATTTTAGAAGCTCAAAACACGAATAATCAAATGGTGCTTGACTATGAAAAAGCCGTCAGTCAATTGAAAAATTTAGAAAAAATTGCTGCGCTCAAAGAAGATACATACCGAAAAAACTACAACCAATACAATGAAAATGTGTTGAGTTTAGATAAATTACTTATTTCTCACAACGACATGCTTTTAGCTAAAATAAATGTTGTTACAGCTTTAGCAACTGTTGGATTTAACAAAAGTAAAATTGACATTAACAATAAATTTTAAAAATATGAATCGTAATTTAATCATATTCAGCGTATTATTCCTCACAATAGTTTCTTGTGGAAAAGGAAATGAAACGAAACCTATTGTGCAAAATATCAAGGAATTGGTATTTGCATCTGGGAATTTAGAATGGGAAAATAGTTATGATCTCGTTGCGCAAACAGACGGAATCCTATCCGATATTAACTTTGAAGTGGGCAACAAAGTAAGTCAAGGAACTGTGCTTGCGAAAATCAACAACGCTTCCAATCAAGTGAATGTGGAAACCGCAAAAGAACAATTGGCCATCAGTTCAGAAAATTTAACGAGTAACTCTCCTGCCCTACTTCAATTGCAACAAAATATTACGTTTGCAGAAGCGAAATACAAGCAAGATAAAACGCAAGCAGAACGTTACAAACGTTTGTATGAAACACAAAGTGTTGCAAAATCTGAATTTGAAAATTATCAACTTACAGCAGAAAATTCATTGAGTAGTTTGAACGCACTGAAAAAACAATATAATTTATTGCAACAGCAAGCGAAACAAAATTATATCACCACAAAAGGACAATTAAAAAACAGTGAAATAACGGAAAATTATAATCAATTAGTTGTTCCACAAAACGGTACAGTCATTGAAAAATTAAAAGACAACGGTGATTATGTTAGAAAAGGCGATGTTATTGCAAAAATTGGTGATGCGAGTGAAGTGGAAGCAGTTTTAAATGTAGATGAAAGCAGCATTGCTAAAATAAAAATAGGGCAAACGGTTTATATAAAACTCAATACAGAAGAATCCATTACGCACAATGCGAAAATCGTTGAAATATTAGCGGCTTTTGATGAAAAAACGCAATCGTTTATCTGCAAAGCAAAATTTGACGAACACATCGAAAAAGGTTTTTACGGAACGCAACTCGAAGCGAATATTTTTATCCAAGAAAAGAAAAACGCCTTGCTTATTCCTAGAAGTTTAATGGATTATGGAAATGAAGTAAACGTAAAAGGGAAAGATGAACCTGTTGTTATCAAACCGGGAATTATCTCTTCTGAATACGTTGAAGTTCTAGGTGGAATTACGAAAGACGATATTTTGTTGCCTCTAACACACAAATAATTCCCATTATGGATGTAAATTTAGACATAGCGAAAACCTACATTTTTGCAGGTAAAAAACAAACCGCAGTTGCTGCAGTTGGAGTATTGCTGGGCATGTCCATATATATTTTCATGAATTGTCTCGTCATTGCTTTGGATAGAGGCTCGATGACGGTCGTTTTTAAAAATATATCACACATTAGAGTTTACAAAGATGACATGATAAGCAAAGAGTTAGTAAAATCTACTGATTCATCTAGTAAATACATTATTATTAACCCAAGAGTAGTTCCAAAAAGTAATACGATTATCAATCCTAAAATGGTTGCCGAAGCTATTTCTAAACACAAGGAAGTAACTGTTGTTGCACCCCAAGTTAATGCAGCAGTATTTTACAATAATGGAAAATCACAAATTTCCGGAATTTCTGTTGGCGTTAATCCCAGTGAAGCGAATAGAATGTATAATATTAATTCTTCTATGGTGGAAGGTGATTTTGAATCATTAAAAACTACGCCAAGTGGAATAGTAATTGGATCTGGAATAGCGCAAAAAATGAACTTAGCAGTTGGCGATAATATCAATCTGACCTCAGCAAGAGGAATAAATCGTACTTTTCAAGTATTGGGAATTTTTAAAACCAATGTTTCTGCTATTGACAAAACGAAATCGTATGTAAATCTCGCTTCTGCACAACAATTAGAAAAAGAAGGTGCGTCGTATATTACAGATATTAATGTTGACATTACGGATCCGAACAATGCAGTGCGTGTTGGAGAAGAACTTTCTAAAATAACAGGCTATAAAGCAGAAAGCTGGCAAGAAGCGAGCGAATCTATTGTTACGGGAAACAAAATGCGTTTCATCGTTATTACCTTGGTTTCTACGCTTATTTTACTCGTTGGAGCTTTTGGAATTTACAATATTTTGAACATGACCGTAAGTCAAAAACTAAACGACATCGCTATTCTCAAAGCAATGGGATTTAAAGGAAAAGATGTTGTACGCATTTTCGTTACGCAAGCCATAACTATTGGAGCAGTTGGTGTTGCCGGAGGTGTCGTCTTAGCAATAATACTCGTCACCATTCTTAAAAATGTATATGTAGGAGGAGATATTGGCTACTTTCCAATTGATTATGAACCGATTAAATTCCTTCAAGGAGTTGTTTTTGGACTAATTATCACCTTTTTCGCAGGATACTTTCCCGCAAGAAAAGCTGCTAAAGTGGATCCAGTAGAAATCTTTAGAAAGTAATATCATGGAAGAAAGAGTAAAAGATAATATCATATTAAAGACAGAAAATATCAATAAATTCTTCTACGAACCTGTTGAATTTCAAGTGCTAAAAGATATTTCATTTGAAGTAAAAAGAAATGAATTATTGACCTTAGTTGGAAAATCGGGAAGTGGAAAATCGACCTTGCTCTATATTCTTTCAACGATGGACAGAGATTATAAAGGACAACTTTGGATAGATAATGACCTTGTTACCAAAAAAAGTATTGATGAACTGGCTGTTTTGCGCAATGAAAAAATTGGTTTTGTATTTCAGTTTCATTATTTATTAATGGAATTTTCTTGTCTTAAAAACGTGATGATTCCTGCTTTACGCTTAGGGAAATTATCCGAAAAAGAAATTGAAGAAAGAGCATTCAGCAAACTAGAAATGTTGGGTTTGGCAGATCAAGCTTTAAAACCAGCGAGCAAACTTTCAGGAGGACAACAACAACGCGTTGCCATTGCCAGAGCTTTGATAAATGATCCCTTAATTATTATGGGCGATGAACCAACAGGAAATCTCGACAGTAAAAATACCGATATCATTTTCGATATTTTCAGAGAACTTACGCATAACCAAGGTCAAACCATAATCGCCGTAACCCACGACGACGATTTTGCCAGAAAAAGCGACCGAATCGTAGAAATGAAAGACGGAAGAATTGTTGGGTAGGTTTTGGATATGCTACGCTATTTTATTGTTTTTACGCATATCTACCTATTTTTTGATATTCAAAATGCGCACATTGTTATTAAGGTATTATAAAACGGCTTATACGTATAATTCTACGACTAGGTTAATGATAATTAGATAAATTAAGCATAATAAAATGCATTAAAAATAGTTGACTTACAGTATTTTAAATAAAAAACAAAGCAATTCATTTAAACTTCAAACTATTTCAATAGAATAATTATATTTGAGGTAAGATATAGTGCGGCTAAGCAACATATGTTTCTTATCCGCATGTTAGTAGCAACTGATAAACAGACCCAAAATTGAAACGAAAGAACTTAAAAGGTGTAATACATAATTTTGCTCATTCACTTCAGAGCTTCGATTTCACTCATTCATCAAAAGTGGTGTTTAATGTTTTGACAGATGTTTATTGCAAAACTGGACAAAGTGAGATTACTTACGATTTTACTAGAAATGAAATTACTCCAGAATCTATGAATACTAAGGATGCTCAAATAATTTTTAAAGATTATAAGGAATGGTTACCAGTTCTAGCAAATAGCCATAATGCTGATTCTAATCTAATTGAAGAATTAAAAATCAAAATGGAAGTTGACTTCTCAAAACATAAACACCCAAAAGGAATGATTGGGGCAGTGGAATTAGAAATGAAAACATTTGTCGATTACAAGATCAAGAAAAAAACAAATGAGCAAATGTCTATGAGTGAAATTGCTGTTTATGGAGAAATAATTATTCCTCAAAAATTGAAACTTGAATTTTGGGGTAACAAATAATATATAAATGGACTTATTACTTATTCTAATTTCTATTCCGATAATGTATTTCAGTATTAAAGGAGTGATTAGAGGTTACAATGACCAAGGTAGTTTTCGAAAACAACAATTATACTCAGCAGATGTCCTTGGTGCCATTTCGGGTATAGGATTATTTATTGTTGGAATTTTAAAACTTTTTGGATTAGACATTCAATAAAAAAATGCTACTAATCGAGTAGACGGCTCCGCCAGATAAACTGACGGAGTGCGCCTCTCACACCACCGTACGTACGGGTCTCGTATACGGCGGTTCGTAAATTGATGGGTTCAACGTTCCGTAAACATCTAAT
>Ga0164242_10003491_pt1 | contig 17913 bp, 20 predicted proteins | sample OricomgcompostMG_FD_108783 | JGI IMG/M metagenome (GOLD analysis project Ga0164242, IMG submission 108783) | Miracle-Growth compost microbial communities from Emeryville, California, USA - Original compost - Miracle growth compost (MG) ... | reverse complement strand
CTCACCGCGTCGTAGCTATCATGATACCGTGCCCAAGGAACGACTGTCTTGTCTTTAAGTGTAGCCATGGCCATTCGGCAGACGATCTGTGTTTCATTGACAAGATTATCAGAGACCGGTTTCAGGCTTCCCCTGGATGACTGTACCACACCCATGGAATTTTCGGTACTTACAATTTGGTGTATGCCGTTTACCTTATCTATGTCACTGCGTGATTTGGTGGGCAGTATAAGAGATTCCTCCCCATGCGTCAGGTGGCTTCTATTGAGTTTTGTGGAAACAAAGACGGTTAGGTCGAGCTTCCTCATAGCATGGGTAGTATAACTGGTGTCCGGGGTCGCGGATAAGAAATTACCCCCCATGCAAATTAAACACTTTACCTGCCCTTCGTGCATGGCCCTGATTGCCTGAACCACACCGTGGCCAGGCTTGCGGGGAGGATCAAATCCGAAAACATGTTGGAGCCTATCTAATTGTTCCTTCGTGGGTTTGTCATTGATGAGCATCGTTCTGTTTCCCTGTACATTACTATGTCCACGTACCGGGCAAGCACCCGCTCCGGGTTTACCGATACTCCCTTTTAATAATAATATGTTTACGATTTCTCTCACCATATCCACGCCATTGGGCTGCTGGGTCAGTCCCATTCCCCAGGAAATGATGATGCGTTTTTTGGTAGCGATCATTTCGGCTGCCTCCACAATAGCGTCCAGTGCCACACCGGAAGCTCCTGCCAGGTCCTCTAATTTATAGTGTTCGAATTGCTTTACAAATGCATCATATCCTACGGTTTTTTCTTCAATAAATTTATGGTCCAGCACTGTGCCTGGGGATTTCTTTTCCAGATCTAGTAACAGCTTTTCAAACGCTTTCAGCAATGCCATATCCCCGTTTATTTTCACCGGCAGGTAAAGATCGGCCAGCTTGACCCCTTTGCCGAGGATACTATTGACCGCCTTTGGATCACGAAACCCCATCAATCCAGCTTCGGGCAGGGGATTGATGGCAATGATTTTTGCTCCGTTTTTTTTCCCTTTTGACAAGGCACTCATCATCCGGGGAGCATTTGTACCTGGATTTTGGCCAATAATCACGATGAGTTCGGCCTCATAAAAATCACTGAGTTTTACGGTCCCTTTTCCGATGCCGATAGTCGGAGATAAAGCGGTACCGGATGTTTCATGGCACATATTGGAACAGTTGGGCAGATTGTTGGTGCCGAATTCTCTTGCGAAAAGCTGGTAAACAAACGCGGCTTCATTGCTGGTTCTGCCCGAGGTATAAAAGGCTGCCTCATCCGGAGAGTCCAAGGCATTCAAATGTTCAGCTATTTTATAAAAAGCCTCTTCCCAGCTAATGGGTTGATAATGTGTGCCATCCTTAGGCATATATACCGGTTCGGTCAGCCTTCCTTTTTGGCTAATCTCGAAGTCGGTTAGCCGGGAGAGATCATACACCGGATTTTGCTGGAAGAAATTGGCGGTAATCCGCTTTGAAGTGGCCTCCTCAGCCAACGCTTTGACTCCGTTCTCGCAGTATTCGGCAATCGGGGAACGGTCGTCGTCCGGGTCGGGCCAGGCACAACTTGGGCAATCAAAGCCGTCAAACTGATTCATCTTGAACGAGGCTTTCCCCCCTCGAAGGAGGGCCTTTCGCTGTACCAAATCGCTGACCGAAGCTTTGACTGCAGGCATGCCGCCAGCCCATTTTTCTACCTGGGTCAGTTTAAGATCTGAAACCTTGTAAGGGGTTTCCGGGTCTGGCTCCCGTTTATCCGGTAGCTCTTTTGGTCCTTTGTGTATCTTTTCTGGCATTAGTCAGTTTTTTGGCAGGGATTGGGATAATGATCACTTTGATCCTCCTCCGTATTATCAATACATGCGAAATCCTTTTCGATAAGCAGACGGACCGGGCCGGACCAGCCGTCGAAGCCCACTTTGTCGGTATCATGCAGTTCATCAACCATGACCTTGGGCATATATAGGGTGATTCTGTTATCGGTAAAGTCTGCGGAAAGGTCGTCGGCGTGCTGGATTTCGATAGCGTATAGGAATGTTTTGCTCGCAAATTGCGTTTGCTCCTCCCAATGTCCTTTTTCCCACAACTGGGTGACTTCTGATTGAGTCAGCCGATAGCGTACAGAGTTACCTTTGATTCTAATTTTCATCTAAAGCAGGAATTACTACGTTTGTACTCAGATGGTATATGTTAAACCTGTTTTCTTTCAGAAATCCCAGCAGAGTAATATCAAATTCTTTTGCCAAGTCAACCGCCAGCGTCGACGGAGCGCCAATGGCAGAGACAACGGTTATACCAGCCATGGCTGCCTTTTGAATTAATTCAAAGCTGGCTCTTCCACTGAGCAATAATATGTGACGATTCAGGGGCAGCGAAAAATGCTCCAGGGCGCTCCCAATCAGTTTATCCAGCGCATTATGCCTTCCTACATCTTCCCGCATTAACAACAACCCTCCGTTTATTGTGAAGAGCCCGGCTGCATGAATACCTCCTGTAGCGGAAAAATTGCTTTGGACCGCGGTCAGTTTTCCGGATAGTTGATAAAGGACGTCAGTGGTCAACCCCAGATGCGAGTTTTTTGTGTGTTGGAAGGAACTGGTCGTCCTGATGGCTTGGATAGATCCCTTGCCACATACTCCACAACTAGAAGTGGTATAAAAATTACGGTCCACCTGGGTGAGACGGGGTTTATAGCCTTCGGCAAGTTCTACTTGTACAATATTTTGGTTTTGCAGGGAACAATTCGTATCGGGATAACGGACGTGTTTCACATCATGATAGGAAGAGATAATGCCTTCGGTAAATAGGAAGCCGATAGCCAGCTCTGCGTCATGCCCGGGGGTGCGCATGGTGACCGAAATATTTTTTTGTACTCTATGGCTTTTGGGGCCATAGCTGAGTCTTATTTCAAGCGGCTCCTCGACAGACAGTCTATCGGATAGCGGCGCACTTACACGGCCGTTGACCTTTGTGATTGGCAGGAGCCTGATGGAAACAGATTCCGAATGTTCCATGGTCTGGCAATTTAAAATAACTCATAATTTGCTGATTGTCAGCATTGATTCGAAAAAAAGAATAAATGATTTACCCAGGTTAAGCATGAGCTGAAACCCATTCTTCGCCATCGTCGAACACCTCTTTTTTCCAAATGGGAACCGTTTTCTTCAAAGTGTCAATGGCATATTGACAACCTTCAAAAGCTGCTTGGCGATGGGGGGCACTTACCACAATAATTACAGCGATTTCAGAAATATTTAAAATACCGGTGCGATGATGAATAACCACATTTTTGACATCCCATAAACGAATCACGTCGTTAGCTATCTTCTTTAGTTCCTTTAATGCCATCGACGGATAACATTCATATTCTAACCGAACTATTTTTTTGCTTTTAGTCTTATTTCTGACTATACCACGAAAAACTAACATGCCGCCACAGGCTGGGTCTGTCGCTTTAGCGATGCAGGCGGCTTCGTCCAGAGGAAAGCCAGATATTTTTACGTCAATCATAGTTTATGTGCTAGGTCTATCCGCCGCTTACCGGAGGAATAATAGCGATTTCATTGTTTTCCCGAATCTGATCATTCCCCGATGCATATTCATTGTCTATGGCGATCATATAAGAGGACAATTTTTTTATTTCGGGAAATGTAGCTTCTAATTGATTCCGCAGCATGTCTACCGTAGGCGTTTCGGAAGGTATTTCAAAATCCAGTTTTCCGCTATTAAATATTTCTTTTGCTATGCCAAAAGCCAAAAGGGAGATTTTCATCGGATTCGGGTTTAGGTGCTTTACTTACTATTTGTTGGTCTGTCATGAAGATTAATCAAAGTTACGATTGTTTGCCTTAATTTAAGATGCTGCAAATGAGCTTCCTGGGGTACCGTCGTGAATTTATTGAGCCAAGGAGGTTCACCTCAAAATTTGGCGATGTTTTCATTCTAATTTACTTTTATAGATGGAGCGTGAAACCCGCTGATGTCGGGAGGCTCGGTGGGATGCAAGCGACCTCATTTTTTGAAGTAGGAATTTTTGTGGTAGATTTGTAGAATTAGTGGAAGACATTAAACCCGTAAGGGGCTTGGGAGTACAGAAGTGTAGCCACCGTAAGACTTCTTCATGAAACAACATATGGCTTCGCCGATTTCAGGACTCGTCTTCGTTTTGGTTTTTATCACTTCCTTCTCTGTCCGGGGGCAGGCCGTAAGGGTGGCTATCGCCGCCAATACTGAATTTGTGATGCAGGCCATGAAAAGGGCTTATGAGGAGAAAGGCCAGTCAAAAATCGATCTGATCATCAGTTCTTCGGGGAAGCTAACTGCCCAGATTACCCACGGCGCCCCATATGATATTTTTCTCTCAGCCGACATGAAATACCCTGAACATCTATATAAGGCAGGATATGCGCTGCACAGGCCAGACGTATATGCTTATGGTCGTCTGGTGTTATGGACCCTGAAAAACATTGATATAGACGCCGGGTTTGAAATCCTGAAATCTCCTGAAATAAGGACCATTGCTGTCGCTAACCCGGCTACTGCACCCTACGGAGTGGCAGCCATTCAAGCGTTGAAGGAGGCGGGAGTATATCGCGCTGTCAGGGACAAAATCGTATTTGGGGAGAGCATATCCCAGGTAAACCAATATTTGCTGAGCGGGGTTGCCGATGTGGCCTTTACTGCAAAATCAGTCGTAAACGCACCCGGGCTGACCGATAAAGGAAAGTGGACGGAGCCTGCGGATAGTCTTTATTCACCCATCATGCAAGGGGCGGTTATTTTGAAACATGCCTCGCAAACAAATCTGACGGCAGCACAGGCATTTTATCGGTTTCTCTCCAGTTCGGAGGGTAAAGCTATTTTTCAAGCATATGGATATCGTACCAGATGAATCAGTTAAAAGGCATTGTGCACAAAGCAGAAGCTGACCACGATATTTCTCTCATAGAAGTCCTTGTAGGCAGCAAATTGTTTTCAGTCCTTACCATTGAAAGGGATTTTAGAACGGGTGATCCAGTCGTGATGGGTTTCAAGGAAACTGCGATGTCCATTGGAAAAAACATTTCAGGAGATCTCAGCATCCGGAATCGCTTTAATCTTACGGTAAAGTCTTTGACTACGGACAAAGTGCTGACAAAAGTTACGCTGGATTTCCAAGGGGAAGAGCTGATCTCGGTAGTGACTACCGCCTCGGCCAAAAGAATGAAAATAAATGTGGGCGATCGGGTAGAAGGGTTGGTAAAGACGACGGATATGTTATTGATGAAAACTTGAATATGCAGTTTCAACCGATATGGTTAAGTCTAGAATTGGCGCTCGTTACGACAATTATTTTGATGATTATCGGGGTGCCACTTGCCTCGCTGCTGGCTTTTCGATCATTTCGATTTAAATCGGTGGCGGAGGCAGTGATTAGCTTGCCATTAGTATTGCCGCCATCTGTTTTAGGTTTTTATTTATTGGTTATTTTCAGCCCTCACAATTTTGTGGGTCATTTATTACAATCCTGGTTCAATATTCGATTGGTTTTCTCTTTTCCGGGGCTAGTTGTCGGATCTATTATTTATAGTTTGCCCTTTATGGTACATCCGTTGCAGGCGGGATTACAGAGCCTACCTGCTAATTTGAAAGAAGCTTCTTATACGCTGGGGAAAAATAGATGGCAGACACTTTTTGGAGTTTTGCTGCCTAATATTAAGCCTGCCATTCTTACGGGTGTCGTGCTCACCTTTGCGCATACTATTGGGGAATTTGGCGTAGTATTGATGATTGGAGGTAGCCTGCCAGGCAAGACAAAGGTGGCATCTATTGCCATTTATGAGGCGGTAGAGTCGCTGGAGTATGGGAACGCCCACATCTATTCGATTGTGTTGCTTTTGATATCATTTTTTATTTTGTTGCTTACATATAAGTTGAATAAAAAGCTTTTTAAACCGGCGTCCAGTTGATGATTCACATATCGATCAAGAAAAAATTAACGATGGCTGAAGGGGATGGTTGGCTTTCCATTGATACCTCGGTGGAGAAAGGACAACTGTGGGCCATCTCAGGTAAATCGGGCGCCGGTAAAACAAGCTTTTTGCGGATTGTTGCTGGTTTGTTGAAGCCAGAAACCGGTCGTATTCTATCCGGTAATGAAGTTTGGCTGGATACCACAAGAAAAATAAGTCTTCCTGTTCAAAAAAGAAAAATCGGATTTGTATTCCAGGATCTGGCCTTATTTCCCCACATGACAGTTTTCCAGAATCTTCGGTATGCACTTAAAGGCAAACAAAATCAGGACGTGATACATGATCTGCTGAAGATGGTGGATCTTGAACGGTTTGCCGATAGCAAACCAGACAGATTATCGGTTGGCCAGCGCCAAAGGGTAGCCATCATCAGAGCACTGGCCGGCCGGCCAGAATTATTACTTTTGGATGAGCCTTTTTCGGCCTTAGATGCAGAAATGCGCCGGCATTTAAGAGAAGACATATTGCGACTTCACCAGACTTTTGGCCTAACCACTTTATTGGTGACTCATGACTTAGGCGATATGTATACACTTGCTGACCGGGTTCTGGTGATTGATAAAGGACTAGTTGTTAAATCAGGGCCACCTAAAGAAGTTTTCGAGACAGACGATTCCTCTGGTATGGTGAGGCTCCAGGGAGAGATCATACAAATCAGAGACAATGGCGTAGTTTTCATCGCTGAAGTTTTAACTGGAGATACGGTGATCAAATTGCTGATCAGTGAAGGAGAAAAGAATTGCTTGAGGCCGGGAATGAAAGTACTTGTGTGTTCGGGTTCCTTTGAACCTGTCATTAAAGTACTGGGCTAATGGTTTAGGTGTCCTTTTGGATAGGGAATCCGCAATCCCAGCAGATTTTTATTACAGCCCCCTTTTTCTTGTATCAATACTTTGAATTTGGTTCCCATATCCATCAATAAAATATAATTTAGTAGTGAGGCCTTTTTGGCGGCTTGAATTAAGTCGTTTTCGCCCGAAAACATCGTTTGGATGACCTCTTGCACGCCCAGAGATAACAGAAAATGACACTGGTCGGTGAAGCCACAATCCGTTAATCCATTTTTGCTTCCCCAGCGACTTAAAGCTGAGAAATTAACATGAGCAGTAATATCTTGCTCTCCGATATGATGATATAAATTATCGCTCACGGCATGCTTGTAATAGCTAAGAAGGGTTCCCGAACAGCGTTGTGGTTTATATAGTTCTTCGGATGGGTAGCCATAATCAATGGTTAAGACATAGCCTTTATTCATGGCGTTGGCTACTTCCCTGATCCAAGGAATGACCTGAAGATTAACCTCGGCCAGGAAGCCTTTGGGAAGTTGTACTGCCAGGTCACAAAAATACGCTTTAAGCGCTTGGCTGGCGGGTCGAACGACTTCCACAAAGCTATTTTGATAATCAATGAAGATTTCCTTAAGTTCTTCCTCCATGATGACCTTGTGGACCGGGAAATTATCCAGCAACTCATTGGATAAGATGCAGCCTTGATCTATCACGAATTCGTTGATCGAGCTGTGGTAGGTCACCTTTGCGGTGAACTTATTTTTCTGCTGATGTGGCGGCACGGGATTTTTCTCAATAATTCGATAATGTAGCCCTTTATACATGTCCTGGTTATGTTGCAGTGCGGATAAGATATCGTGGCACAAACATCCTGAGTTCCCGCCATATTCGACTATGGTAAAAGTTTCCCCACCAAGATGTCGCCACATTTCCTCAATTTGTCTGGCAATGGTGATCCCGAATGCCGGAGTTAGCGTGGCGGAAGTATAGAAATCGCCGTCGGTTCCGACATGGTTTTGAGCAGAGGTGTAATAGCCGAGTCCCGGATAATAAAGGCATATTTCCATAAACTCCTGGAAGCTGATCGGCCCCTCGGCTTTTATTTTTTCTTTGATCAGTTCAGAAAGATCCATCATTATCCGATTATTTGAATGCCTCTTCGTCTATGGCGGGCAAGGATGGTCCGGGATAGAACAGACAGTATGCTATGGCGGAAAAGCATTCTTCATTGATAACCAAGGTGTTGGCTAGTCAGGATTTATGCGTCTTAAAATATTGAATTTCCCTTTCGTGATTTTTTGCGGCATCTAGCGAATCGAAAGTCCCCAGGTTTTTTCTTTTGTGGGTTTTGGGGTCAATTTTCTTAGAGTAAATTCGGTATTTACCGGACTTGAGTTTTCTGATCATGACTTTTATTTTTAGATCATTGTTACCCCTAATTGGTTGCCCAAATAGGCGTGCCCTGTTTTTGCGACCTTGGGCCTCTGCCGGGCTTCAGGGTTTCTGATGCGTCGGAGTCGGTATAGGATATTGGACAAAAACAGGGCCGGCTTGACAGGATATAGCAATAGCGATTTGCAGATCGCCATTCTGCGCTTCAGCGGGGCTAGAATTACCGTGGCGTCCCGGTGCGATGGTATGGGGTGGTATTTTCTGGCCGGCATTCCGCAGTGGATGTCAAAATATTGTATGGCCGCCGAGCCTGAATTAGCGCCCTGATCAGTGAGTTTTGAAAGCCGGGGGAGTCCATGAGCCTGTCCTGACGGCAGGAGGCATCCCTGTTTTTAGTCATTTCAGAATCATTTTGATTTGTACCTTTGCATCCCCGATCCGAAGAGGGGCTACGGAGAGATGCCAGAGCGGTCGAATGGGACGGTCTCGAAAACCGTTGTACGGGCAACCGTACCGAGGGTTCGAATCCCTCTCTCTCCGCCAGAGAACAGTTAGTGCAAAGCCAAACCCTTTGGCGTTTCTCCATGATGTGGGTTTATAGTGTTTTGTGCCTGTGTTGTGGTGGTGAAGCTGTTTAAGTAACAGGCGACTGTGACCGGTTTGATGATGGCATGCCTCGCAAGGACATTGGTGTGGGAGGAGAAATTGAGTTTGCTGGTTCGATTCCCCTGATGGCTGCCCTTTTTGTGGCCACCCGACTTTTGATGAACCGTTGGGTTTTTAGCTATACACTGAATAACCAAAAGACGACCTGCAGATTTGAAAAAAATAGGATTTTTATCGTTCGGACACTGGTCTAACCATCCGGGGTATAGAACCCGCACAGCGAGTGATACCCTACTTCAGTCTATCGACCTGGCTGTAGCGGCCGAAGAGATTGGTATAGACGGAGCCTATTTTCGGGTGCATCATTTTGCCGCGCAGTTGGCGTCCCCATTTCCATTGCTTTCGGCCGTTGGTGCCAAGACAAGCAAAATAGAAATCGGAACAGGCGTAATTGACATGCGCTATGAGAATCCGCTCTATATGATAGAAGATGCCGGAGCTGCCGACCTTATTTCGGAGGGACGATTGCAGTTGGGAATTAGCAGAGGTTCGCCCGAACAGGTCATTGATGGATGGCGCTATTTTGGATATGAACTGAAGGAGGGCGAAACGGACGCGGACATGGGACGCCGTAAAGCCTTGGAGTTCCTGGACAAGTTAAGCGGAGTAGGGTTTGCCAAACCCAATCCTTATCCGATGTTTCCGAATCCGCCAGGCTTACTGCGTTTGGAGCCACACTCAGAGGGCCTGAGAGAACGCATTTGGTGGGGGGCTGCTTCCAATGCCACGGCCATTTGGGCAGCCGAAAATGGAATGAATCTCCAGAGTTCTACTTTGAAGTACGATGAAAGTGGCAAGCCTTTCCATATACAACAAGCCGAACAGATCAGGTTATATAAACAAGCGTGGAAAAAGGCAGGGCATTCACGGGAGCCAAGGGTGTCTGTCAGTCGCTCGATTTTCCCTTTGGTGACCGCTCAAGATCGGAATTTCTTTGGACACGAAGCTAACCGGACCGATCAATTCGGAATGATTGAAGCGGACAAGCGTGCTATTTTTGGGAGAAGCTACGCGGCCGAACCGGATGAACTGATCAAGGAATTGGCTGAGGATGAAGCCATTCAGGAAGCCGATACGCTTCTTTTGACGATACCCAATACATTGGGAGTGGATTATAATATACACATACTGTCTTCTATTGTCGAGTATGTAGCACCGGGGTTAGGCTGGCGATGAATTTTTGTAAAGAGCTCGATTGTGGTGTATTCCAGCCTGCCACAGGTCCTCTCACCTGCTGTCAAGACTTTTCATAAAGGCAATAATGTCAGAGGTTTCCTCCTCGGTGAGATGCAGACTGTCCTGAGATAGCGTCTGGTTGTCTATTTTTATTCCTGCACCTGCTCCTCCACCATTGTTATAAAAACACATTACTTGTTCCAAAGTAGCATATACCCCGTTGTGCATATAAGGGGCTGTTTTGTCAATATTACGTAGGGTAGGCGTTTTGAAAGCATATTTATAAGCGGGAACGTGGATAATATTGTACCAGCCTAGATCCGGATCGATGATGCTATCGTTTACTGTGGCAGGTACGCCGATTATCTCGGCATCACTAACCACGTACTTTGGCGGACGCATTCCGTTAAATAAAGGCATATAATGGCAGGTGGCACATCTGGCTTTTCCCATGAAAAGGTTAAATCCCGCTACTTCCGCCGGTTTGAGTGCGCTTTTATCCCCACGCATGTACTCATCGAAACGACTGTTAAAACTAGTAAGGCTTCGCACATAAGAAGCAATCGCATTCATCACTTCAAAAGTATCGATCGTGTTTTGGGTATTTTCCGGGTATGCGATTGAAAACAATTCTTTGTAGGTTTCGTTGTGTTGCAGATGTGTGACGATTTCTTGTAAGGAGCCGCCCATTTCGTTTTTATTATTGATGACGTCGCGTACCTGGTCTTCCAGGGTGAGCGCCCTCATGTCATAAAATAGATTGGACTGAAGGGCTGTGTTGATCAGGGTAGGAGTGTTTCTCTCAATCTGTTTTGTCCCGTGAATTACCTGGTGTTTGATCAATCCGTCCGTAAAAGCTTTACCCGGCTGGTGACAGGAAGCGCAGCTTCGGGTTCCCGGCCCGGATAGGGAGGCGTCATAAAATAGCTTTTTTCCCAGGGCTATTCTTGGTTTACTCATAAAATAATCAGGACCGGGTGCAAAAGCGTTGGCATTAAAGGCATCCGGATCAAACAGGGTTTTGGCTTCCTGGCGTAGCAAGCGATTGTATCGGACGGAGGGAAGGTTCAGATTTTGCTCCAGTTGGGCAATGCCTGCACTGATTTTATTTCCATAATCGGTGATAAATGCTGCCCTGTTGAACGCGTTGAAATCTGTATTTTGCTGTAAATAGCCGATGGCATCGCGAATCTGTTTGATCAAGCCGGAATCCGGAGTGCTCTGTACATAATATGCCAGTACCTGATGCAGGCTTTCTAAACTGGCAGACGATTCCTGCATGCTGTTTAAGGTGAGTGGATTATCAAAGCCGGTAATGCCCAGGGTTAATATCCGAAATACTTCCAGCCTTGCCGCATCAAGTATCCGCCAGTTGGACATAGAATGATCGCGAAAATAAGCTTGATAAATGCTGCTGTTGAACACAAGCAGCCTAAGCTGCTCAATAACCCGTTTTTTTTGACTTGTATCATATTGTGGGAACAATAATTCCTCCATGACCTGCAGGCCGGAAGGAGTAAGTCCCCGGGCAAGTGCCGGGTCGAGCAGATCGGCATTCTCCACTTCCTGCACGGGCGGCCCGTTGACCATCGCGGTAGTAGCTCCCATAAAATACTCGGCCGCCCATTCAAATTTTTTAAAGAGTAACCGGGTCTTTAAAAAAAGCCGCTGTATATCTGCTTCAGGTATTTTGCTGTCCGATACGGCCGGAAGGAAAGAGTCGGCTACAAAATGATGAAAAATGTGGATCTGGGCAAGGAGCGTATCCTTTATTTCTTGCTCAATGGAAGTATCCTGATGGCTAGTTGGCCTGTCACATGAAAAACATATGACCGACATGAGCGCTAACAACAGGATTAATATTTTACCGGTATTTTTCCTCATCTACAAGATGAAATCCGTTGTATACCGCATATCCATTTAAAAGGGCTGCAGCGATAGTATCGAATCAAACCAGTACAAGACCAAAAACAGACTTTTAGCCTGGATGATACGGATGCTCCGGCCTCAAGACGGGGATACAGATACGGCTTTCGAATAAAATATTCAAAAGTCAAAAGCATTCTCTAGCGGATTGGCGTTCTTATCTCGGGCCGTCAATGGCTCAAGCCCCCATCTTTTTTCAATAAAGGCCAGGATACTTACCGTTTCATATTGGGTATGATCTACATAATTTTTTTTGGCAAAAGGAGATATGATGATCGCGGGAACCCGGCTTCCCGGCCCCCACCGATCAATTACGGGTGGGGCTACATGGTCCCAGAATCCTCCGTTCTCGTCGTAGGTGAGAATAATGAGTGCATCGTCGCCGTTGGGACCATTAAGCACCGCGTTGATAAGGTCCACGGCATGGCTTTCGCCCCGGTACACCGTACCTCCGCCCGGATGCTCGTCGTAACCATGTCCTGGCTTTACAAAAGATACGCTTGGAAGCGTGCCTACTTTCGCTGCTTGCAGAAAATCGGTCTCGTCCTTTAAATGCTTTTCCCGGCCTTCGGTGCCTGGACCATAGGCGGCAAAGTAGGTAAACGGTGCGTGGTTATAGGCATATATGGAGGGTTTACCCGCTACGGCACTGTCCCAACCGGCTGAATACCATGCCCAGGAGATATTTTTCTCATTGAGCCGTTCCCCGATGGTGGGAATGGTCTGGGGAGGGAGTAATTCTGCCGTGTCGGCACTGGGAGGATAGGGAGGGTTTCTGGAGAAGACTGTATTGACTGCGTACCCGTCGGGAGTGACTCGACCATTTTTTATCATTTGGCCTGTGGAATCCACTTCGGCTACCATGTCCGCAGGCGCATTCTTCCATACCGCAGGCGCTGCAGCAATCAAAAATACGTGGTTGAAATAAGAGCAGCCGAAACCGCTATGAAAAAAGCGGTCGCATAAGGTATACTTTTTGGCAAAGGCGTACAATGGCAATAGTTTGGTATCGTAGTACCCCATAGCCAGGCCTCTGGAATGGTTGTACGCGGCGAATTTATCCATTTTACCTCCATCAATCTGCTGAATTTCGTGATAATACTCGTGCGTCACATCGGGTGTTTCTTTATCAGCAGGCACATATTGGTCAATATTAAAATAGTGGTTGGGCAAATTGGTGGGAAAGGCGCTGTTTCTCGGAATAGCAGGCAGCGTGTCATAAGGCTTCCCTTCCTCATTTACTTGCACGACGTTTTCTTCTTTGGCATTGGAAAGGCCATCCGCCCCTTCAAATCCGCCGTAAAGATTGTCGAAACTGTGGTTCTCCATATAGATGACCACGACATGCTTGATCTTCTGGATGCCTTGGTCAAAAGGAACCTTTGTTTTATTGTGGCAGCTGAAAATCCCCAGGCAGAGGGTGAAAAGGACTAAAATACGTTGTACGGACATTGTTCAAATTTTTTGTGAAAAGATGACGGGACAAGGACCCATTATCCAGCTTAAGCCAGAAACAGGGCCGAAAGATACTCAATTACGGGATTTTAGGGGCTTCTTGGTAAGAAAAAAAACTTAAAAATAATAGACGGCCCCCCGGTAGCAGGAGAAATGATTCTGCCTGTCTATTTACAGAGGGCTAGCGTGTACTTCCCGGGTAAAATAAGGGCACGGCGATAAGGCGCCCTTTTACGAGTAGAGCCTGCTGGTACGGCATGAAGGTCCAAAACCTAGTAGCTTTTAGCGGATCATGGTTCACGGGTTCATCGTTTTCACGGCAGGATCTTTATAGCGTTGACCTATGTCTGGGTGTTTGGTTAGCCTGTCTCATCGCCGACGGTGAACCATCCAAACTATTGTCGAGGTCACCCACACCATCCACATGTCGAAATCGACATTTAGTGGCGATGAAGATTTTGTTTCGATTTTCTTTTAAGGCTCTTGAGGCCAGTCTTTCCTTATCGCCGTTCCCGTAAAAATCTGCGGATATCCCCAAAATTGATCCGATATCTAATGCTCGGTGCAAAGGGGGCCAGGCTCTCTTGATTGTCTCCGGATTGTCTTTCGCGCCTTAGGCACAGGGCGCATACCCATGCCACTTGGTCCGCCGGCAGATCGTGCTTCACCGGTTCTGCCCCACGGGCGATATTGCATATGCAGAAATCCTTAGCGGATAAAGGTAAGAAAGGCTTAGATGCTTAAAAAATACATATCATTGGGAAGGAGGCTTGAAGATCGGTTTCGAACCATTCATCCATCATCCGACTGATAACCTCCTGAATGATGTATATTTGTTATCCATCCTATCAAGGGATTCAAAAATAACTCGCCATGTCAAAAAAATGTTTGTATCTATTGTGCCTAGCTTTTGGCTTTTTGCTCCTGAGTAGTCCCCGTAGTGACGCTCAGTCCATGATGTTGTCCAAAGGGATGACCGCGCCCGTGTTCAATGCAAAAGCCAGCCTGGCCGGCAATGAGTTTGACTTCTCCTTAAAAAAGGCCTTGGCCAAAGGGCCTGTCGTGTTGTATTTCTATCCGGCGGCTTATACCGGCGGCTGTGATCTGGAGGCTCATACCTTCGCCGAATTAAAAGATAAGTTTACCGCGGCTGGTGCAACGATTATCGGCGTATCTGCCGATGACATTCAGCGGCTCAATTCCTTTTCGGCCGATCCGAAATATTGTGCAGGGAAGTTTCCGGTGGCTTCTGATCCGGGCGGAAAAATCGCCGCCACTTATGGTTTGAAGGTGACTCCGCCAAAGCCTGGAGTCAAGGACGTACGAGGAGAAGAGGTTACCCACGGATTTATACCCAGGACGACCTTTGTGATTGATCGGGGAGGTAAGATTATCGCGGTGTATTCCTCCGCAATTGATCAAATCAAACCTGATGAGCACGTGAAAAATGCGTTGGCGGTGGTATCGAGGTTATAGCAGGGAAGGGCCGCCACTGCTTTCGGTAAAAGAGGATGTCTTTCGTCACATCTCAGGAATGAAACCTCAAATTACGCTAATCACACTGGGTGTCGATGATTTGCCAAGATCGGTCCGATTTTACCATGAGGGGCTAGGTTTTCCCACCCAGGGAATTATTGGTACGGAATCGGCCCATGGAGCGGTAGCCTTTTTTGACTTGAATCATGGTCTGAAGCTGGCTTTGTATGCCCGAAGTGATATCGCCTGGGATGCCGGGATACCGGAGACCCCTCGCAGTCCTACGGAAATGACCATAGCGCATAATGTAGCTGTCAAAGAGGAAGTAGACCAACTCATGAAGCTGGCGGAGAATGCCGGCGCGACAATAACCAAGCCTGCCGAAAAAAAGTTCTGGGGCGGCTATGGAGGATATTTCCAAGATCCGGACGGGCATCTATGGGAAATTGTCTGGAATCCCCAACTCCTTCCTGAAGAATAATTTAGAAATCATTCCCATTGGTTAGCGCAATTTTTTTTTAAAAAAAGGAAAAAAAATTTGCGAAACCGAAAAGTTGCATTTATATTTGCAACCAGATGGTTTCATAAATAATGGCAATGAGGCGTGATGTTTTTCAGGCGATAGCCGACCCTACAAGGCGAGAGATCATTGGACTGGTGGCAGCACAGACTATGACACCGAATGCTTTGGCTGAACATTTTGATATCACCCGCCAAGCTGTTTCGAAACATCTGCGCATATTGGCGGAATGTAAGCTTGTAAAGCAAAGGCAATCGGGCAGAGAGATTTATTATGAGCTTAACGTGGACAAGATGAAAGAAGTGGATCAATGGCTCGATCAGTTCAGGAAAATTTGGGAAGACCGCTTTGATCGTCTGGATCGGTATTTGGCTAAAGTTCAAATGGATAACCCAAATGGAAAAAGTGGTCAATAGAGAAATCCGCATTACTCGCACCTTGGATGCGCCCGTCGGATTGGTCTGGGAAGTATGGACTAAACCGGAACATCTTGTGCACTGGTGGGGACCTGATGGTTTTACCTCAACCATACACGTCCTCGAATTCAGGGAAGGCGGCGAATGGAGCTTGACCATGCACGGCCCAGATGGAAGAAATTATCCCAACAGAAGCATTTTTAAAGAAATTATTCCATTACAAAAGATCGTGTTTGAACATTTTAACCCCCACTTTATTACCACGGTTATTTTTACCGCCCAGGGCGACCAGACCCAAATAGACTGGTCAATGTTATTTGATTCGGCAGAGATGAGAGAGGTGGTAATCAAGGCACATAAAGCGGACGCGGGGCTGAGGCAAAACACGAAAAAGCTAGAAATCTACCTTCACTCAAAAAAGCCATATTATGGATCCAAATCTGTCATTTGATTTTTCCATCAACAAGGAAGATCGCCGCATATTGGTAAAGCGGGAATTCGCAGCAACTCTCCCCCTGGTTTGGGACGCATGGACCAAAGCCGAAATCCTCGATCAGTGGTGGGCACCTAAACCATGGAAGTCTGAGACGAAATCGATGGAATTTAAAGAAGGGGGCACCAGGCTTTATGCAATGGTCGGCCCTCAGGGAGAACGACACTGGGCAATATTCCGGTTTGATCGGATAGAACCCCAGAAATACTTTTCGGGACTTACGGGGTTTAGCGATGCAGAGGGTGTAATCAATTCCCAAATGCCCGTCGCGCCTTGGGAAGTATCCTTTACAGACAAAGGCAATACCACCCTGGTCGAAACACTGATTACTTTTGATTCTTTAGAAGATATGGAGGTGCTTATGCAGACGGGCTTCAAAGAAGGCTTTACCATCGCATTGCAAGGACTGGAGGATATTTTGCCCACATTACGGCCTTGAAAATTCCTCTCTGTCACCCGTAAGCCAAAAGCCGACAAAATGGGCACAGAAGACATCTCCTACAGCAGCGGTTACTCTGAAGTAAACGGCCTGCGTATGTATTATGAAATTCATGGGCAAGGAAATCCCCTGGTGCTCATCCATGGCGGGGGATCTACCATCGCGACCAGCTTTGGCAGGATTCTCCCGTTGTTGACAGGAAATCATCAGGTGATTGCCGTGGAACTGCAGGCTCACGGACATACCGGTGACCGTGATACACCTGAGACTTTTGCGCAGGATGCCGATGACGTAGCCCTGCTGATAGAGAACCTGCAAATTCCTCGCGCGTCATTTTTCGGATTCAGCAATGGAGGTAATACCGCCATGCAAGTGGCTGTGAGGCATCCTCATGTGGTCGATAAATTGGTCCTGGCTTCTACATTTTATCGACGGGACGGCCTGCCTCGGGGTTTTTTCGAAAGTATGGAAAAGGCGACTTTGGATGACATGCCTGAGGTGCTCAGGAAAGCCTTTCTCGCTATCAATCCGGATGCTTCGAAGTTGTTGACCATGTTTGACAAAGACCGACAGCGAATGTTAAGTTTTGAAGACTGGGAAGAAGAAATGCTCCGCAAGATAAAAAATCCCACTTTGATTATCAATGGAGACAGGGACGTGATACGATCTGAGCATGCGGTTAAGATGTCGAGGCTAATTCCTGATTGCCGGTTGTTCATTGTTCCGGGTGAGCATGGCGCCTATATAGGGGCGGCAGAAAGCCCCAAAGCCGGAGAAGAGATTGTTCGACTGACGGCAGAAGTAATTAAGGATTTCCTGAGATAAACCTCGTGTGTAAAATTGCATGGGTTTGCGAGCCTTAAAAGACAAGCCAAAAGTATCTCTAATCGTTTCGATGGGTATGCGGCATGGCATCAGCCACTGGGCGGCAATGCAAAGAGACAATTGGCACTCTCCATTCAGCGGGGTTACGCGATCACCGGCGAAGGGCCGCCTCGGGAATGATGGGCTGAAAAAGTTCTACCGGATTTCCGGAAGGGTCCTCTATAAGGCACTGTTTTACTCCTACGCCTTCAATGATGTGGGAACGAAAACTCACATTTTTCTCCTGTAAGATTTTGACCTCTTTTTCTAAGT
>Ga0164242_10003490_pt1 | contig 17915 bp, 15 predicted proteins | sample OricomgcompostMG_FD_108783 | JGI IMG/M metagenome (GOLD analysis project Ga0164242, IMG submission 108783) | Miracle-Growth compost microbial communities from Emeryville, California, USA - Original compost - Miracle growth compost (MG) ... | reverse complement strand
GCTCGCCGTCGCGGCCGAAGATCGAGACGGCCGCCACCTGCGGGTAGCCGCCGCCGATCGCGTCGAGCTTGTCGTGGATCTGCGGCTCGTTCGCACGGATGCCGTCGTCGTGGAGATCCGCCACGCCGTCCACGATGCGCGCGTCGAGCGCTTCGTTCATGTCGAACACCTTGAGCGCGTGCTCTTCCGCCACGCGCACGGTGCGCTGCGTGGCGTCGGTGGCGTCGGCTTCGCGCGTGCGCAAGTCGCTCCACGCCATCGTGGCGACGTAGATGCAGGGCAGCACGATCGCGGCGAGCAGCAGCGCGATCAGCGTGCGGCGGCGCACCGTGAAGTCGTGGCTGGGTGCCGCTGGAAACGGCGCCTCGTCGGTGCGCGGCGGCGGCAGCGAGCGGTCGTCGGGCCCTGCGGGCCGGTCGGGATTCATCGTAGGGATAAGGCTGAAGGCGGCGGCGGAGCTTTTGACATCATAAACGACCGGGCTCGCGCTTCGGCCCGTTCGGGCTTTTCAGGTGCGTTCGATGCGCGATTGGACGACTTCTTCGGGTGTCCCGGCGATTGCGCGACATTCCACGTAGCGCAAACGTACACAAAAGGATAATCGCCGGCCTTTAATTGAGGGATGGATTGTTTATTTCTTGAAAGTGGCAAAATTAAGTCGTTTCTGTTCGCCGAGCGCTTAACGGCGAGTTGCATTTGGCTCAATTTGCTTCGAGAATCGCTCCACGATAAATAACATGCGCAAAAATGTGGATTGCTTGCCGCGCAATATGGGTGTTTTCGGGGTGTTTTAAATCTGTAAGGCAAACAAGGCGACATAAAACGGGGTCGCCTCATCTCATCTCGTCCGGGCGCGCGCTCAGTCATGCCATCGACTCAATCGGGTTCGCCGACGATTTCATCCGGCGCGCATAAAATGCGCCCCCTCGCTAAAGAACGCGCAATCGCAGCCGTTAATACGCCTTAACGCATTCCGTCCCACGCACATTCATTCAGCATAGTCATGTCCTTGCCCATCGTGATCGCCGACGATTCGCTGCTCGCCCGCAAGGTGCTCACGAAGGCGCTGCCCGAGGACTGGGACGTCGAGATCTCCTACGCGTCGAACGGACGAGAAGCGCTGGCGTTGTATCGCGCCGGGCGCGCACCGGTCCTGTTTCTCGATCTCACGATGCCCGACATGACGGGTTTTCAGGTGCTCGAAGCCTTGCAGCACGAGGATCTGAATACGTTCGTGATCGTCGTTTCCGCCGATGTCCAGCCGCGCGCCCAGGAGCGCGCGCTGGCGCTCGGCGCGATGGCGTTCGTGCCGAAGCCGGTCACGCAGGAGGCGCTGCTACCCATCCTCAAGGAGTACGGGTTGTATGCCTGATCGAGTGTTCACGGAATTGCAGCGCGACGCGCTCCAGGAGATCGCCAATCTCGGCATGGGCCAGGCCGCGACGCGCCTGTCGGGGCTCCTCAATGCCTTCATCGAACTCTCGGTGCCGCGCGTACGCGTGGTCGCCGTGAGCGAGGCGGCGCAGGCGCTGCGCGAGATGACCGGCATCGACGGCCCGGTCACGGCGGTGCGCCAGGGCTTTCGCTCCGAGATCAAGGGCGAGGCGCTCGTGATCTGCCGCAGCGGCGAGATTGCCGAGCTGGGCGCGCTGATCGGCGGCCCGTACGCGCAATCCACGCGCGATGCGCTCACGGAGCAGGAACTGGTCTTCGACGTGGCGAACGTGCTCAGCGGTGCGTGCGTCTCGTCGATGCTCGATCAGCTCGGACGCCTGCCGGTATTTTCGCAGCCGGGGCTGCTCGGCGGCGCCATCATGCTCGACGAGGTGTTCCAGCCCGGCATGCTCGCCTGGGATCTCGCGCTCCTCGTGGAAGTCAACTTCGCACTCGAAGACCAGCGTTTTCGCGCGCATCTCGTCATGCTGATGGCCGAGGAGTCGATCCATCACGTGAGCCGGGCCATCGACGCGCTGCTGCACAGCCTATGAGCCCCCGAGACCTGCCGGCATCGCCGTCGACGCCATCCGCGCCCCTGCCGCTCTCGCTCTCGGACCTCGTCGTGGAGCGCGTGGGCTTCGGCCTCTTCGTGCTCGACCGCGACATGAACGTGCTGATGTGGAACCGCTTCATGCAGGACCACAGCGGCGTGGCGGCGGCCGACGTGATCGGCCGCCCGGTGTTCGAGCGCTTTCCCGACCTGCCGCGCGCCTGGCTCACGCGCAAGGTCGAGAGCGTGTTCCAGCTCGGCAGCTTCGCGTTCAGTTCGTGGGAGCAGCGGCCTTACCTGTTTCGCTTCGATCACGACCGCCCCATCACGGGCGGCGTGGACTACATGCAGCAGGACTGCACCTTCATGCCGCTGATGCAGGACCGCGAGGTGATCGCCGTGTGCGTGACCCTCTCGGACGTCACGCACGTGAGCATCATGCAGCGCGAGCGCGAAGACGCCGTGGCGCGGCTGCGCGAATATGCCGACCGCGACGGCCTCACGGGCATCGCGAACCGGCGCTACTTCGAGGGGCGGCTCGCCGACGAATTCGCGCGCTGGCAGCGCTATGGCGGCGAGATGTCGGTGCTGCTCTTCGATCTGGATCACTTCAAGAAGATCAACGACGAATTCGGCCACGTCGTGGGCGACACCGTGCTGCGCGCCATGGCGCAGCGCGTGGCGCAGGTGGTGCGCAAGCAGGACGTGTTCGGGCGCTTCGGCGGCGAGGAGTTCGCGCTGCTGCTACCGTGTACGCCGCTCGACGACGCGCTGCACGTGGCCGAGAAGATCCGCCATACGATCGGCGACGCGCCCGTGGAGGTGCAGGGCGTGGTCGTGCCCGTGACCGCGAGCGTGGGCGCCGCCGCCGCGCGGCCCGGCGCGTCCGATTACGAGGTCATGATCAATGAAGCCGACGCGGCGCTTTATAGCGCCAAGCGCCAGGGGCGCAACCGTTGCGTGGCGCTGATTCACGAGCCGTCCTGATTTTTGTCTGACGATCGGCGAATATCGCGGTGATTTGGCATATTTCGATGCGGTTCGCGCAATGCGGCCGCTCGCGTGCTTGCGGCTCTTCTCGCGCGAGTCCTGCGGCGGGTCGCGATCGATCCTTGCCGCTTTTCGTTCGCTTTTCGTCCGCTTTTTGCCCGCTTCCTGCCTTCTTCTTGCCCGGTTCCGCGCCCTGTCCCGCCGCCTCCGACCGGCCGCGACTGCGGCGGCCGGCAAAGGTTGCTATACTTTTGGCCGTTTCCGGCCGCGGACCCTGAACGGCGTTCCGAGGGGTCCGGTGCCTCGCGCGTGTCCGCGCGCGCGGGCGACCCGCGGCATGCGGGCCCGAATATCTGAAAAGCCCCGTCGAGGGCGCCCCCAGCGGAGATCGTCTTGGCCGTTTCCAATCTCGTCGTGGACGATACACCTCAAACCGATGCCGCCGCCGCTTCGTCGGGCAGTTCGTTTTATCTGGCGATGCGAATCCTGCCGGCTGCGCAGCGCGACGCCATGTATCAGGTCTACGCCTTCTGCCGCGCGGTCGACGACATCGCGGACAGCGACCTGCCGCGCGCCGAGCGTGCGGCGGGGCTCGACCAATGGCGCGCCGACATCGACGCCTGCTATGCCGGCACGCCGCGCGCCTCGCTCGCGGCGCTCACGCGCCATATCCACACGTTCGGGCTCGCGCGCGAGGACTTTCACGCGATGATCGACGGCATGGCCATGGACGCCGCCGAAGACATCTGCGCACCCGACGAGGCCACGCTCGACCTCTACTGCGACCGCGTCGCGAGCGCGGCGGGCCGCCTTTCGGTGAGGATTTTCGGGATGGATGAGGCGCCCGGGCGACTGCTCTCGCATCACCTCGGGCGCGCGCTGCAGCTCACGAACATCCTGCGCGACATCGACGAGGATGCCGACATCAACCGCTGCTACCTGCCGCGCGAATTGCTCGCGCGCGAGGGCATCGCGGCGTCGAACCCGCACGAGATCGCCGCCGATCCGTCGCTGCCGCGCGTGTGCGCGACGCTCGTCGCGCGCGCGCTCGCCCACTTCGCCGAAGCCGACGCGATCATGGACCGCACGCCGCGCGCGCAGGTCAAGGCGCCACGCATCATGTCGGGTGTCTATCGCGTGCTGCTCGAGCGCACCGTCGAGCGCGGCTTCGATCTGCCGCGTACCAAGGTCGCCAAGCCGCGCGCGCGGCTCATGTGGATCGTCGCGCGCTATGCGCTGTTCTAGGGACGGGCCCGGATGCCTCGGCTCGTCCACGTGATCGGCGCGGGGCTTGCGGGCCTCGCCGCGGCCCTCCGGCTGCAGCGGCGCGGGGTTCAGGTCGTGCTGCACGAGGCGGCCTCACAGGCAGGTGGACGCTGCCGTTCGTACTATGACCGCACGCTCGCGGCCACGCTCGACAGCGGCAATCATCTGGTGCTGGCGGGCCACGCGGCCACGCTCGACTATGTGCGCGCGATCGGCGCCGCCGACGAGCTCACGGGCCCGGCCGAGCCGGCCTTCGCGTTCATGGACCTCGCGGCGCGCTCGCGCTGGACTGTGCGCTTCTCGCGCTCGCGCGTACCGTTCTGGATCGGCGACGCCAATGCGCGCGTGCCGGGCACCAGGGTGTCGGACTATCTCGCGCTGCTGCCGCTGCTGTTCGCCAAGCCCGGCCGCACGATGGCGCAGACCATGCGCTGCGACGGCCTGCTCTGGGAGCGCCTGCTGCGCCCGCTGTTTCTCGCGGCGCTCAACATCGAGCCGCGCGAGGCCAGCGCGGAGCTCGCGGCCACGCTGCTGCGCGACGTGCTGTCCGCCGGCGGCGAGGCGTTCCGGCCACTGGCCGCGCGCAACGGCTTGTCGAGCGCGTTCGTCGATCCGGCGCTGCGCATGCTCCAGCATGGCGGCGCGGCGATCCGGCTCGACTCGCCCTTGAAGGAGATCGAGTACGACGACGCGGCGGGCCGCGCCGTCGCACTCGATTTCGAGCGTGGCCGCGTCCCGTTGAGCGCGGACGAGGCTGTCGTGCTGGCGGTGCCGGCCGTTGCCGCCGCCGCGCTCGTGCCGGCGCTGCAGACGCCGCAGCGCCACACGGCCGTCGTCACGGCTCATTTCGCCGTGGAGCCGCCGCCGGGTTTGGCCACGCCGATGACGCTGGTGAACGGCACGGCCGGCTGGCTCTTCGCCGGAGCGGGCCGCATTTCGGCGACGCTCCACGATGCCGCCCGCCTCGATGCGCTCGATGCGCCTGCGTCCGAAGACCTTGCGCGGCGCGTGTGGGCGGACGTCGCGGCTGCGGCGTCGCTGCCTCTCGAGCCGCTGCCCGCGTGGCAGATCGTGCACGATGCGCAAGCGAGCTTCGCCGCCGTGCCGCAAGAAGAACTGCGCCGCCCGGCGGCGCGCACTCGCTGGACCAACTTGACGCTCGCAGGCGACTGGACCGCTACCGGCCTGCCCGCGACGATCGAAGGAGCGATCCGCTCGGGCCGCAAGGCCGCGGACCTGCTTTAAGCCTTAAAAAAAATCAGGATGTACCGATGAACGACCTTTCAGAGGCCATGCCGGCCGACGACCTCGCCAACGCGCCCGGCGCGGCAGCGCTGCGCGCCGCGCCGACGCTCGATAACGCGAGCGCACTCGCCCACGCAGCGCCGAGCGCCGACATGATCGACGCGCTCGACGCCGCCGTCGCGCGCGCGACCGACGCGATCCTCGCCGACCAGCGCGCCGACGGCCACTGGGTCTACGAACTCGAAGCCGACGCCACGATTCCCGCCGAATACGTGCTGCTCGTCCATTACCTGGGCGAGGAAGCGAACCTCGAGCTCGAAGGGAAGATCGCGCGCTACCTGCGCCGCATCCAGTTGCCCGGCGGCGGCTGGCCGCTCTTCACCGACGGCGACATGGACGTGAGCGCGAGCATCAAGGCTTACTTCGCACTCAAGATGATTGGCGATGCTGAAGATGCCGAGCACATGGCGCGCGCGCGCGAGGCGATCCTTGCGGCGGGCGGCGCGGAAAAGGCCAACGTGTTCACGCGCATCCTGCTCGCGCTCTACGGCGTGGTGAGCTGGTACGCGGCGCCGCTGATGCCGGTCGAGATCATGCTGCTGCCCAGGTGGTTCCCGTTCCACCTCTCGAAAGTGTCGTACTGGGCGCGCACCGTGATCGTGCCGCTGCTGGTGCTGGGCGCGAAGCGCCCGGTGGCGAAGAATCCGCGCGGCGTACGCATCGACGAGCTGTTCCGCGGCGCGCCCGTCACCACGGGGCTGAACGAGCGCTCGCCGCACCAGAGCAAGGGCTGGTTCGGCTTCTTCCGCGCGGTGGACGGCGTGCTGCGCATCACCGATCCGCTGTTCCCGGCCTATCTGCGCCAGCGCGCGATCGACGCGGCGGTGGCGTTCGTCGACGAGCGCCTGAACGGCGAGGATGGCCTCGGCGCGATTTTCCCGGCCATGGCCAACGCCGTGATGATGTACGAGGCGCTCGGCTATCCCGCCGATCACCCGCATCGCGCGATTGCGCGCCAGTCGGTGGAAAAGCTCGTGACGGTCCACGCAGAGGAAGCGTATGTCCAGCCGTGCCTCTCGCCGGTGTGGGACACCTCGCTGGCCGCGCACGCGCTCATCGAAACGGGTGACGCGCGCGCGCACGAAGCGGCGCGGCGCGGCCTCGAATGGCTGCGCCCGCTGCAGATTCTCGACCTGCGCGGCGACTGGATCTCGCGCCGTGCCGACACGCGTCCGGGCGGCTGGGCATTCCAGTACGCGAACCCGCATTATCCCGACGTCGACGACACGGCCGTGGTCGTGGCCGCGATGCGCCGGGTGGACCAGATCGACAAGACCCATGCCTACGACGAGCCCATCGCGCGCGCGCGCGAGTGGGTGGTCGGCATGCAGAGCAGCAATGGCGGCTGGGGCGCGTTCGAGCCGGAAAACACGCACGAGTATCTGAACAGCATCCCGTTCTCGGATCACGGCGCACTGCTCGATCCGCCGACGGCCGACGTCTCGGGCCGCTGCCTTTCGATGCTCGCGCAGCTCGACGAACTGCCGACGGCGAGCGAGCCGGCGCGCCGCGCCTACCACTACATCCTCGCCGAGCAGGAAGCGGATGGCAGCTGGTACGGCCGCTGGGGCATGAACTACATCTACGGCACCTGGACGGCGCTGTGCGCGCTGAACGCGGCGGGCCTCGAGCACACCGATTCGCGCATGAAGCGCGCGGCGCAATGGCTCATCGCGATCCAGAACGACGACGGCGGCTGGGGCGAGGACGGCACCAGCTACAAGCTCGAGTACCGCGGCTACGAGCAGGCGGCGAGCACGGCATCGCAGACGGCATGGGCGCTGCTCGGCCTGATGGCCGCGGGCGAGGTGAACCATCCGGCCGTGGCGCGCGGCGTTGCATGGTTGCAGGCCACGCAGCGCGAGCACGGGCTCTGGGACGAAACGCGCTTCACGGCCACGGGCTTCCCGCGCGTGTTCTATCTGCGCTACCACGGCTACCGCAAGTTCTTCCCGCTGTGGGCGCTCGCGCGCTACCGCAACCTCAAGCGCGCCGGCGCCACGCACGTCAAGGTCGGCCTGTGACGATGGCGTCTGTGTCTGCTGCCGCGCGTGTGGAGCGTACGAAAGGCGCGAACGGTGCCCTGCCCGTGATCGCCGTCACCGGCATGGCCTTCGAGGCGAGCATCGCGGCGGGCAAGGGCGCCGATGGCATCGAGGCGGTTTACGCCGCGCGCGCCGACCTGCTCGAACGCGCGCTCGCGGCGGCGCTCGATCGCGGCGCGGCGGGCGTCATCAGCTTCGGGACCGCGGGCGGACTCGGGCCAGATCTTGAACCGGGCACGCTCATCATTGCCGATGCCGTCGACGGTCCGCTCGGCCGCGTCGCCTGCGATGCGGCATGGAGCGAGCGCATGGCGGCCGTCTTGCTCGATTCGCCGCTGGCCGCGCAAACGCGGCGCGGCGTGGAGGCGGCCGTGGCCGCGCCGCTCACCGGCGCGGCGGACAAGGCGGCGCTGCACCAGTCGAGCGGCGGCGCGCTGGCCGTCGACATGGAGTCGCATCTGGCCGCCGCCGCGGCCGCCGCACGCGGCCTGCCGTTCGCGGTCTGCCGCGCAGTGGTGGATCCGGCATGGCGCAGCTTGCCCAAGGCCGCGATGGCCGGCCTGCGCGACGACGGTTCCACGGCCGTCCTGCCGATCCTGCGCGAACTCGCGCGCGACCCGCTGCAGCTCGGCGGCCTGCTGCGCGTGGCCGCCGACGCCGGCGCGGCGCGCAAGGCGCTCACGGCCGCGCGGCGCGCGCTGATGGCATCTGGCGCCTTTTTCCCCGGCTGACCCGGCAATCGAGTGGGCCGCTGACCCGGCGATTTGCCGGAGCGGGTATTGCAATACCTAGGGAAAACCCTATATCTGGTAACATACTAGTGTTAACCCTAGGTCGCCTTTGGGCGATAGGGGGCAGATTGCGCATAGGAGTTACCAGCCATGAATTTTCATACCCGCAAATGGGTCAAGCCTGAAGACCTGAATCCCAACGGCACGCTGTTCGGCGGCAGCCTGCTGCGCTGGATCGACGAAGAAGCGGCCATCTACGCGATTTGTCAGCTCGACAACCAGCGCGTCGTGACCAAGCTGATCTCGGAAGTCAACTTCGTGAGTTCGGCGCGGCAGGGCGACATCATCGAACTGGGCATGAAGGCGACGCATTTTGGCCGTACCTCGATCACGCTGCGCTGCGAAGTGCGCAACAAGGTCACGCGCAAGAGCATCCTGACGATCGAGAAAATGGTGTTCGTGAACATGGGCGCAGATGGCAAGCCCGCGCCGCACGGCCGCGAGCAGATCCGCTACGCCGACGAGGCTTACGAGCGCTATCGCCAGAACGTGCAGTCGGCGGCGGACGCCACGGCGCTGGCGGCGGCGAACGAAGCGGAGCGCGAGATGGAGCGCGAAGGCGCCGCGATGCATTGAGCGGGCGCATCGCGTCCAAAAGAAAAACCCGCCAGGCTTGCGGCCTGGCGGGTTTTTTGGTGTCCGCGCTCCCAATTTCTTCCGAATTTTGGTCGGTGCATCTCATTCGGAAACGCCACGTTGAACTGACGCGCAAGCTTTTCGGTTTCGACATATTGCATCACCTCCGCTGATGTCGCCTGCTGTGCGGGCACGAGGCGCGGGCGGGGTACGCATGCCTGTTCATATAGCGCGTCGTCAATAGTGACCGTTGTCCTCATGGCGAAGCTCCAAATTGATGCAGATGCGCATAAATTTTGGCATCAAGCGGGAGCGACCTGGAGAATGTCCCAACATGGGATCCCGCGCCGCCTGTTCACGAACAGCGCCCAAGCGACGCGCGTTTCAGGGTGCGGATGCCGGTTGCGCAGGCGCGGCCGCCCCGCTCGCCGCCGTTGCAGGCGCCGTGTCAGCGGCACCCGACGTTTCGCCCGGATCTTCATAGTTGGGCAGGCCGTTGTTCGACCCACCGGAGCCACCCGAGCCACCCTTGGGGGTACCCGAGCCATCCGACGAACCGCCCGACTCGCCCGGATCCTCGTAATTCGGCAGGCCGTTGTTCGACTTGCCCGCGCCAACTGCAGCACCCGCCGCGCCAGCCGCCGCACCCGCTCCGCCCGACGTGCCTTCCGCACCCGCCGCGCCCGGATCGCCGTAATTCGGCAGCGGCACATTGTTCTGCTGCGAGCCGCGAATCAACGATTCGCGCTGCTGGCGGTACGCGTCGCGCACGAACGAATACGGGTCGAGCGCCGCCTGCTTGAGCAGGTCGGTGGCGCCGAGCAGGTCCGCGCGCGCGCTCACGAACTGCGCGACGTAGAGCGGATTGCGTACGGCGGGCTCGATGTAGTTGAGGACGTTGAACTTCACGTCCACGCCCATGCCGATGCCGTCGCGCACGTCGCTCGGCCCGAACAGCGGCAGCACGAGGTAAGGGCCGGCCGGCACGCCGTAGTGGCCGAGCGTCAGGCCGAAGTCCTGATGGTGCTTCGGCAGCCCGGCGAGCGTGGCGAAGTCGATCAGGCCACCGAGACCGAAGGTCGAGTTCATGGCGATACGCATGAGGTCTTCGGTGGCGTCGGTGATCTTCAGTTGCAGCAGGTTGTTGGCGAGGTTGCTCACATCGCCCAGGTTCGAGAAGAAGTTCGTGATCGCCTGGCGCAGCGGCTGCGGCGTCACCTTCTGGTAGCCCTTCGCGATCGGTTGCGCGACGTAGGTGTCGAGCTTGTCGTTGAACGTGAAGATCGCACGATTCGCGGGCTCGAACGGGTCGCCCGGTTTGCGCTCGGGACCTGTGGCGCAGCCCGACGTCACGAGGAGCGCCAGGCCCGCCGCCGCCATGGTGAGCGCGGCTTGTTTTTTAATCATCGGTCGATCCCCTGAATTTCCGATCTTGCGCGCTTCGCGCGCGGCTTGCCCATCAGCACCGGCTGGAACACCACGGCGCCAATCAGCGTACAGAACAAGGACAGCGCGAGCAGCTTGCCCATGCTCGACGTGCCCGGATGATGCGAAAGCCACAGGCTGCCGAACGCCGTGGCCGTGGTTGCGGCGGAAAAAAGCACCGCATGCGTGAGGCTCGAGTGCAAGAGGCCGGTCTGCCCCGCGCGCCAGGCCATCACGAAATAGATTTTGAACGCCACGCCCACGCCCAGCATCAGGGGAAGCGCGATGATATTGGCGAAATTGAGCTGGATGCCGAGCACAACGCACAGCTCGAGCGTCACGAGCGCCGATACCAGCAGCGGAATCAGCGTGCGCAGCACGTCGCTGAAGTTGCGCAGCGTGATCCACAGCAGCGCGGTGATGAGCAGCACCGACCAGCCCGCCGCCTGGAAGAACGCGAGGATGATGACGTTGGCCGAATGCAGGATCGAGATCGGGCCGCCGATCGCGTCCGGCGCGGCCTGCTTCACCGCGTGCGCGAAGCGCGCGAGCAGGGTGTCGTCGTTGGGGTCGACGCCCGCCGGCACGCGCGGCGCGACATCGACGATCGCCTCGCCCGTGACGGGCGAGATCCAGTCGTCCACCATGGCGCGCGGCAGGTTCTCGCGCGTGATCCGCGAAGGCTGCAACAGCTTCGCGAGCTGCGCGAAGGCGAGCTTGAGCGGCAGGCTGAAGGCCGCTTCGGCGCGATCGCGCGTGGCGGCGTTCGCGTTGGCGAGCTTCAGGAGGCTATCGGAGAGATGCTTCGCTTCGGCCGCGCCCGGCCCCGGGTGATCGCCCGCCGCGAGCGCGAGCTGGTTGGCGGCGCGCTTGAGCGTGTCCACGCGCACGGCGTCGGTGACGGGCGTGGACGGCTGCTGCGTGAGCGCGGGCAGCAGCTGTTGCGCGGCGCTCGAGATCAGCATGAGCTTTTGCTGCTGGTCGTCCGGGATCAGCGAGCTCAAGGTGGTGGCGCGGGCCACTTCGGGCAGCGTGGCGAGCTTCGCGGCGACTTTGTCGGCGTCGGCGAGATTGGGCGCGAGCACGCTCACGTCGTTGATCGAGATGACGGGCGAGTTCTTGAGCGCGATGAGCGTCGCCATCGACTCGGTATGCGGATCCTTCAGGTGCAGCGGATTGAAGTCGAAGCGCAGATGCAGCAGGAGCGGCGTCGCGCCCAGCACGACGATGAGCGTGCCGATCAGCACCGGCTTGCGGTGCCCGGCGAGCCACTTGTCCACCGGCGCGAGAAACGCGAAGCCGGGCGAGGCGCGCTCGCCCTTGGGCCTGAACACGCGGATGAGCGCCGGAAACACCGTCATGTTCGCGAAGTACGCGACGAACATGCCCACGCCCGCGATCTGCCCGAGCTCCGAAAGGCCCTTGTAGGCGGTGGGCAAGAACGAAAAGAAACTTTCGGCGACGGCGATGGCGGCCAGCGTGAGCGGCACGCCGATCGTGCGCGCGGTCTTGAGGAGCGCGGCGTCGATGCGGTCGTCCGCGAAACGCTCCTCACGGTATTTCACGCCGAACTGCACCCCGAAGTCGACCCCGAGGCCCACGAACAACACCATGAACGCGACCGACAGCATGTTGAGCGAGCCGATCATCATGAGACCGAGCGCGGCCGTGATGACGAGGCCGATCGCGAGCGTGACGAGCACGGCGCCGATCAGGCGGCCCGAGCGCAGCGCGAGCCAGAGGATCACGAGCACGACGACGGCCGTGATGGCGCCGTTGAGCGCGGCGCCGTCCTCCACCGAGGCGAACTCCTCGTCGGCGAGCGGCTGCTCGCCGGTCAGGCGCACGCGCGCGCCGTATGCGGTGTCCAGATGCAGCGACGCCGCCGTGTCGCGGATCGCCTGCGAGGCGCTCGCACCGGCTTTGAGCGCCGCGAAATTCAGCACCGGCTGAACGGTGACGAACGCGAGGGCGGGCCTGGCGGCGGCATCCTTGTCGACGAGCGCGCGCCACGAGAACGCGGCGGGCTTGCCGGCGAGCACCTGGTCGACCACGCCGGCGGCGCTGCCGAGCAGCGCCGCCATTTGCGGCAGCTTCACCTGGCCGATCGTGAGCGGCAGTTGCAGCGTGGTCGTGAGCGTGCCGGCGAGCCCCGCGAGGCTCGGATCCTTCGCGAGCTGGTTCACGAGCGGGCGCGCCTGCACGAGCTGGCCCGTGGTGGAGAGCACCGTCTGGGTGGACGGGAACAGCAGGCCGTTGTGCTCGAAGAACGGTCCGCCCGCGGGCTGCGAAACGGCGCTGAATTCGCGCGAATCCTGCTTGAGGGCGTCGGCGAGCTTGTCGGCGGCGGCGTCGGCGAGCTCGGGCGCCTGCGCTTCGACCACCACGAGCAGCGACGAACTGCGCTGCGGGAACGCTTTGTCCTTGGCGTTGCTGAGCGCGGCCCATGCGCCCTTGTTTTCGACGAGGCCGCTTACGTCCGTGTTGATCTTGAAATGCTTCGCAACGTACACGCCGCTCATCACGGCGAGGACGAGTGCGAGTGCGATGACCCACGCCGCGCGGCGTACCGACCAGGCGACGAGGTGAATGATGAATGGCTTCAGCATAAAGGCGAGGGGGCCTTGTGGATTGACTGTTCTTGATGAGAAGCGCCCAAGTATACCGGCCTGGCTCGTCCCGGCGCGCCTCGCGCACACGAGAGGAGGCGCCAAAGCCGTTATACTGGCCCGGTCGGGGCGGGATCGGACCTCGGTTGGGGCCGCCGATCGACCCTTTTCACGGGCCGCTGTTCCGGCGCCTGATATTCACTGTTCCAAGAACGCGTATGAAACGTTATCTGACCGCATTTCTCGCCGCCGCTTTCCTGTCGGGCGTTTCTGGCGCCGCCCTCGCGCAGTCCTCGCCGGATGCCGTCGTCAAGAATGCGGTGGAAGGCACCGTCAAGGCGATGCAAGCCGACCCGCAGGCACGCGGCGGCGACATGAACAAGATCACGAGCGTGGTCGAGACCCACTTCGTGCCGGCCACCGATTTCCAGCGCACCACGCGCATCGCGATCGGCAAGGCCTGGACCACGGCCACGCCCGAACAGCAACAGAAGCTGTATGAGCAATTTCAGCTCCTGCTGGTGAAGACCTACGCATCGTCGCTCTCGCAACTGCGCGATACCCAGGTCACCTTCAAGTTCGCGCCGTCCAACACGGGCGCGGGCGCGAAGGACACCGTGGTGCAATCGCACGTGATCAGCAACGGCGGCGACGACGCCATCGACTACCGGCTCGAGCGCACCGGCAACGGCTGGAAGATCTATGACATCAACATGATGGGCGCATGGCTCATCCAGGTCTATCAGACCCAGTTCGCCGACCAGATCGCCAAGGGCGGCATCGACGGCCTCATCAAGTATCTCGTCGAACACAACGCGCGCAGCTAAGGCGTCGCGGCGGCTTGCGCATCGGAGAGCGGCGCTGCGCGCCGCTTTTTGCCGTGCTCGCCCGCGCTTCAGGCACCTTCCCGCTTCCTGCGGTTCTCCACCGCGAACTTGATCAGCTCCGCCTGGCCTTCGATGTCGAGCTTGCGCTTGAGATTGAGGCGGTGCGTTTCGACTGTGCGTACCGAAAGCCCCGCGCGCTGCGCGATCTGCTTGCTCGAGAGGCCTTCGGCGAGCGCATCGAGAATGTCCAGCTCGCGCGGCGTGAGGCGCTCGATGGGCGTTTCCCTGAGCGACGCCTGGATCATGCGCGCGCTCAACGCCGCGCTGAAATACCGCCGCCCCGCCAGCACGGCCTCGATCGCGCGCACGATCTCGGTGGCCGGCGAATCCTTCAGCACGTAGCCGCTCGCGCCCGCGCGCACGGCTTGCGTCACGTACTCGACGTTGTCGTGCATCGAGAGCATCAGCACGCGGATGGCCGGGAAGCGCTCGTGAAAGATGCCCGCGAGCGCGATGCCGTTCATGCCGGCCATGCCGACGTCCATCAGCGCGAGATCGGGCTCTAGCGTGGCGGCGAGCGCGATGGCTTCGTCGGCGTTGCCCGCCTCGCCCGCGACTTCGAGGCCCGGCACGGCTTCGAGCCGCGCGCGCAGGCCGTCGCGCACGAGCGGGTGATCGTCGACGAGCACGAGGCGCGCCGGTTTGCCTGATTCGTTCATGAGGTCTCTTTTCGTGTTGCTTGCGGGTGGCTTCGTTCAGGGCGTCTCGTGCGCTGCCGCGTCCGTGGGCGGCGCTGCGGCGTGTGCCGCGCCGGCGGGCCGCAGCGGCACCCAGGCGGCGACCACGGTGTGGCCCGGCTTCGAGCTGATCGAAAGCCGCCCGCCGAGCGGCTCGAGCCGCTCGCGCATGTTGCGCAGGCCCATGCCCGCGCGCGGATCGGCCAGCGCATGCGCGACGTCGAAGCCACGACCGTTGTCGGCGATGCTGAGCGTCACGCCGTCGGACGCCACATCGAGCGTGAGCGCCGCGCGGCGCGCGCCGGCGTGCTTCACGATGTTGCTGAGCGCCTCCTGGGCGATGCGGAACAGCGCCGTGTTCACGGCGTCGGGCAAGGGCGTCGCGTTCATGCTCGCGCGCGGGCCGCTGCTATCGCCCGCGTTTGCGCTCACCTTCGTGTTCGCGCTTATGCCCGTATTTGTGCCCGCATTTGTGCCCGCTTTAGCGCTCGATTGGGTGCCCGACTTCGCGTCCGACCGCGTGAAGCCGATTTCCATCTCCGATTCCTCGGCCAGCTCGCGCGTGAGCTGCTCGAGCGCGGCGGCGAGGCCGAGGTCGTCGAGCATCGCGGGGCGCAGCGCGTGCGAGATGCGGCGCACTTCGCGCAACGTGTCCGCGAGCCGCGTGAGACCGGTGGACAACGACGCTTCCGCCGCAGGCACGCGCGCCTCGCCGCGCTCGAAGCGCGCGAGCGCCGACTCGAGCAGCAGCTTCGCCGAAACGAGCATCTGACTGATGCCGTCGTGCAACTCGCGCGACAGCCGCGCGCGCTCCTGCTCCTGCGATTGGACCACTTGCTGCGCGAGGCGCTTGAGTTTCGCGTCGGTGCTGCGGTACTCGCTCACGTTGAGCACGAGCGCACCGAGCGCGAACACGCCCACGCCCGCGAGGGCGATGATGCCGAGCCACTGCAGCGTGCGCTCGATGTTGGCCGAGGCGCGCTCGTCGATGTGCGCGAGCGTGGAGTCGACGTCGTCGAGATAGATGCCGGTGCCGACCATCCAGCCCCAGCGCGGCAGCGCGACGACATAGCCGAGCTTCGGCGCGAGCTTGCCGGTCGAGGGGCGATGCCACCTGTAGCGCACGAAGCCGCCGCCGTGCGACGCCGCCGTGACGAGCTGCTGGATCGTGAGCGCGCCTTGCGGGTCGCGCAGGTTCCACAGATCCTGGCCGACGAGGCTCGGCTCGCGCGGATGCATGAGCGAGCGGCCGTGCAGGTCGTAGACGAAGAAGTAGCCGTCCGGCCCGAAGTTCATCTTCTGCAGCACGGCGAGCGCGGTGCGCTGGCGGGCGGCAAGGTCTGCGGGCACGGGCAGCGCGGCGGCGCTGGCCGCAGCGGAGGCCGTGGAGGCCGCGATGCCAGGGGTGGCGCTATCGTTGGCCGCGGGCGCATACAGCGGCGCGATCGCGCTTGTCGCGAGCTCGACGTAGTGACGCAGCTCGACTTCCTTGCTCGACAGATACGCCGCCTGCATCGTGGCATGTTGCGTGCGCGCGAGCGCGGTCGCCTGCTGCCGCACGCCGATGCCGATGCTGGCAATGGCAGCGAGAAATGGCACCACGGCGAGCAGGAAGATCTTCGTCTTCAGGCGGTCGTTGAAGAAAAATGGGGCGGGCATGGCGGCGTTCGAATGCTGAGTGCGCAAGCATAACCGCTGCGCGTGATCGGTCCGGCAAATCGCCCCGGGCGCGGCGCGCATCCAGGCTTTTCGAGATTGCGAAGCGGGCGATGATGGCGGGCGCAGCGCAATGGACCCCTGCGGGAGCTTCGCCGTCCCTGCGCGCCGCGGCGAACGGGAGCGGCGCCGCTCGCACCCGTCGCCGGCATCGTTCGATGCCGGCCAGGTTCGCCTTGTCCCGAGCGGCCCCGACTTCGACCCCCCATCATGACTCGACCCATCACCACGATCCGCGCCTTGTTCGCGGGCTGCGCCGCTGGCGCCGCGCTATTGCTCAACGGTTGCGGCGGCGATTCCGAGGCCCGCACGCTCGCGCATACGGACCTGGCCGTGCCGCAGGTGATCGCCCATCGCGGCGGCACGGGCGACGCGCCCGAGAACACGCTGGTCGCCATCCGCGCGGCGCTCGCGAATCGCGCCGACGCCATCTGGCTCACCGTGCAGTTGAGCCGCGATGGCGTGCCGGTCCTCTACCGCCCCGCCGATCTTTCCTCGCTGACCGACGCGCGCGGCCCGGTCGCCTCGAAGACGGCGGCCGAGCTCGCGCGCGTGAACGCGGGCTGGCAGTTCAAGACGCAGGACGCCGCGGGCCATGACGCTTATCCCTACCGCAGCGCGCCGGTGAGCATTCCCACGCTCGCCGAAGCGCTTGCCGCGATGGCGCCGGACGTGCCCGTCATGCTCGACATGAAGGCCTTGCCCGACGGCCCGCAGGCAGCCGCCGTGGCGCGCGTGCTGGACGAGGCCGGCGCGTGGGAGCGCGTGCTGCTCTATTCGACCGATGCCAGCTACCAGCAGGCCTTTGCGGCCTGGCCGCGCGCCCGCCTGTTCGAATCGCGCGACGCGACGCGCGCGCGTCTTGCCACCGTCGCGCTCGCGCATCGCTGCGTGGCGCCACCGCCCGCGAATACGTGGACCGGTTTCGAATGGCGTCGCCAGGTCGATCTCGCCGAGCAGTTCACGTTGGGCGAGGCGCGTTCGAGCGTCGCCGATGCGCAGCTCTGGACGCTGCCGGCGGTCCAGTGCTTCCGCACGAATCCCGGTGTGCGTATCGTGGCGATCGCCGTGAACAGCGCAGCCGACTACCAGGCGGCAGCCTGCGCGGGCGTGGACGCGGTGCTGGCGGATTCCCCACGCCAGATGGCGCCGGTGCGCGAGGCCTTGCGAAGGGGCTACAGCTGTCCTTGAGCACGCAACGACCTACGTAGTCATACGTAGATCGCTTACGTAGTTGTCCGGTTGTGGCAGGCAGCGCGAAAGCGAATACTACGGCGCTACCCAGTGGGCATCGACACCCATGGATCTAAAACAACACAACAGGAGACGGCATGAGTCGGACATCCAGTTTTATCGTCTGGACGCTAGTCGCGCTGCTTGGCGCGTTCGCGTTCGGCACCATCGCGCTCGCGCACGGCGAGCGCATCAGCGCACTGTGGATCGTGATCTGCGCCGTGTGCGTCTACCTGATCGCGTATCGCTTCTATAGCCGCTTCATCGCGAGCACCGTCCTGCAACTCGACGGCCTGCGCATGATGCCGGCCGTGCGTCACAACGACGGGCTCGACTACGTGCCCACCAACAAGTACGTGCTGTTCGGCCACCACTTCGCGGCGATCGCGGGTGCGGGCCCGCTGGTCG